>Ga0335081_10007026_pt1 | contig 17962 bp, 20 predicted proteins | sample Lox_Sample_35_FD_206713 | JGI IMG/M metagenome (GOLD analysis project Ga0335081, IMG submission 206713) | Soil microbial communities from Loxahatchee National Wildlife Refuge, Florida, United States - Lox_Sample_3.5 | ecosystem: Environmental > Terrestrial > Soil > Wetlands | place: USA... | reverse complement strand
ATGAGAAGGTCCTGGACGCCTCGGTCCGGCGGGTGCTGACCGCCAAGGTCCGGATGGGCCTGCTCGACGACCCTTACGTGGACGAGGAGAATGCCCGGACAGTGCTGGCCGACCCGGCTCATCGCGCAGCGGCGCGCACGGCCGCGCAGCGTTCGGCGGTCCTGCTCCGCAACGAGGGCGGCCTGCTGCCCCTGGCGAGCCCCGGCTCGATCGCGGTGATCGGCCCGCTGGCCGCCTCCCGGCGGGACATCCTGGGGCCCTGGGTCTTCGACTTCGATCTCGACGAGACGGTCACCGTACTCGACGGCATCAGGAACCGGGTCGGCGCGGCGGTCCAGGTTGACTACGCACCGGGCATCCGCCCAGCCCACCGCACCTTCCCGTCGATGTTCGACATGTTCGGCGGCAACGCGCACGTAGATCCGCCCGGGTTCGACGACGACGCCGAGCTCGCTCGCGCCGTCTCGCTCGCGCAAGCCTCCGAGGTCGCGGTGGTCGTCCTGGGGGAGTGGCAGAACATGATCGGCGAGGCGGCATCCCGCTCCAGCCTGGAGCTCCCAGGCGAGCAGCTTGCCCTGCTGCAGGCCGTCCTGGCCACCCGAACGCCCGTGGTGCTTCTGGTCATGAACGGCCGCCCGCTCGACCTGAGGTGGGCAGCACAGAACGTCCCGGCCATCCTTGATATCTGGTACCCCGGCACCCAGGGCGGTACGGCCGTGGCCGATTTGCTGTTCGGCGATGTCGCTCCGGGCGGCAAGCTGCCGTTCAGCTGGCCACGCACTGTCGGCCAGATCCCCGTGATCTACAGCCACACCGCCTCGCACGACCCCGGCCAGCAGGACCGGCGCTACTGGGACGAGGCGAGCACACCGCTGTTCCCGTTCGGGCATGGCCTGTCCTACGGCCGGTTCGAGTACCGCGACCTGATCCTGGACCGTAACCGCATCCAGCCCGGCCAGACCATCACCGCGTCCGTGACCGTGACCAACACCGGCGAGCGCGCCGGCGACGAGGTCGCACAGCTCTACATCCGTCAGCGGCACGGCTCCGCCTCGCGGCCGGTCCGCGAGCTCAAGGGCTTCCAGCGGGTCACCCTGGCCGCCGGTGAGTCCCGGACCCTGACCTTCCCGCTGGGCCCCGGTGAGCTTCGCTACTGGAACGCCGCGGCCCGGGACTGGGTGATCGACACCACCACCGTCGACGTATTCGCGGGCACGGACTCGACCGCCGAGCTGACCACCAGCTTCATCATCGGCTCCTGATCACCCCGGCCAGCTCGCAGATCTGCGCCTCCAGCCGCTCCAGGGGCGGTCCGGCGGCGGGCGCGTCGAGGTCGGCCGGCGGCGGGGCTGAGGCGAGAACGGGGCCAGGCTGATTTGTATCGAACATGTATTTGACAGTAACAGCAGGGTACGACAATCCGGGCGAGGCGTTCGAGGGGGTGCGCGCCGCCCGCATGGCGGCGATGGTGGCTGCGCCGCCGGCGGAGTGGCCGGCCATCGCGATCCGGGACGGGTCGATCAGCCCGGCGCCCGGCCGTGCCGGGCGCGCGTCGGTCAGCTCGCCGAGCACGAAGGACACATCGGCTGCCCGGCCTGCCACTAGCTTCTCCTTGAACCCCTCGTCCGTGCGCCGTGCCGAACGGGCGAGGCAGGTGGTGATCCGCCCATCGGGAAAGGCCGTGGCGTGACTCTCGTAGGTGTGATCAATCCCGGCCACGACAAAGCCGTGGCTGGCCAGGTCCTCGGCCAGGCCGCTGAGCGTGCTGCGGGAGTTGGTGAAGCCGGGTGAGAGCACGACGAGGGGAAGGCTGCGCGGGATCCCGGCCGGCGAGGCGCCGACGGCCGCGTTGGTCCGGACCGTGCTCAGCACCAATTTGCCCTGCTTTTTTCGGCGTAATCTATCCAGCGGGAAAGTTCATTTATCGTAAGAACCCCACTGGCATCACTTCCCGCCAGGGTCCTGAGATGCGAAATGAGGTCTGTGTCATAACCTGAAGGCCGGCCCTTGGTCTGCGACACTTTGCCTCCTTTCCCTCGCAACCGGATAGTAAGCTTTTCTGTGCCCTTAGATATAAGGTACTAAGGAGTTCACAGGTTTCTAGACTTGCGGCATGCGTCTGACCTGCATCGATGCAATTTCTCAGTCTAGAAACGCACTTTCCCATTAGTATCTCCATCGACGGCGAACGGCTAGGATCATTCAGCATTACCGTCACGTACATGTTGTTAGGCTGCGGGAAGGCCGTAGACGTCGCCCAGTGACATCACTACGCGAGCACTGGCGGTCTGGTTGCGGATCGTGATGCGCCAGCAAGCAGATCGGCGAGCGGCTGTACCTCTCGCCCCGGACCGTGGCCGCTCACCTGCACCAGGTGTTCCCCAAGCTCGGCGTGACCACCCGGGCCGCACTGCGCGACGCGCTCGCCGGCGAGGAATCCGGCGCAGGCGGCCACCAGATCTAAGTCATTTGATCGAAGCGATCCCCGGCCGCCTGCGCCTAGCGTCATCGGCATGCCAAAACTCTGGTGCAACCGGAAGGAGCTTATATGAGCAGCCCATCAGGGATACGCAACGTTGTGCTCGTGCACGGCGGGTTCGTCGACGGGTCCGGCTGGCAGGCCGTGCATGACCTGCTGACGAAGGATGGTTACCGGGTCGCCGTGGTGCAGAACCCGACCCTGTCGCTGGAGGACGACTCGGCCGTCACCCGGCGGGTCATCGATGACCTGGACGGCCCGGTCGTCCTGGTCGGCCACTCCTACGGCGGGGCGGTGATCACCGAGGCGGGCGTGCACGAGAAGGCCGCGGCCGTGGTGTACATCGCGGCCTTCGCGCCGGACAAGGGCGAGTCGGTCAATACGCTCATCGCCGGTTTCCCGGCCGGCGGGCCGCAGCCGCCGATCCTGCCGCCCAAGGACGGCTTCCTGTTCCTGGACCGGGACAAGTTCCACGCCTCGTTCGCTGCCGATATGCCTGCCGCGCAGGCCACGTTCATGGCCGACTCCCAGGTTCCCTGGGGTGTGAATGCGCTCGGCGGAACGATCAGCGAGGCCGCCTGGCGGATCAAGCCGAGCTGGTACCTGGTCGCCAGCGACGACCGGATGATCCCCCCGCCCGCCCAGCGGGCCATGTCCGAACGGGCCGGATCGACGGTGGCCGAAGCAGCCGGCAGCCACTCCATCTACCTGTCCCAGCCCGCGACGGTAGCCGCCCTCATCACCCAGGCTGCGGCCGCGACCCGAGGGTAGCGCAACGGGGGTTATCTGGATTCGTCCCCTGCCGGGGCGGCGCGCAGCCCCGGCAGGGACCCCATCGGGCCAGTTCGGTATCCGTGTGCTGGCATGCTGGCAGATGTGAACGACCTGGTTCGGCTGCTCCGCCGGATTGCGATCACCGTCGCGGGCACGGTGATTCTCGCCGTCGGCGTGGTGCTGCTGGTGGCCCCGGGGCCCGGCCTGGTGGTCATAGCGCTGGGGCTGGCCGTGTTCGCCATCGAGTACGAGTGGGCCAGGCGCCATCTTGCTGCCGTGCAGGCGCGCGCCCGCTCGGCGGCCCTCAAGGCGGCGGCCAGCCGCGTCGCCACCGCGTCCGCCGTCCTTTTCGGCATGGGCGCCATCGGCCTCGGTGTCGTGCTGGTATTCACCGACCTGCTGCCGTTGTCCGGCGTGGGAACGGGCGTGGGCGTTGCCGTCGGGGGCGTGACCGTCCTGGTCACCATGGCCTACAGCGTCCGGGAACTGCGGCGGGCCGAGAAGACCGGGGAGGACGAGGACACCGGGGAGGACGAGGACACCGGATAGCAGTCCCGCGACAACCAGCCCGACGGCAGGCCATGCGCACGCTCGTAACCTTCGGGTCAAACGGTCGCCGACGAGCCGAAGACGGTCGCGCTGACCAGCGGCGCGACCGGGCCGCCGAGCAGCAGCGAGACATCCGCGCCGGGCACCTGGTTGGCCGAGGTGCCGCGGATCTGCCGGACGACGCCGAATCGAAGAGCTTTACCGCCCGGCTCCTGGCGCACAGCGGCGGCCAGGTGCTTGTTGCGGGTGTCGGCGTAGCCGCTGCCGCCGCGGGCGTGGGCGTCGGCATCTACGGGTTCCGCCGGATGTTCGCCACCAACCTGCGCACGGCGCAGATGAGCGCGGCTGCCCGCAAGGTGGTCGAGGGGCTCGGCGTCGCCGGATACATGACCCGCGGGGTGGTGTTCTGTGTCGCCGGCGCGTTCCTGATCGATGCGGCCGTCACTGTCGACCCGCAGAAGGCCCAGGGCCTCGACGGCTCGTTGCGCAAGACCGCAGCCACTCCGCTGGGCCCGTGGCTGCCGGTCGCCGTCGCGCTCGGATTGGTGATCTTCGGGTTGTACTCCTGGTGCGAGGCGCGCTGGCGCATGGTCGAGCCCGGCTAAAACGCATGTCCGCGGCCAGGACGGGTAGCCGGATTGCCCACGATACCGACTGACCGGTAGGGAACAGGACGATGACGACTGTCGCTCAGGTACAACTCACCTGTGACGTATGCGGCGGCACGAACGACGTCAAGACCAGGACGTTCGCGCTCGATGGGAAGGCATACGAGATTGATCTCTGCCGGAAAGACGGTAACGCCCTGGGGAGGGTTGCCGCCCGGTACACCGCGAAAGCCCGGAAGGTCAGCGCTACGCGGGGTCGCCGGCCGCACCGTGGCAAGCCGCCGGCGCAAGCGAGAAGTAATCGCTCGCAGCGGCAGAACGCGGAGGGCTCCCCGGCGAAGGCGGCCAAGGCCGCGGGCGCGCGGCAACGGAAGGGCATTTTCGTCGACGGGATCCTCCCCGCGGACATTGAGGTGGCAACCGGCATACCCGGCGTAGGGCAACATCCTGGCCCGCTGCGTGACGTCCGGTGCGACGGCTTGGCCGCCTTGATCAGCGAGGTGGACTCGTCCGAAGGGCTGGGGTCGCCCGATGATCTGCGGACTCACCGGGAGATCCTGGACGCCACCGCCGCCGAAGTGCCTGTCCTGCCGCTGCGCTTCGGAACGATCCTGGCCAGTGAGGACGCGGTAGCCGAGGACCTGCTGACGGCCCATCACGACGAGTTCACCGCGGCTCTCGATCAGCTTGAGGGCCGCACCGAGTTCCAGGTCAAGGGCCGCTACGTCAAAGACGCCGGCCCGGGTGAGGGCAAGGTCAGGCGGGAAGAATACACGCGCGCCGTGCGGCAGGCCATGGAGGGGCTGTGCGTGGCCAGCGTCGCCCGGGAACCGGCCTACGCGCTGGACGCGGTCCATGTCGCGTTCCTCGTGGCTGTCGACCAGCAGCCCGATGTGGAGCGGGTGATCGAGGATCTGGCCCGAGAGTGGGAGGGACTGATCGACGTCCGGTTGCTGGGGCCGATGGCCGCACTGTCCTTTGCGTGCAGCTCGGCGGAGTGCGCTACGGGCTTGTCGATGTCATCGCTGAACTGGAGTACGTAGACAACCTGCATGGCAGGTGCTCCTCTCCGGCAGAGCACGGGTCTAATCACGTTAGGGCCCACCTCGGCGGGGTCGCGCCATTGCCGGCGGTCTCCCGCCCGGCACCGAACCGTTCACCGAACTCCGCGACACGCGCAAACTGCCCGAGGGGTGAGCCAGCACGCGGACGTGAAAGCGGGCTTCCGTAAAACCCATGGACGCCTGACCGAAAAACCTGACTTGGCCAGGCGTTCGCTGACCTGGCGCTACGCCGCGAGATGTGGCCCCGGAGTCAAGCGTTACGCGATCGCCGGGATCATTACGCGGCACATCTTGTTTTGGCCAAGCTGACCGGGGGTAGGCGGGGGGCTCGATTCGCGTAGCCAAGGACGCGAACGTCGGAGCTGGGGGAGATCGACCCGAAGGAAGGGGTTACATGATGAAAGGCGGCGTACAGACCGCACTGGCGATCGGTGTGGGCTACATCCTAGGTCGGCGGCACAAGATGCGCCTGGCCACGATGCTGGCCATCGGGGCGGCTACTGGAGGCGCCGCCAGGCTGGGGCCGGCCGCGCTGCGGCAGGGATCCAAGTACCTCGGCAAGACCGATATCGCCGGCGCGCTCGGGCCCCAGGTGACCGAGATCGTCAATACCGTTCGCGGGGAACTGCTCGACGCGGCCAAGGGCGCCGCGGCCGCCGCGGTGACCAGCCGGATCGACTCGCTGAGCGACAGCCTGCACGACCGGGCCGAGACCCTGAGGAACCCCGAGGCCGCCGTGGGCAAGGCCGGTGAGGCCGCCGGGGAGACCGTGGGCCGCGCGGGTGAGACCGTGGGCCGGGCCGGCCGGAATGTCGGCGGGCTGCGGCGTCGTAGCCAGGCAGCCGACCTCGAGGACGAGGCCGAGCAGGACCTGGATGGCGAGGAGCGGGGCAACGGCCGGGTCCGCCGCGAGAGGTCCCGGGCCGGCGAGGAGCCGGACGAGTACGACGAGCCTGCCGACGAGTACGAGGACGAGGACGAGGACCTGGACGAGGCGCGGGCGGATGAAGTCGGCGAACCGGACGAGGACGAGGAGCCCGCGACGCGGCGTCGCCGGAGCACTCGCTCGCCTGTCGTCCGGGCCAGGAGGTAACCGGCATGGCACAAGAGGAACCGCAGAACCGCGGCGGGCCGATGGACCGGCTCAAGGGCGAAGTCGGGGAACTGGCCGGCGCGCTCACCAACCGGGCCGTGACGTCGCTGCTCGGCAAGGTGGAGGGTACGACCGGCCGCCTGACCGATTACGTCGAAGGCGGCGCCGGCCCAGGTCTCATGGCCGCCGTCACCGGGGCGAAGGGCCTGGCCGAAGGCAAGTCTCCGGCCCGGTCCATGTTCGGCGCCGGGATGACGGGGATCAAGGAGAAGATCTCCGGCCTGTTCCGGAAGGGCGGCAAGGGCGGCGGGAGCAAGAAGCTCAAGCTGACCAACATCGTCGAGTCGATCGACGTGGGGGTCCCCGTCACGCTCGCCTACAACCAGTGGACGCAGTACAACGACTTCCCCAAGTTCACCAAGAAGGTCGAGAGCGCCGACAAGAACGGGAACGAAGACGAAGAGCAGAAGGTGAACTGGAAGGCGCAGGTCTTCTGGTCGCACCGCACCTGGGAAGCCACGGTCGTCGAGCAGGTGCCCGACGAGCGGATCATCTGGCGCTCCAAGGGCCAGAAGGGCCACGTCGACGGCGCGGTGACCTTCCATGAGCTGGGCCCGAACCTGACCCGCATCCTGCTGGTCCTGGAGTATCACCCGCAGGGCATGTTCGAGCGCACCGGGAACCTGTGGCGGGCGCAAGGCAGGCGGGCCCGCCTGGAACTCAAGCACTTCCGGCGGCACATGATGACCCAGGGCGTGCTGCACCCCGAGGACATCGAGGGCTGGCGCGGCACCATCCACGACGGCGAGGTCGTCGAGAGCCACGAAGACTCGCTCGAGCGCGAACAGCAGGAAAGCCCCGAGCCGGAGGAGTCCCGGCAGGCCGGGAACGGCCAGGTCGATGACGAGGACCGCGGCCGCCCCGAAGGCGATGGAGAGGAAGCCGACGAGGCGGTAGCCGCTGAACACGCCGAAGACGAGGGCGCGGGCGAGGACGAAGACGCGCTCGAGGAAGAATCCGCCAACGGCCGCGGCGCCCGTCGCAGCCGCCAGCCCGCCGGACAGGCGAGGTCATCGCGGCGCACGAGCCAGGGCTCTACCGGCCGGGGCAACGGCCGCCGGAGCAGCGCCAGCCAGCCGAACGCGCGCAGGCGCACCGGTGCCGCGGCGCAGCGAGGAGGTAGCACATGACGGTCATGCAATCGGGCGGCAGCCGCGGGCCATCGCCAACCGGGCTGGCCGACGTCATCGAGACGATCCTCGACAAGGGGATGGTCATCGACGCCTACGTGCGGGTGTCCCTGGTGGGAATCGAAGTGCTCACCATCGACGCGCGCATCGTCATCGCGAGCGTCGACACGTACCTGCGCTTCGCCGAGGCTGTCAACCGCCTGGACATCAGCCAGGAGAAGCAGGGCCTGCCGGGACTCGTCGGCAACATGCAGGAGAGCGGCGCCAAGCACAAGACCAAGGGCATGCTCGATGCCGCCACCCACAAGCTGAGGGACTACGCGGACAACGGCGGGCGGGAGCGGCAGGGTGCCCGCCGCGGCCACCGGGAGGAGGACTGACATGCCGGCGTCGACGCAAGAAAAGTCCAGGCCCGATACTGCGGAGCAGACGGCTGTGTACGTGTACGGGATCGTGCCCGGTGACGTCACGCTGAACGCCGGGGTCCATGGCGTAGGGGATCCGCCCGGCGAGATCAGGCTGGTCCGCTCCGGCGACCTGGCCGCCCTGGTCAGCGAGGTGGACATCACCAAGCCGCTGGGGACACCGGAGGACCTGCAGGCGCATGTGGAGATCCTCGACGCGATCATTACCGACGCGCCCGTCCTGCCGTCGCGCTTCGGAGCGGTCTTGACCGACGATGAGGCGGTCGCGCAGGAGCTTCTCGACGCCAACCACGACAAGTTCGCCGCGGCCCTCGGTCAACTCGAGGGGCGCGTCGAGTACATAGTCAGGGGTCGTTACGTCGAGGAGGCCATCCTGGACGAGATCATGTCCGGGAACTCCAGGGCGGCGCGGCTGCGGGACCGGATTCACGGGGCGGACCCCGACGCGACCCGCGAACTGAGAATTCAGCTCGGGGAGATCGTCAACAACACGGTCGCGGACAAGCGCCAGGCGGATACGCGCGTCCTGGTGTCCGCGATGCAGGACCACTGCGTGCTCAGCGGCGTCCGCGTCGCGACAAACGAACTGGACGCCGTGTACGTCGCCTTCCTCATCGAGGCTGGCAAGGCCGGCGAGCTCGAGCGAGTTGTCCACGACCTCAGCGACCGCTGGCGAGGGCGGGTGGAGCTGCACGTCCGCGGCCCGATGGCTCCATACGATTTCGTCGGCGACGGAGGCTGACATGAACCTGCTCACGTTCCTGCTCCGGCTGCCGTGGTTTCCCGTGCCGGGCTTCGTGAAGCTGGCCACCACGATCAGGGATGAGGCCGAACGGGAGATGGCTAATCCCGTCACCATCCGGCGCGAGCTCGAGCACGCCGAACGGGCGCGGGAATCCGGCGAGATGTCCGACGAGCAAGCAGCCGAATTCCAGGACGCGGCCTTCGCGGAGTTCACCCGGGCCCGGCGCAGCACCGCGGCCACATCGACGTATAAGGGCTGACTGACATGGCAGAACGACGAACGGCCCGCGGCGGCACCGGCGGCACGACGAGCACCCGCAGCCGGCGGCCAGCCGACCGGGACGACCAGGAGATCCTCGACGAGCAGGAGATGCTCGACGAGGAACCAGAGGTTCGCGACGACGATGAATTTCTCGACGCGGACGAATCCGAGAGGGGCGGCGACGAGGACGGATCCGCGGGCAACGGCCGACGGCGGCGGGCCCGGTCCAGCCGCTCGTCCATGACCGCCGCCGAGGCCGCCAGAGCAGCGCTGGACCAGATCGCGGATCTCACCGCCAAGCAGCCCGAAGGCATTACCGGGGTGGAGCGCACCGAAGACGGCTGGACGGTCGGTCTCGAGCTCGTCGAGGACCAGCGGATCCCCTCGTCGTCCGACATTCTCGCAACGTATGAGATAGCCATCGGTCCGGACGGCGAGATGCAGTCCTACCGGAGGATCAAGCGGTACGCCCGGGGCCGCGGCGACACCGAGGACATGTGAGATGACCCAAGGTAGCCTGGCTCCCTCCGAGTCCCCGGCCCTGAGCCCCGGTCCCCTCAGCGGCCCCCAGCCCGCCAACCTGGGTGACATCCTGGAGCGGGTCCTGGACAAGGGAATCGTGATCGCGGGCGACATCAGGGTCAACCTGCTCGACATCGAGCTGCTCACGATCAAGCTGCGCCTGGTGATCGCCTCGCTCGACACGGCGAGCCAGGTGGGCATCAACTGGTGGAAAGCCGACCCATGGCTCAGCGCCGACGCCGCGAACGGCTCGGACAAGCGGGCGCTGGAGGAGGAGAACCGCCAGCTGCGCAGCCGGGTGAGGGCGCTGGAATCGAGATCACGCCATGACGGCTGAACGCGGCTGGGTGTGGATGTACGGGGTGGCCGGTGACGACCTCGGGGCCCTCGCTGACGGTATGGCCGGGGTTGGCGGGGGCCCGCCGCGCACGATCACGGCCGCCGGGCTCACTGCCATCGTGGGGGATGTCGGCGATCGTGAATACGGTGAGGTCGCGCTGCGGCGCAACCTCGAGGACCTGGACTGGCTCGCCCGGACGGCGCGGGCGCACCATGCGGTCCTGGCGGCCGCGGCCGAGCGGGGGCCCGTGGTTCCCATGCGGCTGGCCACCCTCTTTGCCTCCGACGCTGGCGTGACTGACACGTTGCAGGACCGGGCCGGCGATTTCCGCCGGGCGCTGTCTGTGATCAGCGCCCGTAGCGAATGGGGGGTCAAGGCGTATGCGGTCAAGCCCGCCGATCCGGTCGCGGATCCCGGGCGCCTGGCCAGCGGTCCCGGGGCCGCGTACCTGCAGCGGCGCCGCGCTGAGCTATCCGCGAGCTCCGATGCCCGCTCCGAAGCGCTGGCCAGCGCGCAGGCCGTCTATGCCGAGCTGGGCCGGCTCGCCGCGTCGGCCCGGCTCTACCCGCCGCAAGCGCCGGATCTGGCCGGGCCGTCGGCGCCGATGGTGCTCAACGCCGCTTATCTCGTGTCCGACGACCAAGCCACCGAGTTCACCGCCGCGGTGTCCGAGCTGGCCGCGAGGCATCGATCCGTCCAGCTCGCCCTGACGGGCCCCTGGCCGGCCTACTCCTTCGCCGGCCAGGGCGACGGGCCGGGTCCGCGATGACGGGGCCGGCCTACGAGCCGGCCCTCCAGGGGGAACGCATCGCCCTGGTGGACCTGCTCGACCGGGTGCTGGCCGGCGGGGCGGTCATCGCCGGTGACATCACCTTGTCCATCGCCGAGGTGGATCTGGTCAGGGTGTCACTGCGCGCGCTGGTGACGTCGATCAGCGGCCTGATGGAAGCGATGGACGATTCGCGGGAGCACAGCTGATGGCAGATGGCCAGGACGGCGTGGTCACGACGGATCAGCGCCATGCGGTACGCAGGCTCCGGATCGACGCCGACCCCGAGTCGGTGGAGAAGGGCCTGGTGACCCTGGTTCTCACCCTCGTTGAACTGCTGCGCCAGCTGATGGAGCGCCAGGCCCTGCGCCGGGTGGAACAGGGGTCGCTCACCGACGATCAGATCGAGAAGGTCGGTTCGACCCTGATGGCCCTCGAAGCCCGGATGGCCGAGCTGAGGGACCACTTCGGCCTCACCGTCGAAGACCTCAACCTGGACCTGGGGCCGCTTGGCCCGCTTCTGCCTCGCGAAGGACGCTAACGGGTTTCTGGCCGCGGCGAGCATACCGGCCCGGACCCGGGGGAACGACGCTACGACAAGGAGCAGATGGGCTGCCCTTGCGGAATCGAGGAGGATCCCGTGAGCGTGTACCGCGTCATCGACGTCATCGGCACAAGCACCCAGTCCTGGGAGGACGCCGCGGTCACCGCGGTGGCCACCGCCCGCAAGTCGCTGCGTGACCTGCGCGTCGCCGAAGTGGTGGAGCAGGACCTGCACATCGAGGACGGCGGCGAGATCATCTTCCGGTCCAAGCTGCGGCTGTCCTTCAAGTACGAGGACCCGGCGTAGGCAGCCCGTCCGGCAGTCTCGGCCAGCGGCCGCCCGGGCCGCTGGCCCCGGAACCGGGATGGTACTAATGGGAAAGTGCGTTTCTAGACTGAGAAATTGCATCGATGCAGGTCAGAAGCATACCGCAAGTCTAGAAACCTGTGAACTCCTTAGTATATCCGGTAAGCTCGGTTAACTGAATAACTCTTTTGGGTGAGGACGTGCTCCGGGTGCTGCCGAATCGTGATCCGGCCGGACCGGTCCTGCGCGCGCCCAAGACGGCCGAGCTCATCGCGTCCTACATCCGCGGCCAGATCGTCCGCGGCGACCTGAAGACCGGTGACTCGCTGCCATCGGAAACCGTGCTGATGGAGATGTTCGGCGTGTCACGGCCGACGCTACGCGAGGCCTTCCGGATCCTGGAAGCCGAATCCATGATCAGCGTCCGCCGCGGCGTCCGCGGCGGGGCGCGGGTGGTGTCCCCGGACATCGCCGTGGCGGCCAGGTACGTGGGGCTGCTGCTCCAGATGAGCGGGACGACGATCGCCGACGTGTACGAGGCGCGCATGGTGACCGAGCCCGCCGCCGCGGGCCTGCTCGCGGCCAGGCGCTCCCGGCAGGACCTGGACGACCTGAACGCCTGCGTGGAGTACCTGGTCGGCCGGGTGGAAAGCGACGAGCAATTCCGGGACGCCGACGCCTGGTCGCAGGCCACGCAGCGGTTCCACGACCTCATCCTGGAGCGAGCCGGGAACCGCACCCTGGCCGTCCAGGCCGGGGTGCTGCGCGAGGTCGTCGCCATGCACCTGTCCACGGTCGTCATGCGCACCTTCGACCACCCGGACACCCGGGACCAGTTCAGGAAGCTGGTCCGCTCCTACCGCAAGCTGGTGCTGCTGATCGAGTCGGGTGACGCCGAAGGGGCCGAACGGCACTGGAGAACCCACATGGAAGTCGTAGGCCGCAAGCTCCTCCGCGGTGACATGGGCGCCAAGACCGTCGTAGACCTGTTCGGCTAACCGGTTACCTCCGCCGGCCGCTCGCCGGCCATCAGCCGTTCGCGAACTCTTATCCGAAAAATTACCTCTAGTTAGAAACCTTTTAATCAGCTTACTATTTTGCCATAGGCCCCGGACGATATCCGCCGCCCCAGTTCACCTGTCCGGCCGTGACGAGAGGGGATTGCAGTGGCAGCAGAGAGCGCCATGCCGCTCGAGACGCTGGCCGACAGCTCCCGCCAGCGGCCGTCCGTCAGCCTCGACGAGTTCTCGCCGTACCCGCCGATCGCGGACTATGCGTTCCTGTCCGACTGCGAGGTCACCGCGCTGGTGGCGCCGAGCGGCTCGGTCGAGTGGATGTGCCTGCCGACGATGGACGGCCCGAGTGTCTTCGGCGCGATGCTGGACCGGGACGCCGGCTGGTTCAGGTTCGGCCCGGACGACGTGGAGGTGCCAAGCGACCGGCGCTACCTGCCCGGGACCATGGTGCTCGAGACCAGCTGGGACTGCGGCCAGGGCTGGCTCGTGGTGCGCGACTGCCTGGTCATGGGGCCGTGGCAGCATGACCATCCCGACGGCAGCACGCACATCAGGCCGCCCACCGACTACGACGCCGAGCACATGCTGCTGCGCACGGTGCGCTGCGTGGAGGGCCAGGCGCAGCTCCTCCTGGACTGCGAGCCGGTCTTCGACTACGGGCGCCAGCATGCCCAGTGGCGGCACACCGAGCGCGGCTACACCCAGGCGGTCATCGAGCCGGAGGGCCTGGACCTGGCCCTCACCCTGACCTCCGACATCCGCCTGGGCCTGGAAGGATCCGGCGCCCGCGGCCGGACGCTGCTGAAGGAGGGCGAGACCCGCTTCTGCGCGCTGTCCTGGGGCCGCCGCGTCCCGGAGGGCTACGAGGACGCCTGCCGGCGGCTGGTGTGGACCGCGCACCACTGGCAGCACTGGCTGGCCCGCGGCCGCTTCCCCGACCACCGCTGGCGCGGCCACGTGGCGCGCAGCGCGCTCACCCTCAAGGGCCTGACGTTCGCGCCCACCGGCTCGATCGCCGCGGCCGCGACCACCTCGCTGCCCGAGACGCCGGGCGGCGAGCGCAACTGGGACTACCGGTACACCTGGATGCGCGACGCGACGTTCGCGCTGTGGGGCCTGTACACGCTCGGCTTCGAGTGGGAGGCCAGCGACTACTTCGCTTTCCTCTGCGACCTGGTCGAACGCGACCGGGGCGACCTGCAGATCGTCTACGGCATCGACGGGCGGCGCGACCTCGACGAGCACGTGCTCGACCACCTCAACGGCTACCAGGGCGCCCGGCCGGTGCGCGTCGGCAACGCCGCGTACCAGCAGGCCCAGCACGACGTCTGGGGCGTGGTACTCGATTCCATCTACCTGCACACCAAGTCACGCGACCGGCTCGACGAGCGGGTCTGGAAGATGGCCAGGCAGCAGGTGGAGCGTGCTCTGGAACGCTGGCGCGAGCCCGACCGGGGCATCTGGGAGGTCCGCGGCGAGCCCAAGCACTTCACCTCGTCCAAGATGATGTGCTGGGTCGCGGCCGACCGCGGGGCGCGGCTGGCCACGCTGCACGAGGACAGGGACCTGGCCCGCACCTGGCGCAAGGCCGCGGACGAGATCCACGCTGACATCTGCGCGAACGCCGTCGACGACCGCGGCGTGTTCTGCCAGCACTACGACACCACGGCGCTGGACGCGTCGCTGCTGCTGATGCCGCTGCTGCGGTTCCTGCCGCCGGATGATGAGCGGATCCGCACCACCGTACTGGCCATCGCCGACGAGCTGACCCAGGACGGCCTGGTGCTGCGCTACCAGGTGAGCGAGACCGACGACGGGCTCTCCGGCGAGGAGGGCACCTTCACCATCTGCTCGTTCTGGCTGGTCTCGGCGCTCTCCGAGATCGGCGAGCACCAGCGGGCCCGGGACATCTGCGAGAAGGTCCTGTCCTACGCCAGCCCGCTGCTGCTCTACGGCGAGGAGATCGACCCGCGGACCGGGCGGCACCTGGGCAACTTCCCGCAGGCCTTCACGCACCTGGCGCTGATCAACGCGGTCATGCACGTGATCCGCAAGGAGCAGGCCGCCCAGCGGATGGCCGTGGGCCGCGAGGTCCCGGAACGCGAGGCATGACCCGGGGAAGGGCCGGCCTACCCGCTGTCCTGCGGAGCGTCCGGCGCGGGATCGAAGTAGCCAGGTACCCACCTGAGCACCTCGGCCCGGAACTCTCCCTCGCACTCGAGCTGGCACAGCACCCCGATGCCCGCCGTGGACACCCGGTGGATGAGCACGTAGGACGGCGGCACGTTGAACTGACGGCTGATGTTGCCGGCCCGCATGTCGGTGACCCGGCCCGCCTCCTCGCGCATCCACTCCCGGGTGAACTTGAACGAGTCCACCTTGGACGGCTCGGCCAGCGGCGCCAGGAAGGCGTGCAGCGCGTCCAGGTCCACGTGTATCCCCGGCCGCAGGAACCCGTTCTCGCGCAGTTCGCGCTCGACTTCCTCGGTGTCGGGATCGTCCTCGTGCATGATCCGCAGCAGTCGGCCGAAGAACCGCGGCAGCCCGCCCGGCAGCCGGTCCACCGCGCCGAAGTCGAGCACGCCCAGGCGCCCGTCGTCGAGCAGGCGGAAGTTTCCTGGATGCGGGTCCGCGTGCAGGAGCCCGGCCCGCGACGGTCCCGAGAACAGGAACCGAGCGAGCAGGATTCCCGTCCTGTCGCGATCTTCCTTGCTTCCCTCGCTGATGATCCTCGACAGCGGAGTGCCGTCCATCCACTCGGAGACCAGCACCTGCTTGGTGCTCATGGCCACGTTGGGCACGTAGATGTCCGAGTCGTCCTTGTACGCGTCGGCGAACATCTGCTGGGACAACGCCTCGAGCTCGTAGTCGAGCTCCTCGCTGATCCTGTCCCTCAGCTCGTCGAGCAACGGCTTGACATCCAGCCCAGGCATCAGCATGCCGAACAGCCGCCCGGCCCGGCTCAGCTGGTTGAAATCACCGAGCAGCGCCCGCCCGGCGCCCGGGTACTGGATCTTCACCGCGACCCGCCGGCCGTCGTGCCAGACGGCCTCGTGCACCTGGCCGATGGACGCCGCGGCGGCGGGCGTGTCGGCGAACTCCGCGAAGAAGTCCCGCCAGTCCTCCCCGAGCTCACTGGCCAGCACCTGGTGCACGGTGCGCGCCGGCAGCGGCGGCGCCGATTCCTGCAGCTTCGTCAGCGTGGCCCGGTACGGGCTGGCGATCTCCGGCGGCAGCGCCGCCTCGAAGATGGACAGCGCCTGGCCCAGCTTCATGGCGCCGCCCTTGAGCTCACCCAGGACACGGAAGATCTGGTCGGCCGTGCGCTGCTGGATTTCCTGCGCCACGATCTCGGCCGGCCGCCCGCCTATCCGCTTCCCCATCCCGATGGCCGTGCGGCCCGCCAGCCCGATCGGCAGCCCCGCCATCTTCGCGGCACGGGCCATCGGGTTCTTGGGCACATCGTTCACACTCAGTATTGTCACGCATCGCACGCGCGGACGATGCAGATTACGTCCGCTGGTGCGCGCGTGCCGCGAAAGCCACGGGTCAATCAGGCCCGCTGGTGTGCCGTCAGGTGCTCAAGTTGCTGGAGTTCAACCCGATCACGAAGCGGCAGCCAGTCACGCGCGGCGTCGTATTCGAGCCACCGCCGCCGGAGCCCGGTCTCGGCGAAGCGCCGGAGCAGCGTGCCCAGCAGCGGATGCCATCGGCATGGTGACTGGCCTGGCCGAACGTCCAGCGGTTGTCCTCGAGGTCGTCGGCAGCGTAGAACGGCAGCCCCCACGGTCGGCGTCACCCGCACCCACGCCGTCCCGCCCCGGTCCTGGCCGCCAGCCGGGATGCTGGCTCGCACCGCATGGCCACCGGCTGAGCGCCTCCACCACCAGGAAACGCCTCCACCACCAGGAAACTATGGTCAATGTCGCCGGCGCACGGCCGCGCCGCAGCCGCACGCCGGGTGCGGCCGCCAGGTCCGGCGGCGCCACTGCCAGTCGGGCAGCACGAGTTCCAGCGTGCCGTCCGCGGTCACCGGGACCGCCCCGGGCCGGTCGATGAACGCCAGCGCCTGCGCCGCGGCCAGCGTGGCCGTCATCGCCGCGAGCACGGTGTCGCAGGCCTGCGGCCGGGACCGGGCGAAGGTGACCTGGGCCAGGATCTTGGGCCAGTGCCGGTCGGCCTCGGTCTTACGCAGGTCCACGCAGCCCAGGCAGGCCGAACGGCCCGGCAGGACCAGCGGTCCGACCACGCCGATCGCCTCCCCGGTCCGCAGCGCCAGGTGCGGCACCCGGTCCCGCCGCAGCTGGGTGGCCAGGTCGGGCAGCGTCGGCCCGGTGAGGATCACCAGGTCCGGCACGCTGCCGTCGTCGCCCGTCCTGACCTCGGGCGCGGCGCGCTCGACCGCGCGGGCGGCGCCTTCCTGCCGAGGGGCGCCCAGGTCGGTCAGGATCAGCCCGGCGGGCGCGAGGTCGGCGGGCTCGGCCGGTTCGGGGTCGGCGCAGCTGACGTGCCCGACGCCGGAGGCAGCCAGGAAGCTGGCCACGCACGCGCCGGTCCGGCCCGCGCCGTGCACCCGGATGTAGGCGGCCCGGCGCCGCGCCAGCGTCCGCGCCCCGCCGTCCGCGTCCGCGTAGGCCAGCGAGGCGGTGGCCAGCTCGGGGGCCAGCCGCGCCCGAAGCTGCGCGGGGAGCGAGGCGTGCAGCCGGGCCGGGAAGTCGTCGAGCACGCCCGCCGCGGCCAGCACCGCGAGCACGCGGTCGGCCGCCTCGGGCGGCACGCCGTACGCCTGCGCCGCGGCGATCACGCCGTCGCGGTCGCGGCTCCCGTCGAGCAGGCTGAGCACGGCCGCGGTCTGGCCCAGGCCCGCCACCGCGACCGCCCGCCGCGGATCCACCCCGAACTGCAGCGTCTCGCGGTCCCGCCACACCGGCAGCAGCCCGGCCTTCAAAGCTGGCCTCATGCCGGCATGCTGCCACCGCCCAGTGACATTCCGCCGCGGCTAGCCGTCGCGTACCGGCACCGACGACAGCACCAGGACGCTCATCACCGCGGCCAGCGGCAGCGCCGGGACGAGGCGGGGCGCGGTCGCCACCAGCAGCCCGCACAGCAGGGCGCCGGCCGCGAGCCCGATCAGCACGCCGATCCTCCGCCCCCCGTACTGGGTGTTCTGCCCCGGGCTGGCCAGCGAGCTGACCAGGCCGGTCAGGGTGCCGGTGAGGAACGTGGTGGACACGTGGGCGAGCCCCATCTCGTTGACCGACGACGACTGCATGCCCA
>Ga0335081_10007025_pt1 | contig 17962 bp, 19 predicted proteins | sample Lox_Sample_35_FD_206713 | JGI IMG/M metagenome (GOLD analysis project Ga0335081, IMG submission 206713) | Soil microbial communities from Loxahatchee National Wildlife Refuge, Florida, United States - Lox_Sample_3.5 | ecosystem: Environmental > Terrestrial > Soil > Wetlands | place: USA... | reverse complement strand
CAGTTGGATGCACGCAACCAATTTCCGTTCCTGGCAAGGGGCCTTGGGTTCAGCGGCGAGGAAGCGCCGAGTCCAGGCTTTCGAAGCGTATCAGAAACGTCCCTGGCGGGCCCAGTCGCGGATTTCCGCTTCGACGGAGAAAACGTCGGCGGGGTCGAGCGTGAATCGCGCGTCCATCTGGTAGGCCTGCTCTTCGTAGGGCACAACCATCCATAGGCCGGACTCATTCAGAGTCTCGAGATAGCCGCGCATGACGCGCTCTTCGCCGAGCATCGCGAATTGCGTCACATGGACGAGATTATGAAAAATCGTACGAAGAGTCGGGGCGCGGTTAAAGACGATTACATCGACGAACGGGATTCCGGTGACGTGCGCGGCATCGGGAACCACGCGGGCGCCGCCGGCGCGAACGGTTTCGTAAAAAGGAGGGTAGGGAATCGTTTCACCGGACTGCGAGGCGTCGAGGATCCTAGCGCGGTCGAGGATTTCTATGGGGAAGAATGGCGCCAACTGGGATTTTTGTTCCTGGTCGAGCGGGATGCTGGAAGGGAGAAAATAGTCGCGCTGTTGATGCAGCCAGGAAACGGCTTGCTGCAGAAGGGACGTGAGTTCCTCAGGCGTAAACTTGCGAGGTTCCACGCGAACGCCTCCCAAAAAGATACAAAGCTACTTGGGAGTGCCCTGGTTACATCTCTCCACCCGCCGGGGACGTATGGTAACACGGCGGGAGAACTTACCGGGCGATTCCGTGCCGGGTCAAACTACTCGCATCGACCGCCATCGGGTCTGATATCTTGGCGATGTCCGGGGAGGTGAGCTTCTGCAAGATCAAGCGCTAGCAACCCTTCGCGGCCAGGTGGCCGACGTCATCTCAGGAACGGTCTTCGTGTTTCTGGGATTGATGGCTTGCGGGATTGCGGCGATGCGGCGCCGCAGCGGCGTGGGCGCGCTCGTGTGGCTGGGAATTTGGAGCGCGATGTACGGAGCCCTCCGCATGGGCGATGCGGTCACCGCGGTGGCTCGCATGCCGCACTGGTTTCAGGTCAGCATGCAAAATCTGGACGTCGTGAACATGTATTTCATCTTGGTGGTAGCTACGCGCGCATGGCTAGAGCTAAGCGTGGGCAAATTGCGTGTGCTGCTTCGAGGCCTAGTGTTCGCGGCGCTGGCAATCGGCGTGGCGGGAATGGTCATCTTCCTCGTTACCGGCGCGAGGAACAAATTGATTCCCTACAACAGCCTGCTCGCCGCTTGCACCCTCTGTGTGCTGCTGACAGTCGCCGGGGTGCCAAAACTGGCGCGCAAGTTCCTGGTCGTGCCAGACAGCGGAGTGTTGCTTGTGGGGACGCTGGTTTTTGCCATAGAAGCGCTGTATACGAACGTGGCGCGCCCGCTAGGCTACCGGCCCTCAACCATTTGGGACTCGCTGGGTTTTGCGGCTTTCCTGGTTTCGTTCGCGTATGTCGCTCTGCAGATGGTCTTTGAGAGCGAGGGCCGCCTGCTGTCGATTGAAAAGGAGCTGGCGATCGCGCGGGAGATACAGGCGGCGATCCTCCCAAATGGAAGTCCGGAAATGGAAAATCTGCGCATCACGGCCGCGTATCGCCCGATGACGGCCGTTGCCGGGGACTTCTATGAGTTCATACGCATCGATGAACATCGGGTGGGGGTGTTGGTGGCGGATGTCTCCGGCCATGGTGTTCCGGCCGCGCTAATCGCAGCGATGCTAAAGGTCGCAATCCAGTCGGTGGTAGCGTGCGCGCCCGACCCGGGAGAAGTATTGCGGGGATTGAACCGCGCTCTCTACGGACAGCCCCGGGATCAGTTTGTCACCGCGGCGTATTTGTTCCTCGATACGCAAAATCACAAGGCACTGTACTCAGCGGCGGGCCATCCCCCGCTAATTCTGTCCCGGAGAGGAAGATTGGAACGCGTCGAGAGTAACGGTTTGGTTTTCGGAGTCATGCCGGAACCCGACTATCCCGTTCACGATATGCAGATCCGTTCAGGCGACCGATTTCTGCTTTACACCGACGGCGTGATTGAGCCGGAGAACGCAGAAGGCAAGGCATTCGGCGATGGGAAACTGGAAGAAGTCCTCCTCGGCATGCAGGCGGGCTCACCTTCTGAGTTGATGGACAGACTGCTCACTGAGATACGCTGTTGGCAACCCCCCACAAAGACCCAGCAAGATGATATTACTCTCGTCGTAGTAGACGTCCGCTAACGCACATTGCCAGTGCTTGGAGTTTTGGTCTATGCTGCAACGCCGGAGTGATTTTGCTGTTTCCTTCTAGCGTGAGAGCACTGAAGATGCTTAGGGACTCATTGGTGCGGAGGCTGACTGGTTTTGATAGAAAGAGCCACCCTGCGAGGGGATTTGCTGCGTTGTGGGGCATGCTGCTTGCTGCGGGCACGGCCTTCGGGATGTTTTGCTCGCCTCTGGGGGGGCAGCAGGCGGATTCCGGAACGCCGGTAGTGGTGCAGCCGGGAGCGCCGGGCAAGCCGAGCAAAACGTTGCCGCCGTCGACGAGAGGGATGCTGCCGCCGCGATCGCAGGCGGATGTGGAGTTCATGCAGGGCATGATCATGCATCATGCGCAGGCGGTGGAGATGACGGCGCTGATTCCGTCGCACACGGAGAACAAGGATCTGCGGGCGCTGGGGGCGCGGATCAGCAGCTCACAGTCAGGCGAGATCAAGATGATGAAGAGGTGGCTGGCGGTGCGGGGAGAGCCAATTTCCATGGCGATGCCGGGAATGCCGGACATGGACAGGTCCGGCCACGCGATGGGATTGATGCCCGGAATGCTCTCGCCGGAGCAGATGGAGGCGCTGCGGAAAGCGAAGGGCGCCGAGTTCGACCTCTTGTTTCTGGCTGGGATGATTCAGCACCACGGTGGCGCGCTGACTATGGTCAAGGATTTGTTCGACACGGCGGGCGCGGGGCAAGATGCGGAAGTGTTCGACTTCGCGACGGACGTGGATACGGGACAACGGGCCGAGATCAAGATTATGCAGGGGATGCTGGAGAAAAACTCTTCTGAGGAGAAACGATGAACCGATTGCTTGCGGTCGTTTTGCGATTGATGGGTGTGGCAATTCTCTTAGGTTGCGGTGTGAGCCGGATGCGGGGGCAGACTCCGGCACCAGCGCCGGCTTCGGCGCCTGCGAAGCAGGAGGCAGGCAAGCAAGACGCGGCCAAGCAGGACGCCACCAAGCAGGGTGCAGCGAAGAAGGAGGGCGAGGAAGAGGAAGAGAATCCGTTTATGCCGCAGCCAGCGCCCGCGCTGCCGCCGGGAATGTCGGGGTCAGACACAAGCGATCCGCGCGCGAAGCTCACGGCGGGATTGTATGACGCGGGCGAAGCGGCGATGGGGATGAAGCACCTCGCGTTGGTCAAGAAACCGGATGCGTTTCAACTGGGCTCGGACAATCCCGATGACCCGAAAGTGCAGAAGGTTTTTGGGCAGCTCGGAGTCGGCAGCGGTTCGAAGATTCCAAAGCCAATGCAAGTGGTCATTGCGCAGCTAGCATTCTCGAACTCAGACCTGGCGTTTCAGGGCAATCACTTGTTCCAGGGAAATTTTTACGGGGTGAATATCTTCGACATCTCGAATCCCGCGAATGCGAAGCTGCTGACTTCGATGGTGTGCCCGGGCGGGCAGGGCGACGTGTCGGTGTACAGGAACTTAATGTTCATGTCGGTGGAGATGCCGAATGGACGCCTGGACTGCGGCATGCAGGGATTTCCGCCGGAGCCTCCGCCGCCCGCCGGGGAAGAGAAGAAGCATCGCATTCCCGTGGCGCAAAAGGACCGGTTCCGCGGCGTGAGGATTTTCGACATTTCCGACATCCGGAACCCGAAGCAATTGGCGGCGGTGCAAACGTGCCGCGGATCGCACACGCACACGCTGGTGCTCGACCCGAACGACAAAAAGAATGTTTATATCTACGTTTCCGGAACATCGTTTGTGCGGCAACCGGAGGAACTCGCGGGATGTTCCGGAGAAAAGCCGGACAAAGATCCCAACACAGCGCTGTTTCGCATTGACGTGATCCAGGTGCCGGTGGCGGCGCCGCAGGACGCGAAGATCGTGTCCAGCCCGCGGGTATTTATTGATCCGCGGACGGGAGCAATCAACGGCCTGACCAACGGCGGTACACATGGGAAGGGCGGGGACAAGCCGAGAGAAACGGACCAGTGCCACGACATCACCGTGTATTCGGCGATCGGATTGGCGGCTGGGGCGTGCTCGGGAAATGGAATTGTGCTGGACATTAAGGACCCGGTGCATCCGAAGCGCGTGGATGCGGTGAACGATCCGAACTATTCCTACTGGCACTCGGCTTCGTTCTCGAATGACGGGAGCAAAGTAGTGTTCACGGATGAGTGGGGCGGGGGACTGGGAGCGCGGTGCCGTCCCAACGACCCGAACAAGTGGGGAGCTGATGCGATTTTTCGTCTGAAGGATGAAAAGCTGAGTTTCGCGAACTATTACAAGATGCCGGCGGCGCAGGGCGACTCGGAGAACTGCGTGGCGCACAACGGGTCGCTGATTCCGGTGCCCGGGCGCGACATCGAAGTGCAGGGGTGGTACCAGGGCGGAATCTCCGTAATGGACTTCACCGACCCGGCGCAGCCCTTCGAGATTGCGTACTTTGACCGCGGGCCCATTGATCCCAAGACGTTGATTCTCGGTGGGGAATGGTCGGCGTATTGGTACAACGGCTACATTTACGGCTCGGAGATTGCGCGCGGGCTGGACGTTTTTGAGCTGACGCCGAGCAAGTTCCTGACGCAAAACGAAATCGACGCGGCGAAAACGGTTCAGGTGGCTGAACTGAACGTGCAGAACCAGCAAAAGGTCGAATGGCCCGCGAAGCTGGTGGTGGCAAAGGCTTACCTGGATCAGTTAGCGAGGTCGCAGGCTTTGCCAGTGGACCAAATCACGGCTTTGCAGAAAGCGATCGAAGGCGCAGAGAGTTCGCACATGAAGAAAAGCGCAGTGGCGAAGTTGAAGAGCATGGCGCCGAGCTGCGAAAAAAGTGCGGACACGGCGAAGAGTCCGGCGGATTCGGCGAGGCTGAGGGCTTTGGCGGAAATACTGAAGCATCCGGCGGCGTGACGGCACCGCGAATCCTACAAGGTTGTGAGCGATTTCGCACCCACACAGGCGCAGGCAATCGACGACAGGGCAACAGTCTGCGCCATCAGCCTTATCGCAGCGATTCTGGCCAACGTTCTCCACGAAGGGCTAGGGCATGCTGCAATTGCACTGTTGACCGGAGCGAAGACCGGAATATTGTCGACAGTTGCGTGGTCCAGTGACTTGGACTCGAGGCTTGTTGCTGCGGGCGGAACCCTCGTGAATTTAGCGGCGGGCGGGGTCTCCTGGACCACGCTGCGCAGCGTGAGAAGCGCGTCGGTTCAGTTGCGGTTTTTTCTTCTGCTGTGTGTGGCGTTCAACCTGTTTGTAGGGACTGGATATTTCTTATTTTCCGGGGTCACGAATTTCGGCGATTGGGCCGTGGTGATTGCCGGTCTTCCTGCGCACTGGTTGTGGCGCACGGTCTTGGTGGTCGTCGGAGTGTCTTCTTACTACGCGGCAGCACTGGTCGTGGGCGTTGGGTTGGTGCGGTATGTGGGAGTTCCCAGAAATGAACTTCGCCGCCTGCGGAAGCTGACGTTCATTCCTTACTTTTCGTCGATCGTGCTTCTGAGCGCGGGCGGGCTCTTGAACCCGATTGGAATCCAATTGATGTGGCAATCGGCTCTGCCAGCAACGGCGGGCGCGAAGTCCGGGCTGCTGTGGCTGAGGTATTCCATTCCGAGCGGAACTGTTCCTGTGCGAGGATCCGAAGGCATCGACAGGAACTATGCTTGGGTCGCATTGGCGCTTGCGCTGTCAATCATTTTTGTTTTTGTGTTGGGGCGCGGGATCGTCTTGCACCGGTGAATTTTTTGCGCGGCAAGGAAAGAGACCGAGGCAGCAGCACACGCTAAGCGAATTAGCCTACAGGGGAAGACCGCTTTCCAAACATTCTTCGATAGACCCGCTCTCGCTGTACTTCACGATACCGGACTGGTCTGCGCAGAAAGCCATCATTCCTTTAACCAAGGGCCGCGCTGTCAGTTGATATTTGGTGTTCGGCCATTGTCCGTCTTGCGCAGCGCATCCGCGATTGTAAAGGCGTAACCGTTCCTCACGCTGTCCCTGATTAGTCCGGCTGGCAACTCGTCGCTCGGCAGTGGCGGCAGCTTGCACGTAAAGCCGATGTCAGGGTGAGTGTGGGCGTATTGGTTCTCGGCATTCACCAAGGATCGCAAAGAGCCTATCGCGGAGTCGACATACCCGAGCTGCCTGAATCTTCCAAGAAGAATCCAGCCACAGATACCGAGTGCCAAACTGCCCAAGGCAACGAAAACTCTTAGGATGTTTTTCTTTTCGGTCCGCATCGCCTTCATCAGGGGAGGAGCGAGGCATAATAGGAGTAGAAACTGGCCTCGCCGGAGACGCTCCAAGTGTCGCCGAAGTGGTTCAAGTAAAAGTAGCGCGTGGAATTGCCTTGTGGCGGAGGGCCGCCGTCCACGGTGATGGCCACTTTCACGACCATTCTTCTGTACTCGTACCCGGAACGCCCCGTGCCGAGCGCGGTAAGGGAAGTGAATTCGACGTCCATGGGCTTGAGTTCGGGGAGCGGGTCGACGGGCTGGCCGGCTTTGTACGCCTGAACGCGTTGCATGAGGTCGCGCTGGCCGCGGCCCTGATATTCCTTGAGAAGATATTCGCTGAGCGCGGCGCGGCCGTTTTCGTCGACGGTTTGGAAACGCCACCAGAAGCGAACGCCGAAGAAGGCGAGGACCAGCCCGAGAGCGACGAGAGCCTTCCAGCCGCGCAAGGTGAAGTTGTAGGTGGCCATGGAGATTCCTCCGGTGCGTGCGTTCCCACAGAATGTCCCGCCTCACTGCATTAGTTCCAATATAGAGGCGAGCGAGGAGGGCAGAAAAGCGGGAGCAAGCTCCCGCACTCCAAAGAGTTACAGCGTGCGGAAGAAGAAGTGCCAGGTGATGTCGACGGCGGCGTGCACGAGGGCGGAGGCGAAGATGGAGCCGGTTTTGCGCCAGGTCCAGCCGTAGAAGAATCCGGCAATCGAGGCGAGCAGGACGTAACGCCAATTAGGGAACCCGAGATTGGTGATGTGAGAGAAGCCGAAGAGAATGGAAGCGGTCCACCAGCCGGCGAGGTCGCTGGTAGTTGCGCGGGCGAGAAGATTTTGCAGCAGGCCGCGAAAGAGCAACTCCTCGGGCCAAGCGGTAAAAAGCAAAATGCCCAGCGAGGTCAGAGGCAAAGACTGCATTTGCGACCATTGAGGGTCGAATTGCACGAAGTGAATGCCGGTGCCAAGGGGAATGGCGATGCAGGCAAAGGCAAGAAAGCTGGCGATGATGAAAAATTCCCAGTGGCGGCCCCATCCGATGGAGTAACCGATGCTGGTAGTGCGGCGCACCAGGACAAAGGCGGCCAGAGCGACGTTTACGCAAACGAGGACCGTCAATACGTAAGCAAGGCGGCCGCCGGGATACGGCCAGAGATAATGAGACATGGAGAATCCCCCGCGGTTGGGGAAAGGCTTTACCGCGACCCACACGGCTGCAATGATGAAAAAATCCTGCCAGGCGCCGGGAGCTTTCGCTTGCGCGGAGAGCGCTAGGCCGAGTGGAATGAAGATGAGCGCGGCGACCGTTGCGGCACGGCCAAACGCGAAAGTATTTGTCCCCAGGCCATAAATCAGGTAGACAAGAAACACTGCGACTCCCAGGAAGAGACCGCCGGAGTGGCCGAGACGCGCGGCGAGGGCGTTGTCAATGCCGCGCGCGGCAAAGAGCAGCATCACGAGAAAAAGGAACGCGAAGGCGGTGAGTGTGGAGGCGAAGTCGCGGCCGCCGTAGCTGTGCCAGACGGGATAAATCACGCCGGTGAGCGTGAGAACGGCCCACAGGCCGAACATGGGAAGCAAACCGAGTTGGCGGGTGGCAGGCAAACAAAAATTGTAGCAGAGCGATGACAGACCAAACACAGACGGTTGTTGGAGGAGCGGTGCCGGCATCGGCGCCAGCCGCGAAAATGAGCCGGCTCGCGTACATCGACTGGATGCGCGGGCTGGCTTGCGTGCTGATGTTTCAAACGCATTGCTACGCATCGTGGCTGAGTCCGGAGGCGAAAAAATCCTCATCCTTGATTGTGTGGTCGCAGCTTGGAGGAACTTTGCCCGCGCCGCTGTTCATTTTTCTGGCGGGAGTTTCGTTTGCGCTGGTGACGGAGCGACTGCGCGAAAAGGGAGTGGCACGCAACGCGATCGCGAAGCAAACGATTACGCGCGGGGCGGAGATTTTCGGGATGGGGCTGCTGTTTCGCGTGCAGGAATATGCACTGGGGTATCCGTGGTCGCCGTGGACGGATTTGTTGCGCGTCGATGTGCTGAACATTCTCGGACTATCGATGGTGCTGATGGGAGTGCTGTGCTGGGTTACGGGCGGGGGAGAAGTTGCAGCGGCAAGATTGCGGAATCTGGTTGCAGGATTGTTTGTTGCGGCGCTGGTGGCCATGGCTACGCCACCGCTTTGGACCACACACCGGCCGAAGTTCTTGCCGTGGCCGCTCGAGTCTTACGTCAATGGAGTGCACGTTTTCGGTCAACCGCAAGCGTGGCTGTTTCCACTGTTCCCATGGTCGGCGTTCGCGTTTGCCGGGCTCGCGGTGGGATTTTTCCTGTTTTCGAAATTTGCGAAGCGCAAAGAAGCGCTTGCGTTTGCGCTCTTGGGCGGAACGGGAGTTCTCGCTGGCTATCTTTCGACGCTGTTCGATTCGTCGCGCGTTAAGCTTTACGCCGTTTACGATTATTGGCATAGCAATCCGAATTTTCTGCTCATGCGCTGCGGCATCCTCCTGGTGATTCTTTTTCTGGTTTACGCGTGGTGCCGCTGGGGACTGGCGCAAAAAGGATTCAGTCCCATCATCCAGCTTGGAAATACTTCGCTCCTGGTCTATTGGGTGCACATCGAGTTTGTTTACGGGAGATTCTCGATTTTGCCGAAAGGGCAGTGCAGCGCGTGGAAAGCGACGGGCGGGTTGCTGATTATTTTTCTGGCGATGGTCGCGCTCTCGTTGGCGCGCACAACCTGGAAAAAGCGGAAGGCTAAGGCTTCACGGAAGAATCTTGCGGCAACTGCTGTGACTGCGGAATCTTGATGATGACTTCGCCGGGGCGGGCCAGACCCAGTTCGTCGCGCGCGATTTTCTCGATTTTGTGGGGATCGCTCTTCAGCTCTCTGACTTCCTCTTCGAGTGCGACGTTTTCCTTGTTCAAGCGGTCGGTGTCAGTCTGAACTTTCTTGATTTCCTGCTGCGTGCGGCGCATAGCGAGATAGCCGTGGGTGCCGAAAATGTCGTGCACCAGAAGAGCGAGCAGGAGCAAGCCGAGCAGAGTCCCGCCGTACTGGCGCAGGATGCGTGGCAACAGATCCTCGCTTTCGGTTGTTTTCAGCTTTGCAGAACCCATTTGGTGGCTTCTTTCGTCAACTTATCCGAAGCGGCGGCGCTTTCCGCTTCCACGTAAACACGCAGCAGTGGTTCCGTGCCGGACAAGCGCAGCAGCATCCAGGAACCGTCCCCAAACACAAATTTTGCGCCATCGGTGCGGTCGATGGATACGACTTTTCGACCGAGCAGTGTCGAAGCGTCCACGGCTACCTTGCGCACGGCATTTGCCTTTTGTTCGTCGCTCAAGTGCAGATTCTCGCGCACGGGCCAGAATTCACGGCCCAATTTCTTGAACATGGCTTTGATTTGCTCTTGGATAGAAGCGCCGCGCGCGGCAATCATTTCCGCGACAAGCAGGCAGGCGAGGATGCCGTCTTTTTCGGGAATGTGGCCGCGAATCGTGAGGCCCGCGCTTTCTTCGCCACCGAGCGCGATTTTGTCCTCGCGAATCAGCTGGCCGATGTATTTGAATCCCACGGGAGTTTGAAAGACGGTTTGGCCGTGCGATTTTGCGGCGGCGTCGATCATTTGTGTGGTCGCCACACTGCGCGCCGCGGGCATCTTCCAATTGCGCGTTTCGACTAGATAGTCGTAGACGAGTGCGAGGATGAGGTTCGGCTGAATCCAGGCGCCGTTGCTATCGACGATTCCGAAGCGGTCGGCGTCGCCATCGCTGGCCAGCCCGGCCGTGGCTTTCGAATCGACAACGGCTTTGCGCAAGGGGGCAAGATTCTCTTCGGACACGTCGGGGCCGGTGCCGTCGAAAAGACAGTCTCGATCGGTGCGAATCGCCTGCACGGACACGCCGTGGTCGCGGAGTGTGCGGTCGAGGTAGCCAGAACCGCAACCGTGAAGCGCGTCCACGACGAATTTCACTTTTGCCCTTGCGAGAACGTCGAAGCGTACGAGTTCCTCCAGACGCTTGAGATAGTTCTCGCGTAGATTCACGCGTTCGTTGGGCGCGACTTTTGTTTTGCCGTGCGGCAGGGGCGCAACGCCACCGTTTGCGGCAAGGCGAGACGCGCGCCCTTCAATGTCTTTGGTCACTTCGGGAAGCGCAGGCCCGGCGTCTGCGGAAGAAAACTTCAGCCCGTGATAGGAGGCGGGATTGTGGCTGGCGGTGAAGTTGATGGCGCCGTCCAGCTTGCGCCGCATGATTTCGTAGGCCACGGCAGGCGTTGGGGTGAACGTTTCGCAGAGCAACGCGCGGATGCCGTGATGTTGCAAAATGTCTACCGCGAGTTGCGAAAATTCTTCGGAATAGAATCGGGTATCGTAGCCGACGAGAAGGGAGGGGTGAGGCGTTTTGGCCTTGGCGTGTTCGGCGATGGCGGTCACCGCCAGGCGCACGTTGGCGAACGTGAAATCGTCGGCGATCAGTCCGCGCCAGCCAGAAGTGCCAAACTTGATGGGAGATGTACTCGGAGATGTGCTCATGGAGCGGTATTCTAAGCGCACTCGCGCGCAGACAAAAGTGCTTCGCAGCTTATGGTTCCTGCGGAGGAGGGCGGCATGAAGGCTGGAGAAAAGTTTCGAGTTGTGTTGGTAACGTGCGGGAGCTTGAAGGAGGCGCGGCGCATTGCGCGGCACGTTGTATCAAAGCGGCTCGCCGCTTGCGTGAACATCCAGCTTAGCCCAATCGAGTCCTTTTACACCTGGAAGGGAAGGACGGAATCTGCGCGCGAGCATCTGCTGCTGATCAAAACGACCGCGGCGCGGCTCGCGCAGCTAGAAAGAGAAGTACACCGGATTCACAGCTACGAAGTGCCGGAATTTATCGCTGTGCCCGTGATCTCCGGCTCAAGAAAATATCTGTCCTGGCTGGGAGAAAGCGTGGGGAAGCCGACCTGATTCAGGATGTAGCCCTTCTCAAACGTACAGAAGCGCTTGATCCAAATCGGCGATGATGTCTTCCACGTCCTCGATTCCCACGGACAGACGCACGAGCCCCTCGGTGATGCCCACGCGATCGAGCATTTCTTTGGGCATGGAAGCGTGGGTCATCATGGCAGGGAGCGAAATCAAAGTCTCGACTCCACCAAGACTTTCGGCGAGCGAGCAGAGCTTGACGTGATTCAAAAAGCGCCGAGCCGCGTCGATGGAACCCAAATCAAACGAGAGCATCGCGCCCGGGCCTTTTTGCTGGCGGCGCGCGACTTCGTGCTGCGGATGAGATGGCAACCCGGGGTAATACACTTTGCGGACCTTGGGATGCGCATCCAGATGGCGCGCCACGGTGATGCCATTGGCGTTGTGTTGCAGCATGCGGACGGCAAGCGTTTTGATGCCGCGCGAAACGAGGAAGCAATCCATCGGAGCGAGGCCGGTTCCTGCCGACCGCTGAATAAAATAAATCTTCTCCGCGTCTTCCGGTCGAGTGAGCACGACAGCTCCGCCGGTCGCATCACTGTGGCCGTTCAGATACTTAGTCATCGAATGGATGACGATATGCGCGCCTAATTCAATGGGGCGCTGGAGGTAAGGGCTCAAGAACGTGTTGTCCACAACCACGGAAATGTTTCGATCATTAGCCAGCTTGGAGATCGCGGCGATGTCCGTCACGCTCATCGTTGGATTCGCGGGTGTTTCGATGTACAGCATTTTCGTGTTCGGGCGCATGGCCACGCGCACGGCATCGGGAGACGAAGTGTCGACGAAGCTGAACTCCAGTCCAAAATGCACAAGTAGTTGCGTGGAGAGCCGGAAGACGCCGCCATAAACAGCCTCGGACAGCACCACGTGATCCCCGGGTCGCAGCAAGCGGAACACGGCGTCGATTCCCGCCATCCCCGAAGAGAACACGTAAGCGCTGTGCCCACCTTCGAGTTTGGCCACAGTGCGCTCGAGAGCTTTGCGGTTCGGATGATTCGTGCGCGCGTAGTCGTAACCCTTGTTCTTTCCCAGTTCTTCGTAGACGTAAGTAGAAGTCTGGAAAATCGGTGCGACGATCGCCCCTGTGGCCGGTTCCGGCTCTTGGCCCACATGAATGGCGTTGGTAGCAAAACCCATGATGCTCTCCTCGCTTGCTCAGACCCGATTGTGATGTAGTCAGCCTGACGTCGGCTGCGGACCGCCCGCGGGCTCTTCCTGTTCCGATGTCGCTGAGGTCCTTGCGGAGCAGTGTCTTGAAAACTTACAGGAGCCAGAAAAGTCCGTCAATGAGCCTATCACGGAAATTTCCAGTGTGCGTGCCCAGGGAGGATGACTGTTGAGCAGCAGCCTGCTCCATTCCAGCATCGAATGACATGGTCAGCAGACTTGACCGCGCCCGTCATTGTGTAGAGGATGGAAGAGGGTCAACTATGGATATTTCCCGAAGATTTCTTGCCACCGTTCCCCTCGCGGTCTGCTTGTCTTTAAGTTGGCCTGCGGCGGCGCAAAATCCTCCTGCCGCTCCTCCTGCGTCTCCTTCGAGGGAGGCGACCGCTCCCAATCCTCAGTCTCGCTTCACTGTTGAAGTTACCGGTGGCGACAAAGACGTGCCGGTTGAGAACGCAAGCGTTTATTTCACCTACGTGGAAGAGCACAAAATCAAGAAGAACAAGACTTTAGAAATCAACGTCAAGACGAATCAGGATGGAGTGGCGCACGTTCCGAACGCACCGCTGGGTCGCGTGCGCATTCAAGTGATCGCGGAAGGCTGGAAGACCTACGGGCGGTGGCTTGATTTGGACGATCCCAAACAGGTCATAAAGATTCACCTCGAACGCCCGGTGAAGTGGTACTGACGCGCGCTCCGTTTTAAATTTCTTTTCACGATTCATCTGCTGTCCGGCTTTTCTTCTCTCCAAACTAAATCCTTTTCTCTCTTCAGTTTCCGCGTTTCGTTCGCAGTTGCTTCCGCCGAGCTGCGGGCTTCCGAAAAGTTCAAGAGGCTCTTTGGAGCGCCGGCCGTTGCACACAAATAGTGCAAAGAGGACAAGATCATTGAATCGCGGCGAGTTAGGTCCGTTGTGCGCTGGCATTTCCACAAACTTATCAACACTTGTGTTGAAAACTTTACCGTCCTGAAATATTTTTTCCTTTTTTCGGCACGCGACTTGCTGCTCGGCCCGGTTTCTCGCTTTGACCCTCGTGAAATCAAGATGTTACAGTGGGAATGTACTCGCGAATCATGAACGAATCTTTCGACGGACCATTTTCTCTTGTGCAAATGTTCTGGGGCAGCGTCTCGGCTCGTCCGCTGCGCAGCTCTCTGAGTGTCATTGCCATCGCCATTCAAGTGATTCTGGTCCTGATGATTGTCGGTCTCACGTCAGGAGTCATTTCCGAATGGGGCAAACGGGTGGAAGGAGTCGGCGCGGACATCCTCGTGCAGCCGCCGAACTCTTCCGTTTTCTTCGCTTTCTCCACCACCGTCATGCAGGAATCGGTCGGGGACCAAATCGCTTCGTTGAGCGGCGTCGATGAAGTCGCCCCAACCGTCATCCTCACCGAGCCGAGCAACCTGGTCATGATTTACGGGATCGACTACCAGCGCTTCAACGCCCTGAGCAAAGGTTTTCTGTTCCGGGGGGGCCGCCCCTTTCAATCCCCGAATGAGGTGATGGCCGACGACATCATCGCGCAGTCGCGACACCTGAAGGTCGGCAGCCAGGTGACACTTCTGAATCATACCTTTACCGTCTGCGGCATTGTCGCCCATGGAAAAGGGGCGCGATTTTTCATGCCCATTCGAACGGCGCAGGAGCTTGCTGGAGCCGAAAAACGCGTTTCCAAGTTTTTTGTCCGGAGCAAAGGGGACACGGAAGCGACTCGCGCGCAAATTACGAAACTGCTGCCGCAATACAATACTCTGCCGGTTGCTGATTACGTTTCGCTCATAACTTCTTCCAACCTGCCGCAACTCCGCCCGTTTACGCGCACGATGGTGGCGCTAGGCATCGTGATCAGTTTCATCGTCGTCCTTCTTAATATGCACACGATGGTCATGGAGCGCACGCGCGAAATCGGGATTCTCAAAGCGCTCGGATTCTCGCGGTTTGATATCGTTCGCATGCTGCTCAGCGAAACACTTATCATTGCGCTTGTTGGAACCGGTCTTGGCATCGCGCTTACCTTTCTCACGCAAGCTATCCTGAGGGAAACGAACCCTGGCCTCACGGTGCTTATTACCCCGTCGTGGATTTTTGCCGCGGTTGGCCTTGCGCTGGTCGGTGCGGCCGCCGGTGCGCTCTATCCCGCGCTTCGAGCCGCCTCGTACGATCCTGTCGTGGCCCTAGCTTACGAATAGGCTTTGGCGCGGCTTGCATTGCTGCTTTCACGCACTGCCGGGACTTGTGATATCCTGCGCTGAATTCCTCGCCTCTGGTTTTGACGGACCGGAGCCCCATTGCGCAGTTTTTTCTGCGGCGGGGGGCAGTGCACCCAATCGGAGCTAAAAAATGTCCCTTCACCAGGAGAAGCATTTTCATGCGCAAATCCTGGAGCGTCGCGACATCTCGCAGGATCTTTGCGTCCTGCGCGTCGATCCCGGCGGTCCTTTCGAATATCGCGCCGGCCAATACGCCACTCTCGGCATCGAGCGGAACGGTGTTCGGACCGAGCGCGCTTACTCCATCGCTTCTTCTCCTTATGAAGACGCGCTCGAATTCTTTGTCGAGCTGGTTCCCCACGGCGATTTGACCCCGAGTTTGTTCGAACTCAAGCCCGGCGACTCGCTGCTTTGCCGCAAACTCGCCAAAGGCCGCTTCACTCTCGATCTGCGCAGCGGGCGTACGAATCATCTCCTCATATCCACCGTGACAGGCATCGCTCCTTTCGTCAGCTACGTTCGAACGCTTTTCCACGACTGGAAGAGCGGCACGAGCCCCATGCCCGGTGAGCACAAGCTCTTTTGCTTGCAGGGTGCCAGCAGGTCGCTTGAGTTCGGCTACCGCGAGGAACTTGAGCGCACCGCCGCCGAAGTCCCGTGGTTGAAGTATGTTCCAACGGTCAGCCGTCCGTGGGAGGAGTCGGGTTGGAATGGTGAATCCGGCCGCGTCGACGACCTCTTGCGGAAATACACCGGCGCGTGGGGGCTGCGACCTGAGACCACGACCGCTTACTTATGTGGGCATCCGAAAATGATTGAGCACAGCCAGGGAATTCTCGAGCGCGCCAGCTGGAAAAAAGAAGCCCTGCTCGAGGAAGCGTACTACCACGTGGCCATCAAAGAAGCCGGGGGAGCCGCTTAGACTTTCTCAGTGGAAGAAACTACTCGGAACACGGGAATCCGCGCTGACACTTTCTCAAACTCGGAAAGCGGCGCGTCTTTGCCTACAGGGACATGCGGCCTGGCGCCGGGCGCTCGCTGCAAGTACGCCTTCAGCACAGGGGCACGCTTGTCTGCCGGAACTTCCTCCAGGCCAACATTCTCTCGGCGTCCGTGGCGGAGAGTGACATTCCAGCCCGCCGCCTTCGCGTTTTGAACCCAACTCACGTCGGGCCCCAACATGGACACGAGGTAGCGCTCACTTTCCACGATCGCCATGACTAAAGGCAGGCGGATGGTGCGCCCCGACCGTCGTCCACCTACTTCCAGCGCGACCAAGTAATTTGGAGCGATCCCCAGTGCGTAAATTGCGGAGGAGAGCCGGTTCAGCAGTCCGGCCAGCCAATTCGGCCGTCCGCCGCGGTAAAACCATTTCTTTAGACTCATTGGGAAACCCTCTTCTCAAAGGTGTTCTTGAAGCCTAGCGGGGTTCTTCAGGCGTGTACCTTACAACCTACGAATGACAACTCTCTTTACGCTCCAGGTGCATTCGCCTCAAGCTGCTCCGCGACGTCGTCCAGGGTGCGCAACGGCACGCGCAGGTGCACGTCCTCGCCGGGATCATGAACATCAATTTCCAGCTTTCCTTCGTGTGTGCGAATTTGCACGTGCTGCTCTTCGTCCTTTACTTCCACGAAATCCGCATTGGGATATCTCTTCAGCTCTTTGATCAGCGCGTGCACGAAAGGCATGAATTCGCGGGCTTGTTCTGAGGCATTCCGAAGGTGGTGTTTCGGCACAACGTGCATGGTCATCGGCACGACCGCTGCCGGCACCCACATATGAACGTGTGAGCCTCCCTGACGGTACTCATCCACGTCTATGCGGATCACGCCTTCATGAAAGGTGTACGCACCCGCCAGCACGAGCGTTCCGCCAAGTCCAAGGGCCGCCTTCGCCAGTAGTATCATGTTGCCTCCTGCGCTACCTCGTGTGCGAGCGGACTAGTCTGATACGTTCTTCGAGTCCAGCCAGACCTTCACGGTGTTCTCGTTGTCCTTCACAGAGACAAGTTCCGTGTCGCCTTGGGCGCTTAACGCATGGAGCGCCGCTACCAAATCCAATTCATCCTTCCCTGCGGAAAGCAGGGCATCGATCACCTTCATGGGGACTCTTACCTCGACCTGGCACTTCTTGGCATTGCTGCCGGTTCCTTTGTCCACGACATGGATAATCAGGTGGTTGCTTTCCTTTGCTACACGCACATCGTTTTCGGTTCCTTGCACGGTGACGTACTCGCCGTCCTTGGCCGAGCGCACCGCTTCCAGGATGGCTTTCAAGTCCACATCGTCCATGTGCGCGGAATCGATTTTCACCTTGCCTTCGTGAAGCCGGTCGTGGTTCACGGCAGGGAGGACCTTTTCGGCCAGTTCCAGTGGCACATTAACCCGCACCGTTTCGCCCTTGGCGTCGGTGCTGATCACGCGAACGTGCAGCCAGCGCTCACCCTTGGCCGCGCCCGTCGTGGAAATCGTTGTCTGGTCAGGCTTTGCGGGTGTCGTTGGCGCTTGCGCCAGAGCTCCTAGCGGTGCCAGGACCACTGCCGTCGCGGCGATCAGCAGGCCTTTGCTCAGGAATTCTGCTGGATAATGGAACATGGTGAACACCCTCCTAGCCGGTGTTCGTGCGATTCTATCGGCAGGTCTATGGAACAGTGCCTCGCACTCCCCGGCTGCTGGATAAAGGTACGAGTCAATGGCTCAAAAAGTTTCCTCGCAATTGTGGCCCTCTTTGGCTGCCCATTGCACTCGGGGACACAAGTGGGCCGAACGTACCCGGTTTGCGGGACCGTTATGCCCTCACGATGGCCTGTGACCGTTGCACTTGCGTCTGCCTCAGTCAACCGTCCGCAAATGGCAGGTCGAAAGGAGCGTTTGCAGCCATGCGTTTTGGCGTTCTCTTGTGGCGCTTGGTGGTCCTGCTTTGGACAATTTTCACGGTCGTGTTCCTTGCCGTGATTTCCGTCCAAATCCTTCGCGAGCCTGGGTTTCCTCTAGGCATCACATTTGTGCAGACTCGTGGCCTGGCCGGGCTTTGGATCACCATACCTTCGTTTCTTCTCGGGGTCGTCGGTCTCCTTTTACTTCTGGTGCGGCGTCCCATCGGCGCAAAGTGGCTGCTCGTTTATTCGAGCTTTTGGGCTGCCTCCACGTTTTATGGAGCA
>Ga0335081_10007024_pt1 | contig 17964 bp, 15 predicted proteins | sample Lox_Sample_35_FD_206713 | JGI IMG/M metagenome (GOLD analysis project Ga0335081, IMG submission 206713) | Soil microbial communities from Loxahatchee National Wildlife Refuge, Florida, United States - Lox_Sample_3.5 | ecosystem: Environmental > Terrestrial > Soil > Wetlands | place: USA... | reverse complement strand
GCGGGCGGCCTCGTACATCACGAGCGCGCCGGCCGGAAGCGTTCAGCGAGCCGAGGCTGCCGTACATCGGGATCCTGACGAGCGCGTCGCAGTGCTCGCGGACGAGCCGCCGGATCCCTTTCCCTTCGTTCCCCACGACGATCGCCACCGGAGTCGTGTAGTCGAACGCCGTGTAGAGCGTCTCCCCCTCGACGGCAACTCCCACGGTCCAGAATCGCTTCTCCTTCAGCTCGTCGAGCGTGTTCGCCACGTTGGTCACCTCGGCCATGGGCATGTGTTCCGTCGCCCCGGCCGAGGCCTTCACCACGGCCGACGTCACCGTGGCCGCGTGGTGTTTCGGCAGCACGACGCCGTGGACGCCCGCACACTCGGCGGAGCGGACGAGCGCCCCCAGGTTCTGCGGGTCCTCGACGCCGTCGAGGATGAGCACCAGGGGCTGTTCCCCCTTTGCAGCGGCGGCGGCGATGATCTCGTCGATGCCGACGAACGACTTGCCGCGGTGCAGGACGGCCACCACCCCCTGCGTGGTCGCGTCGCTCGCCAGTTCCCTGAATTGCTGCCTGTTCGCCTGCGTGACCGGCACCTTGCTCCGTTCCGCTGTCTTCCGGATTTCCTCGATTACCGTTCCCTGCACGCCGAGGAGAAACACGATCTTCTCGATCCCGGTCCCCGCCCGCAACGCTTCCATGACGGGCTTCCTTCCCGCGATGATTCCTTGCATGGGCGTCTCCGATGGGTGAGTAAACGTGTGTGACGGATAGGTACGGCCGGCTACGGCCGCTTCTCGAGTCTCCTCCCTGCGATGAACACGATGACCCCGGCGACGCTCAGGTAGAGCTCTCCCCACATGCTGGTGCCGAGCACCCCTTCGGCGAGGCCGACCATGACGCTGGCGATCCCGAGCGCTTCGAGCGACTTCCCCAGGATGCGCCTGGCGTTCCCCGCGCCGCTCACGCGGGTCTGCTCCGCGCCGCCTGTCTCCTGTCAAGCACGATCATCCCGACGAGCCCGACGAGGAACAGCGGGATCGCGATCAGCTGCGCCTCCGAGAGTCCCCAGGCGAGGCGGGGATTGAGCCGGAGGAACTCCACGGCGAAGCGGAACACCGTCGACATCATCAGGTAGACCATGAACATCCTGCCGTCGGGCCAGGGCCTCTTCCGGAGGTTCCAGAGGACGGCGAAGCCCGCGACGCCGAGGAGGAATTCGTAGATCGGGGTCGGGTGGCAGGGAGTCGTGTCGGGCACGATCCCCCCGGGGTAGTGCGATGCGATCTCCGGGAATATCGCGAATGCACGGGAAGGGGGGAGCGTCCCGTGCGAGTAGTCCGTCCCCCAGGGGAGGGACGTGGGGAACCCGTAGTCGCCGTCCCCGGAGAGGTGACACCCGATCCGGGAGACGCCGTAGGCGAGTATGAGTCCCATCGCGAGCCCGTCCCAGATCTTCAGGAACGGGACCTTTTTCCGGCGGATGTAGATCGTGATCGCGGTCATCCCGAGGATGAACCCGCCGTACCAGGTGAGCCCCCCCGGGGAGAACGCCTCGCCGAGCGGATTGCGGATGAAGACGGGCCACTCCTCGATGAGGAAGAGCATCTTGGCCCCCGCGATCCCGAAGACGACCGCGAGGATCGTGATCGTACTGGCGATCTCCGGGTCCAGTTTCTTCCGCTTGAGCTCCAGCGCGAGGATGTAGCTTCCCAGCAGGAAGCCGATCCCGAGCATGAGACCGAAACTGTAAATGGGAAAGGGGCCGATGCGGAAGAGGACGGGGATCATGCGGTCTGCGGGTCTATGAACGGTTGCGTGAGGGGACGTCGACCTCGAGCGGCCTGCCGGTCACGGGGGCGGTGATCGTCACCCGGTCCGGCGTGATATGCGCGTCGAGGGACGAACGGGAGCCGTCCATCCCCTCGACGACGAACGTGACGTCGCCGGAGAGATCGTCGTACTCCTTGCGGAATTCCGCGGGGCCGGTGGCCGGGAGGTCGAGTGACGGCGTCTTCAGGCCCAGCACCCTCAGGCGGAGGGCGCCCCCTTCCCGGCGGTCGTCGACTGCCAGCGCGTAGCGGAACGTCGAGAACGATTTCGTCGTCTGGAGGACGACCAGCGTGACGGGCCTGCTGGTCCGCTCGCTGACGGCCGGGGAGACCAGCAGCCGGAATTCCGCGGCCTCCCTGTCGCGGGGTCCTCCCATCAGGCCTCGAAGTACGTCGCTTCTTCCTGGCGGAACGCCTCGAGGATCTCCTTCGGGGATTTCAGCTCCAGCAGCCGCTTGCGAAACTCCTCCTTGTTCATCAGCCGGGAGATCCGGGAGAGGAGCTTGATATGCGGTCCCACGAGGTTGTCTTTCCCCACGAGGAGGAACACGAGGCGGACCGGCTTCTCGTCGAGCGACTGGTAATCGATGGGCTGGGCGGTGACCGCGAAGGCAGCGACGATGTCCGCCACGGCCTCGGTCTTCCCGTGGGGGATGGCGAACCCGTTTCCCACCCCCGTGGACATGATCTCCTCCCGCTCGAAGATCGCCTTGCGCACCTTCTCCTTGTCCATGACCTTCGGGGAGGAGGCCACCAGGTCGATCATCGCGTCGATGATGTCGTTCTTGCTGGTCCCGGCGAGACCCGTCGCGACGAGGTTCTCGGTCAGTATGTCGCTGATTTTCATTGTCCCGTTGCTCTCCTATGGTTCGTCCCGCCAGGCCATGACCTTCTTTTCGTACTCGGCGGCCAGCGATTCGGCCTCCTCGCGCGTCGACGCCTCGGTGCTGATGTGGAACAGCGGGCGCTCCTTATCCGGGATGAGGAGCGCCGAGCTCCCGTCGTCGAGGTAGATCTTGACGCCGTCCACGAGATCGCGCCTGCGTCCGTCCGAGTCGTTCATGATGCGGCGCATCACCTTCCCCTTGTGCTCCCAGGAGCAGTTGACGTTCCGCCTGGCGCCGCTCAGGCGGGGGATCGATTCCTCGATCTCCCCGAGCCCTTTGCCGGCCCTGGCGATCATTTCGAGGAGCTTGGCCACGGAGTACATCGCGTCCGTGGCGAAGAAGAAGTCCGTGAATATGAATCCCCCCTTGTTTCCCCCGACAAACCGGATGGACTTGTCGGCGGTGGCTTCCATCATGGCCAGGTGGCTGTTCCGCGTCTTCAGCACGCGGACGCCGCGGGGCGCCGCGACGAGATCCACCTCGCCCGACGAGGTGATCGGCACGGCAATCGCCTTCGTGTCCGGGTGCGTCCGGAGAAACATCTCCGCGACGAGCGTGAGCAGCCGGTCGCTGTCGAGCGCCTCCCCCCGTTCGTTCACGATGATGAGCTTCTCCCCGCCGGCGTCGATGAGGCAGCCGAGGTCGTACTTCAGCGACGTGACGATGTGGGCGAGCTGCTGCACCGAGTAGTCGAACTCCTCCTTGTCGCGCGTCAGCTTCTTCGGGTCCAGGTGCGCGTTGAGGGCGACCACCTGGCAGTCGAATGACCCCAGGATGATCGGGAATATCGTGGAGGCGATGCCGTTCGAGTAGTCGATGACGACCTTGAATTTCCGCTTGCTGATCGCTTCGACGTCGAGCGAGGAGAGGAAGTTCTCCTTGTACGCCTCGGTCGTGCGCTCGGGGAAGAAGATACCCCCGACCTTCTCGCGGGGGGCGCGCGCGAAGTCCTCGCCGAAGAAGAGCCGCTCGACGGCTTTGGTCTTCCCGCTGGGGAGGTCCTTGCCGTTGGCGTCGAAGAAGATGATGTCGGTGAGGTTCTTGTCGAAGGGGGAGCGCCGCACGTGGATGCCGCCGGCCTCCTTCCCGCTGGAAAGCTCGTGCCTGAGGAGGGGGATCGACGTCGCCCGGAGGTCGAACGTGTTGACGCCGGAGGAAATGAGCCCGCAGATGAGCGAGCGGTTGATCATGCGCGACACGTTGTCGGAGTCGCGGCAGGTCACGACCGTCTTGCCGGGACCGATAAACGCGCCGTAGGCCGCGCCGAGCTTTGCGCCGAATTCCGGGTTCATCTCCAGGTTCGAGAGCCCGGTCACGCGCGAATCCGCGAACAGCTCGCGCAGCCACTTGTCCTCCCACACCAGGCTCCGCGTCACCACCGCGCCTTCCTCGACGACCTTCTCCGGCCAGAGCTTGATGTTGGCGCTCAGCCGCGCGTTGCGGCCGATCCAGCACCCGTCGCCGACGAACGCGTTCTCCGCGATGACGCTCTTTTCCCCGACCGAACACTTGGTGCCGATGACGTCGTAGGAAAGCTCCGCGCTGTGGCCGATGACGACGTCGTTCCAGATGACGCAGTTGGAGAGCATCGCCCCGGGTCCGATCACGCAGTTGTCGCCGATGACCGTGTTGGAGAGGGAGACGTGCTCGCCGATCGTGCAGTTCTTCCCGACCACGACGACGCCCGTGACGTGCAGGGAGTCCGCGTTCAGCCGCGTCCCCTCCCCAGCGTAGACCTGCCCCTGGGGGGTTCCGGGGAGGCTGAGCCTGACGGCGCCGTGGAGCGCGTCGAAGTGGGCGTCCTGGTACTCGTTGAGGTTGCCGATGTCGCGCCAGTAGCCCTCGGCGATGTAGCCGTAGAGACCGCCGTCCTGGCGCAGCAGCAGGGGAAAGAGGTTCTTGCTGAAATCGTAGTCTTCCTTGTAGGGGATCAGCTCCAGCACCTCCGGCTCCAGGATGTAGATGCCGGTGTTGATCGTGTCCGAGAAGACTTCCCCCCACGAGGGTTTCTCCAGGAACCGGGTGATCTTGCCGTCGGGCGCCGTGATGACGACGCCGAACTGGAGCGGGTTCTTCGCGTGGGAGAGGACGACGGTGGCCTTCGCCTTCCGTTCCTGGTGGAAGCGGAGCGCGGCCGTCAGGTCGAAATCCGTCAGGACGTCGCCGCTGATGACCAGGATCCGCTGCCCCATGCCGTGCGTCGCGTTGCGGACGCTTCCCGCCGTCCCGTAGTCCGCCTCGGCGCGCGCGTAGGTCATCGACACGCCGAACGACCGCCCGTCGCCGAAGTATCCCGTGATGATCTCGGGTTGATAGAACAGGGAGCCGATCAGGTCGGTGATCCCGTGCGACCTGAGGAGTGCGACGATGTGCTCCATCATCGGCTTGTTCATCAGCGGGACCATCGGCTTGGGGGTGTTGCAGGTGAGAGGACGGAGACGCGTCCCGAACCCGCCAGCCATTATGACCGCTTTCATAGCGCTTTGCAGAGGGGTGGGAGATTGGGACTGCAAGATAGCGAAACCCCCCGTGGAATTCAATACGCGGCGGCCGTCGCCGCGCTCCCGGAGACGATCCCCGCCCGTGCGAGCGCCCCGTCGATGTCGCGGATGATGTCCTCCACTTCTTCCAGGCCGACGGAGATGCGCACGAGCCCGTCGGTCACGCCGATGCGCGCGCGTTCCTCCGGCGGGATGGCCGCGTGGGTCATCGTGGCCGGGTGCGTGATGATCGTCTCCACCCCCCCCAGGCTCTCTGCCAGCGCGCAGAGGCGGACCTGTTTCAGGAAGGCCGCGGCTCCGGCAAGGCTCCCGAGGTCGAACGCAATCATGCCGCCGTAGCCCCGCATCTGGCGGCCGGCGAGCGCGTGCCCGGGATGGGACTCCAGGCCGGGGTAGAGGACGCGACCGACTCCCCGGCGTGAGGCGAGCCAGCGGGCGACCTCGAGGGCGTTCGCGCAGTGCTGGCGCATGCGGACCGCGAGCGTCTTCGTTCCCCTGAGACAGAGCCACGCGTCGAACGGCCCCAGGATGGCCCCCACGGCCTTCTGCATGTAACGCAGCCGCTCCACCGCTTCCGGGCGGCTCGTGACCACCAGTCCTCCCAGCATGTCGCTGTGGCCGTTCAGGTACTTCGTCAGGCTGTGGACGGCGATGTCGATGCCCAGGGCGAGAGGCTGCTGGAGGTAGGGGGTCGCAAACGTGTTGTCGACCACGCTCAGGAGGCCGCGTGCGCGGGCGAGTGCCGCGCAGGCCGCCAGGTCCGTGATCTCGATCGTGGGGTTGTTCGGCGTCTCGATGAAGAGCATCTTCGTCGATGGGCGGAGCGCCTCTTCGATCCGGCGGATGTCCGTGGAGTCGACGAACGAAAAGCTCAGCCCGTACCCTTCCCAGACGGTCTTCGCGATCCGGTACGTTCCTCCGTAGACGTTGCGCGACATGATGACGTGGTCCCCGGGGACGAGGAGATGGAAGAGCGCGTCCACGGCGGCCGTCCCGGACCCGAACGCGATCCCCGACGCCCCTCCTTCCATCGCCGCCACGTTCTCCTCGAGCGCTGTGCGCGTCGGGTTGGAGACGCGCGAGTACTCGTATCCCTTGTGCCGTCCCAGCTCTTCCTGCACGTACGTGGACGTGAGATACACCGGCGTCATGATTGCTCCCGTCGAGGGGTCGGGCGCCTGTCCCGCGTGGATGGCCTTGGTTGAAAAGCCCGATTGACTATAGTCCATTTCGCTTCCCCGTATTCAGCATTCAGAGTTCAGCATTCAGCATTCAGAGTTATCTCCCCAGGTATTCGATCACGTCATAGCGATTCACGAGCCCCTCGATTTTCCCGTTCTTCTCCACCAGCACCGCATAGTTCTCTTTCTGCCTCATCAGCCGCAGCACGTCTTCCAGCGGCGTGGCGGACTGCACGACCGGGAAGCTCGCCCCCATGATCTCCTTCACGGGCGCGTCGACGAGCGCCGGGCGGTCCATGATCGTCATCATGAGCTCGTGGTCGTGCACGGAACCGACCGGCGTGCCGCCGTCGAGCACAGGCACCTGGGAGATGTCGTGATGCCGGAGCGTATCGAGCGCCTTCCGCACCGGCGTCTGCGGCTCAACGGCGATGAGCGCCGCCCCGTGCTTCGACTTGGAGTCGAGCACGTAGCCCACCGTGATGCGTTCCGGGGGCATGAACCCGTTCTCTCTCATCCAGTCGTCGTTGTAGATCTTGCTGATGTACCGCTCGCCGGTATCCGGCAGGAGCACGACCACGACGTCCTCCTCCGTGAAGCGCGACGCGATCTTGAGCATGCCCGCGACGGCGGTGCCCGAAGAGCCGCCGGAGAGTATCCCTTCTTCCTTTGTCAGCCGCCGCGCCATCAGGAACGACTCCCTGTCGTCGGCCTCAACCACCTCGTCGATGTACGTGAAATCGAGCACGCCCGGGACATAGTCCTGCCCGATCCCCTCCACTTTGTACGTCTTGGGGAGCGGCGTCATCGACCTGGTGTAGAAGAACTCGCGCAGGACCGATCCGCGCGGGTCGACGCCGATCACCCTGACCGCCGGGTTCTTCTCCTTCAGATACCTCCCTGCGCCCGTGATCGTCCCGCCGGTGCCGATGCCCGAGATAAAATGCGTGATCTTCCCTCCGGTCTGCTCCCAGAGCTCGGGGCCGGTCGTCAGGTAATGGGATTCGGGGTTGCGGGGATTGTCGTACTGGCCGGCGAGCACGGCGTTGGGCGTTTCGCGGGCGATCCGGCGCGCAACTTCCGTGTAGCTCTCAGGGGAGTCGTGGGGGACTGCCGTCGGCGTGACGATCACTTCCGCGCCGAATGCCCGGAGGAGCCGGATCTTCTCCATGCTCATCTTGTCGGGGAGCGTGAAGACCGTCTTGTACCCCTTCACGGCGGCGACGAGGGCGAGTCCCATCCCGGTGTTCCCCGACGTGGACTCGACGATCGTCCCCCCGGGCCTGAGCTGCCCGGTTCGTTCCGCCTCTTCGATGATCCGTACGCCGATCCTGTCCTTGACCGAACCGCCGGGATTCAGGTATTCCGCCTTGGCGAGTATGAGCCCGCGGAATCCCGCGGCGACCTTCCGCAGCCGGACGAGGGGCGTCTGCCCGATCGCGTCGAGTATCGTCTCAAAGTAGCGGATCTGCCCCCTCTCCATCCCCTCCCTTTCGACTTACCGTTTCCTGTTGATGACGCTTGCCGCGTACCCGGCGCCGAACCCGTTGTCGATGTTCACGACCGTCACGCCCGCCGCGCAGGAGTTGAGCATTCCCAGGAGCGCCGCGATCCCGCCGAAGCTCGCGCCGTAGCCGACTGACGTCGGCACGGCGATGACCGGCACACGGGCGAGCCCCCCGACGACGCTCGCCAGCGCTCCCTCCATGCCCGCGACCACGATGATGACCGATGCGGTGCGCAGCAGGTCGCTCCTGCCGAGTATCCTGTGGATGCCAGCCACGCCGACATCAAAGAGTCGCTGCGTGTCGTTGCCCATCACGCGTGCGGTCTCGATGGCTTCTTCCGCCACGGGGATGTCGCTCGTCCCTGCCGTGACGACGAGTATCGTGCCGGTCCCGCTGCGACTGATCTTCTTTTCGTTTGCGGTGATCGTCCTTGACACGGGGTTGTATGCGGCGCCTTTGACGGACCGCTTCACCGCCGCAAAATGCCCGCGCGTCCCTCTGGTCGCAAGGAGCACGCTCCCGTGCGCAACGATCCGCCGGGCGATCTCGGCGACCTGGACGGGCGTCTTTCCCTCACAGTAGATCACCTCGGGAAAACCCTGGCGCAGTTCCCTCTGGTGATCGATCGTGGCGAACGGGAGGGGTTGTTTCGTCTCTTTCTTAGCCATTCGGGTGAAAAAATGTCAGCTCCGGACGTCCACCGGTGGGAAAAGCGCGAACAATTGTGTCATTATAGCGGAAAACGGGCGGAGAATCAAGAATCGCTGCCTTGACTCGCCGTCGCATTTTGCGTACTTTTGAACGAAATCCCCCGAAAAAGATACCATCACCCGGTGTTTTCTTTCGTTGTTGCGGGACTCGCAGGATACGTCCTGGGGTCATTGCCGACCGCGTTTCTCATCGTTCGTTGGAAATCACATCTCGATATCCGCTCTGCCGGGAGCGGGAACGTCGGGATGTTGAACAGCTTTACGGTGACCGGGTCGTACCCCGTGGCGGCCGCCGTGCTGCTCCTCGATGCGGCAAAGGGCATCGCCGCAGTCCTGCTCGGCCGGGCGATCGGCGGGGGAGAATTTGCCGTTGCGGCGACGGGGGGTGCGTGCGCGATATTCGGCCACAACTTCCCGGTCTGGCTCCGGTTCAGGGGAGGGAGGGGGCTGGCCACCGCTGCCGGGGTCTTTGCAATGCTCGCGTGGCCGATCGTTCTTGTCTGGGGAGGGTTCTGGCTCGCGGGAAGGCTCCTCCTGCGCGATGTGAACGCGGCAAATGCGGCCGCGTCGCTCGTTACGCTTCTGCTCATTGAAACGCTCCCCCGGGGCGCGCTGGCCCTGGCCGGTGCGGGGGAGGCGACGCCCGGCGATTTCCGGGCGTTTGCGCTCGCGGCATTCGCCCTGGTGATCGTGAAACATCTGGCCCCCGTCCGGGCGTACATACGTGAGGTGCGGGACCGGCGAAGCCGGCCCGTGTGAGATGGGAAATCAGGGAGATTCATGAACAGGAATATTGCCGTCATCGTGATCGTGCTGCTCGTCCCGCTTGCGGCCGGCGGCGTGATCGGCTACAGCATCGGCCACACCGCGCACGCCGCGCCGGGAGGGAGAGCGGCGTCGTTTGAGGGCGCCCCGTTCACAGAGGCGTCCGCCACGGCGCAGGACGCCCGCTGGCGCGATTCGACCGGGGATGCAATCGACGGATCCCGGCACAACGCCATCACGCGCACCGTGGCGACGGTGAGCCCCGCCGTGGTCGGCATCAACGTGACGGAGGTCCGGCAGTACCGATACCGGAGCCCCTGGGGGGACGATCCCTTCTTCCGCCAGTTCTTCCCGGACAGGACGTACACCGAGCGCGTGCAGGGTCTCGGCTCCGGGTTCCTGATCTCCGCTGACGGTTACATCGTGACCAACGACCACGTCGCGGGGAACGCCAAGGAGATCACGGTGACGCTCACGAGCGGCGACAAATTCAAAGCCGATCTGATCGGCACGGACCCCGTGGCCGACATCGCCCTGCTGAAGATCGACGGGAAGAACCTCCCGTACATCCGGCTCGGGAACTCCGACGACGTGATCATCGGCGAATGGGTGATCGCCTTCGGCAATCCTTTCGGGCTGTTCGACATCAGCGACAAGCCCACGGTGACCGTGGGCGTCGTGAGCGCCACGAAGATGAACCTCCGCGCGGAGGAGGGACGCGTCTACCGGGGGATGATACAGACCGACGCGGCGATCAATTCCGGGAACAGCGGGGGACCCCTGGTGAACGCGCTCGGGGAGTGCATCGGCATCAACGCGGTGATCTACACGCCCAACCAGGGGAGCATCGGGCTCGGGTTCGCGATCCCCGTCAACCGGGTGAAATCGGTGGTCACGGAGCTGAAGAAGAACGGGAAGGTGGAACGGGAGTTCTGGACGGGTCTCGAGGTGCAGACGGTGGACGACCGCGTCGCGCGCTATTTCGGGATGGACCAGGCGCAGGGGGTGATCGTGAGCGACGTCAGGAAAGGGAGCCCGGCGGAGCGTGCGGGGTTCCGCGTGGGCGACATCATCGTCGCCGCAAACGGGGAGAAGGTTGCCGACGGCGCCTCGCTCCTGGCCACGATGGACGACGCGAAGGCGGGCGACACCGTGGCGCTGACCGTCATCCGCGACCGCAGGACGATGGAGCTCAAACTCACACTGGAAAAGCGCTGACCATGATTGCACGCTACACGCGGCCCGCCATGGGGAGGATCTGGGACGAGCACAACAAGTTCCAGATCTGGCTCGATATCGAGATCCTCGCCTGCGAGGCCCAGGCGGAAAACGGCGTCATCCCCCGCGAGGCGGTGGACGTGATCCGCGCTAAGGCGTCGTTCGACGTGGCGCGGATCGAGGAGATCGAGCGGGAGGTCCGCCACGACGTGATCGCGTTCCTGACGAACGTGGGCGAGCACGTGGGACCCGAGGCCCGCTACATCCACCTCGGCATGACCTCCTCCGACGTGCTCGACACCTGCCTGGCCGTGCAGATGAAGCAGGCCGGGGAGCTCCTCCTGGGGGGGCTCGGCAAGCTCGCGGACGTGCTGGCCCGGCGGGCGAAGGAGTTCCGGACCACCGTGATGGTGGGGAGGACGCACGGCGTCCATGCCGAGCCGACGACGTTCGGCCTCAAGCTGGCGCTCTGGTTCGACGAGGCGCGCCGGAACATCGACCGGCTGCGCGGGGCGGTGGACAGGATCAGCGTCGGGCAGATCTCGGGGGCGGTGGGCACATACGAGCACCTCTCACCCGCCGTCGAGGAGTTTGTGTGCGCGCGGCTGGGACTTTCACCCGCGCCGGTCTCGACGCAGATCCTCCAGCGCGACCGGCACGCGGAGTACATGACCGTGCTGGCGCTCGTGGGGAGCTCGCTCGAGAAGATCGCCACGGAGATCCGGCACCTCCAGAAGACGGAGGTGCTGGAGGCGGAGGAGTATTTCGCCAGGGGGCAGAAGGGCTCGTCGGCGATGCCGCACAAGCGCAACCCGATCATCTGCGAGCGGATCGCGGGGCTCTCGCGCGTCCTGCGGGGAAACGCCCTGGCCGCGATGGAGGACATCACGCTGTGGCACGAGCGCGACATCACGCATTCGTCGGTCGAGCGGATCATCATCCCGGACAGCTGCATCCTGCTCGACTACATGATCGCGCTCACGACGGACGTGGTCGAACGCCTGATCGTGTACCCGGACGCGATGCGGAAGAACCTCGACAGGACGCACGGCCTGATCTTCTCGCAGTCGGTGCTCCTGGCGCTGACGAAGAAGGGAATGAAGCGGGAGGACGCCTACCGCCTGGTCCAGTCGGCGGCGATGGAAGTCTGGCAGTCCGGGCGGGGCTTCCGGGAGATCCTGGCCGGGAACCCCGAGGTCTCCTCCGCGCTCACGCCGGAGGAGATGGAGGAGCTGTTCGACCTGGAGAAGAGCATCAGGAACGTCGACTACATCTTCAGCCGCGTCGGGCTGATCTGACGCCCGGCGGCGCACACGGAGAATCGCATGGCAACGAAGTTCCAGAATTTCATCGACGGCAGGTGGGTGGACGCGGCGTCGGGACAGACGTTCGAAAACCGGAACCCGGCGCGCTGGGACGAAGTGGTGGGGGTGTTCCCGAAGTCCTCCAGGGAGGACGTCGACAGGGCCGTCAGGGCCGCGCGCGCGGCGTTCGAGCGGTGGCGGCTGGTGCCCGCGCCGAAGCGGGGCGACATCATGCGGAGGGTGGGCGACCTGATGGTGGCCCGCAAGGAAGAGCTGGCCCGGCAGATGACGCGCGAGATGGGCAAGGTGCTCGCCGAGACGCGGGGAGACGTCCAGGAGGGGATCGACACCGCGTACTACGCCTCCGGGGAAGGGCGGCGCCTCTTCGGGGCCACGGTCCCTTCGGAGCTGCCGGACAAGTTCAACATGGCCGTGCGCGTGCCGGTCGGCGTCGCGGGGATCGTGACGCCGTGGAATTTCCCGATGGCGATCCCCACGTGGAAGATCTTCCCCGCCCTCCTGTGCGGCAACACGGTCGTCTTTAAACCCGCGTCCGACACGCCGGCGACGGCGACGTCTCTTGTGGCGATCCTGGCCGAGGCGGGCATCCCCGACGGCGTCGTGAACATCGTGCACGGCGGCGGGGGGGAGGTCGGGATGGCGATCGTCGGCCACCCCGACGTGGACCTCGTCAGCTTCACGGGATCGACGCTCGTCGGCAAGACGATTTCCGAGCTCGCCGGGAGGTCGCTCAAGCGTGTCTCGCTCGAGCTGGGGGGGAAGAACGCGCAGATCGTGATGGACGACGCCGACCTTTCCCTGGCGCTGGAGGGGGTGCTCTGGGGCGCGTTCGGGACGACCGGCCAGCGGTGCACGGCCACCAGCCGGCTGATCCTCCACGAGAAGATTCATGACAGGTTCCTCGACATGCTGCTGGAACGCGTGCGGAACCTCCGGCTGGGAGACGGACTCCTCCCCGAATCGGAAGTGGGACCCTGCGTCAACAAGGGACAGCAGGACACGGTGGCGGAGTACGTCCGGATCGGGCAGGAGGAGGGGGCCCGGCTCCTCACGGGCGGCTCGGTGCCGAAGGGAAAGGGGCTCGACGGGGGATGGTTCTACAGCCCCACGGTGTTCGCCGGCGTGAAGCCCGGCCACAGGATCGCCCGCGAGGAGATCTTCGGCCCGGTCCTCTCCGTGCTGAAGGCGAGCACGCTCGACGAAGCGGTGACGATGCTGAACGACACCGTCTACGGTCTCTCGTCCTCGATCTACACGTCGAACGTGGACGGCGCGTTCCGCGCGATCCGCGACATCAGGGCGGGGATCACGTACATCAACGCCCCCACGATCGGCGCGGAAGCGCACATGCCGTTCGGCGGGGTCAAGCAGACGGGGAACGGCCACCGCGAGGGAGGGTGGACCGTGTACGACTTTTTCACCGAGTGGAAGACCGTCTACGTGGATTACAGCGGCGGTCTCCAGCGGGCGCAAATCGATAATTACGCGAAGTAGCATCAGGCGCATTCACACAAGGAGCGGGGACGCTGTGGTCCCGATCAGGCGATATATCGTTTCGATGTTCGAGCACCAGGAATTCTTCTGAAGGATGTCCGTTGTGCGCCGTTTTCTCACACAACATCATTCTCGAAAGGAGTTCCGACATGACCGTTCATGCGAAACGTACCGGATCGGACGCCCGCGCTGCCGGTAGGAGAAAAGCCGCCCGCCCCGCCCGATCGCCCCGCCGCTCCGGCGGCGCCCGTCGCCCGGCGCACGCGCAGCGCGCGTCCGCGTTTCCTCCCGCCCTCACGATTCCGACGCTCTCCCGGCACATGCTGGTCGACGGCTTCGACATCGTGATCGACCTGAAAAAGAGCAGGGGGACGTACCTGGTCGACGCGCGCACCGGCAGGCGCTACCTCGATTTCTTCACGTTCGTGGCCTCCTCGCCGATCGGGCTGAACCACCCGGCCCTCACCGAGGCCTCGTTCCAGAAGAAGCTCGCCTACGTGGCGGTCAACAAGCCCTCCCTGTCGGACATCTACACCGCGGAGGAGGCGCAGTTTGTCGACACGTTTTCCCGCGTCGCCATGCCCGCGGCGCTGCCCCACGCGTTCTTTATCGAGGGGGGGGCGCTCGCGGTGGAGAACACGCTCAAGACCGCGTTCGACTGGAAGATCCGGAAGAACAGGGCGAAGGGGTACCGTGAAGAGCGGGGGCGCCAGGTCATCCATTTCCGGCAGGCCTTCCACGGGCGCTCCGGGTACACGCTGTCGCTGACGAACACGGACCCGGCGAAGACCGATCTCTTTCCGAAGTTCTCCTGGCCCCGCGTGCTTAATCCCGCGGCGCGGTTCCCGCTGACCGGCGAGAACCTGGCCCGCACGGTCGCCGACGAGGAGACGAGCCTGGCGCAGATCCGCCGGGCGTTCCACGACAACCGCGACGACATCGCCGCCATCATTATCGAGCCGATCCAGGCCGAGGGGGGCGACAACCACTTCCGGGCCGAGTTCTTCCGCGCGCTGCGCGAGATTGCCGACGAGAACGACGCGATGCTGATCATCGACGAGGTGCAGACGGGCGTGGGGATGACGGGAAAGATGTGGGCCTACCAGCATTTCGTGGAGCCCGACATGATCGCCTTCGGGAAGAAGATGCAGGTCTGCGGCTTCCTCTGCGGGAGGCGGATCGAGGAGATTCCCGACCACGTCTTCAATGTGTCGAGCCGCCTGAATTCCACGTGGGGAGGGAACCTCGTGGACATGGTGCGGGCGCAGAAGTACCTGGAGGTGATCGAGAAGGAGCATCTGGTCGAGAACGCGCGCGTGCAGGGGGACTACCTGGTCGGTGCGCTGGTCCGCCTGGCGGAGGAGTTTCCTGCGGTGACCAATGCGCGGGGCCTTGGTCTTCTCGCGGCGTTCGACCTCCCCGACGGGGAGATCAGGGCGAAGGTGAAGGCCAGGTGCCTTGAGCGGGGACTCATCATCCTCCCCTGCGGCGAGAGATCGATACGGTTCCGTCCGCCGCTGAACGTCAGCGCGAAAGAGATCGATGAGGGGATTGCGATTGTCCGAAATGTGCTGAAGGAAATCTGACGCGGATCGTCATTGCGCGGGGGCGCGCCGCAGGCGCGCCCCCGACGCGATCTTCATTTCACCAGCTCCATCTTGATGACCTGCGTGGTCGTCATCCCGGATACGCCAAGCGCCTTCATCCGGCAGATATAGATTCCCGTCCCGACTCCTCTCCCGCGATCATCCGTCCCGTCCCACCCCGCGGTATACGGGGCGCCGGCCGTCGCGGCGAACACGTTGTGCAGGAGCGAGCGGACGTGGCGCCCCAGGATGTCGAATATCTCGATCGTCACCTCGGCCTGCTCCGGGATGATGAAGCTCACGGTGGTCCCCGGGTTGAACGGGTTCGGGTAGTTCTGCAGCAGCCGGTACGTGGTGGCGGTCGGCACGGGGATTCCCCCCCCGAGCGCGTTGATCGCGGCGACCGCGTCGATGATCCCCCAGCCGTAGAAGTCGTCCGGCCTCGTGGTCTGCGCCTGGGCCTGGTGCGCGGTGGAGCGGATGGCCTGGACGATTGCCTGCGGGCTCGCCTCCGGGTGCGCTTTGAGCACCAGCGCAGCCACGCCCGCCGTGAGGGGACAGGAAAACGAAGTTCCCTGTTCGCTCCCTTCCGTGTAGGCGCTCGTGTCGGAAGCATCCGCGGCCTGTATGCTCGTCCCGACCGCCATCACGTCGGGCTTGATCCGGCCGTCTGATGTGGGACCGTATGAGCTGAAGCCCGCCCTGATGCCGTACGGTGTGACGGCTCCCACGGTCAGTATGCTGTCTGCGTCCGCCGGGGCGATAAGCGTGTTCGGGTCTTGCGGGCGGGCTTCGGCGTCGTTGCCTGCGGAATTGACCACGATGACCCCTTTCCGCGCAGCCATCAACGCCGCGATCGAAATCACCGCGGTGTGGCCGTTCATGTCCTGCCATGTCAGGCTCACCCAGCCGGGATCGAAGTCGAAGTACCCGAGCGACGTGCTCGTCACCTGCACGCCCAGGCTCTCGGCCCACTCGATTGCGGCCGCCCAATTGTCCTCCTCGATCGGCGTCTCGCTGCTGTCGTTCTCCGTCCTTGCCAGTATGAACGACGCCCCGTACGCGGGACCTATCAGCCTGCCGGGTGTGTACCCGGCGATTGTCGAGAGCGTGTAGACACCGTGCGCCCCGAACCCGGGATCGGGATCGTTCGGGACGACGCTGGTCTTGTGGTCGACGAAGTCGTGCTGCGCGATGATCCTCGGTCGGAGCAGGTCGAATGCCTCGTGGCCGGGCAGCCTGACGCCATTGTCGAACATCCCGATGATGATCCCCTGTGCTGAATTCCCCGTGGCGTTGACTGCCGGGATGTTCTCCAGGCTGACCTGGGGGAGCGACTCCCCGTAGTCGAGCGCCCCCGTGCCTTCCGGATGCCTCGCCGCCGGACGCGCCGCTCCGGGGGGGCTTGCCTCTGTGCCGGCGACGCGGCGGTACCGCATCAGGAGGTCCACGGTGCGGACGCAGGGGAGGGCTTCGATCTGCGCGATCTGGCCGCTCGTGGCTTCCGCGCTGACGGCGTTCAGCCAACGCGATACCTGCCGGGTTCTCGCCACGAGCGGAGCCACGCGGGCGATGTATGCGGGGCACACGGGGAGGTCGGTCTCATCCACAATGCGATCGGCGGGGAGCACCGCGGCCCTCCGCTGGAGGGCCCGCGCGGACACGAGCGAGAGGGGCGGGGGAAGGGGCGCGCCGGGTCTGACCCCCTTGTCCGTGAAGAATATCCAGACGGGGATCGCTTCTCCGGGCCCGGAGCGCTGGAGAGCCTCCTGGAGCCTGCCGGTCAGCGCCTGTCCGGCGAATGCCCCGGCCGATACAAGCGGCAACAGGAGCCAGGCGGCCGTCCTCTTCATCATTGCACTCAGTCCGCGGAAAAATCTGATTGGATGGGCGCCGGCATACCCGGCGCCTCAGTATACGAAACGCCTCCCGGCGAATCAACGTCGTGCCGAGGAACGTTTCCGGGCGACGAAGCGCGTTTTTTGCGTCCCGCCACCGGCGGGACAATCTCTGCCTTCAGTTGAAACACACTTCCGAAATCCTTAGTTTCCCCGCATGGAAACCTCCGGCCCCCACGCCGACCTCTCACTCAATACCGCAGTCGTCCGGTCATTCCTCGTCAGGTTCATCGCCGATGAAGTGCGCAACGCGGGTTTTGCGCGGGGTGTCGTCGGGCTCTCCGGGGGAGTCGACTCGGCGGTGACTGCATTCCTGGCATCCGAGGCGCTCGGGAGCCGGAACGTGACGGCGGTGATGATGCCGTACAGGACGAGCAGCAGGGAGAGCCTCCTCGATGCGCAGCTCGTGGTTGATGCGCTCGGGATCCCCTCGGCCACGGTCGACATCACGCCGATGGTCGATCCGTTTATCGAGTCCGCGCGGGTCGAAGACCGCGTGCGTGCCGGCAACGTCATGGCGCGCCAGCGGATGATCGTGCTCTACGATTTCTCCGCGCGGGAACGGGCGCTTGTGCTCGGAACGAGCAACAAAACCGAGGTGCTCCTGGGCTACGGCACGCTGTTCGGCGACATGGCGAGCGCCGTCAACCCGCTCGGCGACCTCTACAAGACGCAGGTCTGGCAGCTTGCCTCCGATCTCGGCGTCCCGTCGCGGATCGTGGAGAAGAAACCGAGCGCGGACCTCTGGTCGGGCCAGACCGACGAGGGGGAGCTCGGATTTTCCTACGCGGACGCCGACCGGCTCCTCTTCGCGATGATCGATGAACGGCACACGGACGCGGAACTTGCCGCGATGGGTTTTGACGCACGGTTCGTCACGAGCGTCCGGGCAATGGTGCAGAAGAGCCAGTTCAAGCGGAGGCCGCCGGTGGTGGCGAAGCTTTCGCACAGGACGGTGAACGTCGATTTCCGGTACGCCCGCGACTGGGGCCTATGAGCGAGGAGATCCGGCGGGGCGCGCTCTATGTCGTCAGCACGCCGATCGGGAACCTCGGCGACATCACGATGCGCG
>Ga0335081_10007023_pt1 | contig 17965 bp, 17 predicted proteins | sample Lox_Sample_35_FD_206713 | JGI IMG/M metagenome (GOLD analysis project Ga0335081, IMG submission 206713) | Soil microbial communities from Loxahatchee National Wildlife Refuge, Florida, United States - Lox_Sample_3.5 | ecosystem: Environmental > Terrestrial > Soil > Wetlands | place: USA... | reverse complement strand
CCAATTCCACCGGATGACGAATTCCGGCTTGAGCTGCTGCCGGAAGATCAGGCCCAGGATCGCGTCGCTCTCGTCCGTGGACAGACCCTGGATGCGCGCGGTGTGCTGCGCGCTCGCCCAGTAGTACGCGCGGCCGGTTTCGGGCAGACGGCGGACCAGGGGGTGGACGAGCCTGGAACTGTCCCGGCTGGGTGACGAGGCGGTGACGCTGGGCGCGGTGGAACTCGCGCTGGCGGACGCCGAACGGCGGCTGCTGCCGGGTCCCGCGCTGGCCTGAGCCCGGACCGGGCCCGGCCCGGGGCACTGCACGGCAACGGGGGCCCCGGGTGAGGCCGGTCTTAAGATGGCGCTACCCGGCGATCCGCGTTCGAAGCGTCCGGTGATTCCGCAGCCAACGGAGGCGAGTGCGATGCCCGCAGGACCCACCTTTGTAATCGTCGGTGCCTCACTCGGCGGAGCCAGGGCGGCCGAGGCGCTGCGGGACGGCGGCTTCGAGGGCCAGATCGCGCTCATCGGCGCCGAGGAGCACTACCCGTACGAGCGGCCGCCGCTGTCCAAGGGCTACCTGCAGGGCAGCGCCGAGCGGCAGTCGATCTTCGCCCACGACGACGACTGGTACGCCGCCAACGCGATCGACCTGCGGCTCGGCACCTCGGTGACGGGCATCGACCGGGACCTGCGCCAGCTCGCGCTGGCCAGCGGGGAGGCCATCGGCTACGACAAGCTGCTGCTGACCACCGGCGCGGAGCCGGTCCGGCTGCCGGTCCCCGGGGCGGACGCGAACGGGGTCATGTACCTGCGGACGGTGGATGACAGTGAGCGGCTGCGCCAGACGCTGGCGTCCGCGTCGCGGATCGCCGTCGTGGGCGCCGGCTGGATCGGGCTGGAGGTCGCCGCCGCGGCGCGGCACGCCGGGGCGGCCGTGACCGTCATCGAAGCAGCGGAACTGCCGCTTCTGGGGGTGCTCGGCCCGGAGGCGGCCACAATCTTCCTGGACCTGCACCGCGAGCACGACGTGGACTTCCGGCTCAGCGCGCAGGTGAGCGAGATCCAGGTCAGCGCGGACGGGGCCACCGGGGTCCGGCTGGCCGACGGGACCGCGATCGCCGCCGACGCGGTGATCGCCGGGATCGGCGTAAGGCCCAGGACCGGGCTGGCCGCCGTGGCCGGGCTGGACGTGCGGGACGGAATCGTCACCGACGCGGCGTTGCGCACCTCCGACCCGGCCGTCTACGCGGCCGGTGACGCCGCGCTGGCCTACCACCCGCTGCTCGGCACGCACCTGCGCGTCGAGCACTGGTCCAACGCGCGGCACCAGCCCGTCGCCGCGGCGCGCTCCATGCTGGGCCAGGAGGTGGCCTACGACCGGCTGCCGTACTTCTTCAGCGACCAGTACGACCTCGGCATGGAGTACACGGGGTACGTGCCGCGGGGTGGCTACGACCAGGTGGTGTTCCGCGGCGACGCCGGAAAGCGCGAGCTCATCGTGTTCTGGCTGTCCGGCGGGCGGGTGCTGGCCGGCATGAACGTCAACGTCTGGGACGTCACCGACCAGATCGGGCAGCTCATCCTCGACGGCCGGCCCGTTGATCCCGGCCGCCTCGCCGATCCGGGCGTTCCGCTGCCCGAAGCGGCCGCCGGGTCCTGAGCCGGGTCCGGCCTCCCAGGCTGAGCAGCCTCCTCAGGCTTGGCAGCCTCCTCAGGCTGGGCAGCCTCCTCAGGCTGGGCAGCCTCCTCAGGCTGGGCAGCCTCCTCAGGCTGGGCAGCCTCCTCAGGCTTGGCAGGTTCTCCGGGCTGAGGGGGCTCAGCGGCCCAGCCGGTGCGCGGTCCGTTCCAGGTGCTCGCTCATGATCCTGGACGCCGCGGCCGCGTCCCTGCGGCGCACCGCCTCGATGAACTTCTCGTGTTCCTGGGTGCCGAGGATGCCCATTTCCGGAGCCGCGTCCCTGGCTCGTTGCAACGACATCAGCAGCGGCCCGCGGAACGACTCGATCAGCATCACCACGGCCGGGTTGTGCGTGGCCTGCGCGACCCGGATGTGGAACTCCAGCGACATATCCATCGAATAGTCGCCGGCCGTGATAGCCGCCTCCGACCGCGCGCAGATGCTTTCCAGGTCGGCCAGGTCTTCCTCGGTGGCCCGCTCGCACACCAGCGGGACGATGCCGGTCTCCAGGATCATCCGGACCTCGGTCACGTCCGCCGCGCTGATCACCGACAGGGTCAGCAGGTCGGCAAGGCCCTCGCCAACCCGGTCGCTGGACGGCGCGGTGACGAACGCCCCGCCCCGGGCGCCCACCCGGATCTCGACCAGCCCGCTGGATTCGAGCATCCGCAGCGCCTCACGCACGGTGACCCGGCTGACGCCGAAGCGCTCGCACAGGTCCCGCTCGGGCGGCAACCGGTCGCCCGGCTTGAGCTGGCCCTGCCGCATGAGCAGCCGGATCTGCTCGACGATGATCTCGGAGATCCGGCCCACGCTGACCCGGCTGAACAGGCCCGCCTCAGCAGGCGCGGGGATCTGCGCGGGTGCGGGCACCTGCCTGGGTGAGGGAGCAGCCGGGGAGGGAACAGTGGCCTCCCTGGGCTGCACGGTTTCGCGCGACCCGGCCATCCGCCTTCCTCCTTCGGGATGCATGCTGCGGGACATTCGTGAGTTAACGCGCGATATCCGCGTCAGGCAACGGGGCTTTACGGACGCAGCTAAACGCTCACCCTATGTTAGGGATTATGGTTCGGCCAATCAATCCAGCGTTCCGCTGACCCCTTCCCGCGCTGCCGGTGTTCCCGCGGCCGGATCCCCGGCCTCCCCCGGTTCGCGCCCTCCCGCGTGCCGGGCCCGCCCCCGTCCCGGCGCCCCCGGATCCGGGCAGCGTTCTCGGCGGAAAACCCTGAAGATGCTGCCCGGACCGGCGACGCACTCTTCCCTTGCGGAGCGCGCAGCCTCTCGCGCATAATGGTATGACCTTAGTCCTAGACAGGACTCGACAGGAGAAGCTGGTGACGCATCCGCAGTCCGGCGCCCCCGCTCCCGGCGCCCCCTCTCCCGGTGGGCCTGCTCCCGGTGGGCCTGCTCCCGGTGGGCCTGCTCCCGGTGGGCCTGCTCCCGGTGGGCCTGCTCCCGCCTCCGGCGGAACCGCTCCGGGCGGAACCGCTCCGGGCGGAACCGCTCCGGGCGGAACCGCTCCCGGTGGGCCAGCCCCCGCCCCAGGCGGAACCGTCCACGGCGGGCCTGCTCCCACTCCCGGCGGAACCACTCCCGGCGGAACCACTCCCGGCAGGCCGGCCCCCGCCTACGACCACGCCGTTGCCGACGTTGACGCACTCATCGTCGGCGCCGGTCCGGTGGGGCTGTACGCCGCCTATTACGCCGGGTTCCGCGGCCTTTCCGTGGGCGTGCTGGATTCTCTGCCGGAGATCGGTGGCCAGGTCTCCGCGATGTACCCGGGAAAAGCTGATCTATGACATCGCCGGCTTCCCGGCGGTCCGCGGGCGCGACCTGATCGCCCGACTGGCCGAGCAGGCGGCGCCGTACGCCCCCCGTTACATCCTCGGCGAGGAGGCCCGCTTCCTCGACTACGCCGGCGGCCAGCCGGTCGTCAGCACCTCGTCCGGGCTGCGGGTGCGCGCCCGCTTCATCGTCGTAACCGGGGGCATCGGCACGTTCACGCCCCGGCCGCTGCCGGCGCTGGCCGGATTCGAGGACCGGGGCCTGGCCTACTTCGTGCCCGAGCCGGAGGAATACCGGGACCGGGACGTGGTGATCGTCGGCGGGGGCGACAGCGCCTTCGACTGGGCGCTCACCCTGTCCCCGGTGGCCCGCTCGGTCACCATGGTGCACCGGCGCGCCGCGTTCCGCGCGCACGAGGGCCTGGTCCGGCAGGTGCTCGACCTGCCCGTGCCGGTGGTCACCAACGCGGAGGTCGTCGCGGCCCGCGAGCGGGCGGGCCGGATCGAGGCGGTCGATGTCCTGGACAAAAAGAGCAGGGCGACCAGCCAGTTCGCCGCGCAGGCGGTCATCGCCGCGCTGGGCTTCACCGCGGACATCAGCGCGCTCCAGTCATGGGGCCTCGACGTCGCCGACCGCCGCCTGGTCGTCGGCACGTCGATGGCGACCAACCGGGAACGGATCTACGCCGCGGGGGACATCACCGAATACCCCGGCAAGGTGCGGCTGATCGCGGTCGGATTCGGCGAGGCCGCGACGGCCGTGAACAACGCGGTGGCCGCGCTCGACCCGCACGCGGGCCCGCATTCCTCCAACGCCGGGCACGGCGGGTCCGGATGGCGCACGCTGCGATCGGCTACGCGGCCGCCGGGCTGGACGACAAGCCCGACACGTACGCCCACGTCGCGCAGATTACGCTGGACGCCCTGTCGTCCTACGCCGGGGACGTGCGCGGTGGCCAGCACATCCGCGGCGACGCCGCCCGCCCGCGCTGAGCCGCCCGGCCGCCCGCCCCGCGCCGCGCCGCCCCGCCGCCCGCCCCGGCCGCCCGGGCCGCCCGGCCGCTATTCATGGAGGTGAGCACGTGCCTGTCGCCGACATCGGCGGGATCGCCACCCGCTACGAGGTGGCCGGATCCGGCCCGCCGCTGCTCATGTTCTCCCCGGGCGGGTTCAACGCCGCCGCGGAGAACTGGGCGGCGTTCGGCCTCTACCGGCGGCTCCGGCTGCTGGACGAACTGACCCGGAGCTACACCTGCATCACGTTCCACCGGCGGGAATCAGGCGCGTCGGGCGGCCGGGTGGAACGGATCACCTGGCGGGACTACGCCGGCCAGGGCAAGGGCCTGCTCGACCACCTGGGCATCGGCCGGGCGCACCTGATGGGCGGTTGCGCCGGCTGTTCCGTGGCGGCGGTGTTCGCGGTGACCTACCCGGAGGCGGCCGCCTCCATGGTGCTGTACTCGCCGGCCGGGGGAGCCCGGTACCGGATCCGTCAGCACGCGAGGTTCGCGCAGCATCTGGCCTTTGCCGCCGAACGGGATGTGCCGGGGGTCATCGCCCTGGCCCGGGCCGGCACGGCTGGCTTCACCGAGGACCCGCGGGTCGGCCCGTGGGTGACGGTCATCCGGTCCGATCCCGGATTCGCGGAGGAATACGCGCACCAGGATCCCGGCCGGTACGCCACGATCGTGGCCGGAATGGCCCGGCTGCTGTTCGACCGCGACACCGTCCCCGGTCCCGAGCCGGAAGACCTGCTGGGCCTCGGCATCCCCGCGCTGGTTGTCCCGGGCCAGGACGCCTCGCACGCCACCTCCGCCGCCCGTTACCTTCAGGAGTGCCTGCCGGGGGCCGAGTACTGGGATGTCCCGGTCAGCGAGCAGACCGCGCAGACGGCCCCGGCCCGCATCCTTCCGTTCCTCGCCGCGGCCTCGCCGTCAGCCTCGGCCTGAGCCCCGGCTCAGCGTCAGCCGTGGCCTCGCCGTCAGCCTCGGCCTGAGCCCCGGCTCAGCGTCAGCCGTGGCCTCGCCGTCAGCCTCGGCCTGAGCCCCGGCTCAGCGTCAGCCGTGGCCTCGGCGTCAGCCTCGGCCTGAGCGACGGCTCAGCGGCCGCCCCTGCTCCAGGCGGCCGTGCTGTGACTGCAGGCGGCGTACCGCACCGACGCGCTGACGACGGCCTGGTCCGACGGAAGGCCGGGGCAGGCGTTACCGGTGGCGACGACGGTGACCGCGAGCCAGAGCGCGCCAAGCACGCTGAGCACCACGATGGAGATGATCTTCGCCCGCCTGCTGGAGATGACCTCGATCCCCGGCGCGGCCTCCCGCGCCGCCAGCTGCCCGAAGGCCGCGAACATCGATCTCAGCCCGGGATCCGCCTTCTGCAGGGTCTGCTCGATCTGGTCGAGAACCCGTTGCTGGCGCTCGGGCAGGCTCATGTACTTCTCCGGTGCGTCTTTGCTCCCGTGCGGCCATGCCGTCTTGGCGCTCGTCCCCCGCTGAGGCGGCTCGGACCAGCCCTGACAGCTGCCGTTACCAACTATGACATGCCCCCAGCAAGCCGGGCCATTCCGCCCTGAGATGCTACGTCCCTGCCCCGGGGAGGGGCCGTGCCCCGCCTCTGGGCAGAGTTCTCGTTACGGGCAGAGTTTGCGGGGCGAGCCCGGCAGCATATGCCGCAAACCTCTGCCCATAAGTTGGGGACTGAACTGCTGCCGACGACGGGACTACTCGCCGAACGCGGCCGTGGATGTCCGCCCTGCGCCGCGGGCTGACCGGGACCGGGAGCTGCCAGATGGAACCTGCCGCGACGACGGCCGCCCGGCCGGTATCCACGCATAACCGTGAATCGCCGGAACTGCGGGTGCGCCGTCTGGCCGCCGCGCGCCGGCGGGCAACCGCCTTCCTTGCCGCGGCAACGGTCCTGTTCGTGGCCGTGACGGTGGCCGGCGCCCACGGGACTTTTCTTGACTACGTGCAGGCGGGCGCCGAGGCGGCCATGGTCGGCGGCGTGGCCGACTGGTTCGCGGTGACGGCGCTCTTCCGCCGTCCCCTAGGCCTGCCGATACCGCACACCGCGCTGATCGTCGAGCGCAAAGACCAGTTCGCCGCCACTCTCGGCCAGTTCGTACAGGAGAACTTCCTCAACGCCGATGTCCTGGCCGAGCGGATACGGTCCGGCCGCCTCGTTCCCCGCCTGGCCGACTGGCTGGCCGACCCGGCCAACGCGGACCGCTTCGCCGGTCACGCCGCGGATCTGGTGGTCACGGTGGCCGACGCGCTCCGCGACGAGGACGTCCAGCGCGTGCTCACCGCCGAACTGACCCGGGCGGTGGACGCGGTCGAGGTGGCGCCGCTGGCGGGGCGGGTCCTGCGGGTCATCGTGGCGGAGGGCCACCACGCCGAGCTGTTCAACGCCCTCGTGGCCGGCGCCGACCGTTATCTCGCCGAGCACGACGCGGAGATCCGTGCGCAGTTTGAGGCCGAGTCACCCCGCTGGATGCCCGACACGGTGTACCGGCGCTTGTTCGACAGCCTGTACACCCGGCTGCGCCACCGGCTGGTGACGATGGCCGCCGATCCCGATGACGAGGCCCGCCGTCAGTTCGAGGCGTGGATCGCCGGGCTCCCCGACCGCCTCGAGACCTCCCCGGAGCTGCGCGAGCGCGGGGAGCAGCTCAAGCGCGACGTCCTGGGCAGCGCCGCGCTGCGGGACTGGTCCTCACCGTTGTGGCAGAAGATCAAGGTGGCGCTGCGGGTCCAGGCCGCCGATCCAGAGTCTGAGCTGCGGCGCCGGCTGGCCGATGTGCTGGCGGCGACCGGCCGGCGGCTCGGGTCAGACCCCACCCTCGCCGGCGGCCTCGAGCGCATGGTCGAGTCGGGAGCCAGGGCGCTCGCCGACCAGTTCCACGACGAGCTCGCCGGCCTGGTCACCGGGACCATCGAGCGGTGGGACGCCGCCGAGACGTCGAGCCAGCTGGAGCTGCTGCTCGGGCGCGATCTGCAGTTCATCCGCATCAACGGCACGGTGGTCGGGGCCAGCGTCGGCCTGGCCCTGCACGCCATCACCCTCGCCCTCGCCTAGGACGGGAGCCCCCGCCGCGCCGAAGTTGTGCAGGTTCTGCTGTTCTAGCAGCAGAACCTGCACACGAAGCCGCCGAGCTCCGCCTCCGCCGAGCTCCGCCTCCGCCGAGCTCCGCCTCCGCCGAGCTCCGCCTCCGCCGAGCTCCGCCTCCGCCGAGCTCCGCCTCCGCCGAGCTCCGCCTCCGCCGAGCTCCGCCTCCGCCGAGCGGCCGCCTCAGCCGAGCGGCGCCCCGCCTCAGCCGAGCGGCTCGCCGCGTTCCAGCGCGGTGATCTGGTCCAGCCGGCGGGCGTGCGGGCCGCCCTTGAACGGCGTGGCCAGCCACAGTTCGGTGATTATCTCGGCCAGCGCCGGCGCGACGATCTTGGCCCCGATGATGAGCACGTTCGCGTCGTTGTGGGCGCGGGCGATCTGCGTGGTGAACAGGTCGTGGCAGACGCCGGCCCGGACCCCGCGGACCTTGTTGCAGGCCATCTGCTCGCCGGATCCGGACCCGCCGATGATGATGCCCCGGTCCGCGTGCCCGCCGGCCACCCGGTACCCGACGTCCGCGCACAGCGGCGGGTAGTCGACGGTGGCGGTGCCGTTCGTGCCGCGGTCGTCGACGTCATGCCCGTGCCCGGTCAGCCACGTCGTGAGTTGCGCGTTGAGCGGGACGCCGTTGTGGTCGGCGGCGATCGCGATCCGCACGCTGCCTGTCCTAATCCAGTCCGGTCGGCGGTGCGGACCGGCCCGGGCACCACGGAACTGCGCGAGTTCCCGATGCCGGACATCCCCGCCGACGGCGCGCTGCTCAAGGTCGAGGTGGCCGGCATCTGCGGCACCGACGTGAAGATGTACGCCAAGCCCCCGTTTGCCGCCCCCGTCATCATGGGCCACGAGAACGTCGGCGTCCTCGCGCGGGCCGGGCGCGCCTTCACCGAGCGGCAGGGGGTGCGCGAGGGAGACCGCGTCTTCGTCGAGCATTACGTCGGCTGCATGAGGTGCGAATGGTGCCGGATCGGGGAGTACCGGCACTGCGCGCTGACGGACTGGCGGCTGAACCCCGACGCGCGCCGTTACGGTTACACGACCTCGGACAACCCGTATCACCTGTGGGGTGGCTTCGCGGAGTACCTGTTCCTGCCCTGGAACGCGGTCCTGCATAAAATCCCGGACGGCGTCTCCGCCGAGCTGGCCGGGATCGCCACCCCACTGTCCAACGGCATCGAGTGGGCGCTGTTCAGCGCGGGCGTCGGGTACGACTCCACCGTCCTGATCCAGGGCCCGGGCCAGCAGGGGCTCTCCCAGACGGTCGCCTGCCAGCAGGCCGGCGCGTCGCTGATCATCGTCACCGGCACCGGCCGGGACGCTGCGCGGCTGGAGCTGGCCAAGCGGCTCGGCGCCGACGAGGTGACCGACGTACGGGCCGGGGACGCGCTCACCCGGATCATGGACGTGACCGGCGGCAAGGGCGTCGACATCGTGCTCGACTGCACCGCCGGGGCCGGCACCGGGCCGGTCCTGCTCGGCATTGACGCGCTGAAGCGGCGCGAGGGCACCCTGCTCATCCAGGGTGAGCTGGCCGCCTTCCCCGACTTCCCGGTGCAGAAGATCACGGAGAAGGCCATCACGATCAAGAGCGCCCGCGGGCACAGCTTCCGCGCCTGTGAGCTGGCCGTCCGCCAGCTGGCGTCCGGCCGGTTCCCGCTGCAGGAGCTGGTCACGCACCGATTCGGGCTAGGCCACGCCGATCAGGCCATCCGTGCGGTCGGCGGCGAAGCCGGGGAAGATGTGGTGCACGTATCGCTGCTGCCGTGGGAGGACTGACATGCCAACCGTCGTCCGGAACATTCCCCGGGCCGGCCGTGCGGTCGCGGACGCGTTCGCCGAATTCGGCGTGGCCACGACGCACGACGCGCAGGACCGCACCGGCCTGCTGGCGCCGTACCTGACCCCCATCTATCCCGGGGCCCGGATCTCCGGGACCGCGGTCACGGTGAGTGTGCCGCCGGGTGACAACTGGATGATCCACGTAGCCGCCGAGCAGTGCCAGGCCGGTGACGTGCTGGTCGTCGCGCCCAAGTCCCGCTGCGACGACGGCTACTTCGGTGAGCTGCTGGCCACCGCGCTGCGGGCGCGGGGCGTGCGCGGCCTGGTCATCGAGGCGGGCTGCCGCGACGTGCGCGAGCTGACCGCCATGCGGTTCCCGGTCTGGTCCCGCTGCGTCTCGGCCGCCGGGACGGTCAAGGAGGTGCTGGGCGACGTCAACGTGCCCATCGTCTGCGCCGGGCAGCTGATCCGGCCCGGCGACGTGATCGTGGCCGACGACGACGGGGTGGCCGTGGTCACCCGCCGGGACGCCGCGGACGTGCTGAAGGCCTGCCAGGCGCGGGTGGACAAGGAAGAGCGCAGCCGTGCCCGGTACGCGGCCGGCGAGCTCAGCCTCGACGTCAACGAGATGCGGGAACGCCTCGCAGAGCGCGGCCTGATCTATACCGACGCGCCTCCGGACGGCGATCTCCCCGGCCCCGGCGGCGCCACTTGGGCCTGACCATGATCATCGACTGCCATGGCCACTACACGACCGCGCCCGCGCCGCACCGGCAGTTCCGGGACGCCCAGCTGGCTTACCTCGCCGGGTGCGCGGGCGGCACCGACCCGGCGCTCACGCCCCCGGTGCCCGCTGCGATCAGCGACGACGCGATCCGGGAGAGCATCGAGGCCAACCAGCTGCGGCTGGCGGGTGAGCGCGGCACCGACCTGACGATCTTCTCCCCCCAGGCGTCGGCGATGGGGCATCACGTCACCGACCCGGCCACCGCCCGGGTCTGGGCGCGGGCCTGCAATGACCTCATCGGCCGGGTGACCACGCTGTTCCCGCGGAACTTCGCCGGGGTGTGCCAGCTGCCGCAGGTCACCGCCTGGCCGCTCGATGACTGCGTGGCGGAGCTGGACCGGTGCGTCCGTGAGCTCGGGTTCGTCGGCTGCAACCTGAACCCGGACCCGTCCGGCGGGTACTGGACCTCGCCGCCGCTGACCGACGCGTACTGGTTCCCGCTGTACGAGAAGATGACCGAGCTCGACGTGCCGGCCATGATCCACGTCTCGGCCTCGTGCAACCCGGCCGTGCAGACCCTCGGCGCGCACTACCTCAACGCCGACACGACCGTGTTCATGCAGCTCGTCGAGGGCGACCTGTTCGGCCGGTTCCCGTCTCTGCGGTTCGTGATCCCGCACGGCGGCGGCGCGGTGCCCTACCATTGGGGCCGGTTCCACGGCCTGGCCGAGCGGCTGGGCCGCCCGCCGCTGGGCCAGCACCTGATGGGCAACGTCTTCTTCGACACGTGCGTCTACCACCAGCCGGGCATCGACCTGCTGACCGGCGTCATCGGCGCGGGCAACATCCTGTTCGCCGCCGAGATGCTCGGCGCGGTCCGCGGCGTCAACCCCGGCTCCGGCTCCGCCTGGGACGACACCAGGACGTACGTGGACAAGGCGGGCCTGAGCGAGGCGGACCTGCGCCAGGTGCTCGAGCTGAACGCGCGCCGGGTCTACCCGCGGCTGGCCGCCCGCCTCCCCGGCTCCCGGCTCCCCGAACCCGCCTCCCCGGCGGCCGGCTCCCGGCTCCCGGATCCCGGCGCCGGCGGATGACCGCGGTGCCTGACCAGAGCCAGGTCCCGGAGCTGCGCGACGCCGTGGCGCGGGCCTGCCGCATCCTGGCCATGGAGGGGGTGGCCGACGGCGTGCTCGGGCACGTTTCCGTGCGCATCGGCGACGGCCGGATGCTGATCCGGGGGCGCGGCCCGGGCGAGCACGGCCTGCTGTTCACCACGATCGACGACATCCGCCTGGTCGACTTCAGCGGGGCCGGCGACGACCCGGCGGCCGGCTACGCGATGGCGAACGAGCTGCCCATCCACGGCGAGACGCTCCGAACCCGGCCGCAGGTCAACGCGGTCGTGCACGCGCATCCGCCCGCCGCGACAGCCTGCGGTATCGCCGGGCTGGAGCTGCGCCCGATCGTCGGCGCCTACAACATCCTGGCCATGCGGCTGGCGGCCGACGGCATCCCCGTCTACCCGCGCTCGGTGCTGATCCGCGCGCCCGGGCTGGCCCGCGACATGCTCGCCTGCATGGGGGACCGGCCCGCGTGCGTGCTGCGCGGCCATGGTGTCACCGTGACCGGCGAGACGCTGGAGCAGGCCGTGGTCCGGACCCTCAACATCGAAGCGCTGGCCGCCGTCACCCTCGCCGCCGCCCCGGGCGGGCACCCGGCACCGGACATCCCGGCCGAGGACATCGCCGAGCTGCCCGACCTGGGCTCCGCCTTCAACGACCAGTCCGTATGGCGCTACTACTGTGCCAAAGCCGCCCGTGCGGGCCTGTTACAGCCGCTGGTAGAGCCAGACGGGAAACAGCTCACCGAGGGCCGGCGGATTATGAGTCCAGCGGGCTCGCAGCGCCGACAAACTGGACCCCAAGGGAATAGGCCGGGGTGAGGCAGGCCGTATCGGGCCTCCGGTGGCAAGAGCTGCCCAGATGAACGTGCTACATTCCGTCGCGCCATTGGCCCATGTCGAGGCGGAGACGATGTCCGGTGCCGGTGGCTTCCGCCCGCTCCAGGGCGGTCCTGGCCAGTTCCAGGTCCCAGCTGCCGACGCCGTGCGAGCAGAACACGGTGATCGCCTCGGGGTCACGCTGCGCCTCCGGCCGCGCTCACGGGTCGTCCGGGGCCGCCGGGCCGTCCAGGGCCGCCCCTAGGTGCCGGACATCGTGCCAGGCCAGAGCGCCGTCGGTGACGGCGGTCCGCAGGTCGCCGCTGTGCGCGGGGGCCAGGTCAAGGTCGTCGGTGAAGACCGCGGCGGCCCGGGCGAACAGGTTGGTGTCCGCTTCGCGGCGGTCGGCGTGGCTCGAGCCGGCCAGCACGACGTGCGTGCCCGGCCGGATGCCGGCGCCCCGGATGACGGGGTAGCGGGCCTTGGTCGCCGCGGTCACCACGTCCGCCCCGGCCACCGCGTCCCCGGACCGCGGCGACCGGTGTCGCGGGCAGGCCCAGGCCGTCTCGGACCCGGGCCGCGAAGCCTTCCGCACGCTCGCGCGTCCGGCTCCACACCAGGAGCCGGCCGATCGGGCGGACCCGCGACACCGCCTCCACCTGGGTCCAGGCCTGGTACCCGGCGCCGATACAGGCGAGGGTGATGGGCCCCGGCCGGGCCAGCGCGCCGGCCGACACGCCGCTGGCCGCACCGGTGCGCAGCCGGGCCAGCGTCTTGCCCGCTACCACCGCGCGCAGCCCCTCGTCCCCGTTGAACACGAGCGTCCAGTGCGCGCGCACGCTGCCGGACACGTAGATGGTCGCCCCGTGCCAGGTCCGCGCGGCGGCGCCGCCGCCGGCGCCTCCCGGGCCCTCCGCGCCTGGGCCCACGCCACCCGACGGCCCCACGGGCCCCGTGCGCAGCACGGCGCCGGTGGAGTGCAGCGTCTGCCCGTCCAGTGACGCGCGTTCCTTGGCGAGGTTCCGGGCCGTGCCCCGGCACACGTCCAGCAACGCGGTCCGCACCGCGGCCAGCGCGGCGTCCATATCCAGCAGTTTCGCGATGTCAGCTTCGTCGGGCACGAGCATGAACGGGCCTCCTCCGGCCGGCGTCAGGGCAGTTCGGGACTGTCGCCGAACCCCTGCGTGAGCTTTCCCGACGACCGCTGCCCGGCCCAGGCGGTCTCCGGCGAGCAGCCGTCCAGGAACGCCCGTTCCCCGCCGGTCAGCTCCACGGCCGCGGCCGCCACGTTCTCGTCCACGTATCGGACCCGCTTGGTGCCCGGGATCGGCACCACGTCCGGGCCCCGGGACAGCACCCAGGCCAGCGCGAGCTGCGCCACCGTGATGCCCTTGGCCGCCGCGAGATCCTGCAGCGCGGTCAGCGTCGCCGCGTTGCGGGGCAGGTTCCCGTCCTGGAACCGCGGCAACGTCCGGCGCACGTCACCCTCGGTCAGCGCGTCCCGGCCGGTCACCGCGCCGCCAGGAAGCCGCGGCCCAGCGGGCAGTACGCCACGATCCCGATGCCGGGCCGTCGTGAGCACGTCGCCTTCCAGCTCGCGGGTCCAGATCGACCATTCGGTCTGCAGCGCGGCGATCGGGTGCACGGCACTGGCGCGCTCCAGGCTCCGCGCGCTGGCCTGGGACAGCCCGAGGTAGCGGACCTTGCCCGCCGCGACCAGCTCGCTCATGGCGCCGACGGTTTCCTCGATCGGCACGGTCTTGTCCACGCGGTGCTGGTAGTAGACGTCGATGACGTCGGTGCCGAGCCGCCGCAGCGACGCCTCGGCGCAGGCCCGCACGTACTCGGGCCGCCCGTTGATGCGGCGCGATCCGTCGCCGGAGACCTCGATGCCGAACTTGGTCGCCAGCACCGCCCGGTCCCGCACGCCGGCGATCGCCGCACCGACCAGTTCCTCGTTGTGCCCGCGGCCGTAGGCGTCGGCGGTGTCGAGCAGGCACACGCCTACCTCCAGCGCGTGCCGGATCGTCGCGATCGAGCCCGCCCGGTCGGCCGGCCCGTACGCGTCCGACATGCCCATGCAGCCCAGCCCCAGGGCGGATACGGTGATCCCGCCCGGGCCGAGCCTGCGCGATTCCAGCGCTGCCTGTTTCATGCGGGTCGTCTCGCCGCTGCCCGCTGCTTCCTGCGGGTCCTCTCGCCGCTGCCCGGCCGCCGCGCCGGTCCCGCCGGATGCCGGGCCGGATGCCCCGCCGGATGCCCCGCCGGATGCCGGGCCGGATGCCGGGCCGGATGCCCGCCGGCTGGGCGGCACGTATGACCTGCACTATAGTACAAATGGTTATACCTTACGAGGGGAAAATAATTAGCTCGGCAAACAAAGTGCGTCCCAGGACGGCCGTTTGCCGGCCGAACGGCCTGAGGAGGCCACTGCATGACCGACGCGCCCTTGTCTCCGGCGGCTGAGCACTACAACGTCACTGGCTACTACCGCGAGATTCACCGCGGCGACCGGCGGGCCTACGCCGGGCAGCCGCTCCGGGTGGGGATGCCCGCGCCGGACTTCCGGCTCCCGACGGTGTCCGGGGAGTAGCCGACGGAGTGGCCGGCCTGGCCGCGCTGCGGCGTGACGGGCACGTGGTCATCGTGTTCGGCTGCTACAGCGCCCCGCCGTGCGTCCGCGAGCTGCCGGAGATCAGCCGGCTCGCCGCCGAGCGGCCCCCCGGTTTCCGCTTCGTCTTCATCTACACCCGGGAGATCCACCCCAACGAGGACCTGCCGTATGGCCGGTTCGCCCATCACCGGAGCCTGGACGGCAAACTGGCGGCAGCCCGCAAGCTCGCCAGCGACCTGAGCCCGGACATGACGGTCGCCGTGGACGACCTGGCCGGCACGGTGCACCTCGGCTACGGCGGCCTCCCGTTCTGCGCCGCGATCGTGCGCCGGGACGGCGTGCTGGTGCACCGCGAGGAATGGGCCAGCGCCGGTCAGCTCCGCGCGGTCATCGCCAATCTGAGCCAGGCCGACCGCCGCCTGGCTGCGGGCGAGCAGCCGCGGCTCTCCCTGAGCGAGACCCTGTGGAGCATGGAGCACCTGGACAAGAAGCCCTAGCCGCGTCAGGCAGTTTTTCCGGGTTTCCACGATCGGCGTCGGTTTACCGCAGATGCTGCGGGCAAGCAACGCCGATCACGGGGACCGGGGCAGGCACGGGCGGGGGATGGCTCGCAGGGGATACGTCGGGGACGCCAGCCGCCCCTGACCCTCGGCAGGGCCGCTCACTGAGAATGCTGACCAGATCCGGCTTGTGCGTTCGCGTCGGCGGGCGGCTTGGCGGGGGACTGGCCGGAGACCGCGCCGAACGGCATGCTCGCCGCCGTCTCGGCCCACTTGACGGTGAGCTCACGGTTGATCTCGGCCATCCGCTGCACGAACTCGACACAGCTGGTCGCGGTCGGGATCAGGCCGGCCGAACGCCGCCAGCGGATCAGCGGGCTCTCGTTCATGAGCTTCCCGGCCGCGTGAGCCCACATCAAGGCGACCGTCTCCGCCACGGTACGCTCCCGGTTCACCCGGGGGAGTTCGACGGTCACCTCCCGGACCCCCTGGTTGGGCAGGTCCGAGGACATCTGCCCGAGCCGGGAGAGCAGGGTCAGCGACCCATGGTTGTCGGCCTCGACGACCGTGTGCAGCCGCGTGACCGCCGCCGGGCGCCGCTCCATCAGCGCAGTGGCGAGCGCGGCGCCGGCGCCGCGGCGTTGCCATTCGTCGACGACGGTGACGGCGACGTCGGCGGCGGCCAGATCATCGCAGTGCTGCAGGAGGCGTGCGACCCCGACCGGCTCTTCCTGGCCCCCGGGCGGGAGCACGATCAGCAGCAGCGCGATGTGCTGCTCCCCGTCAACGCTGTCGACGAGCCGCCGGATCATCGGTTCATCAAGCTGATCGAGCGTCTGGAGGAACCGGTGGCGGCGCGACTCCGGCGACAGGCGGCGGAACATGTCGTGCAGCGTCCCGGCGTCCGTGGGCAGTAGCGGCCATATCAGTGCGGGCGTGCCGTCTCGCAGCACGAACTCGCCGGGGAGCGCGGTGCCAGGCGCCTGGCGGGCAGGGCCCGGCGTCTCCCTGATCTCTTGCGCGGTAATCCCGGTCATGCCGCTGAAACCAATCTCCTTTGCCTTACGCTCGCAGTGGTCCGGCGTAATCAGGATAGCGTCGCTTCCTGAGTTTTTATTTCTCAGGGTTCTCTGTTTACAGTGTTTCTTTACCGGCCAGACTGTGCCGTGTCATCAATTTGTAACATGCCGTCATGTGCGCATTGCGGTGCTTGTCTCAGCCGAAAATCACGGTACCCGTCCTGCCCGTTTCGGCTCATGCTTTTGCATGTTTCAGCACGTCAAACGGTACGCTGTGGCCGCGCTGAGGGGCCCGTTATGCACGAGTCCGCAACGGTGCGCATATGCGGCAAAGCGGCGTTTCAGTCTGGCCGCACCCGGTAGTCGTACGCTGATCGCCTGTCACTGAACGCTGTGACACACCACACTGTTCCAGCCGCCAATATCAGCGCACAATAGCGGCCCCGCCGTCGACCAGCAGGTCAGTGCCCGTTACGTACGCCGACAGGCCAGAAATCAGGAACAGGATCGCGCCGACGTAGTCGTCGAGCGTCCCCCGGCGGCCCAGCGGGATGCGGCCGGTCTTGGTCGGGCGATCCGGGCGCCCGGCCGACGCCGCGTTGTCCCCGCCGGCCGGGTCGCTGAACTTCCGCAGCGCGGTCGGGGTCTGCCCCGGGCTGATCGAGTTGGCCCGGATCCCGTACGGCCCCAGCTCGGACGCGAGCTGGCGGGTGAGGTAGATCAGCGCCGCCTTGCTCGGGCCGTAGACCAGCCGTCCGGGCGTCACCCGGTGCCCGCCGATCGAGGCGACGTTGATGATGCTGCCGCCCCGGGCCCGCATCGGCCGGGCGCACGCCTGGGCCAGCAGCAGCGCGCCGCGCAGGTTGGTCCGGAGCACGGTGTCGATCTCGTCGACCGTCAGATCGTCCAGCGCCCCGCCAGAGTCTCCCACCGCGGCCAGGTTGACCAGCGCGTCCAGCCGGCCGAACGTCCCCACCGTGGCGGTGACCGCACGCGAGATGTCGTCCGGGACGCCGATGTCGCCGGCCACCCCCAGCACCTGCCCCTCGTGGGCCGCGTCGGCGGCGGCCTGCGCGACGCGTTCCGGCGACCGGGCCATGATGGCGACCCGGGCGCCGATCCTGGACAGCACGGCCGCGGCGCGCAGCCCGATGGCCCCGCTGCCGCCGGTGATGAACACCACCGCCTCCGGCGTGAGGCCCGGCAGCACCGGGGGCCGGGCCAGCAGGTCCGCCGGGTCCGCTGGGCTCTCCGCGCCCGCGGGTCCGGTGGCCGGTGTCGTGACGTCCGTCATCATCGCGCTCGTCCTCTCTCTGTCAGCCGCTGCTGCGCCCGCCTCCGTGAGAGGGCGTGGTCCTTCCCGGTGCGGGCCCCTCAGACCGCGCGCGGCCGGCGCACGCGGGCTCCACGGGCCCGCGCCGCCCCGGACCGGACCCGCGCGTACGCCCGGACCAGGGCGCCGCGCAGGTCGTCGATATCGGCCACGACCTCGTAGCCGCCGCCCCGCTCGAAGACCTCGCCGAGGTACTCGTTGCCCGCGGCGTCCACGGTGAGCACGAACGGCTCGACGCCCTGGGCCAGCGCCTCCTCGACCGCCGCCTGGGTGTCGAGGTTGGCGTACTCAATTGCGCGGCCGGGGTATCCGTCGCCGTAGTCCAGGTCGAATGGCCGCCCGTCCGAGACGACCAGCAGCAGCCGCGTCTGCGCCGCCTCGGCCGTGAGCGTGCGGGTGACGTGCCGGATGACCGGGGCCAGCCGGGTCATGTGGATCGGGGTGAGCCCGGCCAGCCGCTCGAAGGTCCGAATCGACAGCGGCTCACGGAAGTCCTT
>Ga0335081_10007022_pt1 | contig 17966 bp, 18 predicted proteins | sample Lox_Sample_35_FD_206713 | JGI IMG/M metagenome (GOLD analysis project Ga0335081, IMG submission 206713) | Soil microbial communities from Loxahatchee National Wildlife Refuge, Florida, United States - Lox_Sample_3.5 | ecosystem: Environmental > Terrestrial > Soil > Wetlands | place: USA... | reverse complement strand
CCGCCCCGCCCGCCCCAAGACCATGATCGTGGCCAGTTTGGGCCTCTATGCGGCCCTTTCTGGCCATGATCATGAAACAGGGCGCCGAGCCGGGGCGCGAGTGCGCTCAGCGGTCACGAAACCGCGCGCTCAGCCCAGGTAGTAGCCGGCGGGGAGGTTCGCCTCGATGGCCGCGAGCACCTCGGGGTCGTCGGGCGCGGTCCGGGGACGGAACCGCGCCGCCACCGTGCCGTCCGGCCGGACCAGGAACTTCTCGAAGTTCCACTGGATGTCCCCGGCCTCGCCAGAGGCGTCCGGCACAGCGGCCAGCGAGGTATAGATAGCGTTCCGCCCGGGGCCGTTCACCTCGATCTTCTCGAACATCGGGAACGTGACCCCGTAGGTCGCCGAGCAGAACTCGGCGATCTCCTCGGCCGTGCCGGGCTCCTGCCCGCCGAACTGGTTGCACGGAAAGCCGACCACCGACAGCCCCCGCGAGGCGAACTGCTCGTGCAGCTTCTCCAGCGCGGTGTACTGCGGCGTCAGCCCGCACTTGGAGGCCACGTTCACCACCAGCAGCGCCGCGCCGGGCGCGACCGCGCCGAGGGAGGAGTCCTGGCCCGCGAGGGTCTTTACCGGGATGTCAAGGATGCTCACGCTGCCTACGGTATCGGGCTCCAGACCGACTGCCCCAGGTAGCCCCGGGCGATGGTGGTGACGTAGGAGTACACCGCGTCCTCGGCGGGCGACAGCGGGCCGGGGGAGGCGTGCGGCGAGGCCAGCCCGCGCTGCACGGATTCGCACGCGGCCCAGTCCTGCGTGTTGGTGATGTCCCAGAAGTCCACCGCGTAACCCGGGTCGAAGTCCGGCCGGGCGACGGCCTCGGGCGCGAACGCCCAGGTGCACTCGATCGTGGTCCGGTCCGCGGCGACCGGGATCAGCCGGTGCGTCATCACGTAGTCCGGATGCAGGCTGAGCAGCACGTTCGGGAAGATGCTGACGTAGACGACGGTCCGCAGGCCCTGCGCGTCCAGGCCGCGCAGCGGCACGCCGCCGCTGGCACCGGACAGCGACATCGTCTCCATGCCCTCCCGCAGGTCCATCCAGCCGCCGATCCAGGCGCCGTCGGCGGCGTAGTTCTCGCCGCTCCTGGGCGGGCTGACCCGGCACAGCTCGGGGTGGATGGACGGGCAGTGGTAGCACTCGTGGTAGTTCTCGGTGAGGGTCTTCCAGTTCGCCGCGGCGTCGTAGCGGTGCTCCCCGGCGGTGACCAGCCGCTCCGGCTCGTACGGCGCGACCAGATCGTCCAGCTTGGCCAGCGCTTCGGCCAGCGAACCCGCCAAGCCCCCTGAGCCGTCCACGAACACCAGCCCGTGCCACTCGGTCACCGGCAGCGGGGCCAGCCCCCACTGGCCGAAGTCGAATCCCGGCACCTTACGGAAACCCGCCGCCGCGCGGAGCTCGCCGGACAGCGAGTACGTCCAGGCGTGGTACGGGCAGATGATCGTCCTGTCCCGGGCGCCCTGGCCGCACGGCAGCAGCTCGTGGCCGCGGTGGCGGCAGCTGTTCGCGAACGCCCGCAGCGCTCCGTCCTCGCCGCGGACCAGCAGGACCCCGCCGGAACCGGTGGCCTCGGCGCGCTGGTCGCCCGGCTCGGGCAGCTGCTCGCTCCGGGCCACGCACATCCAGCCGCCGCCGAAGAAGTGCCGCTGCTCCCAGGCGAACACCGCCGGGTCCACGTACGCCGCCCGCGGCAGCATCCGGCTCTCCCCGAACGGCCGCAGTGAGAGCTCCAGCTCACCACGATCCAGCGGCGCCAGGACCGGAGCGGCATCCGAACGAACCCTAAAATCTTGACTGACCATACAGTCAAGACTAAGCCGCCCGCCCGCTCCTGTCCAGGCCGCCCGAGGGCGCCGGGCCCGTGGCCGCCCGAGGGCGCCGGGCCCGTGACCGCCCGGACCAGCCCTAAGTGATCTTGCGAACCGGCAGGCACGGTGCGGATACTGCAAGCATGGGTGACCGTAACGTGCTCGGCGGCGAGCTCGAGCCATGTGGAACCGATCCGCTTACCGGCTTCTACCGGGACGGATGCTGCACGACCGGCCCCGAGGACCTGGGCAGTCATACCATCTGCGCGGTGGTGACGACCGAATTCCTCGAGCATCAGCGTCAGATCGGCAACGACCTGGCCACGCCGATGCCCCAGTTCCGGTTCCCCGGCCTGGTGCCGGGCGACCGGTGGTGCGTGACCGCGGCCAACTGGCTGCGGGCGCACCGGGACGGCGCCGCCGCCCCCGTCGTGCTGGCCTCGACCCACCAGCGCGCGCTCGAGATCGTCCCGCTGGAGATCCTCAGGCAGTATTCCGTCGACGTCCCCGCCGACCTGGGCACCCTCGAGGAATAACGCAGGATAACCAGCCCCGCCGCGGCGCCGATCGCGCCGCCAGCGCAGAACGCAGGATCGCCTCCTGCTCCAGCAGCACCAGCCGAAGCCCGTGACTCAGCGAGCCGCGCTCCAGCGCGGCCGCGGTCGCCGCCAGCGTGGCGTCCTCCACGAGCGTGGCCGGGTACAGCGCCCGGGCCAGGAGCCGCATGACCCGGATCTCCCGGCCGTCGAGCGCCGCCAGCGCCTCGGTGAAGTACCGCTCGCGATACCCGCCGAGCAGCCCTTCCTGGCCGGCCACCCAGATCCCGCGCGCGGCCGCCAGCGCCATCCGCCAGTCCTGGCCGCCGCCCAGCGCCATCTCCCAGGCCGCCGCCTTGGCCGCCGGGTCAGGCCGCAGCGCGCGGCAGGTGGCCCGGTTCTGCTCCCCGCCCACCGGGTCCGCGGCGGGCAGGGCGTCCAGGTCCTCGTCGGAGGCGAGCCCGCGGGCGGCCAGCGCCCGCAGCAGGCATGCGCGCACACCATCGCCACGAAGTCGTCGTCGGGATCCGGCATCCGCGCGAGCAGGCTCTCGTTGACCAGCATCAGGCCGGGAAACGACACCGCCAGCGTGTCCAGCCGGGGCACGAACCCGATGTCGTACTTCGGGTACGGGCAGGGCACGCCCAGCGTCCGTTCGTAGTACTCCAGGGCCTGCTGGGCCAGCTCGGCGAACCGGGCCAGGCCCGCCTCCAGGCCGGCCAGCGAGCGCCTGCGCCAGACGCTCATCCGCACCGGGCGCGCGGTTCCGCCCTCGCCCCGCCAGTCCTCGACATACGGCCCGGCCGCGATCGTCAGGTCGAACGGCCGCGTGCCGCTGACCGGCCCGAACCGCCACACTCCCGGCTGCCCGGCCGGCGGCCGTTCGCGCACCGGGCCGTTGGCCAGGACGTCCCAGCCGCCTGGCAGCGCCAGGCTCAGCGTGCTGGTCGCGGTCAGGTCGGCCTGGTCGAAGCAGCAGAACACGCCGGGCGCCAAGGTCGGGTAGCCCATGAACAGCAGATAGCCGGCGCCGTCGGCCGGGTCGGTGAACCGGGTCAGCACGTCCTCGGCCACCTCGGCCTCCACGACGAGCACGTTCTCCGCGGCCAGCCCGGGCAGCCCCAGCCGCCCCCCGGCCGCCGGGTCCACCGCCCGCCCGTTGAGGACCGCGCTGGTCGCCGTGGCCGTCAGCTCGGCGAACGTGGCCGCTCCCGGCTTCCGGCAGCCGAACCGGATCTCGGTCCGCGACCGGGCCGGTCCGGCCGGCTCCGCGCTCAGGTCCAGGAATACGTCGTAGGACCAGACATCCAGGAGTCCGGATCGGTCCCTGGCTTCGGTTTCGGTCAGTGCGGCCATCTGACCATCATGGTCCCGAACGGGTGTACTGCGTGCCCCGGCCCGCCCCGCTTGCCTTCCTGAGCTCCTGCCACGCGGCCGGGGTCAGCGAATACGCCCCGGTGCTGCCACCGGCCAGGTACCGCCACGCCGCGGGCCGGGCCAGCGTCGCCAGGGCGGTGAGCGCGACCGGGAGCCCGGCGAGCAGGTCACCAGCTCGCCCCGGCCGAACACCGCCTGCACCATGACCAGCGGCCCGGCCACGGCCCGCTGCACCAGGACGCCTCCCTGGCCGAACACGCCCCGGCGCTCGTAGTCCGCCGCCAGCCGTCGCAGCGCCCCGGGCGAGGTGACCCGCTGGACCCCGGCCGACGCGGTCCCGATCGGCGTCTTCACGAAGGCCGGCCGCCCCGGCCCCGCCGCGCCTATCAGCTCGGCCGCGTCCGCCAGCTCCGCCGCGGTCGCGGCCATCACCGCGGGCGGCTGCGGCAGCCCGGCGTCGGCCAGGGTGGCGAACGCCGACACCTTGTCCTGCACCCGGGCCAGCGCGCCGAAGTCCGGCACCGCGGCCCCCAGCCCCGCCGCCTCGATCCGGTCCCGCGCCAGCGACATCACGGCGACCTGCTCCTGCACCGGCAGCAGCAGCCCGGCGCCGCGCCGCGCGGCGATGCCCAGGGCGGCGTCCAGCCACCCGAACGGATCCCGGCCGATGGCCGGAACCGGGTGCACCCGGCGCACGTGCCTGGTCATCCGGGCCAGGCAGAGCCCGCCGGGGGACAGTGCCTCCACCTGGTAGCCGGCCCGGTCCAGCACGGTCGCGCACTGCCGGGCGGTCAGCCCGGCCCCGTCACTCAGCAGTACCAGCATGTCGTCCTCCCGTTTCCTAGCCCATCCGTTCTCCCTGCACGTGTGCTCCCCGCAGCCGTGCTCCAGCGCACTCCGGCTCCCGCGCCCGACCGCCCCGCGCACTCCGGCTCCGGTATGCGCGCGATCCGTTCCCGCGGAACTTCTTTTGTATATAATGTAAGCATACGACATATACTTTTCATGGCAAGGGGCGAAGGTAAGGAGATCCGCCGTGGGACGTGCGCCGCAGATCAGCCGGGAGGCGGTGCTGGCCGCCGCGCTGCGGCTGGCCGACGCCCACGGCCTGGAAGCGGTCACCATGCACGCCGTCGCCAAGCGCCTGGGGGTCACCCCGATGGCGCTGTACCGGCACGTGGACGACAAGAACGCCCTGCTCGACGGGCTGGTCGAGCTGCTGCTCACGGAACAGCCGCTGCCCCAGGGCGGTCGCTGGGACGAGCGCCTGGTCGCCCTGGCCGCCGCGATCAGGGACACCGCGCGCAGGCACCCCGCCGTGTTCCCGCTGCTGCTGACCAGGCCCGCCGTCACCCCGGCGGCCCGGGTGGCGCGCGACGCGGTGCAGTCCGCGCTGCGCGAAGGCGGCCTGCCCGAGACCGAGGTCGCGCGGGCCGAACGCCTGATCAGCACCGCGGTCCTCGGCTTCGCCGTCAGCGAGGCGGCCGGCCGCTTCCGCCAGCATGAGCAGTCCGTCATCGACGCCGACTTCGCCGAGCTCCTCCGCTGGCTCCGCCTGTCGCTACCGGTGTCCTAGCCGCGCCCGCAGGCCGATACTGATCATGTGCGGCAGGTGCTGTGTCCGGTGCTGGTCGGGCGGGACGAGGAAGCCCGCCGGCTGCGGGCTGCCCTGGCGGCGGCCGGAGCGGGCCGCGGCGGCACGGCGTTTCTGGTCGGCGAGGCCGGGATCGGGAAGTCGCGGCTGGTCCGCGAGCCCGTCCGCGCGGCGGGCGAGCGCGGGCTGACCGTCCTGGCCGGCCGGGCCGTGCCCGGGGGCGTCCCGACGCCATTCCGGCCGTTCGCCGAGGCGCTGACCGCGGCCGGGCGCGCGGGCCGCCTGCCGGCCAGCGCGGAGCTCGACCCGTTCCGGCCCGCGCTGGGGCGGCTGGTTCCCGAGTGGCGGCCGCCGCAGGGCCCGCCGGGGGAGGAGTCGCTGGTCGTCCTGGGCGAGGCGGTGCTGCGGCTGCTGCGCGCCCTGGCCCCGCCCGCCGGCTGCGTGCTCGTCCTCGAGGACCTGCACTGGGCCGACCGGGAGACGCTGGGGCTGCTCGAGTACCTGGCCGATAACCTCGGGTCCGAGCGGGTGCTGTGCGTGGCCACCCTCCGGGAGGAAGGCGACGCCGCCGCGCTGGCCCGCGCGCTGGCGGCACGCGGGTCCGCCGCCGTCCTCCCGCTCGGCCGGCTGGACCCGGCGGCGATGGCCGACATGGCCCGGGCCTGCCTGGACGCCGCCGACCTGCCTGACGCGGTGCACGCCGTTGTGGCCGAGCGGGCCGAGGGCATCCCGTTCCTGGTCGAGGAGGTCCTGGCAGGCCTGGTCGGGGAGGGAGCGCTGACCGAGCGGGACGGCCGCTGGCGCGCCGCCGACCTGGCCGCCCCCGGGGTCCCGGCCACGTTCGCCGACGCGGTCCGGCAGCGGCTTGACAGCGTGAACGCGGATTCCCGGCACGTCATTAGCGCGGCCGCGGTGCTGGGCCGCCGCTTCGACTGGACCCTGCTCGGCCCGGTCACCGGCCTGGACGGCCCGGTCGTGGTGGCGGCGCTGCGGCACGGCGTGGGCCTGCAGCTGATCGTGGCGGAGCGGGAGAGCTTCCGGTTCCGGCACGCGCTGACCCACGAGGCGGTGCTGGCCGGGCTGCTGCCGCCGGAGCGGGCCCTGCTGGCCGGCCAGGCGCTCGCCGCGGTGCAGGCGGCGCACCCGGACCTGCCGGGCGCCTGGTGCACGGTGGCCGCCGATCTGGCCGGGCGGGCCGGGGACACGGCCCAGGCCGGCGCGCTGCTGCTCGAGGCCGGGCGGCGCGACCTGGCCGTCGGCGCCCTGGCTAGCGCCGAGCACACGCTGACCCGGGCCCGGGCCCTGGCCGACCCCGCCCTGCGGACCGGGGTCGACGAGGCGCTGACCGAGGTCTACGCCATGTCCGGGCAGGTCGACCGGGCCATCGAGACGGGCAAGATGCTGCTCGCCCGGCTGGGCCCGCCCTCGCCGCGGGCGGCCAGCCTGCACCTGGGGATCGCCCGGGCGGCGATCGCCGGGGCCCGCTGGGCCGAGGCCGCGGCGAGCATCGAGGTCGCCCGCCAGTCCCCGGGCGCCGCGGCCGCCCAGATCGACGCCTGTGCGGCCCAGGTCGCGGCGGGCCGGGGGCGCCTGGAAGAGGCAGATGAGCTGGCCCGGGCCGCGCTGCGGGCGGCCGAAGGCGGCGGCGAGGTCCTGCCCGAGGTAGCCTGCGAGGCCCTGGAGGTGATCGGCCGGGTCGCGCGGCAGCGTGACCTGGGGGCGGCCGAGCGCGCGTTCGCCCGGGCGGCGGACCTGGCCGCCGCGCACGGCCTGCAGCTGTGGCGGCTGCGGGCCCTGCACGAGCTCGGCACCATCGACCAGCTCAGGACCGAGAGCGTGGACCGGCTGGAGCAGGCGCGCGAGCTGGCCGTGGCGCAGGGCGCGCTGGCCCTGACCGCGACGCTCGACCTGCAGATCTCCGCCGGGCTGAACAAGCAGTTCCGCGCCGGCGAGGCCCTGGCGGCGGCCCGCCGCTCGGCCGACGCGTCCCGCCGCTTCCACCTGGCCACGCTGCCGATGGCGCTGATCTTCCAGGCCACCGCGCACGCCATCCGCGGCGAGGAGCAGGACATGGAGGCCAGCCTGGCCGAGGCGGTCGCGCTGGCCCCCGGCGACCAGGACGTGCTCGGCTGCGCCTGGGGCCACTGCCGGGCCACCTTCTCGCTGCTGGCGGGCGATCTCGGCGAGGCCTACGCGCGGATGGCGACCGGAGCCGGGCTGATGCTGAGCTCCCCGGCCACGATCGCGCCGCCGTTCCTCGGGCTCTGGCCGCTGCTCGGCGCGCTGCTGGACCAGGACGCGGCCGACGCCGCGGCCCGGGTTCGGGCCGCCCACGGCACCCGGCACCTGGTGGTCGCGACCCTGCTCGGCTACGCCGAGGCCGTCCTGGCCGGCCGCCGGGGCCGGCCCGGCGACGCCGAGGCGGCGTTCGCCGCCGCCGACGCCCAGATGGGGCCGCTGGTGGCCTGGTACCGGCAGTACGCCCGCCGTCTGGCCGCCGAGGCGGCCCTGGCCGACGGCTGGGGCGAGCCGGTCGGCTGGCTCCGCGAGGCCGCCGCGTACTTCGCCGGGCGCGGCGACGACCGGGTGGCCGCCGCCTGCCGCGGGCTGCTGCGCCGGGCCGGGGTGCCGGTACCGCGGCACCGGGCCGGCGACGAGGCCCTGCCGGGGTCGTTGCGCGCGCTGGGCGTGACCGAGCGCGAGGCCGCCGTCCTGCGGCTGGTCGCGCAGGGCCTGGGCAACCGGGAGATCGCGGAGCAGATGTTCCTGTCGCCGCGCACCGTGGAGAAGCACGTGGCGAGCCTGCTCGCCAAGACCGGGCTGCGCCGGGCCCAGCTAGCTGGGTATTCCGCCGGGCTAGATGGGTAGTTGCCGTTCCCCGGATTGGGGGCGCGTACCGATGCCGCGGTAGCTGGCCGCGAGCCACGATTCGGGCATGACCACCAGACAGCTGAAGCGAGCGGGCGGCGTCACCGCCGTCCTGGACCGGCCGGGCGCCCGCCTGGTGTACGAGGTGACCGGCGAGGGCCCGGCCGTGGTGCTCATCCACGGGTTCGGGCTGGACATGCGCATGTGGGATCCGCAGCTGGCGAACCTGGCCGCCCGGTTCCTGGTAGTGCGCTACGACTGCCGCGGGTTCGGCGCCTCCGGGCCGCTGGACCCTGCCGTCCCTTACACCCACGCCGGCGACCTCGTCGCGCTCCTGGATCACCTGGACATCGGCGAGGCGGTGCTGGCCGGCCTGTCGTTCGGCGGCCGGGTGGCGCTGCAGACCGCGCTGGCCGCCCCGGGCCGGGTCCGCGGCCTGGCCCTGCTGGGCTCGGTGCTGGACGGCGTGCCCTGGGACCCGGAGTCGGCGCGGGGCCTGGACGAGGTCGCGCGGCGGGTCCAGGCGGGCGGAGTGCCGGCGGGCCGCGAGGCCTGGCTGGCCCATCCGCTGTTCGCCGCCGCGCGCGAGCGGCCGGACCTGGCCGCCGCGCTGGCCGCCATGGTGGCGGGCTATCCCGGCCAGCACTGGCTCGGCCAGGACCCGCACCGCCAGACCCGGCCGCCCATCGAGGTGCTCGAGGGCGTGACCGTGCCGGCCCTGGTCGCCGTGGGGGAGCAGGACGTGCCCGGCTTCCGCGAGATGTCCGCCGTGCTCGCCCGCCGCATTCCCGGTGCCGCCTACCACGTCGTCGCGGACGCCGGCCACATGATCAACATGGAACAGCCCGCGGCGGTCTGCGAGCTGCTGACCAGGTTCGTGCTGTGGAACCAGTGAAGGTCGCGGCCGTGCAGGCCACCCCGGTCCTGCTCGACCGCGACGAGACGATCGCCAAGGTCGTGGCGCTCACCGAGCAGGCCGCCGCGCAGGGAGCCCGGCTGGTCGCGTTCCCCGAGGCGTTCGTGCCCGGCTATCCCGACTGGGTGTGGCGCACCCGGCCGTGGGACGCCGAGGCCAATGCCCTGTACGCGCGGCTCTTCGACCAGGCCGTGGTGGCCGGGTCTCCGGCCTCCGAGGTCCTCGCCGAAACCGCCGGGCGCCTGGGGGTCTGGCTGTCGGTCGGCGTCGACGAGCGCGACGACCAGGACTCCACCATCTACAACACCCTGCTGCATTTCGCCCCGGACGGCTCGCTGGCCGCCCGGCACCGCAAGCTGATGCCTACCGGCGGGGAACGGCTGGTCTGGGGGACGGGCGACGGCTCGACCCTCCAGGTCATCGATACCGGCTTCGGCAGGCTCGGCGGGCTCATCTGCTGGGAGAACTACATGCCGCTGGCCCGGGCCGCCCTGTACGCCCAGGGGATCGACGTCTATCTGGCGCCCACCTGGGACAACTCCGAGGTCTGGGTGCCCACCCTGCGGCACATCGCCCGGGAGGGCCGGACCTACGTGCTCGGCGTCACCTCCTGCCTGCGGGCCACCGACCTGCCCGCGGGCCTGCCCGGCCGGGCGGCCCTGTACGGCGACGCGGACGACTGGCTGTCCCGCGGCAACACCGTCATCGTCGGCCCCGAGGGAGAAATCCTGGCCGGCCCGCTGACCGGCGAGGAAGGCGTGCTCTACGCCGAGGTCGATGCGAGGCGGGCCCGGGTGGCCCGCCAGCAGTTCGATCCCGTCGGCCACTACAGCCGCAGCGACGTCTTCCGCCTCTATGTCGATACCTCACCTCGCCGCGCGGTCATCGAGACCGGGGGCGGCACCCCGATAACAGACGAGCCTTAGGGAGGCCAAGATGAGAATCCGTTCGGTCCTGAACGAACCGGCGCGGCCGTCGGCCGCTGGGGACGGCGTCCTGGTGGACGCCGGGTGGCTGGACGCGCACGTGCACGACCCCGCGGTGCGGGTGGTCGAGGTGGACGTGAGCCGCCGCGCCTATGACGAGTGGCACGTCGAGGGAGCCGTGCTGTGGGACGTCTACGGCGAGCTGAAGGACGCCGAGTACCGGCTCCTCGACGCCGCGGCGACGACGGGGCTGCTGGCCCGCTCCGGCATCACCCCGGACTCCACGGTGGTGTTCTACGGCTACGCGCCCGCCCTGGGCTTCTGGCTCATGAAGCTCTACGGCCACCAGGACGTGCGCATCCTGGATTGCTCACGGGACACCTGGCGGGCCGAGGGCCATCCGGTGAGCGGTCAGCCGTCCGGGCCCGCCGCGGCCGGCTACGCCCTGTCCCGGCCGGACGCGCGGCTCCGCGCCGACCACGCGGCGGTGCGGGACGCGATCGGCGTCCCCGGCCGGACCCTGGTGGACGTGCGCAGCTGGGACGAGTACCGGGGCGAGCGCTTCTGGCCCTCCGGCGGCCAGGAGCCCGGCGGCCGGGCTGGTCACGTGCCCACCGCGGTCCACCAGCCCATCGACGGCCTGCACGACGAGCGCGGCGCGTTCCTGCCCGCTGCCGACCTGCGCGGCGTCTTCTCCGCCGTCGACCTGGACGGACACGATGAGCTGATCACCTACTGCACGATCGGCGGGCGGGCCTGCACCGCCTGGTTCGTCCTGAGCTACCTGCTCGGCCGGGACCACGTCCGCGTCTACGACGGCTCCTGGGCCGAGTGGGGCCGGATGCCCGACACCCCCGTGGAGCCGTCGTAGCCTGTTCCCTTACCCCTCCCTCACCCGACCGGGCGGCCGGCGATCAGGGCGGCTTCCTCCTCGCTCATCGGCGGGCCGATGACGGGCTGGCCGGTGCGCGCCGCGGCCTGGAACGCGGCGTCCAGATCGGCCGGCGGCCCGGCGGGCGGCAGGGTCCGGGCGGCCGCCGGCCGCCCGGCCTCCCGGATGAAGCGCAGGAACGAGTCATCAGCGTGCACCTGCAGCATGACCGCGGGCTCGTCGCCGACCACGCGGAAGGTGTGCGGCACGCCGTGCGGCAGGGCCACGTACCCGCCCGGGCCGACGGCGAAGGACTGCTCGCCGCAGCGCATGGCCAGCCGCCCCGAGACCAGGTAGAAGCTGTCATCCAGGTCGGCGTGCACGTGCAGCGGGGCGCCGCCGCCGGGCGCGACGGTGGCCTCGATGATGACCGGCTGGCCGGGCTGTTCGGACTGGATGACCATGAGCGAGTCGAAGAACCAGTAGGCCTCGCCCGCCCCGGCCTCGGTGTGCCGGGCGTGCGGCTGATCCGTCGCCGTCTGGGTGTCCGTCATGATGTCCTCCCCTTGATGGTGCTCACTGCGTGTTGATGGTGCTCACTGCGTGTTCTCCTGGTCCTGGTTCTCCTGGTCCTGGTTCTCCTGGTCCTGGTTCTCCTGGTCCTGGTTCTCCTGGCGGAGGGCGCCGACCAGCGTGTCGATGGCCCAGGCGATGCCGCGGCGGGCGTCCTCCGCGCTGAGCTCGCATTCCTCGCTGACGCTGATCCAGGCGGGCAGGCTGCACAGGTAGACGATCGCGCCCGCCCGGCGGCGAGCCTCGGCGGCGGGCAGGTGCGAGGTCACCCCGGCCAGCGCCGCGGTGATGGCCGCCACCCGGCGGTGCCGGTGCGGCGACCGGGCCCGGCGGCCCAGCCTGGTCCACAGCATCGCGCGGACCAGTTGCGGGCTCTGCGCCCCGCGCCGCGCCGACTCCAGGAACACCTGGGCGATATCGTCCGGGCCGTCGATCTCCCGCGGCAGCCCGAGCCGCGCGACCACGTGATCCCCGACCGCGTCGAACATGGCCTCCCGGGTCGGGAAGTACCGGTACAGCGTGCGCAGGGAGATGCCCGCGTCGGCCGCGACCTGCGGCATCGCGACGTCGTCGGGGTTGTCGTGATCCAGCCGGGCGGCCAGCGCGTCGAGGATCGCTTCCCTGATGACGGCGGCCTGCCGGTCCCGCAGGCTGCTCGCGGCGCTCATGACATGATCGTGCCAAGCTGGCACGATCATGTCAAGCCTGGCAAGCTCATGCCAATTTGAGCGCGTGGGTCCAGGCTGTGGCGGGAGTCAGGCCAGGATGCAAGGGGAAAGATCCGTGGTAGCGGACAGGAGAGGGACATTTATGGGCACCGGCAAGGTCAGCACGGGCACGCCGACGCGGCTGCGGTCCTTCGATCCCGCGCGGATCGCCGACCTGGAGTATCAGGCCTGGGTGGGGTACTACCTGCGCAAGTGGCCCCAGGTGCTGCGGGCCTTGATCGGGGTGGTCCAGATGGGCTTCGGTATGGACTGGAACCGGACCGTGCACGGCGCCTGGCTGATGCTGCGGGCCAGCCAGTCGTGGGCGCCCTACCCCGACAATCACCCCAAGCGTGCCCAGGCCTGCATGCGCCGCTTCTACGCGCTGGTCAGGCTCACCTACGGCGAGCCGTCCAACCCGGCCAAGGCCGCGGAGCTCGAGGTCGACTGGTGGCGAGTGCACCGTGAGCTCCAGCACCGGTCCGGCGCCACCATCGACGAGCTGGTCGAGTCCCTGGTCCGGCTCTACTGCTTTCTCTACGACGAGCCCGAAGAGGCCGTCCGCCCCGTCGCCGAGCACCGCGCCCACGCCATGCAACTCTCCGACCAGTGGGTCGAGGAAGGCTGCCACCTCGACAGCCCCCTGCTCCCGCTAGAGCACGCCGCCCTGGTCCGCGCCTACGCCTCCCTCCTAGCCGCCGTCCACCACTAACCCCAGCGCCCCAGCGCCCAACCCAGCCCTCAGCGCCCAACCCAGCGCCCCAGCGCCCAACCCAGCCCCCAGCGCCCAACCCAGCCCTCAGCGCCCAACCCGGCCCTCGGCTAACCCCGGCCCCCAGCTAACCCGGACCTGGCGTCCCGCGCCCGGCCTTGCGCTCGCACTCCGCCGACTCGCCCCGCTGACCCCACCCGTCACATTCACGCATATTTATTCGATGATCCGGAAATTAACGTGGAGGATTCGGCCTCAGTGGAGGATTTGGTACCGCGGGGAGTACCAAATCCTCCGCGGAGGCCAAAAGCTCCAAGATCTTTTACCCTATAGGCGCATCATGGCGCGCTTGCGCACCACGGCACCCAGATGCACCAGCAAGCGGGCCCATCGCGGCGCCACGGCGGACCCATCGCCCTCACGGGAGCGGGTCAGGCGGCGGGGCGCCGCCGGGGCCGGTCAGCAGGCGGATCAAGGTGGCCGTGAGCCAGTCCTGGTAGGCGTCCAGGTCCCAGCCGAGCATGCGGGTGCCCAGCAGGTAGGTCTCTGCGGCGCCCAGGATGCTGGAAGTGTCGATGAGCCAGGCCAGGTCGGTACCCGGAGGCAGCAGCCCGTCCTCGGCGAGCTTGGTGCAGAACACCTCCTGCGCATGGCGGGACTGCTCGCGGCCTTCCTGCCATTGCCCGGCGATCAGCGGCTCGACCGCGGCGGCCTGCTGGGCCACGGCGAACAGCGCCCCGGTGCGCTCCATGATCTGCCGGCCGATGGCCGCCCCGGCGGCGATCCGCTCGGCCAGCGTCGGGGCGGTCATGGCCTCGATCATCCAGTTCCGGCCCAGCACGCCGACCGGTTCGATGTCGCCCACGATGGCCACGTCGACGACCCGCTTGAACAGCGCCGCCTTGGTGCCGAACCGCACGTACACCGTGCGCGCGGCGACCCGGGCGCGCCGGGCCACGGCCTCCAGGGTGGTGGCCACGTAGCCGTCGGCGAGGAACAACTCGGTGGCGGCGGCCAGGATGCGCTGCTCGGTCAGCGCGGTCTGCGCCTGCCGCAGCGTAGCCGCTTCACCAGAGGGGTTGACGTCTTCAGTCATGCAATGCAGTATAACTGCAATAAGTATAGAAGGACTTCAAATACGGAGGGGAACATGCCTGCCACCAACGTGCCGGAGCTGGCCGGAGTCCACCACCTCAAGCTGCCGGTCACCGACCTGGCCCGGTCGCTTGAGTGGTACCGCAGCCGCCTGGGCTACGACGTCCAGGTCGAGTTCGTCGAGCAGGGGACGCTGATGGGCTACGGCCTGGCGCACCCCGCCGGAGGCCCGAACCTGAGCCTGCGGCTAGATCCCGAACGGGCCCGCGCCGCCGCCGGGTTCGACTACTTCGCCATCGGCGTGCCTGATCAGGCGGCCATCGATCGGCTCGCCCGCAAGCTCGACGAACTCGGCCAGCCGCACGCCGGCGTGCACCGGGCCAGCCTGGGCTGGATCCTGCCCGAGGTCCTCGACCCGGACGGGCACGCGCTGCGCTTCTACACCATGGAGCACCACACCGACGTGCGCCCCGGCCAGACCGCGACCATCCACGATCCCCGCGAAACCGCCGAGCAGGCCGAGCGGCGCGAGCAGGCCGAGCCGGCCAGGGCGCGCCCGCGGTGACCCGCGCCAGGCTCGGCAGAACCGCGCCTGTTCACCCGGCGGCAGCGCCTCGGCCAGCGGCTGCTCCCCGGCTGCGGTCAGCGCGGAACCCCCGTCCGTTCGGATCAAATAAAGGTTTGCTATGTTGATAGTAATCGATATGAACTAAAGCGGGAGGCGACGATGGCGTTCACCGAGGACGAGGCGGCCTACCTGACCTCGCAGCCGCTGGCCCGGCTGGCCACCGTCGACGCGGACGGCCAGCCGGACGTGGTGCCCGTGGGGTTCGAGTTCGACGGGACCTACCTCTACGTCGGCGGCCGGGCGCCCGAGCGGACCAGGAAGTTCCTCAACGTCAAGGCGGGCCAGACCAAGGTGGCCCTGGTCGTGGACGACCTGGTGTCCACCGACCCGTGGACGCCGCGGTTCCTGCGGGTCTACGGCACGGCCGAGCTGATCGAGCGGCCCGGCCGGTTCGGGCCGGGGCCGTACATGCGGATCACCCCGGAGATCTCCTGGAGCTGGAACCTGGACGGCCGCCCCTACGGCGACGGCGCGCTCCAGTCAGGCCCGCACCGCACCGTCCACCGCAGCTGACCCCGAAGCCCCAGGCCCGGAAGCCCCAGGCCCGGAAGCCCCAGGCCCTGAGGGAGCCACCGAGCCCGAAGCGGGCAGCCGGTACCGCGGCAGCGGCGTGGGCAGCAGCACGACGAACCCGATCACGCCGCCCAGCGTCGCGATCCACAGCGCGGGGCGCAGCCCGAGCGCCGACCCGAGCAGCCCGCCGAGCAGCGCGCCCAGCGGCCTGGTGCCGTAGTTGACGGCCTGGAACGCGCCGGTCACCCGGGACCTGAGCCGGTCGGGGATCACCGCGGCGAAGATCGCCCCGATGCTGATGTCGAGCACCATCACCCCGAACCCGGACAGGAACTCGGCCGCGAACAGCATGCCGAGCACCGGCACCAGGCCCCCGTGGGCCAGCGGCCACAGCACCAGCGGCGCGGTGAAAAGCAGGCAGCCGGCCGTGTAAGCCCAGCCGACACCGATCCGCGCGGCGATGCGCTTGGTGACCAGCGCGCCGAGCACCCCGCCCAAGGCCGCGAAGCCGAGCAGCACGCCCACCACGCCGGGCCGCAGGCCAAGCACCCGCACCGCGAACAGCAGGCACAGCGCGAAGAACATGAGGTTGAAGAAGTTGATCGTGGCCACCGCGATCAGCGACGCGCGGACCAGCGCCGACCGGCGGATGAACCGGGCCCCGGCCAGCACCGAGCCGGAACCGTCGTCGGTCGGCGGCTCGGCCGGCCTGATCCGGCCGAGGAAGAACGCCGAGCCGAGGAACGACAGCGCATCGGCCGCGACGGCCACCGGGGCGGAAAGCGCCTGCACGAGCGTCCCGCCCAGGCTCGGCCCGCCCACGAACGACAGCGCCCGGCTGCCGTAGATCAGCGACTGCCCGTCCACGTACCGCTCCGGCGGCACGATGGACACGAACAGCGTCGCGTCTGACACGTTGAACAGGATGCTCAGCGTCCCGGCCCCGAACGTCACCAGGTACAGCTGCGCCAGCGTCAGCGCGTGCAGCAAGTAAAAGACGGGGATACTGGCGAACAGCGCGGCCCGGCCCAGGTCCGCGGCCATCATCGTCCGCCTGCGCCGCCCCCGCCGGTCCACCCAGGCCCCGGCGGGCAGCCCGAACAGCAGGCTCGGCAGCCATTCCAGCGCGGTCAGGTAACCCATCTGCGCGGCGCCGGCGTGCAGCGCGAGCACCGCCGCGAGCGGCAGCGCGACGCTGGCGACCTGGTCGCCGAACATCGAGACCGTCGACGCGCTCCAGTACCGCCGGAACACCCGCTCGCGCAGCAGGGCCGGGATCACGTCAGCGCCTCCTGAAGTCGTTCGGAAACGCCAGGTGCAGCCAGGTGACCAGGCGCGCGCCCGGCGGCCGCAGCTCCGGCCGGACCTGGCGCTCGAAGTACCGGTCCACCATCTCGCCTACCCGCTCGCCAAGCTCGGCGAGCTCTTCGGCGGTGACGTACAGGATCCGGTCGCCGAACTGGGCCGCCTCCCGCCACTCGGCCGGCTCCTCCTCGCTGGCCTCCAGCCAGCGCATCAGCTGCGCGAAGTACCCCTCGGCGGCCACCGTCCGCAGCAGGCCGGCCGCCGCGCTCATCTCGGGGGTGTCCGTGACCGCGTCCCACTCGGTCGAGGTCGTGGTCGCCCGCCACGGCTTCTCCCGCCCGGTTCCCCCGCCGGCCTCCTCGACGAGCCCGTACTTGGCCAGCTGCCGCAGGTGGAACGAGCAGGTCCCGGACGACTCGCCGAGCAGCTCGGCGGCCCGCGTCGCGGTCAGCGGCCCCTCCGTGCGCAGCAGCCCCATCAGCGCCATCCGCACCGGATGCGCGTAGGCCCGCAGCGCCCGCGGGTCGGCCAGCTTGGTGACCGTCCGCCCCCGCGCCGCCGTCTCCCCGCTTTCCATGCCGCACGCTCCCTCCGGGCCGGCCGACCGCGCCCACCCATGCAAAGCTATCTTTGCAAAGATATATTTGCAAAGACTTCTTTGTAAAGATCTTTATCCCGAACGGACTGCCTGCGTGCCCCGGCACCTCCGCATGCGTTCCGCCGGGACGGAAGAACCGGCCGGCTCGCGCTGTTCGGACAAGGCGTGGACGATACGGCCCTCACCTTCGGCCCCCGCGCTGTGCCCCTGTCGGTGCTTGACCTGGCCCCGGTGCCGGACGGCGGCAGCGCGGGCGACGCCCTGCGCGCCACCATCGACCTGGCCCGGCAGGCCGAACGGCTCGGGTTCCGCCGGTTCTGGGTGGCCGAGCACCACAACATGCCCGGCATCGCCAGCTCCGCGCCGCCCGTGCTGATCGGCCACATCGCCGACGCGACCACGACCATGCGGGTCGGCTCCGGCGGGGTCATGCTGCCCAACCACGTGTCGCTGGTGGTCGCCGAGCAGTTCGGCATGCTGGAGGCGCTGCATCCCGGCCGGATCGACCTCGGCATCGGCCGCGCGCCCGGCACCGACCAGGCCACGGCCGCGGCGCTGCGCCGCTCGCCCGAGGGACTGTCCGCCGACGACTTCCCCGAGCAGCTGATGGACCTGCTCGGCTTCTTCACCGGCCGCTGGCCGGAAGGCCACCCGTTCGCGCAGATCACCGCGGTGCCCGGCCGCGGCTACCAGCCGGACATGTGGCTGCTCGGCTCGAGCGGCTACAGCGCGCAGGTGGCCGGCCTGCTCGGCCTGCCGTTCGCCTTCGCGCACCATTTCAGCGCGGCCAACACGCTGCCCGCGCTGGCCCTGTACCGCAAGCACTTCCGCCCGTCGGCCGCCCTCGAGCAGCCCTACGCGATGGTGGCCGCCGCCGTGGTGTGCGCCGAGACCGAC
>Ga0335081_10007021_pt1 | contig 17967 bp, 11 predicted proteins | sample Lox_Sample_35_FD_206713 | JGI IMG/M metagenome (GOLD analysis project Ga0335081, IMG submission 206713) | Soil microbial communities from Loxahatchee National Wildlife Refuge, Florida, United States - Lox_Sample_3.5 | ecosystem: Environmental > Terrestrial > Soil > Wetlands | place: USA... | reverse complement strand
CGTTGGCGGCGTCGGCGTCGGCGCCGGCGATGAACACGCCGTGCAGCCCGGCGGCGCTCACCGCCTGGACCGCGCCGCGCGCCATGCCCGAGTTGTTGGCGAGGATCGCGTCGAGCTTGCCGCCGGTGCGGGTCAGCGCGTCCTCGACGGTGCGCAGCGCCTGCTCGGACGACCACGCGCTGTGGTTCTGCTTCGCGACGATCTCGATGTCGCCGCGCTGGACGTACGGCGCGAGCGTGTCCTCGTAGCCGCGCGTGATCTCGGTCGCGACCGAGTGGCCGGCCTGCCCGGCGAGCAGGACGTACTTGCCCTTGCCGCCGGTCGCCGCGATCGCGGCCTTGGCCTGCAGGACGCCGACCTCGTAGCTGTCGTGCGAGACGTAGTAGTCGAGATCGGGCGACACGATCGCGCGGTCGTACGCGATCACCTTCGCGCCGTGCTCGTGGGCGAGCCGCACGTAGCTCGACGCGGCCTGGCTGTCGGTCGGCTGGATCACCAGCACCTTCGCGCCCTGCGTGAGCACGTCCTCGACCTGGGCGATCTGCTTGGCGTTGTCGTTGTCGGCGGCGAGCGTCACCGTGCGCAGCCCGAGCTCGTGCGCGCGCGCCTCGAAGTACTTCACGTCCTTCTGGTAGCGCTCCTCCTGCAGGGTCGATAACAGGAACGCGACCTGCGGCGGCTCGTGCTTCTTGCACGCGGACAGGGCGAGACAGGCCACCAGGCCGAACGAGACGATGCGGATCACGAGCGCTTCCCTTTCGAAAGAACGTCGACCAGGGCGGCGACGAGGAGGATCATCCCCGTGCACACCCACTGCCAGTCCGAGTCGATGCCGAGCAGGTTCATGCCGTTGGCGACCGTGCCGAACACCAGCGTGCCGAGCACGGTGCCGGCGACCGAGCCGCGCCCGCCCGAGAGCGAGGTGCCGCCGATCACGACCGCGGTCACCGCGTTGAGCTCGAGCAGGTTGCCCTGGCTGCCCGGCGTGACGTCGTCGGTGCGCGCGCCGGCGAGCACGCCGGCCGCCGCGGTGAGCACGCCGAGGATCACGTAGACCCACAAGGTCACGCGCTTGACGTCGATGCCCGACAGCCGCGCGGCCTCGGGGTTGCCGCCGATCGCGTAGAGGTGGCGGCCGAACCGGGTGCGGCGCGTGACGAACACGCCGCCGAGCGCGATCGCGCACGCGACCGCGACCAGCACGGGCATGCCGCGCCCGCCGTAGATCGCGAGCACGATCCCGGCGAGCAGGCCCTGGCCGCCGAGCCGGAGCGCGACCTGCGACGTCGTGATCGGCGCGAGCCCGAGCTGCTTGCGCCGGGTCGCCTCGCGCAGGGTGAGCGCCACGCCGATCGCGAGCACCGCGATCACCAGCGCCCAGGTCACGCCCGGCGGCAGCGGGCGATCGAGCGCCTGGAAGTCGTCCATCGGCACGCTGCGCGAGTGCGCGAGCAGGAGCGCGCCGCCGCGATACGATTCGAAGCCCGCCAGCGTGACGATGAACGCGGGCACGCCGAGCCAGCCGACCCACAGGCCGTGCCACGCGCCGATCAGCGCGCCGGCCGCGAGCGCGGCGCCGATCGCGAGCGGGACGGGCAGGCCGAGCTTGGCGTGCGCGAGCCCGGCGATCACGCCGGTGAGCGCGACGCCCGCGCCGACCGACAGATCGATCCCGCGGATCAGGATCGCCAGCGTCATGCCGACCGACACCACGAGCAGGACCGCGCTCTGCGCCATCAGCGAGGCGAGGTTGCCCTGGGTCAGGAAGCGATCGCCGGTCGCGGGCAGGACCGCGAGGATCGCCCACATCGTGGCGAGCACGCCGGCCATCGCCCACGGCCCGAGCTGGGCGCGGCGGCCGGGCTGGGCGTTGCGCTCGAGCTTCACGCCGCCGCTCCTTCGACCGCGCCGACCGCGAGCTGCATGATCGCGAGCTGGCTGATCGCTGGACGCGCGAGCTCGCCGGCGAGCTTGCCCTCGCGCAGCACGAGCACGCGGTGGGCGAGCCGCACCACCTCGGGCAGGTCCGACGACGCCAGCACGACCGCCGCGCCCGCGGCGAGCAGGCGCTCGACCAGCACGTACAGCTCGGCCTTGGCGCCGACGTCGACGCCGCGGGTCGGCTCGTCGAGCAGGAACACCCGCGGCGCGAGCGGCAGCCACTTGCCGATCGCGATCTTCTGCTGGTTCCCGCCGGAAAGGGTCGCGACCTCGGCGCCGAGCCCCGGCGCCTTGATGGTGAGATCGCGAAGACGTTCGAGCGCGAGCTGCTCGGCGCGCGCGCCATCGACCACGCCGAGCCGCGAGATCGATCCGAGCGCGCACAGCGCGAGGTTGTCGGCGACGCTGCCGCACAGCACGACCCCGGCCGCCTTGCGGTCCTCCGGGACGAGCGCGAGGCCGGCCGCGATCGCCGCGCGCGGCGAGGCGAGCGTCACGGCCCGCCCGGCGACGCGGATCGTGCCGGTGACCCGCGAGCGCGCGCAGCCGAACAGCGCGGCCAGCGTCGCGGTGCGGCCCGCGCCCATCGCGCCGGCCAGCGCGACCACCTCGCCGGCGTGGACGCGAAACGACAGCTCGTCGACCACCCGGCGATCGCGCAGCACCGGATGGGCGACGCACAGCCGTTCGACCTCGAGCGCGACCTCGCCGCCGGGCACGATCGCGGCGGCGGCGGTGTCGGCCTCCTTGCCGGTCATCAGCTCGACGATCGTGCGGGTCGGCACGGTCGCCGCGCAGCTGCCGGCCAGCTCGCCGTCGCGCAGCACGACCACGCGGTCGCACAGCGCGGCGATCTCCTCGAGCCGGTGCGAGATGTACACGAACGCCGCGCCCTCGGCCCGGCGCGCGCGGACCAGCGCGAACAGCCGCGCGGTCTCCGCCTCGCTGAGCGCGGCGGTCGGCTCGTCGAGCACGATCACCCGCGCGTCCTCGTCGAGCGCGCGGGCGATCTCGAGCACCTGCTGCACGCCGATCCCGAGGTGGCCGACCGGCGTCGCGAGGTCCACGCCGTCGAGCCCGACCCGCGCGAGCATGCGGCGCGCCGCGACCTCGGTGGCGGCGGCGTCGTACAGGCCGAGCCGGCCGGGCTCGCGGCCGAGCACGAGGTTGCCGGCGACCGACATCTCCGGCACGAGCGACAGCTCCTGGTGGACCACCGCGATGCCGGCGCGCCGCGCGTCGGGCGTGGCGCGAAACGCCTGGACGCGGCCGTCGACCACGACCTCGCCGGTGTAGCTGCCCGCCGGGTACACGCCGCCGAGGATCTTGATCAGCGTCGACTTGCCGGCGCCGTTCTCGCCGCACAGCCCGACCACCTCGCCGCGAGCGATCGCGAGCGACACGTCGTGCAGCGCGCGCACGCCGGGGAACTGCTTGCCGATCCGGCGCAGCTCGACTACCACGACCGCCTCCGCCGCCGCACGACGACCAGCCCGACGATCGCGAGCAACGCGCCGGTGCCGAGCGCGCCCGGCCCGCCGTTGCACGCGCACGCGATGCCGGTCCGCCCGGTGAAGCCGTTGCCGCCGGTGCCCGTGCCGCCATCGCCGGCGAGCACCGGTCCGGCGTCGGGATACTGGCTCAGGTCCTTGTCGCCGCAATCGGTGTGCTCGTAGAGCTGCACGCGATCGAGCTGCGTCATCAGATAGGCCCCGGCGCCGTAGCCGACCATCGGGATCGAGCCGGAGTACGAGCCGATCGCGCCGCTCGACGCGACCGTGTTGTAGAGCTCGGGCAGCAGGTTGTTGTTGACCGAGGCCTGCGCCGTCACCCAGCCGAGCAGCTGGTCGGCGAGCGGATCGTTGCCGATCCGCCGGTTGGCGTCGGCCGCGCGCAGGTCGATCAGGATCCACTCGTCGGTGTCGTACTGGTCGTTCGAGCCCTCGACGCGCTTGTAGCCGCCCGCCGGGGTCATCAGGTACGACATGCCCTGCATCGTGGCCTGGGCGATCGGATCGGTCGGATCGAGCAGCGACCACGTCACCGACTCGATGGTCGAGCCGTCGTGGTAGTTCGCGCCCGACGCGAGCTTCTCGAGCGAGCCGCCGAGCACCGACTGGTGGTCGATGAAGTTGGCCTTGATCGACGACAGCGCCTGGCTCGCGAGGTCCTTGTAGTGCTGGATGTCCTCCATGTGGCCGGCGCGGCGGGCCAGCGTCGCCATGTCGCAGAAGCCGCGCGCCGAGGCGGCCGCGGTGTAGAGGAAGTGCTGGCGATTGCCCCAGTGGACCTCCCAGATCGACGCGTCGGCGATCGGATCGCCGGTGACCTCGAGGTTGGCGGCCAGCGCCTCGGCGACGCCGTTCTTGATCGCGTCGTAGACCACGTCGCCCTTCTTGGTGGTCGCCGCCAGCCACGCGACGTCGCCGGTCGCGTCGACGTAGGTGCGCGCGGCCCACAGGAACAGCCCCCAGCCGTCGATCTCGATGTTGCGGGTCGGCTGGCCGGAGTAGTCGGCCTCCTCCTGACCGTCGCCGAAGTAGCGCACGACGCTCACCCGGTACGGCACGTTGTTGACGTAGCTGCCGAACAGCCCGGCGTCGGCGTCGAGGAAGAACTCGAGCGCGGCCTTGGCCTGCGCGCCGTGCCCGGTGCGCGCGAGCGCGTTGATCGCGTAGGTCGCGTCGCGCACCCAGCCGGTGTGCCACTCGCCGGGCGGCAGGCTGGCGAGGATCATGCCGGTGTTGTGCATGCGCGGGCTGTCGGTGTAGGGCTCGAGGATCTGGCCCATCCGCAGCACGGCCTCGGACTGCCGCCAGATCGCGAGCTCGGTCGGCGACAGCCCGGGCACCGGCGGCGTGCGATACGACTCGAACTCGGCGAGGACGTCGTTGTAGAGGACGTCGGGCGCGCGGCCGTTCAGGAACGTCGACCACGCGCTGCGCGTGGCGGACACGTTGCTGGTCGAGTCGAACAGCACGGCGACGCCCCACCACGCGGTCGCGTTGGGCGCGAGCGTGCCGAGGTTCTTCGCGAACGCGTTCTTGATGTCGGTGCCGGCGCAGGTCGGCGTCTGGGTGAGCCCGGTGCCGGCCGCGACCGAGTTGTACGCGTTGTTGTCGCAGCTCGACACGTCGACCCCGCCGATCGGCGCGTAGATCATCGTGCCGCCGCCCGGGCCGGTCTCGGTGGCCGACTGCGACGCGGCGTCGTACGCGATCGATTCGCCGTCGGCGCCGGGCGCGTCCGGATCGCTCGCGGTGCCCATCTTGAAGTTGTGGATGGAGTACGCGGTGACGGTCTGGGGCGTCGCGCTGGTGTTGGTGACCTTGAGCAGCATCACCATGCCGTTGCCGGCGTAGCCGAACGGCGCGACGAAGAACGACTCGGTCTCGACGCCGTCGACCGCCACCGCCGAGCGGATCATGTTCGACTCGTTGACGTAGCCGACCTGGTCGGGCGCGCGGCCGCCGAGCCACGCGGCCTGCGAGCCGACCTGGATGCCGAAGTAGGTGTCGAACACCAGGTTGCGGCGGATGATGCCCTCGCCGTCGGGGTTGGTGGGGTTCTGCGCGAGGTAGCGATACGGCCGCTCGAGGTACTGCTTGATCGCGTTGGCCGTGGTGTCGAAGACCTGGAAGCCGTAGCCGTTGCCGGTGACCAGGAACGTGAACGACGCGACCGGATCGACGGCGGGGGCATGGATCCCGCCGGCAGCGCCGCCGGAGGGCGGCGCGGTTGGATCACCGGCCTGCGCGGGCCGCGCGAGGGTCGCGACCAGCAGGAGCGCGGGGGCGGCGAGGCGGCGCATCGCCCCGCGGCGTTCGCACGATTCGTGCCCGTCGGATCCGCACGGATCGCGGCGACTTAGCCCGCCGGTGGTTGCGAAACGAAACGCGGCGAGCGCGATCCCGCGCTGCCGATCGCGACGCGGGGCGGCCATGTTCGCGGCCGGGCAGGGCGGCGGCGTGGCACGTGGCTTGAAATCGCGGGGCGCGATGCGCCTCGTCCTCGTCGTGCTCGCGCTCGCGGCCTGCGAGCCGCCCGGCTACGGACGCCACGTCGCCGCCGACGCCGCGGCGAGTGACGGCGCGCACGCCGGCGACGCCGCACCCGACGCGCCGTCCGCCACGACCTGCGCCCATCCGTTCCGGCTCGAGGGTCACAGCCAGGACAGCTCGGTGTGGCTGTCGGGCGACTTCCTCGGCTGGGCGGGCGACCCGGCGCACGGCGCGGTCGCGCTGTCGCTCGGCACCGACGGCGCGTGGACCGGCAGCTACACGTTCACCGCCGGCACGTTCCTCTACAAGTTCATCATCGACGGCACGACCTGGATCGCCGATCCGAGCGATCCGGACAGCCAGCCCGACGGCGACGGCGGCGAGAACAGCGTCTATACCTGCACGCCGTGACCACGAAGACTACGGGTGCGGTGTCTGGAGCTCGAGGTCGGCCGGGAGGCCGAGGTAGCCGGCGGTCACGGTCGCGCCGCCGCTGGTGGTGAGCTGGAGCTGCGCGTTGGCGAGGGTGGACGACAGCGAGTCGAGCCCGAGCGACGCGAGATCCGGGATCGGCAGCGTGATGTGCAGCTTGTCGCCGATCGCGCCGAACAGCTGCGGCCACACCAGGTTGGCGACGACGTCGTGCACGGCGTCGTCGGTCAGGCGGCCGGGCGCCGAGGTCTCCCACACCACGATGTCGGGCGTCTGCTGGACGACCAGCGACACCGTCGAGCCGTCGACCACGACGCGCGCGCCCGCGGTCGCGTCGATCGCGAAGCTCTGCGCGAAGTCCGGCAGCTGGATCTCGAGCTGGCCGAGCTGGAGCAGGACGTCGCAGCGCGCGCCGTCGATCTCGCACGCCGAATCGGGCGGCGTCGGGATCACGAGCGGCTGCAGCCTGGCGCTCACCGATGCGGTCAGCCCACCGATCATGGTCGTGCCGTCGAGCAGGCCGGCGTTCCATAGCGAATGCAGCAGCGCGTTCAGGAAGTCCTGCGACATCGCGAGGTCGAGCCCGGCGGTGTCGGTCGGTGGCAGCACGGGCTGGGCGGAGATCCGGGCCGCGCCGCGCGAGTCGCCGTGCACCGGCGCGCCGGTGGTGGCGATCGACACCTGCTGGTGCACCGTGACGTGCCCGGGCGAGGTGCCGATCGCGGGGCCGGCGACCGCGTCGAGCCCGCCGATCGCGCCGCCGAGCGTGACCGTCACCGGCGTGCCGAGCTGGGCGTCGAGCGAGAAGCTCGCGTTGGCCAGCAGCTGGTCGGTCGCGCCGAGCAGCGACTGGAGCAGCGGCGGCAGCTCGTTGGTGAACGTCGGGATCAGCTGCTGCTGGATGATGCCCTCGACCAGCGTGCGGAAGTCGTTGTTGCCGACGTCGATGAAGCCGTCGAGCGTGTCGGCGTCCGGGCCGGTGAAGCTCGGCTGGAGCGGGCCGACCGTCGCGGTCACGTCGGTGATGGTGACCGCGATCGTGCCGTCGGGCTGGAGCGCGATCGGCAGCGTGGCCGACGCGTGCATGTCGGCCGCCAGGCCGCCCGCGACCGTCAGCGAATTGCCGCCGTAGCTGAACGACCCGCTGGTGCCGAGGAACACGCCGTCGAGATCGATCGACAGCGCGATCGCGGGCGCCGGGTCGTCGACGATCTGCGCGTCGACCGTGATCTCGGCCGGCGTCGCCGAGGTGATCGAGACGTCGAGCGACGAGCTGCCGGTCCCGGCGTGGATGCCGCCGTCGAGCAGGCTCGCGAGATCGATGTCCCACAGGATCAGCTCGAGCGAGGCGGCGAGGTCGTGCGCGACCACCGGATCGGTCGACATGTCGAGCGTCGTGCCGAGCAGGCGGCCGTCGAAGAAGCGCTGGCCGAGGTAGAGCTCGAGCGCGTCGGGGACCGAGAACCCGGTCGTGCCGGGCAGCGGCGACAGGTAATCGGGCGCCCACATCACGTCGAGCTGCTGGTTCACCATCGTGCCGAGGCCGTCGCCGGCCTCGACCACGAGGTGGTTGATCCCGACGGTCGGCGCGACCTGCGCGGTGAACGCGCCGCTGTCGTCGAGCTCGACCGCCTGGCCGTCGACCCACACCTGGACCACGCCGTACGCCGGGTCGCTCGACGTCACCGTGCCGGTGACCGCGATCATCGGATGATCGGAGGCGAGCAGCTCGTCGCCCGGCGACGGCGAGCTGATCGCGATCGCGAGCTCGCCGGGCGCGGGCTGGTGCGGCTCGGCGCCGCACGCGCACGCCAGCACGACGAACCAGGTCGCGCGCATCACTGCACCCCGAACTGGCCGTCGAGCACGCAGTGCGCGCTCGACGTGGTGAGCACCGGGTTCACGATGCCGAGCTCGGCGCCGCCCGGCAGGCCGTAGGTCGACACGCTCGCCGGCAGGGTGAACGACGGGATCGGGAACGCCGGCAGGCCCTTGTTGAGCGCGCTGCCCAGCACGTCCTGCAGCGCGGTGGTGAGGAAGCTCTCCATCGCGGTGCGCTGGTTCTGCGACAGCGTGACGTCGAACGCGACGTACAGCTGCGCGAGCGACAGGTTGCCGAACACCAGCGTGTTGCCCTGCAGGCTCACCGTCGCGCTCGCGTTGCCGCCGAACATGATCTGGATCGGCTGGTCGATGATGCCCGGGATGGTGAGGCTCGCCGACACGCCGCCGAGCATGAGCTGCGCGGTGTTGCTCGCGCCGATCGCGGCGACCGGCGGCAGCCAGCTGTCGATCGTCGCGGTGCCGCCGCCGAGGTTCAGCGTCGCCTGGAAGTAGCCGTCGCGCCACAGCGCGTGCAGCATCTCGTTGAGCACGCCCTCGTAGGCCGAGACGCCGACCGGGCTCGCGTTGCTCGTCCCCGGCGGATCGAGCAGCGCGGTCGTGCGCTGAGCGATGCCCAGGCTCGGCCGGCTCACCGCGGTCGCGCCCGGCGTGAAGCGCGTGCCGATCCCGATCAGCGCGCGCGCCGCCGTGATGTCGAGCGAGGAGAAGTCGAGGCCGAAGCCGAGGTTGACGTTCCCGGTGCCGTCGAGCCGCGGCACGTTGAACGACTGCGCGAGCGTCGAGATGTCCAGGCTCGACGTCACCTGGTCGAGCAGCGGCCCGACGTCGTTGTCGATGAAGCTGGCGAGCGAATTCTGCACCGCGCTCTTCACCGTGCCGGTGAAGAAGCTCTGGAGCAGATTTACCAGGAAGCCGCAGAACCCCGAGCCGTCGAGGGTCACGTTGCCGACCGTGACCTGCGGCGTGCCCGACACCGCGGTGCGCACCAGGCCGCCCTGCAGGCTCAGGCTGAAGTTCACGGTCGCGCTGATCGAGCTCGCGGTGACCGTGATGGTCGAGCCGCCGATGCAGCAGGTCGTGCCGCACGCGCTGACCGTGAGCCGGACGTTGGGCAGCGTGACGCTGGCCGTCAGCCCGCCGGGGATCAGCGCGAGCGAGGTGGTGGGGCGGTCCCACGCGATCGATCCCGAGTTGTACGTGACGTTGGGCTGGCACGCGAAGATGCCGCAGCCGCCGCTCGAGATCGGGTTGTCGGCGACCAGCGCGTTGTTGACCAGCGAGCGCAGCGCCGCGCTGCTCATCACGGTGGAGAACAGATCGTTGAGGCTGTTGAGCCCGCTGGGATCGGGGTCGCCGATCGCGTACGGATCGAGGCGGAGCGCGATCGAGCCGGCGATCGGCGCGCTCTCGCTGCCGAACGACGACGCGGCGAGCACGAAGCAGGTCGTGCTGTTCTGCACGCCGTTCTGATCGGTCGCGACCACGTCGACGAAGTTCATGCCGAAGCCGATCGGCACGCTCGCCTCGTAGTTGTCGGTCGCCGCGTCGAACGTCGCCGCCGTGCCGCCGATCGTCACCGCCTGCACGGTGAACGCGGCGTCGATCCGGACCGGAACGATCACGCTCGCGGGCGCCTGCTGCACCATGTAGGCCTGCGCCGCGACGGTCGGCTGATCGATCCGCATGCAGCTGATCGTCGGGCCGTTGGAGTCGACCTGCGCGGGCAGGGTCACCGCCAGCGGCGTGCCGGTCTCGGTCGGCGAGGTGGTCATCGCCGACAGCTCGAACGTGCCGTCGGCGGCGAACTGGAACCGCCCGGGCGCGGGCGACGACACCGCGGGCGTCGCGGCGTAGCTGTAGCTGACGTCGTCGACCCGGTTGCCGAACTGGTCGAACGCCGACGCGATCAGCGTGACCTCGTCGAGGATCGCGTACAGCGTGTGCTCGGGATCGAGCGCGCCGCTGAGCGACGCCGGCAGCCCGGGGATCACGACCAGGTTCGCGGGCGTGACGTCCGCGGCGCCCATCACGACGCACGACACGGTGTACTGGCCGGCGAGCGTCGCGGTGACGTCGGTGGCGGTCGCGGTCGTGCCGGCGCCGCTCGGCGACAGCGCGAGCGACTGCGCGAACCCGGTCACGGCGTTGTCGTAGGCATCGAACGCCAGGCAGGTCACGCCATCGGGCTGGCCGGCGACCGCGGTCGGGCTCGCGAGCTCGGTGATCGCGCGCACCGGCGGACCCGGCACGATCGTGATGCTCGGCGGGTCGAGATCGGTGAGCGCGAGGTCCGGCGCGGCGCAGCGCGCGTCCGCCGTGCCGGCCTTGGCCACGACGGTGTCGCCGCTGGCATCGACCGCGAACGCCTCGGGCGGCTCGTAGCTGATCGTGAACGTCGTGTTGTCGGTCAGCGAGTTGCCGTGCGCGTCGAGCGCCGGGTCGCCGTGCGCGTCGACGATCGTGCACGCCGCGCCGACCGGCGTACCCGCCGCGAGCGTGGTGCCGGCGACCCGGGTCACCACGGTGTAACGGGGATGGAGATCGTCGCCACAACCGACGACCAGCGTGACGAGCGCGAACACGGCCGTGCGCATCGCATCCCCTCGGGGCAGTTGCCGCGATGATACACCCCGGCGTGCCAGCCAGAGGCGACTTTCTCGACGGACCTCAGTACTCGTCGTGATCGACGATCGTGAGATCTCCCGCACCGGCGCCGGCGAGCGGGCCTTCGGCCTGGGCCGCGGTGGTCACCGCGACCGTGACCGCGCGGTCGGGATGGAGGTGGCGCGCGCACGCGGCGCGCACGTCGCCGACCGCGAGCTGGCCGAGCGCCTCGGGCAGGCGCGCGGTGTAGCCGGCGGGCAGGTCGAACACCGCGTCGCGCACCGCGAGCTGCATGCGCTGGCGCGCGGTCGCGACGTGGAACGGCATCGCGCCGATCAGGTAGCTGCGCGCGAAGTCGACCTCGTCGTCGGTCGGACCGCGCGCGGCGTAGTCGGCGTAGAGCTCGAGCGTGAGCGCCACCGCCGGGCCGGCGACGTCGAGCCCCGCCGCGGTCCAGATCTCGAACCAGTGCGGCAGCCGCGACCGGCGCAGCGCGCAGCCCGCGCCGTAGCTCCAGCCGCGCTTGACCCGGATCTCCTGCATGAGCCGCGAGCTGAACATCCCGCCGAAGATCGCCTCGGCGATCGCGAGCGCGGGGGTGTCGGGATCGCCGTAGCGCACCGACAGGTGGCCGATCCGCAGCTGCGCCTGCGTGCGATCCGGCTTGTCGACCAGGATCGCGCGCCGGCCCGGCCGCGGCTCGGCGGGCACCGGTGTGTCGGGCACGACCCGCGCGCCGCGCGGCAGCCGCTCGACCAGGCGGTCGACCAGGCGCGCGGCCTGGGCCTCGTCGACGTCACCCGCCAGGCCGACCACGAGGTTGTCGGCGACGACCTCGCGCCGCCACAGCTCGATCGCCTGCGCGCGCTCGATCCGGGCGAGCGACGCCTCGGTGCCGAGCGAGGTCCGGCCGTAGGCGTGGCCGGGGCAGCACAGCCAGTCGAACCAGCGGGTCGCCAGCGCGCTGTCGTCATCGCGGATCTCGTCGAGCACCTGCGGGGTCTCGCGCAGCAGGCGCGCGTGCTCGCCGTCGTCGAACCGCGGCGCGGCGAGGATGTCGGCGGCGAGCTCGACCACCGCGTCGAGGTGGCGCGCGAGCGCGAGGCCCGACAGCGTGACCGCGTCGCGCGACAGCGCGATGTCGATCGCCGCGCCGAGCGAGTCGAGCGTCTCGTCGAGCTGGGCGCGATCGCGCGTGCCGGCGCCGCGCCGCGCGAGCAGCGCCGCGTGGCGGTGCAGGCCCTCGACGCCGAGCGGATCGGCGGACGCGCCGCCGCGGATCGCGACGTCGAACCACACCAGCGGCGTGTCGGTCGACGGCTCGACGACGATCAGCGGCGGCATCGCACGATCCCCGGTGATCTCGACCTGGACCGGAACCTCGAACGTCGCCGTCGAAGGTCGAGGTCAACATCCACGTCGATCCGAGCGTCGTCACTCATCGTCGCCGCCTTGATCCGGCTCGGGCTCGGCGATCACGATCGTGCGGCGCGCCGCGATCAGGTAGCCCCGCACCGCGCGCGCGACGTCGTCGGCGGTCACCCGGGTCAGCCGCTCGGCGATCACGCCGAGCCGGCGGAAGTCACCGAGCGCGGTCTCGTAGTGGCCGAGCGCCTCGGCCTTGCCGTCGACATCGACCAGCGCGCTCCAGAAGTCGGTCTCGACCAGCGCCTTGGCCTTGTCGACCTCGGCCGCGCCCGGCGGCTGCTCGACCAGCGCGGCGAGCTCGGCGTCGAGCAGCGCGAGGATCGCGTCGGCGTCGAACCCGCGCACCGCGGTGACCGCGAGCCGCAGCAGCGACGGATCGCGAAACGGCGTGAGCTGGGCATCGACCGACGACGCGGCCTCCTTCTCGATCACGAGCCGCCGGTACAGCCGCGCCGACGGGCAGCCGGCGAGCAGGGTCGATACGATCTCGAGCGGCGCCCAGTCCGGGTCGTCCTGGCCCGGCGCCTTGTACCCGACCAGCAGGCGGTGGGTCGCGATCGGCTTGGGCGCGCGCACCACGCGCTCGCGGGTCTGCTCGGGCTCGACCACGCGCGGCACCTCGGGCAGCTGGGCCGGCGCGATGTGGCCGTAGTGGCGCGCGATCAGCTCGCGCAGCTGCGCGTCGTCGAAGTCGCCGACGCACACGATCGTCGCGTTGTTCGGCGCGTACCACGTGCGATAGAACGCGCGGATGTCGGGTAGCGCGAGCGCGCGGATGTCCTCCATCCAGCCGATCGTGGGCCAGCGATACGGGTGCTCGGTGAACGCGTGCGCCATCAGCTGCTCGTCGAGCCAGCCGTCGACGTCGTCCTCGACGCGCTCGCGCCGCTCGTTGGTGACGACGTCGCGCTCGGCCTCGACCGGCGCGGGCTCGAGCACGAGGTGCTGCATGCGCTCGGCCTCGAGCCGCACGCCGAGCTCGAGGTCGCGCGCCGGCAGCGACATCTTGTAGTAGGTCCAGTCGACCCAGGTCGCGGCGTTGGTCTCGCCGCCGGTGCGCTCGACCAGGCGATCGAGCTCGCCGGGCGGCAGGCTCTCGGTCTGGCCGAACATCAGGTGCTCGAACAGGTGCGCCATGCCGGTCGCGCCCGGCCGCTCGTTGCGCGAGCCGACGCGGAACCAGGTCTGCAGCGACACGATCGGCGCGCGGCGATCGATCGCCGCGATCAGCCCGAGCCCGTTGTCGAGCCGGTAGCGCCGCGCGAGCACGCCGCGCCCCGCGGCGGCCTCCGCCTCGAGCTGCCAGCGCGAAGCGGCCGGGGACAGCGCCATGGATCGTTGATACCACGATCATCCGGAGCTCGGTTCGATCGCGAGTCCGGCGAGCGACGCGAGCTCGCGCAGCGCGGCTGCGGGGCGGAACAGCTCGCTCGGCGCGCGCATGCCGAGCGGGCCGGCGCCGCGCCCGACGAGCGCGCGCGCGACCCACGCCGCGATCGCGGCGGACGTGCGATACAGATCGCTGCCGGAGACCACCACCTGCGCGGCCGCGAAGCCGCGCCGCGCCTGCGCGACCACCGCGAAGCGCGTGCGCGCGTACTCGTCGTCGCCGGGCGTGTACGGCACGAGCAGGTCGGTCGCGCGCCGGGGCACGAGCGGCATCGCGCGCGCGAGCAGGCGCAGCGCGGTGGTCGCGGCCGGGCTGCGCGTGGTCGAGACGTAGCTGTCGATCGCGCGCGCGGCGACGTGGCGGGGCAGGGTGATGACGCAGCCGCCGGGAAACGCCACGACCTCGCGCTCGCCGCCCATCGCCGCGCCGGCGTTGACCCGCCGGCGCAACGCCGCCGGGGCGACCGGGTCCCAGCGATCGCGGCGCCACGCCAGGCCGCGCGCGTGCAGCGCGCCGAACACCGTGCGCTGGCTCGCCGGCGACAGCACGAGGTCGTCGAACACGTAGCTGGTCGCGAGCTCGTCGAGCGGGCGATCCTCGGCCAGCCGCGGCGCCGGCTCGGCGCGCACCGGATCGCCGTCGTCCGGCGGCGCGCCGCACGCGTGCGCCGCGGCCCACGCGGCCGCCCAGTCGCCGAGCGCGCCGATCACCGCGCAGCCCGGCACGCACACCACGCCGGCGCGCCGCGCGGTCGACTCGTGGCGCTCGTACATCGCGTGGACGAACGCCTGGTCGCCTCCGAGATCGACGTAGTGCGCGCCGGCCGCGAGCGCGCCGACCAGCACCGGCTCGCCGAGCTCGCCGATCGGCCCGGCGCAGTTGACCACGACGCGCGCCCCGGCGAACGCGCGGGTGAGCGCCTCGGGCTCGGCCAGCGTGGCCACCCGCTTGCGCGCCGCCGGGAACCGCGCGCCGAGCGCGTCGAGCCGCGCCGGATCGCGGCCCGCGATCGCGAACGCCGCGCCCGCGGCGTCGAGCTCCTCGCAGGCGCGCCGGCCGCACAGCCCGGTCGCGCCGTAGACCACGACATCAACCTCCCCAGACATAGCGCAGCGCGATCCTGAGCGTCGCCTCGAACCGCGAGTAGTCGCCCGCCATGGTCGGCAGCGCGTAGCCGTTGCGGACGTTCTCGCACTCGCCGGTCGAGTAGTCGTAGCCCGACGCGATGCAGGTCAGCTGGTCCTGCGGGTTGTACGCACTGCGGGTCACGGTGAGCGACGGGAAGTACTGGAGGCCGAGCGTGGTCTGGATGACCAGCGCGGGCCCGACGCGGTACTGCACGCCGCCGTCGAGCGTCACCGAGGCCGGCGCGATCACCATCGGCTGGGTGCGCGCGTCGTCGACCGACGAGGTCTCGAAGCCGATCCGGCCGCCGAACCGCCAGGTCTCGCCGAGGTCGGCCTGCTCGACACCGGCCCACACCCCGACCGGATCGTGGAAGCCGAGCGGGCGCAGCGTCCACTCCGGGACGCCGGCCTCGGCGAGCGCGGTGCCGTAGGTCCGGACGTCGTAGGCCTGCATGCGCGAGAGATCTTCCCAGCGCACGCCGACGTGGAGATCGAGCTGGGCCGGCAGCCGGGTGCGAAACTCGGCGTCCACGCTCGCCGGCTGGGTGATGAACACGGTCGACCCGCCGTGGACGTAGCCGCCGCCGCTGGCCGGCGCGAGCGCGACCTCGACGTTGCCGGTCAGGCTGTTCTCGATCGCGAGCCCGGGCGGCGTGTGATACGCGACGCCCAGGATGGTGTCCTTCGAGAACAGGTAGACCAGGCCGATGTTGTAGGTGAGCGCGTCGGTCGACAGCAGCTCGGAGTGCACCGAGACGTTGTAGACCTCGGTGGTCGCCGGGTTCTCGACGCCGCCCGACACGTCGCCGCTGGCGAGCGCGGTGTCGCGCGCGTAGTGCAGGTTCAGGTGGCGATCCTGCGCGCCGATGCTGAGCCCGAAGTACAGCTCGTCGATCACGCGGATGCTGGCGCCGAGCACGCCGGCGTAGGTGCGCTCGTTGCCGCCGAGCGTGGCGTAGCGGATCGCGTTCTGGCCCGACGGGAACCACGCGACCGGCGTCGTGTTCAGCGCGGCCGCGATCGTCGCGCGGTCCTTGGCGTGCACCACGATCGCGATCATCCCGCCGGGCTCGAGCTCGGTCGCGTGCAGGCTCGGGCCATCGCCGAGCATGCCGGTGGCGATGTCCTCGAGCCGGCGGTGGATCGCGAGCCGATCGAGCACCGCGGTGCCCGCGACGTAGACCTCGTTGACGGTGCCGAGCTCGAGCGCCGCCGGGTTGAGCTCGAGCGACGTCGCGTTCGGGCTGGTCGCACCGGTGAAAACCGCACGGCCGGTCGTCGGATCCTGACGCGGTTCCGCACGCGCGCGCGCGCACCAGGCGCACAGCAACGCAACGCAGGTCGCGCGAGACATCGCGCGGAACGTATCACCAGGTTAGTCTTCCGCCATGTTCGCGCGCCTCGTACCGATCGCCTGTGCGGTGCTCGTCACCACCGGCTGCGAGAAGACCAACCACGAGAACCTCGACAAGTGGATGCACACCGAGCAGGGGCCCGGCAAGCTCAAGAAGGCGCTCGCCGACGAGTCGCTCGATCCGGATCTGTCCGCGCACGCCGCGACCAACATGATCAAGACCGGGCACGACATCGACGTGCGCGCCGAGCTCGACCAGATGCCGGGGCCGCGCCGCACCGCGGTGGTCGGCAAGCTCGCGCCGCGGCTGTGGGAGATGGCGCGGATCGAGGGCGACATGACGCTGCCCGGCCCCAACCAGATCATCGGCAAGGACGGCCTGCTCGCGATCCGCAAGTACGCCGACGACGCGACCCGGCAGCAGATCGATACGTACCTGATCGACTGGTACGGCGTGGCGTCGTACGAGGGCCGCGCCGGCGTCGGCGCCGTGAACGGCCCGGCGGTGATGCGCATGCTCGGCGAGCCGGCCGCGAAGAAGCTGATCTCGGTCGCCAACGGCGTGATCGCCGCGCCCGGCCAGGAGAAGGAGAAGAACCGGGTCGGCGACGAGCTGCTCACCGGGCTCGGCGCGACGTGCTCGCCCGACGCCGTCAAGTACGTGCTCGACGTCGCGAAGATGACCAGCCGCGGCGACGCGACCCTGCCCAAGCGCGCGCTCGACGCGCTGTACCGGGCGTACGTCGATCCCGGCGGGCTGTTCGACATCTGCGCGCCGGCGCCGCTCGTGCCGCACCTCGACGACCTGGTGTCGATCGCCAAGGACGAGAAGATGCCGCCCGAGGCCGCCAACGACGCGGTCGCGCTGATCCGGGTGGTGGGCGCGCCGAAGTGCATCGCGCCGCTGGTGTCGATGATCGCGATGCCGTATCCCGATCCGCGGTTCAAGTACGTCGCCGCCAGCGGCGCGCTGCGCTGCGGCGGGGCGGCGGCGATCAAGGACGTGGTGCGCGCGCTGCCCGATGGACCGTACGACCGCGAGGACCTCGACGGCGCGGTCGCAGGGGAGATCGCCAAGCTGACGCCGCGCGCCCAGGTGCTTGCCGCGCTGCGCGAGCTGCTCGAGGACAAGCGACCCCTGACCGCATGGACAGCCGCCGAGGCGCTGGCCGACATGAAGTCCGTCGAGGACGCGCCCAAGCTCGCGGCCTTGAAGTCGAATGCCCGGCTCGTCGGGTACTGGGGGGACCAGAGCGGGGTCGATCCCAAGCAGCGCAAGGACGAGCCGACGCTCGCCCAGCGCGCGAAGGAGCTGGCCGACCGACTAGGAAAGCCCGGGAAGTAGGTCCGTTCCTCGCGCCCGGAGAGCCGATGTAGTAAGGTAGAAGACGCCTGGGAGAGAGGGGCGAGGCCTCGGCGTCAGGAGTTATCCGCGGATGGATCAGAGCAAGAAGACGATGCGGCACTTTTACTGCCGCGACGTGCTTTGGGAGACGTTCGAGCAGATGGCGAACGACTTCGATTGCTCGATCGATTACCTCGTCAACGAAGCGATGCGTTACTACGCGCGCTCGAAGAACTACCAGTCACCCGGCCAGCCGGCGCAGATGACGGGCGGTCAGCCGATCCCGCCGGGACCGCCCGGCCCGGGCACGAACAGCCAGCCCGCGGGCTACGCCGGCGGCAACAACAACAAGGTGCCGGCCCGCCAGGCGCCTGTGACCTCGTCACCTCCGCCGCCGCAGCCCGGCCTCGCCGGTGCCGGTGCGCAGCCGCGCCGTCACGCGCCGCCGACCCCCGGCTACGCCGCCGCCGGCCGCCCGGGGCCCACCACCGGCGGTCCGA
>Ga0335081_10007020_pt1 | contig 17967 bp, 15 predicted proteins | sample Lox_Sample_35_FD_206713 | JGI IMG/M metagenome (GOLD analysis project Ga0335081, IMG submission 206713) | Soil microbial communities from Loxahatchee National Wildlife Refuge, Florida, United States - Lox_Sample_3.5 | ecosystem: Environmental > Terrestrial > Soil > Wetlands | place: USA... | reverse complement strand
AGCTTCGCAAATCATAAGCGATGCGGCAGTGATGCGGATCACACACCATCGCCGGCACTTTCACGCAACCGGCGGATCAGGGGACCCTGAGCGCCAAGGCGCAACAGCGGCCCCCGCAACGGTCGTTAGGGAACGGACCGGTCAATTCGCCGTGATCCGGTCGGCCGAAATGGTGCCCGTCAGCTGACCGACGACGTGCATCCCCGAAGGGTCGTATTGATCGATGACCAGGCTGCCGTGGTAGTGGTTGCCCGAGCGATCCACCGTTACCTCCTGATGAATCCGAGTCAGGCCCTGGAAGCAGCCCGTTGCGCCCGGCTGTTGCGAGGGAGGGCAACTCGTTCCGGTGGCGTCCCACGACAACGCGAAGTGATTCAGGCGGAATGTATTCGGTCCGGTCTGCTTCCAGACGCCCATGCAGAAGTTGCCGGTCGCCGGATCGCGGTCCGAATTCATGATTTCCGTTCCGTCGCTATGCCACTGGACGTATCCGTTATCGAGTTGGGCGCCGTCGGGCGGGTTGAAGGGCGCCGGATTGTTCTCATTTCCCTTGGCGGTGAAAACCACGTTCCACATCCCGACGATGGAAGCCTCGCCGGAAGAGTCGTCACCCCGGTCCTCATCGCGATCGCCGGCCGACGGGCGCAACTTGTAAGAGATCGGAGTTAGGAGCGGGCGTCCCGGCGGCGGTGCAAACCTTGGAGACTTCTGCCTGCTGTCGGAAGCCGGACCGCAATTGGCGCTAGCCAGCGGCACGAATGCGGCGAGCAGCAGCGCCAGCGTGGCGATCGTCTTCCCAATTTGGCCGGCGAGGCTATCCCCGGTCACGTTTCGAATCTTCATATCAGCTCTCCTTAAATCAGCTCTTCTGAATTGACCGGCGCCTGCTCGAAAAACGGCTCACCGCGAAGACTTCGGTTGCCGCTTGTTGCGGGACCCGGTTCGCGCGGCAACTTCGCACCGGCCCGGGCGGGCGTCAATCAACGGAGGCTCTCGGCCATATCCAATCTTTCTCTCGGGATAAGCGGCTGTATCCATGCGGGTTAGCTTAATTGTCTGGCGGGGGATTCGACGCGGTGGCGGCGGAACAAGGTGGTGGCATATACTCCAGCGGTCCGTTCGACACTAGCGCCACTCGCTGCGGAGCGATTCGGTGGACTTTCTGAAGCAACCTCCCGATTCAGGCCTGCGCGGCTACAAGTTTGCCGCCTTCGAAGTCGACCTGCGAGCCGGCGAGATTCGCCGCAACGGTGCCAGGATCAAGCTGCAGGAGCAGCCTTTTCAGGTGCTGGCGGTCCTGCTGCAGTGCGCCCCGGAGGTGGTCACCCGGGAGGAACTGAGCAAGCGACTGTGGGACGACGAGACCTTCGTCGAGTTCGATCACGGCCTGAATAACGCCATCAGCCGGATTCGCGAGGCGCTGGGAGACTCCGCTGAGAAGCCGCGGTTCATCGAGACGCTGCCGAAGCGAGGATATCGCTTCATCGTTCCGGTCGAGCAGATTGTTGCCTCGCGCGTTCCGGGGCCCGATCCTGGGCTTGCCTCGTCGCCGGCGGCCCTCGAACGCTCAGTGGCGCAAACGGCCCGCCAGAATGAACCGGCCCAGCCTGCGCCACAGCCGAGCCAGGCGTCCCGGTTGTGGCTGCGGGTCGCCGTGGTGGCCGGTCTGATCGTTGCGCTGGCCACGCTCTTCGGAGCGCACGTCTATCGCAGTTCCGCGCTTCCCTCCGCCGGCTATGTCCAGATCACCAACTTCAGCGATGCCGCCTTCTCTCCCGCGATCTCTCCGGACGGGCGCATGATTGCGTTCATCCGCGGAAGCGACGCCACTTTCCCAACCGTCGGCGAGGTCTACACCAAGCTGCTTCCTAACGGAGAGCCCGTGCAGAGGACTCACGACGGCTGGCCCAAATACAGCGTCAGCTTTTCCGCCGACGGCTCGCAGATCGCCTATACGGCGGCCACCAATCGGCGTTGGGATACGGAGACGCTTCCCGTCCTCGGCGGCGATCCGCAGCTCCTGCTTTCCAATGCCGCGGGACTTACCTGGCTGGACGATCGCCACGTGCTTTTTTCCCAGATCAAAAGCGGCTTGCACATGGGCCTCGTGACCGCGACCGACACTCGCTTGGAGCCGCGCGATATCTACCTGCCCGAACACGAACGCGGCATGGCCCATTACTCCTACGCTTCCCCGGACCGCAAATGGATTCTGGTGGTGGAGATGGGACCCACCGGCGCCTGGGCCCGCTGCCGGCTGGTGCCGTTCGACGGCAGCTCGCCGGGCTCGCAGGTTGGGCCCGCGGGACTCTGCACCTCCGCCGGATGGTCCCCCGACGGCAAGTGGATGTACTTCAGCGCCATCGTGAAGGGCGCCAGCCACCTGTGGCGCCAGCCTTTCCCCAAGGGCGAACCGGAGCAATTGACCTTCGGCCCGACCGAAGAGACCGGCGTGGCCGTCGCACTCGATGGCCGCTCCCTATTATCAGCCGTGGGCATGCGGGACAGCGGCCTTTGGCTGCATGACGCGCGCGGCGAACATCTGCTCTCCTCCGAAGGATACGCTTCGGCGCCATCCTTTTCAGCCGATGGGCACGTCGTTTACTACCTCCTGCGCCGCGAGTCGCCGCAGTCGCCCCGCGAGCTTTGGATGACGAATCTGAATACCGGCAAGAGCGAGCCCTTGGTGCAGGGCTTCTCTATTTTTGGCTATGACGTGTCGGCTGACGGCAAGCAGGCGGTTTTTTCCGCTCTGCCGGTGGACGGCCCGTCTCAATTGTGGCTGGCCTCTTGCGATCGTTCGTTTGCGACCCGGCTGCTGGCTTCCTCCGGTGAGGACGAGCCCTCCTGGGGACCGGACGGCGACATCGTGTTCCGCCAGTCGGAGCGGGGGCAAAACTTCATTTTCCGGATGAGGCTCGACGGCTCGGAGCGGCGACAAGCGACGGCCGGCCCGATTATCGCCATCCAGGGCGTCTCGCCGGATCGCCGGTGGGTTCTGGCGATGGCTGCGGTGGACGGAGTTCCCAGCACGGCGGTGATCGCGGTGAGTCTTCGGGACGGCGCCGCGCGAAGGATCTGTCCCGCGACTTGCATGGCCAAATGGTCCCCGGACGGCGCGCGGTTCTACGTGGAGCCGCTGCAGGGCGCCGCCAGCGGCAGGACCGCTGTCATGGCGGTGCCGGCAGGAAAATCTCTTCCCGATCTGCCCGCCGCTGGGATTGGTTCCACTGAGGACGCCGCGGCGCTGCCGGGAAGCACGGTGATCGATCTTTCGGCGCTCGATCCCTCGCACATGGGCCAAAACATCGTCGCCCCAGGCCTCGCCGAAACATTCATCTACGCCAAAGCGACCGTGCATCGTAACCTCTTCCAAATCCCGCTGCCCTGAGGTCACAGCCGGCCAATCGCGCTTCCGCTGGGCTCGCAAACGGACAGGCTCGTAGACAGGCATTTCCGCAAGAAAGTCCGGCGAATCGGAATTGGTGCGCGCATCTTGTTCCTTCATTCCGCTGGCGTTGGCGCGAATCCTGCGCCGGGACGCCCGCCCGGAGCAAACCGCCCCGTTGCTTGAATCTAGTTTGTCTCCCCTGGGGTCCTCCGCCATCCAACCATAGTTAAGGAGAACTGCGATGGAACTGACGCGCATTGTGGTCCAGCTCGGGAACGTTACAGGCGACTACGAGAATTTTGTCGACGCCGACCTGCGATCCAGCATTCGACAAGTGGAACTCCACTCGGCGGGAAACGCAGGCGAAGGCGTCATCCGCATTCCCAAAGGCATGGCCATCGAATCCATCACCATCACCCCCGGCCATCACCTTCTGATCCGGGCCGCCGAATCGCTTCCTGGAGCGATCAGCAGAGCGGCGCGAGCGGTGATCGACTCCGCCGATCCGAGCGGCGGCAATCTGACCGTGGTGGACAGAGGCGCGGTCTTGGAGCTCGAGCGCTTGGTCGAGGCCGAGGAAAATCAGGACCAGGACGCTTTTCCGTCGAGCATCGCGGCAACGGCGTAGCGTGCCGCTGCGTCAGCACGCGCTCTCGGCAAGCGGGCTACTGCGAGCGCGGGGTGATATTCACGATTCCGTCGATATGCCATTCTTCGATCTTGGGCTTCTTGTCGCTGGTGGTCAGAAGTTCAATCTCATTCTTCTTGTCGTTCTGCCGGCCACGATAGGTTTTGCCCTTGTCGAGCGGAGCGCACGAACCATTTCTGGACACGTTGATCGACACGTCCGGCTTGGCTTGATCGCGCAGGGCCATCGTGCACGGCTTCTTGCTGCTGGTCATCACTTGATATTGGACGGGATAATCTTTTTGGTTGATCGTTTCCGCCCGCATTGACGTGGCCAGAATTAGGAAGGCGATCGACAACGTCGCCAGAGAAACGATTTTCATGGCTTCTCCCTTCGCGGAGCCCGCCGCAAGCTCGGTGGAAGCCTACTCCCGAACTCCTGGAAGCGCCAGATGAGACAGTTTCCCGAAACCGGCTTTCCTCACGCTCTCAACTGATTCGGTTCGTAGCCAGGGTGGCCGTAACTCTGTCGAAAAAGGATTTCGCCTTCGTGTTCGGATCGACGGCGTACATGTTCGCCGTGATGGCGGAGCTGGTGGCCTCGATCAGCAGATAGCCGTAACCCTTCATCGATTTTTCAAACGTGTGATCGCCGGTCTTTTGGCCGCTCGCCTGCGGAACGGCCTGGTCGTTGATGCCGCCGGTTCCGGCGACAAGATAGGCGATCTGCATGGCCTTGCCACCAAAATTCACCTCGCGCGTGTACCGCTGGTAGCTGTGCGCGTGGCCGGAGAGAAACATGTCTGGCATGACCCCCGTTTGCTGGCACACGCCGTCGATCTCCGCGAGCATTTCCGTGCTGGGAGAATGCCCGCCCGACGTATACGGCGGATGGTGCGTGGCAAGAATCAGCGCTTTTCGTTTTCCGCCCTTGCGTTGCGTGGCGATGTTCTGAAGGGTTTTCGCAAGCCACGTCTTCTGGGCCTGGCCGGGAATCGTACCCGAGATGAATCCGGGATTTTCCGCCGCGTTCGAGTACATCCCCACAATATGCACGAACGGCGCATCCAGCAGCCAATAGACGCCCGGCTGGTTCATCGTCTCGCGGTAGACCGTTCCGGCGATCGCGGGCACTTTCTGCGAAGGCGCGCAGAAGTTGGACTGGAAGGCCTCGAGTGTTTTCGTATCGGTCTCCGGAAAAACCTCGCCATCGTGGTTGCCGGGAATGGCGATGATCTTTCCCGGATAGTGCACGTAAGGCTCGTAGAATTCCGGGCGGTATTGCTGATCTTTGTGAGGTCCGTAGATGACGTCGCCCAGGTGAAAGAAGAATGCGGGCGACGCAGCGGGTTTGCTGACGTCAAAATCCTGAGCCATTGCCGCCGCCACATCTCCTTGCGGAGAATCCGCGCTTCGCCCCGTGTCGCCAACTGTATGAAAGCGGATACTTCCGGAGCTTTCGATCTCCTGGCTTCCCGGCGCTCCGATGATGTCCGCCAAAGTCATGACCGGCGTTCTCGAAGGCGCCGGAATCGGCTCCAACTTCCCCTTGATGTGGTCGAGAAGCCGCGTCCCCACGCCGGGTACGGGCTTCCGTGCAGCCGCGGGCTGGGTGGTGAAGAAAGGATGGGCAAATCGAATGGGCTGGCTCGTCCGTTTTGTGCTGGATTTCGCGACTTTGGTTTTCATCGTTCCTCTCCGTTGCTCCTGGGAGAAATCGCCGTCGCCGCGAGGCGCGAGCGGCGATGGGAAGAGTATTGGTCCGGGAGCTTCGCGGCATGCTACGCCTTAATTACTAATGGCGCATTAATAAATCTGTATTCTGGAACGAGCGACCCTTCGCCGCTTGGTTCGCATCTTCGCCCCGATAGGCGGCAGCGTTCCGGCCCATGTTGTAAAGTGAAGCGCTGGAAATCGAGCGCGGAAACACGGCGCGGGAGCACAGGATGAAACTGGGAGAACTGGCACAGAAGCTGGGCTGCAAGCTGGAAGGCGACGCGCAAACGGAGATTCGCGGCATCGCCGGCATCGACGTGGCGCGGGCCGGCGAGCTGACGTTCATCTCCAATCCGCGCTACCGGCAGGCCGCGCGGACGACGCGCGCGTCGGCCGTGCTCGTTGCGCCGGATCTCGTCGTGGAGCGCGAGGCGGGCTTGCCGCCGCTCGCGCTCGTCCGTTCGGCCGACCCCTACCTCGATTTCGCGCGGGCCATGCCGCTCTTCTATACGCCGCCGCGCTACGCGCCGTCGGTGCATCCGACGGCGGTGATCGCGCCATCGGCCAAGATCGGCGAAGGCGCGCACGTCGGCCCTTACTGCTTCGTGGACGAAGGCGCGACCATCGGACGCAACGCCGTGCTGCACAGCTTTGTGACCATCTACCGCGGCGCGCGCATCGGCGACGACTTCTTCGCGCACGCGCATGCCGTCGTGCGCGAAAACTGCCGCGTCGGCGACCGCGTGATCCTCCAAAACGGCGTGGTGATCGGCGGCGACGGCTTCGGCTTCGCCAAGCAGCCCGACGGTCGTTGGTTCAAGATGCTGCAAGCGGGTATTACCGCGATTGGCGACGACGTGGAGATTCAGGCGAACTCCTGCGTCGACCGCGCCACGGTGGGCGAGACGCGCATCGGCAAGGGCGCGAAGCTGGACGACCTGGTGCTCGTCGGCCACGGCGGCACCGTGGGCGAAAACACTCTGCTCTGCGGGCAGGTGGGCCTCGCCGGCACCACGCGCGTGGGCAATGACTGCATTCTTGGCGGGCAGGTGGGCTGCTCGGGGCACCTGACCGTGGGCGACGGCGCCATGATCACGCCGCAAAGCGGCGTGCCCAACGACGTGCCCCCCGGCGCGCTCTACTCGGGTTCGCCGGTGGTGGAGCACCGGCAATGGCTGAAGAACGCGGCGGCCATCAGCCGCGTCCCGGAGCTGGCCAAGACCGTGCGCCAACTCGAAGCCGAAGTTGCCAGGCTGAAGGCGCAGATCGGCGCGTGACTGCGTTGACATGCTCAGCACATGCAAGTATGCTGAACGCATGTCCGTCATGATTCAGATTCGAAATGTGCCCTCCGATTTGCATCGGGAGCTCAAGGCTCGCGCGGCGCTGGAAGGCATGTCCCTTTCGGACTACCTGCTCCGCGAACTACGCCACGCTCTGGATCGACCCACCCTCGATGAAATGCGTAAGCGGCTTTCCAAACGCCAGCCTGTGCGGCCGCATCCCACGCCGGCGGCCGCGGTCCGCGCCGAGAGGAACAGCCGCTGATCGTCGTAGACGCTTCCGCTATTCTCGAGGTTCTCCTGCAGACCCCCGCCGCTGGGCAAGTCAACCGTTTCATCTTCGCTCCAAACGCGACGCTGCACGCTCCTCACTTGATCGACCTGGAAGTCGCCCAGGTTCTGCGCCGATATGTGCGCTCGGGGATCATTTCCGCTGAACGGGGCGCCGAAGCGATGACTGACCTCATAGACTTTCCGCTCACGCGCTATCCGCATTCCATCTTGCTTTCCCGCGTCTGGCAAATGCGTGACAGTCTGACGGCGTACGACGCCGCTTATGTGGCTCTTGCCGAAGCGCTGGATGCCCCTCTCGTCACACGCGACCGCGCGATGGCAAGAGCGGGCAGCCGGGTTCGTGTCGAGGTAATCTGAAACACAATCTACGGCGAGCGAGCACGAGGGAGAGATCCTCGTCGCTTGGCTCCTCAGAACGACAGTGAAAACTCAGGCCTGCGGTGAAACCGCAGCCTCAGCCGCCCTGGTCGGCTGCTGGTCGGGCGGCAGCGCCGCCGCGACCGCGGCGTGCACACGCGCGGCGAGTTCGGCCCGGCGGTCGAGCGAGTACTCCGCCGGATCGATCGGTGGGCAGAAGCGCACCACGACTTCGCCCGGATGGATGCGATAGGACTTCTTCGGCAGGACGCGATGCGCTCCGCAACAGGCGACCGGCACCACCGGCACTCCCGCCTTGATGGCCAGCACGAAGCCGCCGTGGCGGAACGGGCGCAGGCGCCCGTCCGCGCTGCGCGTGCCTTCGGGATAGATCAAAAACGACAGCCCGTTTTTCATGTGCCCAACGGCCTCGTCGATGGCCGCGAGGGCGCGTTCGGGATTGCCGCGATCGACGGGCACGAAGTGCGCGATGCGAAACGCCGGACCCACGATGGGAATCGCGAAGAGCGATTTTTTCGCCAGAATGGCGATGCGCCGGGGAATCGAGCCCACGATGGCCGGGCCGTCGGCGTTGCTGGTGTGATTGGCGGCGAAAAGGCACGCTCCCGGCGGAATATTCTCGAGTCCCTCCACGCGCGTGCGCAGCCCGGCCCAGCGGCAGATCGTCACCGTGACCGCGACGCCCGCGCGATAGAGCGGATTGGCGTTGCCGGTGATCATGGCGTAGACGAGCAGCGGCAAGCCCGCGACAAGGGTGACCACGGTCAGCGCCAGGGCGACGAAGGCGGAGCGAATCATGTCCGGTCAGTCATGCAGGGTGCAGTATACTTTCTTTCCTAACTGGCTCGTGGTCTTAGCAGAGGTGTCATCCCGAACCCGGCCGCATTTTGGACGGCGGTGAGGGATCTGCTTTCCCCCCGCAACAGCAACCTTGTAGCTCACCTCACCCCGGGGTCGTGGCCCCCCCCACCCGGCGAGCTAGCGCACGCAAAAAAGAAGTTGCGGGAGACCTGAGGCAGTTTGTCTTACAAGCTCGACGCCATATTCTGCGGCCTTGCGCGGTACAATCAAAACTTTGCCGTGGCGGACGTGGCGGAGAAGACCAGCGACTGGGCGGCCCAGGTGCGCGCGGGCGAACCGCGCGCGATTTCGCGCGCCATTACCGCGATCGAAAACGACGACGCCCGCGCCGAGGATCTGTTGCGCGAACTTTTCCCCGCGACCGGCCGGGCCTACGTCATCGGCGTGACCGGCGCGCCGGGCACGGGCAAGAGCACGCTCGTCGATCGGCTGGCGGCACATTACCGTTCGCGCGGCAAGACCGTAGGCATCATCGCCGTCGATCCCTCGAGCCCGTACACCGGCGGCGCGGTGCTGGGCGACCGCATCCGCATGCAGGGGCACGCCACCGACGCGGGCATCTTCATTCGCTCCATGGCCACGCGGGGATTTTTTGGCGGCTTGGCGCGGGCTACGGCGGACGCGGCTCTGGTCCTGGACGCCGCGGGCAAGGAGATCTTGCTGATCGAGACCGTGGGCGTGGGCCAGGACGAGATCGACGTCGTGCGCCTCGCGGAGTGCACGCTGGTGCTGGTCGTTCCCGGCCTGGGCGACGACGTACAGAACATGAAGGCCGGGCTCATGGAAGTGGCCGATATTTTCGTACTGAACAAGGCCGAGCGCGAAGGCGCGGACCGCCTGGAGCAGCAGCTTCGGGCCATGCTGGAGCTGGCCCCCGCCGCGGGCGACGGCCACGGATGGACGCCGCCGGTGATTCGCACCACGGCGATTGAAGGCAAAGGCATCGGCGAACTCGCCGAAACCATCGAGAGCTTTCGCCGCGATCGCGAGCGCAGCGGCGCGCAACGCGCGAAAATCGTGGAGTATTGGAAGCAGCGTCTGGTGCTGCTGATGGAGACGCAGGTGATGGCGCGGGCGCTGAGCGGAGAAGGGAAGCGCGCGCTGGAATCGTTGGCGTTGGAGGTCGCGGAACGGAGGAAGAACCCGTACACTGCAGTGCGCGAGCTATTGTCGCGCGCCGGGCTACAACCCCACGACGCGTAAGATGCGATGCATCGCGGGGCTCGTACTGTGCGACTAGGTCGTCACCACGGTCGCAAAAGCGACCGTGTCATTCCGAGGAGCCCGGAGGGCGACGAGGAATCTGCAGTTTCCTTGGGCGTTGGCGTTCGGCGAGGGAGCAGGGACCAAGAATGAAACTCGGCGAGATCGAATTCTACATCTTGAATGACGGCACCTTCCGCCTCGACGGCGGCGCCATGTTCGGCGTCATCCCGAAGACCATGTGGGAACGCGTCGCGCCTCCGGACGACCGCAATCGCATCACGCTGTGGATGAATTCCCTGCTGATCCGCGCGGCAGGGAAGTGCATCCTGGTGGAAACGGGCGCGGGCGACAAATGGGATGCGAAAAAGCGCGAGATCTATGCCTTCCAGGGCGCGCCGCGCCTGCTGGAGCAGCTTGCGGGGCGGGGGCTCGGCCCCGAGCAGATCGATATCGTGGTGAATACGCATCTGCACTTCGATCATTGCGGGTGGAACACGCGCATTGTGGACGGCGTGGCCGTGCCCACCTTTCCGAACGCGAAATATTATGTGCACCTGGGCGAATTCGAGCACGCCCGGCATCCCAGCGAACGCGATCGCGCCAGCTACTTCCCGGACAACTTCGAGCCCATGGTCAAAACCGGACAGTGGCACCTCGTCGAAGGCCAGGGCGGGGAAGTCGTGCCGGGAGTGGAGCTGGTCGTTCTCCCCGGCCACACCAGCGACATGATGGGCGTGCGGCTCTCCTCGGGAAGCCAGACGGCGATCTTTCTCTCTGATCTCGTGCCCACCACTGCGCATCTGCCGCTGCCCTGGATCATGGCGTTCGACTCGTATCCCATGACCACGCTCGAGAATAAAAAGAAAATCCTGCCGCAGATCGTGCGCGAAGGCTGGCTGGCGCTCTTCTGCCACGACGGCAAGATTCCCGCGGCGCGGCTGCGCGAGGCCGAAGGCAAGATCGTCGCCGAGCCGGTTGTAGTAGACTAACCGGCCCGGATGACGCCAAAAGTGCCAAAGCCAAAGCCAAAGACCGCGAAACGCACGACCGCCACCAGAGCCGAGATCGGCATCATCGGCGGCAGCGGTCTTTACGCCATGCCGGGCCTCGAGCGCACGCGCGAAGTGCGCGTGAAGACGCCCTTCGGCGACCCCTCGGACGGGCTGGTGATCGGCACGCTCGAAGGCAAGCGCGTGGCCTTCCTGGCGCGCCACGGGCGCGGCCATCGCCTGACACCTTCCGAGATCAACTATCGCGCCAATATTTACGCCCTGAAACTTCTCGGCGTCGAACGGGTACTCTCGGTCAGCGCGGTGGGGTCGCTGCGCGAGGATTTGCCGCCGCTCGAATTCATGATGCCGGACCAGTTTTTCGACCGCACGTACCGGCGCGTCTCCACATTTTTCGGCGACGGGATTGTCGCTCACGTGGGCTTCGACAAGCCCACCTGCCCGCAGCTCGCCGGCGTGCTGGGCTCGGCTTGCAATGCGGCCGGCGTGAAGGGGCATCGCGGCGGGACCTACGTGTGCATCGAAGGGCCGCAGTTTTCCACCCTCGCCGAAGCGCACGTGCACCGGCAGTTGCGCTTCGATATCGTGGGCATGACCAACGTCACCGAAGCGAAGCTGGCGCGCGAAGCGGAGCTCTGCTACGCGACGATCGCCATGATCACCGACTACGATTGCTGGCATCCGGAGCACAGTTCGGTGACGCTGGAGGAGATCGTCGCCAATCTCAACCGCAATGCCGGGAACGCGTGCAACGTGCTGCGCAACGCCGTGCGTGAGATGCCCGCGGCGCGCGAGTGCAAGTGTGCGCGCGCGCTGGCTCACGCCATCGTGACGGACCCTAAGGCGGTTCCGGCGGCGGCGCGCCGCCGTCTCGCCGCGATCGTCCGCAAATACATTACATAGGGGAGACCTGATGTCACTACTTGTGGTGGGTTCGGTGGCGTTCGATGCGCTGGAGACGCCGTTCGGCAAGGTAGAACGCACGCTGGGCGGCGCGGCGACGTATTTTTCCGTGGCGGCCAGCTACTTCACGCACGTGAATCTGGTGGGCGTGGTGGGCGATGATTTCACCAAGAGCGACGCCGCGGTTTTCAAGGGGCGGCGCATCGACATCAGCGGCCTGGAGCGCGCGCCGGGGAAAACGTTTTTCTGGGCCGGCCGCTACGGCGCCGATCCCAACGAGCGCGTCACGCTGGCCACGGAGCTGAACGTCTTCGCCAGCTTCCAGCCCAAGCTCCCGGAGGCCTTCCGCGCCTCGCGTCACGTTTTTCTCGCCAATATCGATCCCACGCTGCAGCACTCCGTGCTGCGCCAGATCAGCGGCAAACCGCGCATGGTGGCGCTGGACACCATGAACTACTGGATCGAGAAGACGCCCGCCGAGTTGCGCACGATTCTGGCGCACACGCAAATCCTCATGATCAACGACATGGAGGCGCGCATGCTCAGCAACGAGCACAACCTGCTGCGCGCGGCGCGCCACATCTTCAAGCTGGGCCCCAAGGCGTTGGTGGTGAAGCGCGGCGAACACGGCGCCATGATGGTGCACGACGGCGGCATCTTTTCCGTTCCGGCGTTCCCGCTCGAGGAGGTGCACGACCCCACCGGCGCGGGCGACAGCTTCGCCGGCGGGTTCATGGGCTACCTTTCGAGCGCGCCGCGGCTGGACGACGGCGTGATGCGCCGCGCTATGGTTTACGGCTCGGTGATGGGCAGCTTCGCCGTGGAGAAGTTCGGGCTGGAGCGCATACGGCGCGTGACGCGGCGGGAGATCGACACCCGCGCGAAGCATTTCTACAAGCTCACGCAGTTCAAGCTGTAGTCGTGCGGCGCTGCGATCGTCCTGCGCCGAATCCGTTCCCGCGGCACAGCGCCGCCTATTCGCAATAGACCTCGATGGCATAACCGTCGGGGTCCTCGCAGCGGAAAGTCATATAGCCGTCGTACTCCTCGATCTCTTCGACGTCCACTCCCGCCGAGTTCATGCGCCGATGTATTTTCCGCACGGCGTCCTCGCTCCCGAGGCGGAATCCGAAGTGAAACCATTCCGGAAACGAGCCCGGCGTTCGATCGGAGCGCAGCGCCAGATCGAAGCCATTGGCATTCCTCAAAAACAAAATATCGGCAACACGCATCCGCTCCCGGAAGCCGAAATAGTCTTTGTAGAAGCGCTTCGCGCGAGCGAGGTTCCTCACGTGCAGGTGAAGATGGTTCAGGTCCATCTTCTCAGCCGTCTTTAAGCGATTGGCCATTCATTCCCTCCATGCATCGCGCGTGGAACCGTGGTGGCGGGCATTCTACCGCAGCGGTTCGTAGCAACCCAACGGCAGCATAGTGTGACTTGTATCACCGCTCTTGGGTCGCGGCTTGCTGTAAGTTTGCATACGAAGGGAGGGCGCCATGAAGCATCGGGGCAGCACGCCGCCTTTTCTTGGACCGAGCGGCGAGGTCCTCCGCGGCAGCATCGCTGAAGTTGGCTATCTTCGTTTGGGCGGGCTCGACCAGTGGGTGATGATCCGGGGCGAGAACGTCGCCAATCCGCTTCTGGTCCTGGTGCATGGCGGGCCGGGTTTCCCGGAGATGCGCCTGTTTCGCACCTTCAACGCGCCCCTCGAAAAGGACTTCACGGTTGTTTACTGGGAGCAGCGCGGAACGGACAAATCGTTCGATCCCAAGATCCCCAAATCTTCCATGACCGTCGAGCGGTTCATCGCCGACCTCGACGAGTTGGTCGAGGCCACGCGCATCCGCTTCGGGCAGGATAAAGTTGCGCTCTACGGACACTCTTGGGGCTCGGCCCTCGGCGTGCTTTATGCGGCGCGTTTCCCCGATAAGGTTTCGGCCTACGTGGGAGCCGGGCAGATTGGCGACTGGCCCGCCAGCGAGCGTATCTGCTACGGCTTCACGCTCGCCGAAGCCGAACGGCGCGGCAATCGCAGAGCCCTTCGCGAGCTTCGCGCCATCGGTCCGCCTCCTCACACGGCGCAAAGAATGATCGTGCAGCGCAAGTGGCTGACGCTTTTTGTAGGCATGGTGCGCGGCCTGTCCCTGTGGAAATTTTCTCGGATCATGATCGACGGACCGGAATCGTCGCTGTGGGACCTGCCGAATATTCTGCGGGGCACTGAGTTTTCCACCTATACGTTGTGGGACGAAATTTCGGCCTTGAACCTCGTTAAGGCGGCGCCGGCGCTGGCGATGCCCGTTTTCTTCTTCATCGGCCGCCACGACCATGTGATCGCCCCGGAAACCAGCGTGGCCTATTTCGATAGGCTGATTGCGCCGTCGAAGAGGCTCGTTTGGTTCGAGGAGTCGGCCCACGAGCCGCCCTTCGAAGAACCGGCCAAGTTCAACGCGGCGATGGCGGCATTGGTGCGGCCGTTCGCGCTCGGCGGTGCTCCTGTAACTCAGCCGGTCGCCGCGTAGTCGGCTTCGCGCTCATCGTCGATCATAGATTTAGACCCGCTTCGGCACGGCTCCTGCGCGCGAACCCGACTGTTTTGCCGCCTTTACTTACACGCGCTTTGTGGCTAGCATGTGCGGCATTTCAGCCCTCTCGGAGCCGGCCCCGAGGCTATGATGCGCCGCACCACAGTTCGCTTCCAGATTTCATTCCCGAAGCTCGTCTCCAGACCCACGCGCGCTGCAACGCAAACCGTCACGGAACCGTCATGGCCCCGCCGCGTGTTCCGAACCCTTTTTGCCGCCTTGGTGGTCCTCCTTTTGTTGTGTGCGCGCGCAAAAGCACAGGGCAAACCCGCGCTGGTCGTTCGGGTCGGCGTCGCCGACTACGGGAACGTCGAAAGAAACTACGAGCGATATCTTGAGCTGTTCCGCGAATTGGCGGACCGAGCCAGTCCGGACCAGCCCGTCAGCTTCACCGTGGCCGTCGGCGACTTCAACGAAGTCCGGGGTTGGTTGCTGCGGAAGACCGTTGACGCAGCGATTCTGCCGGCGATGCCAACAGCGGAGTTGATCGCCAGCACGCCCGCTTCCGATCTGCCGAAACTCAAAGACAGTTACGTCGGCATGCTGGCTGAGCGCGTCGCCGTTCCCAAATCGGGTGAGCAGGCCTTGTGGCAGCTCTTCCCGCAGGACGACGAGCTGGCCAAAATGCGCGCCGCCTCGGGCGCGGACTTGTTCGACCGCGTCACGCTGGTAGTCGCCGACCGTCCCGGCGATCCGTCGCCGCTGCGAACCGTTGCCGATCTATCCGATCCGCGCTTCGCAAAGCGCGTGAAGTATATTTTCCTGCAGCCCTTTTCCATCGCGGGATACGTTTTGCCCACGCAATTCCTGCGCGATCAAAATATCGATCCGGGGGCGGTGACCTACGATTTCGCCTATCAGCCGCGCTACGCGTTGCAGCGCATCGCTCACCCGCTGCCGAAAGAAGACGACGGCAAGCTCCTGGTAACGTTTTCCATCGACACGGCCGCCTATCCGGCCCAGGACGTGACCTTCCGCCGGCTGGAGGGCGCGTCCGCGCTCGAACAGGCGCGCATCCCGCGCAGCGCTGTGCTGGTGAACCCGTTGCTCGACGCGCCCACCCACCGCGCGATCAAAGCCGAGTTATCCGCACTCTTCGAGCGCCGCCGGGCCGCGGAGACAAAAGCGTCGGCGTTCCGCTTCAACGCCTTGCCGGCCGACGATTGGCTGGCGCAGTACGCCGGCGTGCAATCGTGGCTGCAGCAGGCCGACCTTCCCCGCGAATTTCAAAGCAAGTCCACCATCGATGAGCTCATCGACGACCTCAAGGCCTACAAAAGCGCGGGCAAGACGCCTCGGCTGGCTCTGGTTCTTTCCGGCGGCGGAGCGAAGTGCTCCTACCAGGTCGGCGCGATCAATGCCATCGAGAGCCGCCTTGCCGAGGAGCGCGAAAAATCTGGCGGCAAGGACAATCTGGATATCGATCTCGTCGTGGGCACCTCCGGAGGCTCCATCAACGCGTTATTAGTGGCCCTGGGGGTCACGCGGGATGAGGCCGGGCGCAACGCATTGGCTCAGACCTGGGCCTCCTTTCGCCAGGAGGATTTTCTCGCGCCGTCGCCGGCATTCAATCTCATCTTTGGATTCGCGCTCGGAGTGCTGCAGGCGCTGTTTTTCCTGAGCGCGAGCCTTCTGTTCGGCCAGGAAAGGATCAAGTGGAGAACGTCGCTGCTGATCCTGGCAGGGGCGAGCATTTTTGAGCTCACGCTAGGGTCGCTGGCAAAGGTTCCAGCTTCGTCGGTAGGGACTCTGGTGGCCTGGGAGATGGCCCTCTTCCTGGTGATGGCCGTAACGGTCAGGCTTCTGCGCCGAATATGGAAAGACTGGTGGCGCGTGGCCGGATTCGGGATGGTGATTCTCTCCCTAGCCCAATTGATCGCCGCCAGAATGCCCGAGCCGCTCCTCTTGCAGACCATTCTTCCCGCGGATCATCCCATACAGCACCTGTGGCCGATTCTGGCGGTGACCGGCCTGTGGTCTTTCCCTTGGCCGCTGCTCTTGGGTGTGGCGATGCTCGTGTCCGGAAAAAGACCCGTGCCCCCGGTGCGCTGGCACGGCGGATACGCGCGTTCCATGGCCTGGGTCCTGGGCACGACTTTGTTGGTGTTCGTTTGGTACGTGTTTTGGATTGGCGGCTCTCTTTCCACGACGATGGGCGTGAAGCAAGCCCTGGTCACACAGGTCCCTCGGATGGTCCAGCTTCAGAACATCACGCTGCAGTCCGATCCGCACGCGGACGTCAACTCGCGCCTGGAAGATATTTCCGCGCAAATTGTCCGGCACCCCGAATTGATCAGGCGCGATCTCATCATCACTGCCTCGCGCCTTCCCGCCGCCGAGGAGCCGCAGCCCTCGCTGCGCGGGGTTCGCAACCCGTCGTCGCGCTTCGTTGAAGCCAACCTCCTGCCGCCCGATCTTTACTTCTATTACGACGGCAGCGGCGGAAAGCACGTTCAGCCGCCCGCGCAGGAGCAGCGCTTCGTCTCCCTGCGCGCGAATCCCACCAAGCTTCTTCCGGTGGTGATTGGTTCGAGCACCATCTATCCGGTTTTCGCTCCCGAGAGCCTGCAAAATATCGACCTCGGCCGAGGCCGCCAGGTAAAGCAAGTCGATCTGGTCGATGGCGGCTTTATCCACGATAGTCCCATCCAGGCAGCGTTTCTTTGGGGCGCCACCCATATCCTGTTGATCGAGGCTTCTCCGCAAACGCCCGAGCTCCGCCCCAGAAACCTGCTGGAGAGCGCCGGGCTGGCCTTCAGCTTCCTGTTCACGCAGGCCCAGCGCATGGATTCGCTCTCCAAGGGCACCGTGGAGATCTATCAGCTGCGCCCTTCGAGCCAATGCGATCGCATGGAGGCTCATCACGCTTGCGACCCCACGCCCGATCCCGATCTCGACGTCTTCGATTTCGGCCAGGCCTTGGTGACCCATGCGGTGGATATGGGCCGCAACGACGTGATGCCGGACAATTCGGCGTCTCGTCCGCGGCCTCTATTCACCCGAATTCCGGGACCGCCGATTTTTCGCGGCATCACTGAGGCCAATGCCCAGCCCGCGGCTTCCACGATCAGCGAAAGATGATCGGCAGCCGCCAAAAAGCTCTCATCGCGTCTTCAGGAGAACAGGAATCCGGGGAAGAGGCTTTGCGGCCTCTTCCCCGGATTCTGTTCCCCTCGTCAGGAGGCTCCGAGGAATCGTTTAGAAGTGGAACCGATAGCGTATTGATCCGATGAACATCCGCGGATCGTTGTAATGCGTCCCTGCAAAGGTGCTATCGAAACCCAAGAGGTAACGCGTGTTCGTGATGTTCAGGGCGGTGAATCCCAGCGACCAGTTCTCGCCCATCGACTTGCCGAACTCGATGTCGCCCGTGGCATGCGCCGGCAAGTGCTCAGGACCATCGCCTTTCAAGAAGCCCGAGCCGTAAACGACGTTGGCGGAGAACCAGGAGCGCCACGGCAGTTGCACCTGGGGACCCGTGGTTAGAGTGTCCCGCTGGTCGTGATCGATGTAGCACCAGGTCTGCAGGCAAGCCGCCGGCACGGATTCGATCAATCCTCCCACCGGAGCCCCGCTGTACTGCGCCATCATGTGCGAATAGGCCAGATGAAAGCGCATCTTCCGCAGGACTTCAGGCGAGCGCACGGCCACCTCGGTGCCCTGCATGCGGGCGTTAGGAGTCGTCAGCGGCAGCAGGATGTTGGAATTTCCG
>Ga0335081_10007019_pt1 | contig 17968 bp, 18 predicted proteins | sample Lox_Sample_35_FD_206713 | JGI IMG/M metagenome (GOLD analysis project Ga0335081, IMG submission 206713) | Soil microbial communities from Loxahatchee National Wildlife Refuge, Florida, United States - Lox_Sample_3.5 | ecosystem: Environmental > Terrestrial > Soil > Wetlands | place: USA... | reverse complement strand
CGCGGCGGCGGCGCCGTGATGGCCGGCGTGGTCGCGCTCTCGACCCTGGGGGCCCTCAACGGGATCATCCTCACCGGACCCCGCGTCTACCACGCCATGGCGCGCGACGGGCTGCTGTTCCGCTGGCTCGGCGCGGCGCACGAGCGGTTCCGCACGCCGCACCGCGCGACCGTGCTGCAGGCGGCCTGGGCTTCGATCCTCGTCGCCACCGGCAGCTACGAGACGCTGTTCGCCCAGGTCGTCGCCACGGAGTGGATCTTCTTCGCGCTGATGGCGGCGGGGCTCCTGGTCCTGCGCCGCCGCCCCGGCTGGGCGGCGCGGTTCCGCGTGCGCGGCGGCCCCCTGCTGCCGCTGCTGTTCATCGTCGTGGCCCTGGGCGTGGCCGTGGACCAGGTTGTGGGGACGAGCGCGCAGGGGCTCGCGGGCCTGGCGCTGGTCGCGCTCGGCGTTCCCGCCTACTATCTGAGCGGCAGGCGCCTCCGCGCCTGACGCCATCCACGGAGCCGGCGATGTCCGTCATCGACTTCCACAACCACTTCTACCCGCCGGAGTACCTCGCCGCACTCAAGGCGGGCAAGAGCAACGTCCGCGTCGTCGTGGACCAGGACGGGAACCCGGTCCTGCACTACCCGGGCGACTACAACGTCGCCGTCCAGGGCCACCGCGACATCGCCTACCGCGAGAAGGTGTGCGAGCAGGAGGGCGTGGGCCGGCAGGTGCTGACGCTGACCACGCCGGGGACGCACGTCGAGACGCCGGCCCGCGCGGTCGAGCTGGCGCGCCTGGTGAACGACGCGTTCGCCGCCGTCGTGCGCTCGCGGGGCAAGCGGTTCGCCGCGCTCGCCACCTTGCCGCTGAACGATCCGGCGGCCTCGGCCAGGGAGCTGCGGCGCGCGGTCCAGGAGCTGGGCTTCAGGGGCGCGATGGTCTTCAGCAACGTGAACGGCGTCGCGCTCGCGGACCCGCGCTACGACGAGCTGTACCGCGCCGCCAACGAGCTGGGCGCGGTGCTCCACATCCACCCGACCAACCCGGTGGGCGTCGAGGCGATGACCGACTACTGGCTGATGCCGCTGGTGGGCTTCCCGATGGACACGACGCTGGCGGCGGCCAAGCTGGTCTTCAGCGGCGTGCTCGAGCGGTTCCCGCGGATCCGGTGGGTGCTGAGCCACCTCGGCGGCGCGATTCCCTACATCGCCGAGCGGCTCGACCGCGGGTACCGGGCGTTCAAGGAGTGCCGGGCGCACATCCCGCGTCCGCCGAGCGAGTACCTGAAGCGCTGCTTCTACGACACCGTGAACTTCGACGCGGGCGCGCTCAGGCTCGCGATCGCCTTCGCGGGGCCGTCGCAGCTCCTCGCGGGCAGCGACTACCCGCACCAGATCGGCAGCATCGCCTCGATGCTCCAGAGCCTGCGCGCACTCGACATCCGGGAGGCCGACCGCTCAGCGATCCTCGGCGGGAACGCGGGGAGGCTGCTGGGCGTGTAGGGCCCGTCCTAGAGACCCGGGGTCAGCTCGCGCGTGGCGCTAGCCCTTGCAGGCCGGGACGCCGTAGCGCCCCTGCGGCGGCTGCGCCGCGGGCTGCGCCGCCGGCGGCCGCGGCCAGGTGTTGTCGTCCGCGCTGGCGTCGGGGAAGCGGCAGTGCGGATCGAGCACGATGCGCTCGATCCTGCGCCGCCCGAACCGCAGCTTCGCCGCGAAGGTGCGGCTCCCGGCGAACCAGACGTCCACCGGCCACGTGACGACGGCGGTCGAGTCGTCCACCCGCGTCGCGTTCGCCATCCGCAGGAGGCGCGGGCCCCTGGGCGCGAAGTGCACGGCCAGCACCACCGGCGCGGGCATCCCGCCCTCCTGCCGCACGGTCACCGTGGTGACGCCGCCCGCCGTGCGCACGCCCCGGATCGAGCCGTTCACCGCTTCGGTCGTGAACAGCCAGGAGTACCAGAACCATCCCAGGTCGCGGTGCAGCGCGTGGTCCATGAAGAACATGTAGTCCCACGGCGAGGGGTGCTTGAAGCGCCACGCATGGGCGTACTCGCTCATCGCCCGCTGCACCGCCGAATCGCCGACCACGCCGCCCAGCGACGACAGCATCATCGGCGCCTTGCTGTAGGCCTGGAAGCCGTACATCGGGCCGGCGTAGTTCGCGTCCCACATCATCGGCGGCTCCTGCTCGTCGCCGCTGGTGCGGCCGTAGACCTGGCCCAGGCCGTCGAGGTTGGCGCTCTGGTGCTGCCGGTCCGCGTACGAGAGGATGTTCATGTACTGGTTGAAACCCTCGTCCATCCAGCCGTACCACGTCTCGTTGGTGCCGAGCGTCATCGGCCACCACTCGTGCCCGGCCTCGTGGTCGCCCGCGCCCGCCGCCGAGAAGATGATCATCGGGTATTCCATCCCGGTGTCGGGACCGTCCACGAGCGTCAGGCGCTGGAAGGCGTACGGCATCCACAGGCGCGAGTAGAACTCCAGCGCGTGGCGCGCGATCGGCCCGGCCTGCGCGTACTGCTGCGCGTGCCCGGGCAGGTACAGCATGTCCACCGGCACCGGGCCCACGCCCGGGATGGTGGCGCGCGTCGCGTCCCAGACGTACCGGTCCGACGTCGCCCACGCGAAGTCGCCCGCGGTGTCGGCCACGTAGTGCCACACCAGCCGGTCGCCGCCCTGCGTCGCCGTGCCCGGGCCGAAGGCGTCCGGCGTCACGACGTGCAGCACCGAGTCGGACTCGAGCTGGTGCGACAGCCGCTCGCGCACCGCCGGCGCCAGGACGGAATCCGGGTCCTGGAGGACGCCGGTCGCCCCCACGAGCCATCCGGCCGGCACGTCCAGCCGCACGTCGAAGTGGCCGAAGTTGTTGTAGAACTCCGCCGAGCCCAGGTACTCCTCGGTGTCCCACCCGCCGTCCCGGAGGTCGTCGAACATCGCGACGCGCGGGTACCACTGCGCCACCTGGTACAGCGTGTCGCCCCACGCACCCATCCGGATGCCGCGTCCGCCCTCGACCTTGGGCTCGGTGAAGTGCCAGTCGGCCTCGAGCGTGAAGCTCGTGTGCGCCGCGACGGGCGCGGGGAGCGTGATCGTCGCCGAGGTCGTCGTGAGGTCGTAGGCGGCGAGCGTGACCGGCTGCTGCGGCTGCCCGAAGCGGTACCGCGGCGGCGGGCTCAGGTCCACGGCCTGGCCGTTCACCGCCAGCGCCGTCACCTGCATCCCGTCGGTGAGGCGGACCGCCGCGGGCTCGTCCGTGGCGTGCGCCGCGCTCCCGGTGAAGAGGTTCTGGTCGAGCCGCAGCACGATGACGCGCATCGCGCTGTCGCTGTTGTTCTGCACGACCACCCGCTCGTGCCCGGTGATCACGCCCGTGGCGGCGTCGAGCCGCGCGGCGATCGTGTAGTCGGTCCAGAGCTGCCAGTAGCGCGGTCCGGGGCGGCCGCTCGAATCGCGGGTGCCCGCGGCGAACGCGCGCCGGATCATGTCGGTCATCGGGATGTCGCGCCGCACCGCGCGCTCCGGGTACCGGCCGTGCGTCTGGGCGACGCCGACGGCCGGCAGCGCGGCCGCGACGCCGAGGATCGTCAGCGCCTGCAGCGATCGTGCGAGCATCGAGACTCCTGGATGGTCTGGGCGGCGGCCCGACGTCAGTCGGCTTCGCGCGTCGCCCGGTCGAGGGTGTGGGACAGCTCCCAGAAGAGCAGCGCCGCGATGACCAGCGCCGGGGCCAGGGAAAGATCCTGCCGCGCCGTCGGCAGCGGCGCGAGGTACAGCACCAGCGTGAGCGGCCAGAGGAACACGGCGACGCGGCGCCCCCGCGCGACGTCGAAGACCAGGCTCAGGCCGAGCCACAGTCCGACGACGATCTGCAGCACGTACCCCGCCAGCTCCATGTGGAGCGCCGCGGCGCCGGGGCGCGCCACGCCGAACAGGCGGTCGGGACGCTCGACCAGCCAGAAGACGTTCGAGAACACGACCGTGAGGGCCAGGATCCCGAGGCCAAGCAGGTAGCGTCCGGCCCTGCTCAACGCACCGTCATTGCACTCGGGCGTATCCACCCTCGTCTCCTCCCCGCGGCGCCGCTGGTACGATGGGACGGCGCCTTGCCCGCGTCCACCTTTCGGGATATCTTCGGGTTCCCTTTCGGCTCCGAACCCGCGCCTCAGGAGGCCCTCGTGCCCGCCAAGCGCCGTGCCCCGTCCGACCCGCTGCAGGTGATCCCCGGCGTGGGGCCGTCCATCGCGCGCGATCTCAGGCAGCTGGGCGTGCGCCGCGTCGCGGACCTGAAAGGCCTGAGCCCCGAGGCGCTGTACGAGCGGCTGGGCCGCCTTCGCGGCGTGCGCCAGGACCCATGCGTGCTCTACACGTTCCGCTGCGCGGTCTATTTCGCCGGCACCCGGCGCCCGGCCGCGGAGCGGCTCGACTGGTGGTGGTGGAAGGACCGGCCGCCGGTCGCGTGAATTCGCGCGGTCCGGGTCATCAGACGACCGAGGCTGGACAATCGGGAGTGCCCCTGTCAGAATGCAGGCCTCCCCAACTTGGAGTCGGACGAGATGAGAGCCTACGCCTACGCGTTGGCGGCGCTGTGCGCGGTGCCGGCGCTGGCCAGCGCACAGGGCATGAGCAACATGCCGATGGACCCGGCGAGCCCGGTGGCGAACGCGCTGCGCGGCATGGAGATGCGCTACGCGCAGAACATCACGGGGGCGCTCGAGGAGTTCCCGGCGGACAAGTACGGGTACAAGCCGACCGAGGCTCAGATGACGGTGGGCGCGATCGCGGCGCACCTCGTCAACGAGGGCAACTACATGCTCTGCTCGCGGGTCGCCAACCAGTCGGAGCCGGACCACGCCAAGGTGGACGCGAACTCGTCGAAGGAGGAGCTGATGGCGGCGCTCCGGGCGAGCTTCGACTACTGCAAGACGGCGTTCGCGTCGGTGACGGACGCGCAGATGGGGGACTCGGTTCCGGGGTTCGGCCCCCGCAAGTTCACGCGGGGCAACATGGTCCTGATCACGGTCGGGGACTGGGCGGACCACTACAGCCAGCTGTCGAATTATCTGCGTCTGAACAACCTGCTGCCGCCGACGGCGCGGCGCGGGATGTAAGAAGCGGGGACTGGGGATTGGGGATCAGGGATCGGGGCTCGCGGCCTCTCCCCGATCCCCAATCCCGAATCCCCGATCCCCTGGCAGTTCCCCGCGGCGCCGCAGCACCTTGTTCACCATGACCCCGCGCTTCTTCCGGACACAATCGGCATTCCGCGCCTGGCTCGCGCGCCACCACGCATCCGCCCGGGAGCTGCTCGTCGGCTTCCGCCACGTCGGCTCCGGCAAGCCCAGCATCAGGTATCCCGAGGCGCGCGACGAGGCGCTCTGCTTCGGCTGGATAGACGGCGTGCGCGCGAACTACGACGCCCACAGCTACACGGTCCGCTTCACGCCGCGCAAGCCGGACAGCGTCTGGAGCCGCGTGAACCTCGGCCGCGTGAAGGCACTCGCGGCCGCAGGCCGGATGCGGCCCGCCGGGATCGAGGTCTTCGAGGCGCGCGACCCGAAGAAGGCGGAGCTGTACTCGTTCGAGAACCCGCGGCGGGAGTTCGACGCCGCCGCGACGCGGGCGTTCAAGGCCGACCGGCGCGCGTGGACCTGGTTCGCGGCGCAGGCGCCGTGGTACCGCCGCTCGGCGGCGTACTGGGTGATGAGCGCGAAACGGGAAGAAACGAGGGCGCGCCGGCTCGCCGATCTGATAAGGAGCGCCGCCAGAGGGGAGCGCGCCTCCCCATTCCTGGTCGCGAGAACGGACCGATCCCGGGGGCAGTGAAGTTGCCAGACGGCAGGGCGCCAGCGGTCACCAGTCGTCAGGCTTGCAGACTCGGAGCAAACCCCGCAGTTCTTCTGCATGAAGAAGGAACCCGACGTCACGTATACCATGCACGCGATCGGAACGGTGCATTCGCCGTTCACCGACCGCACCGAGATCCCGATGGGGCGCGGCGCCAAACACGACGCCGAAGGGACGCTCGAGGTCAGCCCCGACCTCGAGGCGGGGCTCACGGACATCGAGGGCTTCAGCCACCTCTACGTCATCTGGGTGTTCCACAAGGCGGACCGGTCCGAGCTCGTCGGCACGCCGCCCACCGACGACCGCCCGCACGGCGTGTTCGCGACGCGCGCCCCCTACCGGCCCAACCCGATCGGCCTGACGGTCGTCCGCCTGCTCGGCCGCACGGGGAACCGCCTGCGCGTGCGCGGGCTCGACATGCTCGACGGCACGCCGATCCTCGACATCAAGCCCTATCTCTCGAGCGTACCCGCGGCCGACCTCAAGCGCGGCTGGCTGGCGGCCGCCGAGCAGCGGGACCTGCCCGAGGGTTGACAACCGGGCCAACATAGTGATATTGCTATGTAGCTATTGTTGGCCCGTGAACGAGAGCGGATCGGCGAGGAACCGTGCCAGCGTACGACTACGTCTGCCAGGACTGTGGTGCGCGCTTCGAGGTGCGGATGTCCATGTCCGCGTACTCCGAAGGCGCCAGGGTGCCGTGCGAGCGGTGCGGCTCGACCAGGGTCGCGCGCGCCTTCACGACGGTGAACGTGCTGACGGGCTCGCGGGGCGGCGGCGCGTCGAGCGGCTCGTGCGGGAGTGGTGGATTCAGCTGAGCCGGGTGACGGCGCCGCCCCGTGCGGGCGGCTAGCGCTTCGCCACGTTCACCGCGTCCAGCAGCAGCGGCGGCACCAGCCGGGTCCCGCCCATCCACTTCGCCCCGCTGCCGATCCTCCGGATGCGCTTCAGCAGCTCGTAGCTGTTGCCGGCCACGGCCGCGTCCTTCACGCGGCCCGTGATCGCGCCGCCGTCCACGCGGTAGGCGAGCGCGACCGGATGGCTGAAGGCCCCGCTGATGACGTTGCCCTGCCCCACGCCGATCAGCTCGTCCACGACGAGTCCGTGCCCCATCTCCGCGAGCAGGATCTCCTCGCTCGCGCCGCCGGGCTTGATCACGAGGTTCGAGAAGGCGATGCCGGGCTTGCCGAAGGTCGAGCGGCGCCCGTGGCCCGTGGACACCGTCCCGGCGCGTGCGGCGGTCTCCAGATCATAGACGAACGCTTTCAGCGTCCCGTGCTCGATCAGTGGAAGGCGTGCCGAGGGCGTTCCCTCGTCGTCGGCGGGGCGGCTGCCGATGCGGGTCGAGAGCAGCGGGTCGTCGGTGACGTCGAAGGCGGCGTCGAACAGCTGCTCGCCGAGCTTCCCGCCCAGCGGGGAGATCCCCTGGAGCACCGTCTTGCCGGAGAGCGCGGCGTGGAGCGGCAGCAGCACGGCGGCGCACCCGTGGGGCGTGAACAGCACCGGGAGCTTCCCCTCGGGCGGCGCCACGATCTTCTGCCCGCGCTCGACGCGCCGGATCACGCTGGCCGCGACCGAGTCCAGCTCGGCCTCGCTCGGCACGCCGGCGGCGGTCACGTCGTCGTAGGCCATCAGGACGTCGTCGCCCCTGACCTGCGTGACCTCGGCGCCGACCGAGATGGCCGTGGCGCGGCACGTGAAGGCCTGGCCCGCCGAGTTGACGAAGCTCGTCGTCTCGAGGAACCGGTCCACCTCCGCCGTCACCTGCCAGCCGGGGCGCCGGAGCTGCGCGACCACGCGCCGGCCCAGCTCGGCCAGGTGCTCGACGTCCATCCCGGCCGCGGTGTCGTCGAACAGCGAGACGTCGGGGAGGCGCGAGCGCGCCGGGAAGGCGAGCGCGCACACCTCGCCCTGCTCCGCCGACGTGGCCGCGCGCGTCAGCAGGTCGTCCAGCGCCTCGTCGCCCGAGAGGTCGGTGGTGCCCGCGATCCCGACCTTGCCGCGGCTCACGCCGCGGAAGTTGATGCCCGCCTCCTGGCGGAGCGCCGATTCCTTGAGGCGGCCGGACTCGAACTTGAGGCTCACCTGGCTCTCGTCCCTCAAGAGCAGGTCGAACCCCTCGAAGCGGCGGCTCCGCCTGGCCAGCGACGCGACGCGCTCGATCATCGGCCGGAAAAGGTAGCCTGCGGAGGGCAACTTCCAAACCCCGGCCGGACCCGGTAGGTTGGCGGACCCACTCCACCGGCACGACCATGGACGACGGCAGGCACCGCTGCGGCTGGATCGGCTCCGACCTGATGCGCCAATACCACGACGTCGAATGGGGCACGCCGCTCCACGACGACCGGAGGCTCTTCGAGTTTCTCGTGCTGGAGGCGATGCAGGCGGGGCTGTCCTGGAGCGGGGTGCTGAACAAGCGGGAGAACTTCCGCCGCGCCTTCGACGGATTCGACCCCGAGGAGGTCGCGCGCTACGGCGCCGGGAAGATCGCCGCCCTGATGAAGGACGCCGGCATCATCCGCAACCGCCAGAAGATCCAGGCCGCGGTGAAGAACGCGCAGGCGTTCCTCAAGGTGCAGGAGGAGTTCGGGAGCTTCGACGCGTACCAGTGGCGGTTCGTGGGGGGGAAGCCGCGCGTCAACCACCGGCGCACCCACCGCGGCCTGCCGCCGCACACGCGGGAGTCGGACGCCTTCAGCGCGGACCTCAAGCAGCGAGGCTTCGCCTTCGTCGGCTCGACGGTCGTCTACTCGCACATGCAGGCGACGGGGATGGTCAACGACCACCTGATCACCTGCTTCCGCTGGGCGGAGGTGCAGCGCTAGGCCGCCGCCTTCTTGATCCGCCCGCGCACCTTCTTCCACGACCCGGTGATCAGGAAGCTCTCGTCCATGTTGGCGGCCATCTGCTCGAGCCGCTTGAACGGCATCGCGAAGGTCAGCTGCCCCCGGCGCACCTGGGGCCGCGCCGAGACGTCGAACATCCCCAGCACGCAGCGCGGCGCCTCCGACTGCGCTTCCTCCCAGACGTTGAGGACGATGGACGCGCAGCCCGAGCCCATCGGCGCGATGACGCCGTGCGGGTCCGAGCGGTCGTAGTTCGCCAGGGCGAACAGGCCGGACAGCACGTCGGGCGTGGCGAAGAAGATCACCCCGAAGGGCGTCTCGGACGGACCGAACTTGTCCCACCGCTTGATGACCATGTACTTCCCCGGCGCTTCGAACCGGGGGTGGTTCGCCGTGTGCGCCCTGGCGAGCTCGGGCGTCTTCTTGTAGCGCTCGCCTTCGACCACGCCCGGGAGCCCGTACGACAGGAAGTACTCGAAGTTGGGGCCCATCTGCCGGGAGAAGCCCGTGTGGCTCGCCCAGCCCTTGCAGCCCGGGCTGTCCTTGTGGTAGACGAACGTGTGGCCCTTCCGCACGCGGTCGAACGCGGCGACGATGCAGTGCTCCTCGTCCCGGCTGTCCTTCGCGTCCTTGGCGCTCACCTCGTCGGTGTAGAAGTACGCCACCGGCAGCTCGGCGCCGGCGAAGTACTTCTTCCACTTCCGCTGGAACTCCCGCTGGAACTCGGCGTTCATCGTGCGACCTCCGGGTGGGACTCCCCTCCACCTGGTGACGCTCGCAAGAAGCCGGCCAGTCGGGCTCCGCGGGATCGCGGACCGTTCTGCTTCGGATTCCTCGAGCCTCAGCCTCTGGGCCGGAGCAGGTCGTCGAACGGCGGGTAGCCTCTCAGCGACTCGAAGTCCATCTCGCGGTGGCAGTCCTCGTCGGGCGTACCGGTGTGCACGGCGCAGCCGATGCCCCGGGCGATCGCGTCCCGGAGCAGGGCGACCGCCTGGTCGCGGTCGCCGAGCAGCGCGGCGATGCGCGCGCGCCAGTAGGGGACGCGGCCGGAGAGGTACGGCGGGTGCATCGCGGCGAGCCTCCGCGCCAGCGCCTCGGCGTCACGGCGGTGCCCGAGCCGCGCTTCGCTCACCGCCAGGCCGCCGAGGTAGTTCGGATTCGTCGCATCCGCGCGATGCAGCGCCGCGTACGCCGCGCGCGCGTCCGCCCATCGCTCGGCGGCGTACAGGACCATCGCGCGCCCCAGCAGCGCCGCCGCGCTGCTGCTGTCGGCGAGCCCCCGCCTCACCGGCTCGCTCACCAGCGCGAGCGCTCGGGCGATCGCGCGTCGCGACGCGTCGAGGCGGCCGTGAGCCCGCAGCTCCAGCGCCGCCTCGTAGGGCTGCCAGGGGCCGGCTCCGCCCCAGTACTCCGAGAGATTCGGCCCCTCCGGCTGCATGAGTCGCGCCTGGTCGAGCAGCCGGAACACGTCGTCGTCGCGTCCCAGGGCCGCCAGGGCGCGCAGCTCCGCGCTCACGGGTACCAGGCTCCGCGGGAACACCCGCCGGCCCGCGCGCGCGACCTCGAGCTCTTGCTCGTGCCTCCCCAGCAGGTGGTAGGCGGCGGCGAGAAAGAACGAGCCATACGGCCAATCCGTGACGGCGTCGTAGCCGCGGCTCGTGAAGGCCTGGATCGCCTCGGCCGGGTGGTTCGCCGCGATCGCGGCCCAGCCCCAGTTGTACATCCCCTGTGCCGGCGGCACGAGCCGCGCCACCTCCCGGTTGGCAACCAGCAGGCGCTGATTGTCTCCGGCGAGATTGGCCCGCAGCGCGTCGAGGCGCACGGACTCCAGGTGCGTCAACCGGTCGCGCCGGCGCTCGACCAATCCGAGGAGCGAGTCAGCCACCGCGAACTGGTTGGCGTTCGCGTGCATCGTCGCGGCGCCGATCAGGGCGCGCAGGAACGTCGTGTCCAGCGCGTACGCCTGCTCGAAGCTGCTCCAGGCCCGCTCCCAATCGCCGGCCGCCACCCAGTGGCTGCCCTCCGCCCAACGCTGATAGGCCTCGTACGAAGCCGGGGGCCGGCGCTGCTCGACGTCCCCCGCCCGCTCGGGATCCAGGATCGCCGCGGCCGCGCCGCCGACGCGCCGCGCCAGCTCCGTCACGGCCTTGAGCGGCTGCCGGGCACCCGCCGCGACCGGCGGCACGGAGCTCAGCAGCGCTCCCGTGCGCCCGTCGAGCACGTCGGCCCGCAGGTAGACGCTGTCGCCCTGCAGCGAGGAGCGGCCCGTGACCACGGTTCCCGCGCCGGTCCGGGCGGCCAGGGTCCGCGGATCGCCCCCAGGGCTCCAGTGCGTCGCCAGCACCGCCGCCGTGGACACCACCTTGATCGCGCCCGTGCCCTCGAGCACCTGGGCCACCCAGTCGCCGGCGACGGCGCCCAGCTGGGCGAGCGACGTGTCGCTGATCGGGTTTTCGAACGGCGCCACCACCACGACCGTGCGATCGAGCCGCGGGCCACGGCCGCCGAACACCAAGACGGCCGCGACGGCCCCGGCCGCGAGCACCAGGGCAGCGCCCGCCGCACGCACGGCCCGGCGGCGCCACCACGCCGGCGCGGCAGGGCGCACGGTCTCGGGCTGCGCCAGCACCGCGGCGAACTCCTCCGCCGTGGCGAACCGGTCCGCCGGGACGCGGGCGAGGACTCTGCGCAGCGCCGCCTCGACACCGGGCGGTACGGTCTCGCGAACGACCGTGATCCGCGGCAGCGGCTCGCTCAGCTTCTTGGCCAGGATCGCCTGCGGCGTCGGTCCGTTGTACGGGGGTTCTCCGCTGAGCATCTCGTACAGCACGCAGCCCAGGGCGTACAGGTCGGATCGCCCGTCCATCGCCGCCCGACCCTCCGCCTGCTCCGGGCTCATGTATGCCGGGGTCCCGAGCGCGAACCCCGAGCCCGTCAGACGCTCGCTGGCCGCCTCGTCCACGGCCCGGGCGATGCCGAAATCGGCCAGCACGGCATGTCCGGCCTGCAGCAGGATGTTCTCCGGCTTGATGTCCCGGTGGACGACGCCGCGGCCATGCGCGTAGGCGAGGCCCTCCGCCACCTCGCACGCGATCCGAAGCGCGTCCTGGACCGGGAGCTGCGCATCGCGAGTGAGCCGCTCCCGCAGCGACTCGCCCTCGGCGAACGGCATCGCGTAGTAGAGCGCGTCTCCGGCCTGACCGGAGTCCACCAGCGGCAGGATGTGGGGGTGGAGGAGCTGGGCGGTGGTCTTGATCTCGCGCAGGAACCGCTCCGCGCCGATCGCGGTCGCCAGCTCGGGCCGCAGCACCTTGAGGGCCACGACGCGGTCGAGGCGAAGGTCGCGCGCGAGATACACGGTGGCCATGCCACCGGCGCCGAGCTCTCGCTCGATCGCGTACCGGCCGGCGAGCGCGCTGCGAAGCCGAGAGAGAGGATCCGGCATGGCCGCGTCCCTCCCCTGGAAGACCAGCGATCCGACCCCATGGCTGGCGGCGGTTGCGAACCGGGGAACTGCCCTGACTTCAAATACGACTTCGCAGGTTCCGAACGCAACCTCAGGGAGCGGCGACGGACGGCGAGGCCGGGGCCCGCGCTTCCTCGAGGTAGCCGGCGGCCACGCCGCCCACGACCAGCAGCAGGCCCAGCCAGCCGAGCGCCGTGAGGCGCTGGGAGAAGAGCGCCAGCGCCAGGAGCGTCCCGACCACCGGCTCGATCGTCGCGGCCACCGCGGTGGGCGCCGCCTCGATGCGCTTGGCGCCGGAGAAGAAGAAGAGGTTGGCGAGGATGACGGTGCCCGCCACCAGCGCCCCCAGGTACACCCATCCGCCGGCCGTGGCGGGCGCGACGGGCGGGCGGCCGGCGAGCGGCAGGATGATGCCGAGGAGCACGGTCCCGCCGGCGATCTCGAGCAGCAGCATCCGGAACACGCCGTAGCGGGGGGCGGCGAAGCGGGCCAGCAGCGTCGTGCCGGCGTAGCTGAGCGCGGCCAGCAGGCCGCCCGCCACGCCGAGCGCGAGCCGCGGCGTCGTGACGCCCGCCAGGTTCGCGCCGTGCGAGCCGCCGAGCACCGCCAGCACCGCCCCCGCCCCGACGACGACCGCCAGCAGCAGGCGCAACGGCGTCAGCCGCTCGTGGAGCAGCGGCCAGGCGAGCAGCGCGACCAGGGTCGGCGCGGTATACAGCAGGGCCGCCGCGCTCGCCACGCCGGCGCCCGCGATCGCGAACTGGTACGCCACCTCGAACAGCGCGACCAGCGCGCCGCCCGCCAGCCCCAGCAGGAGCACGCCGCGCCGGTCCACCTTCAGCAGGTCGCGGCGGAACAGCCCCGCGTACACGAGCAGCGCGGCAGTCCCGAGCAGGACGCGCCAGAAGCCGATGCCCGTGATCGCCTCGCCCTCCTTGTAGAGCGCGGTCGAGAGCGGGCCGGTCGTGCCCCAGAGCACGCCCGCGCCGAGGGCGAACGCGTAGCCCGCGATGCGGCTCGACGGCTTCGGATTGTCCATGCGGATCGGGGTAATCTAACTCACCGTTTCGGCGCTGTAGCGCCCGATGAGCCCGCTCCGGACCGCGTACCGGTGCACCGCGACGAACAGCAGGCAGGCGAGGCCGACGTACAGCACCGCGAGCAGCGCCCCGGGAAGCAGCGCGCCGGCGGGCACCGGCCGCCCGAGCACGATGGCGCGCAGGCCTTCGAACACGTAGGACGGCGGCAGGGCCCGCGCCACGCCCCGCATCCAGGACGGCAGCGTGGCGATCGGGTAGAACACGCACGCGAACGGCGAGATGATCGCGGGCAGCGGCCAGATGAACCACTCGGCCGCCGGCCCGAGCCGCAGCACGATGGAGATGCCGGTGATCCCGAGCGCGATCCCGAACAGGAACAGCACGCCCAGGAACGGCGCCAGCAGGACGCCGTACGTCGAGAAGTGCAGGTGGAACGCGAGCGCCGCGACGACCACCATGACCACCAGCCCGATGGCCGAGGTCGCGATGCTCGACGTCACGAGCCCCCCGACGTACTCCGGGATCCGGATCGGCGTCGCGAAGACGTTGAGGAAGTTCCGCGCCCAGACGTCCTCGAAGAACGCCATCGTCACGCCCTGCATCACGCGCGTCAGGAAGTCCCACAGCAGCACCGCGCCCAGCACCCCCGTCACGAAGTCGTAGCGGGTGCTCGGGAACGAGTTGAGGAACCGCGTGATGAAGCCCCACAGGATCACGTCCACCACCACCCACGCGAACAGCGGCACGATGCGCGACGCGCTCCAGCGGACGAGGTACCACTGGCGCAAGGCCACGGCCGCCACGCGGCGCCACCTCACGCCTGGGTCCCCTCGAGCGTGAGCGGCTCGCGCGCCACGGTGATGAACAGCTCCTCGAGGTTCGCCTTGCCGTGCTCGCGCGGGAGCGTCTTGGGGTCGCCCGCCAGGAGGGTCCGGCCCTTCGCGAGGAACAGCACGCGGTCGCAGACCTCCGCCACCTCGTACATGTTGTGCGAGGTCCAGAGCACGCCGCTGGTGCCCAGCGCCGCGAACTCGCGGATGCGCGCCCGGACCTCGCGCGCCGTGGCGGGGTCCAGGCTCGCCGTCGGCTCGTCGAGGAGCAGCAGGCGCGGCTGGTTCAGCATCGCCTTGGCCAGGCTCACCCGCGTCTGCTCGCCGGAGGAGAGCACGCCGCAGCGGGTGCGGCGGAACCGCTCGAGGTCGAACGCCGCGAGCAGCTCGGCGATGCGCGCGGTGAGGCCGGGAACCCCGTACAGCATGCCGAAGATCCGGAGATTCTGCTCGACCGTGAGGTTGCCGGGGAGCGGCGCGTAGACGGCGGCGAAGTTGGTCCGCTCGATCGCGGCCGAGCGGTGCGCGGCGAGGTCCACGCCCTCGATCGCGATCCCTCCGGCGTCCGGGGCGAGCACGCCGAGCACCATGTTGATGGTGGTGGTCTTGCCGGCCCCGTTCGGCCCGAGCAGACCGAGGATCTCGCCCTGGCGGACCTCGAACGACACGCCGTCCACGGCCACGGTGCGGCCGTAGGACTTCCGCAGGTCCCGGACGGCCAGGACCGCGGACCGCCCCGCGGGAGCGCTAACCGCCGACCTCGCCCCCGACCAGCAGCTCGGCGAACCGCACGTGGGGCGCGCCCTCCGTCACGGGCAGCGGCGACTGGCCGCCCTTCCCGCAGCCGCCCCCCATCTGGTTGAACCGGAAATCGCCCGCCAGGCGGTCGATGCTCTGGAGCGACTTGAAGAGGTTGCCCGCCAGCACCACGTCCTTCACCATCTCGGCGACCTTGCCGTCGCGGATCATGTAGCCGTACGCCGCCGAGAAGCTGAAGTTCTCGAGGAAGGTCTGGCCGCCGACCATCTCGATGGCGTACACCCCCAGCGCGATGTCCGCGATCAGGTCCTCGAAGGTCCCGCTGCCGCCCTCGATGTACGTGTTCGTCATCCGGACGATCGGCGGATGGCGGAAGGAGATCGCCCGCGCGTTCCCGGTGGGCCGCTCCCCCATCGTCGCGGCCGTCTCGCGCGAGTGGAGGCGCCCCACCAGGATGCCGTTGCGGATCAGCTCGTTGCGCTGGGTCGGCGTCCCCTCGTCGTCGAACTTGTGCGTGCCCCGGAGCCCCGCGACGCTCCCGTCGTCGCCGATGTTCACGATGTCGCTGCCGAAGCGGCGGCCGAGCGTCATCATCTCGCGGGCCTGCGGGTTCTCGTAGACGTGGTCCGCCTCCGACAGGTGGCCGAACGCCTCGTGCACGAACACGCCCGCCAGGCGCGGGTCCAGGACCACCGGGTAGGTGCCGCCCCGCACCGACGGCGCCGCCAGCAGCTCCACGGCCCGGGCCGCGACGCCGGAGAACATCGGCTCCAGCCCCTGCACGCTGCGCCATCCCCGGGGATACGCGACGGAATCGAGGTAGCGCTCGATGGTCGCGCCGTCCCGCGCCGTGGCCTGGGCCGAGACGCCGATCTCCGGGCGCACCTCGTGCAGCCACGTCCCCTCGCTGTTGGCGAAGTACCACTCGGTGCGGACGTCGTAGTAGCCCGCCTGGGTGTCCGCGATCTTCGGGGAGGCCGCCAGCAGCAGCGCGTTCAGCCGCTCGAGGAAGCTCCGCTTCTCGGCGAGCGGCACGTCGCGCGGGTCGCCGTCGATCGCGGGGACGGCCTCCTCGGTCCGCGGCGGGACCTCCGCCAGCCGGATCGGCTCGTCCAGGACGACGGCCCGCGACATCTCCTCGGCCGAGGCGATCATGGCGGGCAGGTCGTCCAGCGTGGTGAACGAGGCGACGCCCCAGCCGCGGCCCTTGAACAGGACGCGGACGCAGCCGCCCGCGTCCGCGCTCTCCGCCGCGACCTCGAGCCGCTTCGCGCGGAAGGCGACGCGGCTCGACCAGGTCCGCTCGAAGCGGACCTCCGCGTAGTCGGCCCGCGAGCGCTTCAGCGCCTCCGTGAGTCGGTCGCGCATGTCGTCGGCCCGCTTCACTTCGCGCCCTTCCCCGTGCCCCCGTGCCCCCGTGCCTCAGTGCCCGCGGCCTTCACCGCCTCCTCGTAGTCCGGCCGCACGACCAGCTCGCCGTGGTCGATCACCCAGCGGTCCCACGGGAGGATGATGAAGGCCTTGGTGACGAGCGCGCAGTAGTCCGGATTGTAGGCGCCGGTGCTGAAGGACACGGCGGTCTTGAGCGCCTTGGCCCCTTCCTCGCGCATCACCGAGGCGGCCAGCCGCATCGTATCGCCCGTGTCGCAGGTCTCGTCCACCAGCAGGACCTTCCGGCCCTTGGGGCTCAGCGTGGGGCGCGAGACCAGCGCCGGCGCCTCGCCTTCGTGCTCCCGCCTCAAGGCGATGGACGCGAAGTCGCAGCGGAGGATGCTGGCGATGACCGCGCCGGGGATCACGCCGGCCCGCGCGATCCCCACCACCAGGTCGGGCTGGTAGTCCCGGGAGACCTTCAGGGCGAGGCCGCGGCACAGCTCGCCGAAGAACGGCCAATCCACCTCCATGACGGTCCGGGGCTGCGGGGTCTTCGGCGCTTTGGCCATGGCTTCCGGGAATTGGGGGGTCCGAAGACCATAACCCCTAGGTTGGCCGTTGCCAAGCGGTTGGCCGATTATTACCTTCGGAATCCATGGGCCTCTTCCGGCGTCTCCTGGGCGGCCAGACCTTCGATGACCGGCCCATCAAGCCGCAACGCCTGGATTACCTGAACGAAGCGCTCGCCTTGGAGCGCCAGGGCGACTACGACGCGGCCATCACGAGCTACCGGCTGGCGCTGCGCGACCATCCCAACGAGCCGCGGATCCTCCAGAACCTGGCGATCGCCTTCAGCCGCACCGGCAAGGTGGACGACGCGATCCGCCACTACCGCAAGGCCCTCGAGGCGGACGCGACGCTGGCCGGCGCGCACTACGGTCTCGCGTTCCTGCTCCTCAAGCGCGGCGACCTGGACGGCACGGCCGAGCACCTCAAGGCGTTCCTCGGCAACCCGCCGCGCGGCGTGGACGCGCAGAAGTGGATCGGCTTCGCCGAGCAGACCCTGGCGGACATCGGCGCCCCACCTCTGGCCGCACCCCAGCGCACCGTAGGCCTGGAAGGCGCGTGACGCGGCGTCACGCCACGGCCGCCGTGGCGTGCGCGCTCGCCGCAGTGCTGGGAGGCAACTGCACCAGCCTCACGGGCGACGCCACCGCTCCGCTGGCCATCGAGTTCGTCTTCCCCCGGTTCACCGGGCGCTTCACCATCGAGGAGTTCGATACGGTCCCGATCTCGGTCCGCGTCCTCGACCGGTCCGGGGACAGCATCGCGGGCGCGCTTGTGCACGTGGTCTCGCTCAACGACACCCTGCTGCAGGTGGACACGCAGCCGCTGCAGCTCATCGGCGTGATGCCGGGCACGGCGCGGCTGCTCGCCGCGTCGGAAGGCCTGCAGGGGCTGGACACCGTCAGCGTTGTGCGGGCGCCCGATTCGCTCGCGCTCGCGAGCGGGACCGCCGCCGCCGACACGGAGCCGGTCGCCGACACGGTCTCGACGCCGCTCTCGGTCTCGCTCCTCGACCTCCGGACCGACACGACGCACGCGACCCCGCTGAGCGGCTACCACGTCGTCTTCGCCATCGTGCAGCCGCCGTTCGCGAGCCCCGCCGCGGCCGCGGTCGTCTTCGCGGCCGACACGGCGCTGGTGGACACGGTGACGACGTCCGGCGGCGTGGGTTCGGCGGTCCTCAGGCGGCAGGGCGCGACGTGGCCCGACTCGGTCGTCGTCCAGGCCAGCGCCAGGCGGGCCAACGGCACGGTGG
>Ga0335081_10007018_pt1 | contig 17969 bp, 14 predicted proteins | sample Lox_Sample_35_FD_206713 | JGI IMG/M metagenome (GOLD analysis project Ga0335081, IMG submission 206713) | Soil microbial communities from Loxahatchee National Wildlife Refuge, Florida, United States - Lox_Sample_3.5 | ecosystem: Environmental > Terrestrial > Soil > Wetlands | place: USA... | reverse complement strand
CTTCGACCCCGCAGGCTGGAAGCCGGCGACCCGGTCAACATCACCAATTTACCAATCTCTGCTCAAAGTCAATCACGGCGCAGCCGCTCTTTCCCTTCCATCCGACCCGATGCCCCTCGGCCTTCAAATGCTTGGCCTGCCCCACAACGCCGACGGGATACTTCTCGTTCAAGCGGCCGCCTTCGCGCAGCACGCGCCAGTAGGGCGTGATGCGGCTCTTCCCCGCCCTGCGATCTTCCTCAGCGGCCTCCGCCGAAATCCGCAGGAAAATTCCTGTGGTCAGCGGGCAGGTGACGTCCGCATGGTGCTCGGCCGCAAGACGCGCGCGGATCTGGTTCACCGTTACCAGGCGCCCGCGAGGAACGGCTCGCACCAGCGCGTCCACATCCAGCGGGCGCGGGATCAGCATCGTGCCCGTGCCGCACTGCCGCTGCATCCGCGGGGGGATATCGACCACCTTGGGCTCCTGCGGCTTCTCCAACTTCGCCCGCCAACTCGTCCGGGACGTGAACTTGGGACTCTTCGGACTCTTCATCTATCAACCGTCAAGGTTCATCCTTCACTGTTCATTTCTCATCGTTATGTGTCGTATGCTTCATCCAAGAACTCCACCAAGTGCATCACGCGCCGCTTGCGCCCGCCGTTGTCGGAAGCGGCCACCCCGGCGCGCAGTTGGAGCATGCAGCCGGGATTCGCGGTCAGAATCGTGCTGGCGCCGGTTTCGTCAATTCGCTGCATCTTGTTCGCCAGAAGCCGTTCCGCCATTTCGTTGTGCGCCACATTATAAATGCCGGCGCTGCCGCAGCAAATCTCCGTTTCCTTAAGCTCGACAAAATTCACACCGGGCACGGCCGCGATCAGCCGGCGCGGGGCGGTTCGGATGCGCTGCGCGTGCAAAAGATGGCACGGGTCCTGGTAGGTCACCCGTTCGCGCATGGGACGGAAATCGCGGTTCAATTCGATTCCGGCCAGAAACTCCGTCACATCTTTCAACCGGGCCGCAAATTGGCGCGCCGGCTCCAGCGATTCCTGCTGCTCCTCCTCGAACAGTTGGGGATACTCCTTCAGCACCGAACCGCACCCGGCCGCGTTGGTGACGATGGCATCGAAACGCTCGCTGAGGAAGCCGCGGATGTTGCGCCGGGCCAGTTTGCGGGCGAGATCGCGCATACCGGCGTGGACGTGCAAGGCGCCGCAGCAGCCCTGATCTCTGGGAATCACCACGTCACAGCCGTTCCGGGCCAGCACCCGCACCGTGGCTTCGTTCAAGCGCGCGAAAGCGAGGTTCCCAATACATCCCGCAAAAAAGGCCACGCGGTACTTGCGCTCCCCGACCGCCGGGACCTCCGTGCCCAGACGGTCAAAGAAAAATCGTTCCTCCATTCGCGGGGCCAGGCGCGCAATGCTTTTCATGCGCGCAGAAAACAAGCCGCCGAGCCGAGCCGCAAGCGTCTCGAGGCCGGTCCGCTGAGCGAAGCGCATCAGCTTGCCCGCGAGCTTAAGCCGGCCCGGATGGGCGATCACTTCGCCGAGCAGCACCTCGCGCATCCAATGCTCGAAAGGAGGGCGGCTGTAGAAGCGATCGATCTGGCCGCGCGCCGCTTCGATCAGCCGGCCGTACTCCACGCCTGACGGGCACGCCGTCTCGCAGGCGCGGCAATCGAGGCACAGATCGAGGTGGCGCACCACGCTTTCGCCGAGCGGCAGGCGCCCCTGCTCCACCTGGATCACTTGGTAGATGCGCCCGCGCGGCGAATCCATCTCCTGCCCCAGCTCGCGATACGTAGGGCAGGCGTTCAGGCAGAGCCCGCAATGGATGCACTTCGAGTAGTAGTCCCAGCTCGGGGCTTCGCCGGGGCCGAAGTTCGAGATCGGATGATCGGGCGATTGGGTCATCGATTCAATGATTCATTGACCCATTGACTCATTGAATCAATGAGCCGACGTGCTCATTCGACTCGCACCAGCTCCCCTTCTTCCTTCAAGTAGCGCACCAGCGGATTATCCTCGTCCAGGTCGACGAGGTCGACCGGCAGGCGAAGAACGTCGCCCGCGGCAGCGCAGGCCCTGAAGAAGACTGCCGGGGGAAGTCCGGACACCGCCAGATCGACATCATGCGGTCGAGCGCCGCCCTTTTTGGCGGCAGAACCGAAAACGTATCCTTCGCCAGCGTCGGCAGTCTTTAGCACTTGGGCAGCTTCAGTAATTTTGGCTTTGAGCGACTCATCCACTGCGTTCCTCCTGCCCACCGCGACTTCAGCATTTGTGCAGCAGCCCGCTGCACGATTTCGAGATGGCGTACCCTATAATCCTCCCAGAAACCGCCCGGGAGCCAACGTTCCCTTGGGGTCCCACGCCGCCTTGAGCTTGCGCATCACTTCGAACTCGTCGCCCGGCGGTCCCCAAACGTCGAGCTTTGACTTTAGGTCGGTCGGGCAGCGCCCGACTATGAGGCTTCCGCCCAGGGCGGCAGCAATGTTCCTCAACCTTTCGATGAGGCTGGAGCTCGGGACTTGGGGCTCGAGGCTCGCCCCGGCGGGGATGACGCCGAGTTCCACCACGCCCACTCCAAGCTGGGCGAGCCCAGCCACCTCACAACCTTCAGCCCGCGCTTCCTTCTCTGCACGCTCGACGAATTCTTCGACGCCGGCGATGGGCAGCGCGGCCTTCAGCACCACCGGAACCTGACTCTCGCGCGTAAGCCCGTTGGCGAAATCCGCGATGCGCGCCCACGCCTCGGCTGCCACTTCGGACGGGATGGGGCGGATCGGCGCGTTGAGTGCGGCCGCCAGCCTGCCGAGCTCCGCCTCGTACCGCGCCATTACGCGCTCGGAGCCGCCCGCCTCAATCCAGACGGTCGGCGCGAGAGGCGCGCCGTCGCCGCCAGCAGTCCCGCCGAGCAGAGAGCGAGCGGCAGCACTAAGCAACACTGCGCGCAGTGGGCGAAGCGGTGAACCGAGCAGCTTGCGCCTGAACTCGCGGGCCGCAGCCGGCGTCCCAATCTCGATGGCCCACGTGGCCCGCTGCCGCACTTGCGGATAAAGCTTGAAGGCGGCTTCCACAATCACGCCCAGGGTGCCGTGGGAGCCGATCAGGAGCTTCCCAAGATCGTATCCGGCCACGTTCTTCACCACGCGCCCGCCGGTCTTCACGATTTTGCCGTCTCCGGTGACGATTCTCATGCCCAGCACCATGTCGCGCGGCCCGCCGTAGCGAAGGCGCAACGGACCGGCGGAGTTCGCTGCCAGGATCCCGCCGATCGTCGCCCGGTCGCCCGCCACCGGGTCAAGCGGCACCCAAAGCCGGTGCTCGCCCAGAAGACGCTGCAGCTCGCAGAATTCCAAGCCGGGCTCGACACTCATCACCAGATCGTCGGGTTCGTAGTACACCACCCGTTTCATCTGCTCAAGGCACAACGCAACGTCATAGCGGCTGGGCGCCGCCCCGAGACCGAGCTTGGTACGGTTGCCGCAGGGGATCAAGGCCAACTCGTGGGTGGCGGCGCTCTTCAGCACCTCCGCCACTTCTTCGGCCGAGCCCGGGTGGATCACGCAGTGCGGTGTAACACCGTCAACAGCGAAGGCGGCGCAGACCGCGGGTTCAGTGGAGGCTCGCGCCTCACCCACGATGCCGGCGAGGTCGGTCCGGATGTCGGCTATGGCCTGACTCATATCTGAGCCGGGCTTGGAGTTCGAATTGGGACCTCCAGATAACAGAAGCCCCGTCCCCGACCGCCCATGGTACCCGGCTTTGACGCTTTCCCTAAAACGCGTCTGTTGATTCTAAAGCACATAGTGGCTTCGTTCCGCGGTTTCGACGTGTTTTCTTGAACGTCGTGTCCCTCGCGCCCGTCCAACGGCCGCCGGTCGCCGATTGGTGCGCCGATCAGCCGGGCCGACGCCCGAGTCTCTGTCGAGAGCTGGTTCGTTTTTACACGGTTTATTCATTCTAAAAGACATAGTGGCTTCGTTCCGCGATTCCGGGCGGTTTCTCGGGCCCTCCTAAGGCTTTAGCGCCCAATCCGCAAGCCTGCCGCCTTGGCCAACCGTCGCTGCCGCAGGTCGAACGTCAGAAACACTTCGGCATCCAGGCTGAGGGCTGCAGCAACATGGAGAATATCCAAAGACCGCGTGCCGCTCCGGGCGGTGTGGCGCTTCGCCAAGTCGACGGCCTGGGAGAAGACTTCGTTGGGCAGAGACCGAAGCGGCCCCAGAACAGCGAGATTTTCCTCAAACCTCCGTTGGGCAGCGCTCGCCTGCGCCGCGCTAATGAGCCCGCGAAAAACCAACAGTTGCAGTGCGTTGGTGAGCTCCAGTTGATGGAAGAGCGTCAAGACGAGGATGGGGCGCACCCGGTGCATGACGAGCTCAGCCTTGGGCGTATGCACGTCGCTCACGTAAAGGGAGACCAGAAAACTCGTGTCGGGATAGGCATTCATCGGTCGCCGCGGTCCCAGGCCACGATTTCGGCCCCAGTCACCGGCAGTATCCGATCCCCAAAGATCCTCCGCCTCTGGGCGGCGAAGTCGGGATACTCCGCGGTCTGAGCCTCGGAACGCAGGGGCACCAGCTTCGCAATCACCCGCTTGCGCTTTCGGATCACGATCTCTTCGCCGTGTTTCAGCCGCGCCTCGATCTCGGAAAAGTGGTAGCGCAAATCTCGAACGGTGGCACTCTTCATAGAGTCACATTATATGTGATGCTTTTTAGGAAATCAAGCCGGCGGCCTAGTTCACTTGAATTCTCAGTTCGCCGCACATCTTGCCCGACGGAAACACTTTGCCGGGGTTGAGCAATCCCTCGGGATTGAAGACCGCCTTGATGCGGCGCATCAAATCCAGGTCCCCTTCCGAAAAAATGAGCGGCATCAGCTCATTCTTTTCAATGCCCACGCCGTGCTCGCCCGTGATCGATCCGCCGAGTTCGACGCACTTGGTAATGATGGCTTCGGCGGCCTTCACCACCCGCCGGCGCTGCTCGGGATCGCGGGCGTCGAACATGATCAACGGGTGCAGGTTGCCGTCGCCGGCGTGGAAAATGTTGCCGACGCGCTGCTGGAAGCGCCGCTCCACCTCGCCGATGTAATCGAGCATTTCCACGAGGCGCGTGCGGGGGATCACGCCGTCCTGCACGTAAAAATTGGGCGAGAGCCGGCCCATGGCGCCGAAGGCGTTCTTGCGGCCGCGCCACAGCAGGTCGCGCTCCTCGGCGTTGCGCGCCGAACGCACCTCGCGGGCGTGATTCGCGCGGGCCACGGCTTCGAGAGCCAGCGCCGTCTCCTCAACTTCCTCCTTCAAACCTTCCACCTCGAGCAGGAGCACGGCCGCCGAGTCGAGAGGATAGCCCGCATGAGTGGCCGCTTCGATGGCGCGCAGGGTGAACCCGTCCATCATTTCGAGCGCCGCCGGTGTGATGCCCTGCGCGGTAACGGCCGCCACAGTGGCGGTGGCGTCGGCCACGCGATCATAAACGGCCAGCAGGGTTTTGACGGCCTCGGGGCAGCGCGTGAGGCGCACCGTGATTTCGGTGACGATGCCGAGCGTGCCTTCGGAGCCCACCAGCAGGCCGGTAAGGTCGTAGCCGGGACGGTCCCAGTACTTGGCGCCGGTATGAATCACGCTGCCATCCGGCAGCACCACTTCGAGGCCGAGCACGTGGTTGGTGGTGACGCCGGAGCACAGCGTATGCGGGCCACCGGAGTTTTCGGCCACGTTGCCTCCCAGCGTGCAGGCCTTCTGGCTGGAGGGGTCCGGGACGTAGCAGTAGCCCTGCCCGGCGACGGCGAGCGAGAGATCGAGATTCACCACGCCCGGCTGCACGCGGGCGCGCTCGTTCTCGAGATCGATTTCCAGGATCTTCTTCATGCGGGCGAGCGACAGCACCAGGCCGCCCTCGGTGACCACCGCGCCCCCGCTCAAGCCCGTCCCGGCGCCGCGAGCCACCACGGGCACGCCGAAGTCGCCGGCGAGTTTGACGATTCCGGCCACCTCCGCGGTGCTTTCCGGGAAGACGACGGCCTCGGGCGGCTTGCGCGCCGAGAGGGCGTCGTACTCGTAGAGCATCAGGTCTTCGGGCCGTGAGAGGACGCGCTCCGGGGCGGTAAGGCGGGTGAGGGCGTGAACCAGCCGGTTGGTGGCCATAGCCATGAACGAGCGCGCCGGATGGTTTGCAGCCGTGATCCGCAAGCGCCCTCATGAATTCTAGCGCAACTGGGGCGCGAGGACCGCGCACCGTCAGGCTCGGCGAGGGCGGGCTAATGGTAGAGTAGGGTCATGGCTAAAATCCTGGTCACGGGATGCGCCGGATTTATCGGGTTCCACGTTTCGCGCCGCCTCATTGCGGACGGCTCCGAAGTGGTGGGCCTCGACAGCCTCAACGAGTACTACGACGTCAACCTCAAGCGCGCGCGCCTGGCGCTGCTCCATGCATCCGTCAACGCGAACCGCAGGTTTCGTTTCGTCAAGCAGGACCTCACGGACCGGCCCGCCACGGAGGCCCTTTTTCGCTCGGAAGGATTTGAGAGCGTGATTCACCTCGCGGCCCAGGCCGGCGTGCGCTACTCGCTCACCCATCCTCACGCCTACGCCGATTCAAACCTCACCGGCTTTCTGAACGTGCTCGAGGGTTGCCGGCACAGCGGCGTCCGCCACCTGCTCTTCGCGTCTTCAAGCTCGGTTTACGGCGGCAACACGCGCATGCCGTTTTCCTCCCGCGACAATGTGGACCATCCGCTCAGCCTCTACGCGGCCACCAAGAAGGCCAACGAGCTGATGGCCCACGCCTACGCCCATCTTTATCGCCTGCCCTGCACGGGACTGCGCTTCTTCACGGTGTACGGGCCCTGGGGACGGCCCGACATGGCGCTGTTCATCTTCACCAAAGCCATCCTCGAAGGGCGGCCGATCGAGCTTTTCAACCAGGGCGAAATGCGGCGCGACTTCACCTACGTGGACGACGTGGTGGAAGCGGTCTTACTGCTGCTCGAGAAGATTCCCCAGCCCGATCCGGCGTGGAGCGAGGGCCGCCCCGACTCGAGCTCCGCGCCCTACCGCCTCTACAACGTGGGCGGCCATCGTCCCGTAGAACTGAGCGCATTCGTGGAGATTCTCGAGCGTAAGCTGGGCAAGACGGCGCAGAAGATCCTGCTGCCCATGCAGCCCGGCGACGTTCCCGCCACCGCCGCCGACATCGACGACCTGGTACGCGACACCGGCTTTCACGCTCAGACTCCTGTCGAGGAAGGCATCGGGAAGTTCGTGGACTGGTACCGGGAATATTACCGCATGTAAAGTGGCTCCCACCTGATAGCGGCCTTTGAGCCGGCCGCGCGCTGCCCTGTTGACCTCAGCCCTCGCTTGACGACCCGTAGGGCGCGGCCTCTACTCCCTCCGGAGTTCGCCGGTCAGGCCTTCGCGGTCAAATAACCCAACCGCGTTCCAATTGTGGAACAAAGCTTCCGCTTTGGGTTTGATAACTATAAAGCAATACCCCTGTAAAACACAGATCGCGCGCCACTTGCCAGAGTCTCATCTGGCATCCGAACTGCCCGATCCCCCTGCAAGCGACGATCCGGAACCTTCTGGGGTCCGCAGCCGACTGCTCGTCTCAACAGGCGCGCACGGCACGGGTCTCGCTGGCGCGGGCGCCCGCGCGAGAGGGCAGGCAGGCCGCACGCGTGGGCCGAGGGGAGAGATCTTTGCCGGAGGTTCGACGGAGACGACATCGGACGAGACGGAGTCGAGGCGGACCCAGCGCGCAGATCGTTCAGCTTGCTCTGTTCGCCGCCCTGGCCTGGGGGGGTCTGATGGCGCTCAAGGCGCTGGGGCCGCTTGATCGTTCCGGCCAAACGCCGGAGGTTCAGGATGAATGGGCCGACCTGGGCCTGCCCGCCTTTTTGACTCCCACCTTTCGCCAACCGGAACGGCCGGTGTACCCGTACTCCATAATTCCCGGCGGCGTCGCAAGCTCCCGCGAGCTCCGCGAGGCTGTGGCCAAAGACCGGTTGGTCGCCGCCCACTACCAGGACTTTGATCTTGCCCACACGCGCATCGTACGGCTGAACTCAGTGCGCGTCGCCTACGTCTCATACCGTTTGCGCAACGAAATCTTCTGGACGCGGCGTCCCGTGACTCTGCGGGCGGGCGAAGCACTGATCACCGACGGCCGGCACTTCGCGCGTACGCGTTGCGGCAATCGCCTCACGGAAACGCCGCCGCAGACCCATTCGCCTTCCGAGCCGCCCGCGGAGACGCTCGATACCCCGCAGAGGCTGGTGACCACTTCGCTGCTGGAGACTGCGACGCCGCTCGACATTTCGCTGACGCCTCCACCGCCCGGAAAAACTCCAGGCAGGATCGATAAGGGGACCCCCCGGGCCTCCGCGGTTCCGGTGGGAACCTTCGACTTCTTTATCCCAACCGGCGGAGGAGGGATGAAGAAGCACTGCGACCCCAACGCAAAACCTCCCGACGAGGATTGCCGCCCTCCCAAGCCGTCGCCAACGCCCGAGCCGGGCACACTGCTCCTGGTCTCCTCCGGTGCCGCGTACTTGTTGTTGCGCCTCAAGTGGCGCGCCTAGCGGTTCGATGCTCCGCCGCGACTTAGCGCACAAGCGCCCAATCTTAGACCGCAAATTATCGTGGGGAGGTGGCGGATTTCGCGGGTTCAAAAGGAACTACGACCTCGCCTGCGAGCGCGCGCCCAATGCGCTCCGCGGCGTGCCCGTCGCCGTAAGGATTAACAGCCTGCGCCCTGCGCTCGTGCTCTCGCGGATCGTCGAGCAGCCGAGCGGCCTCGCTTACGATCCGGTCCTTCGCGCTGCCCACCAACCGCACTGTGCCGCACTCCACCGCCTCGGGACGCTCCGTGACCTCGCGCAGCACCAGTACCGGCACGCCCAATGCCGGCGCTTCCTCCTGAATGCCGCCGGAGTCCGTCAACACCAGGTAAGACCGCTTCATCACCTGAACCAGCGCCAGATAATCCAGCGGGGCCGTGAGCACGACGTTCCGTATCCCGCCCAGCAACCGGTGGACGGGCTCGCGGATGCTGGGGTTCGGGTGTACGGGGTAAAGAATTCGAACCGCGTCGCCGTAGCGCGCGCTGAGTTCTTGCAGGGCCTCGCAAATGCGCTCGATGGGCTCGCCGAAGTTCTCGCGCCGATGCGCCGTCACCAGGATCAGGCGGGCGTTCGCGTCCTCGAGGGCTCGGGCGGCATCCCCCAGGGAGCGCGGGGCCCAGGGTTGCGCCTGCACCCACCGCAAGGCGTCGATCACCGTATTGCCGGTCACCACCACCTGGTCCTCGGAGACGCCCTCGCGCAGCAGATTGGCGCGGGCGCGCTCAGTGGGCGCGAAATGGAGGTCCGCAATCACGCCGGCCACGCGGCGGTTGATCTCCTCGGGAAAAGGCCGCCACTTGTCGTGACTCCGCAGGCCGGCTTCCACGTGGCCCACGCGGGCGCGCGCGTAGAACGCCGCCAGAGCCGCCGCGGCCGCCGTAGTGGTGTCGCCCTGCACCAGCACCCAGTCGGGGCGTTCGCCGGCGAGCACCGATTCGAGGCCGAGCAGCGCCGAAGCCGCCACCTGCGAGGGCGTCTGGTTGGCTTCCATCAAGTCGAGATCGGAGTCCGGCGAAATCTGGAAGAGGCTGAGGACCTGATCGAGCATTTGGCGGTGCTGCGCCGTGACGCACACCCTGGAGACCACGCCGGGGCGCCGGCGCAGCTCGGCGATCACCGGAGCCAGCTTGATGGCCTCGGGCCGGGTTCCGAAAACGGAGAGAACGCGCAAGGCGGCAGCCATTCAACCTCGGTGGTCTCAGTGCGGACGGCGGCCGAACAGCATCAGCGCGCAGCCCGCGAACGAGGTGGCCATCAGCGTCACCATGATGTAAGCCGGGGGCAGATGCGAAAGCCCGCCCGCCACCGCGCCGCCCGCAAAGCTGCCGAGAAACTGCAGCGTCTGGAACGAGCCGAGCGCGGTGCCGTAGGACGTGTCGGGCGCAGCCTTGCTCACCAGGCTGGGCAGGACGGGCTCGAGGCCTGTAAAGCCCACCAGAAACAAGGTGCCCGGCACCAGCACGGCGGCGAGCGTCTTAGGGTCGAGTCCGGCGGCCGACGGGCTGAAAAGCAGCACGGCGCTCACCGCCAGGACGAAAAAGCAGAGCGCCGCCAGGCCCCGGCCCCAGCCGTGGTCCGCGCCCCGCGAAAAGCCGAACATCGTGACGCCGCTGATCAGCAGCATGGGCAGTAGCACCTCGTAATACCGGGTCATCTTCAAGTGGTGCTGGCCGGTGACAATCAGCGGAAAGAAGAACCAGAACGAGGTCATGAAGGTGTTCATGAAGAAGGCGCTCAAATCGAGCGCCAGCACCGCCGGCAGGCGAATGACCTCGCCCAGGCGCAGCGGCGGCGACGGGTGCGGCGCCATGTAAGGCAGGAAGCGCGCGAGCAGCAGCACCGAGCCCACGCCGAGCAGCCCCGTGAGCACGAACAGGAAGCGCGCGCCGGCCAGGCCGGCGAGGAACGGCCCCCCGATCACGCCCAGGATGAAGGAAGCCCCGATGGGAATGCCGATGATCGCCATCGCGGTCGAGCGCCGCTCGGAAGGGATGTTGTCGGCCACGGTAGCGAAGGCGGTGGACGTGATGGTGCCGATCCCCTGAACGAAGCGCGCCAGGATCAGCTCCGTGATGCGATAGGACGCCGGGAACCAGGCCGGCGCCGCGCACAGAAACGAGCCCAGGGCAAACACCGACATGCCGATCAACAGCACTTTGCGGCGCCCGATGCGGTCGGAGAGGCGGCCGAGCGGAATCTCAAAGCAGGCCATGGCCAAGCCGTAGCAGCCGAAGGCAAAGCCCACCAGAAACCGGGACGGAGTGAATTGCAGGCCGTAAAGCGTAAAGACGGGCAGGACCAGGAAGAGCCCGAGCATGCGCAGGCCCACGGCCAGGGCCAGCGCCAGCAGAAGCTTCTTCTGGGCGGCGGTAAAGGCGATGCGCGGGTTGGCCGTTGCGGTGGCCATCAGGAAAGAACGGGCGCGCCGTCCGGCGGCCTCAGTTCAACGTTGGACGCTGCCCGGGCCGCTCAGGCCGGCCGCCAGCGCTCGATGTGCACGCTCAAGCCGCATTCGAACCTGACTTCGGGCGCGGTTTGCGGCGGCTTCCATACGGCGAGAATCGCCGAGCCTTGATAGACGCGCTCAAAGGCAATTTCCGATTGCGACACGGTTTCGATGGGCGCGATCCACCAGACCGGCTCGGGATACGCCCGGAGCGCGATCTTCACGCCCTGCCACTCGTCCACCAGCCGGAGCTCGGGCGCCGCGAGCTCGCCCCGAAAACCGAGGGGTTCGATCTGAGCGCCGCCCGCGGACTCGGCGCGGAAATAGCGGCCGGGCGCGTCCGGCGCCAGCAGATTAAACACCAGCTCGAGCCCGAAGGCCAGCGGCGCCGGACCGGCGGGCGGGGCCGGGGAGGCGGGCTCGGGCCCGCGCTGCGGGACGGCGTCAAACCGCGATCGGCACTCGAGCCGCCAGACACCGCTGTCCGCCTGGGCGCTGACCTGTTTCGACGCCTCGATCCCATACAAGGCGCCGGCCACCCCGGCCGTGCCCGACGCCGTCATCTCAAAGCTTGCGCGCCCCTCGCCGTACAACCCGCCCGCCGCAGGCGCGAGCGTCCACGCGCCGCCCGCCAGCTCCGCGCTCTCCTCGAGCGCAAGGTTGGCGAAGTCGGGGTATTGCTTCGCACCCGGAAAACCGTAAGAGCGGAAAACGTGGCGCGGGTAGCGGTCGTAGCGCAGCAGGGCTGCCAGGTTCGGCTCCTTGCTGCGCACCAGTTCGTGGATGGAGGCGGGCGGCTCGTCGCCGGGGGCCTGGGCGTGGGCGGCCTCACGCACTTCGGCGTGGTAGGGCTCGGGCCGCCGGGCCAGGGCGTTGATCAGCTCCGTGTCTGCCGGCTTGAATCGCAGGCTTGAGACGGTGCCGCCGTCCGCCGGCCGCAGCACCAGGCCAAAGAGCTCGTGATCCACCAGCGCCTCTTCGCGGCCGTCGCAGTCGAAGTCTACCAGGCGCACGCGCGGGCGGCCGTCGCCCTGCTCCGCCCCGGCGCGGTCGAGCAGCACTTCCGCCTGAATCAGGCGGCGCTGGACGCCCGTGCGCAGGTGCGGCGTGTACAAACCCCCGAAGATTCCGTGCCAGTAGGCGTCATTGCACTGCGCCGCCAGCAGATGGGTTTCGGCCTCGGCGAGCAGAGGCTCCCGCTCCGCGCTCGCCGGCAAGCCGCGTGCGGTCGCCAGGCGCCGGCTCACGTCCAGCATGAGCTTATGCACCTGGTTTGACTCCGGGTACTTCGCCAGAAAATTCCGCCAGTAGCCTCCGCGCAGGAAGCGTTGAAAGCGTTCGGCCTCCGGCAAGCGGCTGCTTTCGGCCACGCAGGCCCGGAGCGCGCGCGCGGCTTCGAGCGGCAGAGCCCAGAGCATCATTTCCTCGTAGGAAGCCGTGGGCAGATAGATGCGGCCGAGGGGTGGCTGCGCGTCGAGAAAGTCGGAAACGGTGGTGGTCTCCACCCAGCCGGCAGCCCCCTCCAGCGCCTGGAAGAAGCGCTCCAGCCAGAAGTTTTCGTAGCAATGCTTGAAGGTTTCGGGCCAGCCGCCGAATTTCTCGCAGTCGTCGCCCATGGCAAACAGCGGCGCAACGGGCTCCGAACTGGCCAGGCCCTGGCGCAGCAGCTCGATGGTTTCGGCCGGCTCGCGAAACGGAATGGCGTAACGAAACGCCTTCAGGCTCGGCACCAAGCGCAGCGCGCATCCCGATTCCTCGGTCACGTAATAGCCGCGCAGACCGCCCGCCTCCACCCCGGCGCTCAGGAAGTGGGTGTCATCCAGCATGACGTAATCCACGCCATTTTCGGCCAGGGGCCGCGCCAGGCCGGGCTCCCAGACGCGCTCGGCCACCCAGGCACCGCGCGGCGCGGCGCCAAACCGGCTGCGGAGGTAATCGCGCAGCTTGATCAACTGCGCGCGCTTGTCGCGGTCCGGGATGACCGGCAGAATGGGCTCGTAAAACCCGCCGCCCACCAGCTCCGCCTGGCCGCGCTCCACGAGGGCCCGAAGCTGGTCGAAGAATTCGGGATGCCGCGGCTCGATCCACTCCAGCAGGTGCCCCGAATAATGCAGGCTGACGCGCACCCGCGGATGGCGTGCCAGCACGTCGAGGAAAGGGCGGTAAGACTTGCGATAGGTCTCTTCGATCACGGAATCGAAGTTCCCCACCGGCTGATGGGAGTGGAGCAGGAGCGCAAAGGACACTCGGGCCAAAGGTCTGCCTTCTGGGCGGAATGAGAAGCATTCACGGCTGCGCCGCTAGTCTTTTAGAATAGAATGTCACGGCGCCCGCTGTCAGCAGGAAATGCGCCGCGATCAGTCCCGGGACCGCCCGCGCCGGGCGCCCGATAAGGCAGCCGATGAAAGAACCCGAATTCGATCCCCGGCCCATCCTGAAGTGGTGTACTTCGGACCTTGACGCTCTGCTGGCGCGCCTCCGCGCGGCGGTGGAGCACGAATCGCCGAGCGGCGACCGGGCCGCGATCGACGCCATGGCGGAGTTCTATGCGGGCGAATTCCGCGCCGCAGGGGGCCGCGCGAGGCTGCTGCCTCACCGCACGGCCGGCGCCGCGGTGCTGGCGGAGTTCCCTGCTCCGGGCGCCGGGGCGGGCCGGCCCGCCGTCAAACCGCTCCTGCTGCTCGGCCACCACGACACCGTATGGGCCCTCGGCACTCTGCGCTCCATGCCCTTTCGCCTGCGCGCGGGGCGCGCCTACGGTCCCGGGATCTACGACATGAAATCGGGCATCGCCTGCGCGCTCTGGGCCCTCAAGGCCCTGCGCGCGCTTCGCCTGCCGCGCTCGCGGCCCGTCCGCGTGTTTCTGAACCCCGACGAAGAACTGGCCAGCCGCGCCTTTCGCGGGCGGATTCAGGCGGAGGCGCGCCGGGCGCATGCGGTGCTGGTGCTCGAGCCCGCGGCCCCGGGCGGCGCCTTGAAGACGGCCCGCAAGGGCGTGGGCGAATTCCGCCTGACGGTGCGCGGCCGCTCCGCCCATGCCGGCATCAACCCCGCCGCCGGCGTGAACGCCATCACGGAGCTGGCGCACCAGATTCTGCGCATTGAGCAGATAGCCGGCGCCGGGCGCGGCGTGACCCTCACGGTAGGCGTGATCGAGGGCGGAACGCGCTCCAACGTGGTGCCGGAGACCGCCCGCGCCCGCATCGACGCCCGCGTGCCGCGCCTGGCCGACGGACGGCGTATCGAACGGCTCATGCACGCCCTCAGGGCGGTTCATCCCGAAGCGCGGCTCGAAGTGGAGGGCGGGATCAACCGGCCCCCGATGGAGCGGGTGCGGGCGGCGGCGCTCTTCGCGCGCGCGCAGGCGCTGGGCCGCCGCATGGGCCTGGAGCTGGCGGAGGCTTCAACAGGCGGCGGCTCCGACGGCAATTTCACCGCCGCGCTCGGCATCCCCACCCTCGACGGCCTGGGCGGCGTCGGCGACGGCGCTCACGCCCGCCACGAGCATGTTGTGGTGCGCGAGCTTCCGCGCCGGGCCGCGCTCCTGGCCGCGCTGATGGCCACTTTATGATTGCGGCGCAGGCCGGGCGCCGCAGGTGGGCGTGCCGCGGCTGGGCGACGGGCGATCAGGATGTTCGTCACCGCCCGGATCGCGGAATACGCCTGGCGCTGAACGTTGAAGACGGTCACCAGCACCCCAAACGGGCGTCGAGGCCTGCCGGCCCCTGCACCGAGCGGCCCTACGGGCTTGCGAAGCCCGACACGACCTGCCGCAGCGCGATGGCGTTCACCGTAAGCTTGCCCTGGTCCAGCAGCCCCTGCCGCACGCTCTGGCGGTAAATCTGCCAGGCCAACTCCCTCTTGCGGAGAAGAAGTTGGCGCCCAACACGGCCGCGCTGGGCCGCGAAGCCCGACTCGTCCGCCGGCGCCCGAGCCAGCACTTCAAACACCAGCCGGTCGTCGCCTACGGTTACCACCTCGGAGGTCTGGCCCGGCTGCAGCATGAAAGCAGCCTCGAGCGCGGAGCCGGGCACCCGGCCGTTCAGCTTGTCCTGCGGCGTAAACTCGGGGCTCTCTTCCACCTTCAGGCCCATGCCGTCCGCCACCTTGGCGAAGTCAGCCGTTGCGGCCTTCAGAGCCAGCTCGTGGGCACGCTGCTCAATCACCAGACTCGCCCGATCCATGCGGTAGTCGTGTTCCACCTGCGCCCGTACGTCGCCAAACAATTGTCCATGCGGTGCCACCTGGCGTGACAAATGGGCGATGATCACGCTTGCGCCCACGTTCACGGGATCGGTGACGTCCTCGGAAGTAAGTTGAAACGCGCGCCGGGTCAGCTCCTGGTTGTAATCGAGCTCGGGAAGGGCCTGGCCGTATTGAAACAGCGGCGTTTCCTTGGTCTCCAGGCCTAACTTCGCCGCCTCCAGATCGAAGTGCGCGGGATCAGCCTTCAGCTCCTGGTCAATCCAGTCCGAGAGCCACGCCTTTCCATCACCCTGCCGAGTACTGTCGAGCGGCTGCTGAGCCCCGTTGTTCGACTCGTTTCGCCACGCCGTCATGAGCATGCCGGCGTCGCCGGAATCAATTACGATGTAGCGCAAAGAGCGCCGCTCGGGCATTCGGTAGTGCGTGAAATTGTCTGCGAAGTAGGCTTCGAGTGAGGCCGGATCTTCTTCGGGCTCGCTCTGGGCGTAACGGGCGGCTTCGAAGTACACGTAAGCGACCCGCGCCCTTTGATTCAATCGCCTGAACTCGGCGTGAACTTCGTCCGGTGATACCTCCACCGCGTCGGTCACCAGATCGCGCAGCTCGGCAACCAGCGGCCGGGCGCGGGCGTCGGACGCCTCCAGATCCTCGCCGTCCTGATCCGCGCCGGCCGCCTTGAGGCCCAGTTTGCCGGCCTCGGCGAGCACCGCGTGGTCGAGCACCATTTCGTCAAACGCGTAGGCCGCGAACTGGGGCGTCACCTCGGGGTTGTTGTCGAGGGCCCCGTGGAAATACTGCTCGAGCCAGTGGTTGAGGTCTCGATTGGTAATGCTGCTGCCGGCGAAACTCGCCAGCACAATGGGTGGCGCGCCCCGGTGGCCGTGGGTCAGCACGATCTTTATGATGGCGCCCACCACCACCACCACCGTCAGGATGCCGAGCACAATGTTTTGCCGGCGCCTTCGCTGCCGGCGCCTGCGGCGCTGCCGGCGCCCGCTCGAAGTGCGGTGCCGGCGTCCGCTGGGGCTCGGGCCGCTGGCCGAATCACCCGCCGTGGCGACATCTTGGAATTCCGTTTCCATCCCGGGTATCTGACTAGTATACAGCCCGCACGACCCGAAGGCAAACGTACCCCCCATGTGGGCGCGGTGGGAGCGCCGCGGGTGGCGGCACAAGGGCTGGGTTTCAACTCGGCCGTTTCGGGGCCTCTTCACACGGGTGCGATCTCGCGCCCTGGCAGTTCATGAATGATCCGACTCAGGCGGCGGCAAGCACATCGAGCAGGCGTACCATCGCCAGCGTGTCCTGCTTGCAGTAAGCGATCAGCGCCGCGCGCAATCTTCTGCGCTCCACAGATTCCAGTTCGCCGCGAATCATCTCCTCCCATTTCAGGCCTGCCATGCTGCCTTCCGATACCTCCATGCCCTCGTAGGTCATGTCGGGAACGAGGGCCGGCAGCACGCTCTTCAGGGAGTACGAGCCTTCGAAGCCGGGGTGATACACTTCGGCGCGTATCACGGCCAGCAGGTCCCACAGCCGCTTCTGAATTCCGTCGATCGCGCCCTCGTACTTCGGCAACCAGCCCGCCAGATCTTTCAGGCAGCCCGACTCGAACCCCTGATGATAAACCACGATGCTGCCTTTCCGGCCGATCGCCCGGCAAAGGGACTCGATGAAAGGCGGCCGCGGGTCGGCGTCGTTCTCGGCCAGGAATTCGTAGTGTTCCAGCGCAGCGCCCGGCTTTCGCCGGATGTGCAGCGACCATTGGAAGGGGAGGTTGTCGTAGGGCCTCATGCCGGCATATAGCGGCAGCGCCAGGCCGAGGGTCTCGAAGTCCATAAAGTGGACCGGATACTCGAGCTGGGCGAGCCACTGCTTGAACCCCGTCCCGAACCAGGGCTTTCCGCTGCGCACACTCTCGCGGGCCCGCGCCTGCTTCTCGCTGAGCGCGAAGCCCGCGGGGATGTCGCCAATCCGCTCGATCCCCGCGTCTTTCAGCTTCTGGAGCTTCTGAGCCGAGATCCCGGGAAGGTTGCTGACGTGGTCCTCGGGCAACGGCTTGTTGCAGACGTCGAAGAACTCGCAGGTGAAGGGGTTCGTACATTGCCGGCCCGGCGGGATATCCGGCGCCTCGGCCTGCGCCAGCATCTTCCGTTCCTCGCGGATCAGCTTGCGCACGTCGCCGCCAAGGTCCGCCGTCTCGCTGGTGAGGTCGTGAATGCGGAACAGCTTGTCCAGTTCGTATTCCTTCCCATCGTAGACGTACTCCCGGTTGAGGTGCATCAGGCAGGGAACCACCTTGAAGCCGCACCCTTCCAGCACGAGCCGCTGGATGGCCACGTCGTACGTGTAGTAGTCCTTGAGCTGCGTCGCCGACTTCACCTCAATCAGCCGCCACGTGCCCTTGGCGCGCCGTTCCAGGATGTCGGCCCTGATCAGAATATTGTCGTGGCGGAAGGCGGCCTCGAACAGCGCCGGAGCCTGGCCCTTTGCCACCACGTCCGCAGTCACGGCCAGCGCCTTGTTCAGTTCCTCGTGCCCGGCCTCGATCAGCACTCCGCTGGGGAACATCTTCTGCGCCAGACGTCCCACCTCCTGGCCCTGTTCGATCACCGCCCGCGAGCTCTCGTCGAGCTCGCCCGCCAGATCGGGTTCGTGCACTTCGAGGTAGAGCCGCTTCAGGCATTGCCAGCCCGCC
>Ga0335081_10007017_pt1 | contig 17970 bp, 12 predicted proteins | sample Lox_Sample_35_FD_206713 | JGI IMG/M metagenome (GOLD analysis project Ga0335081, IMG submission 206713) | Soil microbial communities from Loxahatchee National Wildlife Refuge, Florida, United States - Lox_Sample_3.5 | ecosystem: Environmental > Terrestrial > Soil > Wetlands | place: USA... | reverse complement strand
GGTCCGAACCGGCAGCCGCAGCAACCGTCGGGCGGGGGCTGGGATTTCTTGCCAAGCGACGATCCCCAATGGGGCGTCCACGAGCCCGCCTCGCGGTCCCATCACTTTCAATGGCACCGTCTGTCCACCCGCCGCCCGGGTGAGAATGTTGACGAAACCTTCGCCTCCGTCAGTAAGTGGACAAAGATCGAGTTCCCAGCGGCGATGCCGCGCGCGGAGCGCACGGGCAGTGACGTCGCAGGCTGCCAGCGCCGTCAGGGAGCCTTTGAATTTATCAAAAGCAATGAGGACGCGCACGCGCGCAGGCTGAGCGTCCCTCGGCGCCTTGAGAAGACTTAAACGCGGCGGTCTCGAGCCCGCCCCGTGGGGGCGGCGGCGGACCCCGCAGACGTAATTACTTCGATGAGCTCTCCTTCATGAGCTGGATCCAGTCGGCGGTGCGCATACGGACCCGCGGGAAGGAGACGCACAATTTATAGAGATCCTCGAACTCGCCGGCAAAATCGCGCGGCAGCCGGTTGCGACGCAGGTACCAATCCTCGAAATCGCGGACGCTGGTGAGCGCCTTGATCTCGATGACGTTCTTCATCGCGTCGGGGAGGAGATCCAGCAGATACGTTTTAACGAGCTCGGCGCGCTCGGCGCCGTCACCGGTGACCTTCTCGCAGATGGCTTGGATGTGGGCCGGCTTGATGGTGCGGTATTTGGCCTGAAGGTAGTTGTTGATGCGCGAGACCGCTATGCCGGTAAGCTTGTGCAACTGGACCTGATTGATGCCGTTCTTCTGCATCACCGCGTCCAATAGCCCTGGGAATAGTTTCTTGTTCATCTTGGCGCTACAGTAACATGCTGCTGCGAATTTACCAGATACAAAATATGTGCGGGGCACGCTTTTTGCCCGTGAATTCCGGTTGGAACGCTTCGCCGCACACCGGTGTGGCTAGAAGGGATTGCCGTCGGCCTTGGTGCCGCAGAGATGGACGTCGAGACCGAGTTCGGCGGCGAGTGCAGCCTTGGTGTAGAGGGCCAGGTCCGCCTCCCGCGCGCTGCGAGCGTACGCGACCTGGATGTGATTGGCCTTGTGGCGGGCCATCATCTGGTCGCGCGTGACGCCGTAGGTCACGGCGTGCATGATGGGCCACTGCACGGTCGTTTCGCGCCAGCGGCGCTCGGTTTCCTCGGGCGGAAGGGCAATGGCTTTGGCCCGGCCCAAGTCCATCTTGAGCCCGCCATGTTCGACAAAGATGCGCGACCACACAATCTCGCCGGGTTTCGCGATGCCGCGCAGCGTACCGCCGCCGAGGCGGAAGTACATCGGCGGCTGGCGCAGCGAATCACTGCCCGCCCAGCCCCCGGCATGGTGCTCGGCCGGTGCGCTGCCCGAGATGAGGAAAACCCACACGTATTCGTTCGTACTGCCGCTCCGATCCCAGTCGCCCCACCGCAGATCGTGCAGGGTGTTCTCCACCGGCTGTCCGAGCGCCCGGTGCACGCGATGGGTGAACAAGCCATCGAGCCCGGCGCACTCATCCACCTCGTTGAAGTGCGGAATCGGCTCGCCGGCGCGGATGATTCTGCCCTGCGCATTCTTCACCGGCGGTCGCTCCGAGCTGTTGAGCGTTCCCTCGGCGAGATCGGAGGCTGGCAGAAGGTCTTTGAGCCCCTGTTGATACTGGATGCCGATCGCGTCGCAGCCGAACTCGTCGGCGATGCGACAGGCGGCGATGTAGGTCCTACACTGCCAGAGCACCTGGTTCTCCGTGAGCTCGGTGGCCTCGTCGGTGCCGAGATGAAAAGTGAAGCCCTTGCGGCGATACCAGGTGTACACCGCCCGCGCCTCCGCCCTGCTGACCTGCGTGGCGCGATGGTAAAGGGCCGACTGCGACAGGCGCTCCTTGTAGACCCCGGTGGGGAAGAGCAGGTCGTCGGGGATGATGGCGTTGAACATGCCCATGCAACCTTCGTCGAACACGCCGAGGATCGCTTTGCGGCGGCGGAGGTCGCCGGCGAGGCGCGCAGCAACGGCAGCTGCCGTCCTTGGAACGCGGGCCGCGGCCAACGGTTTGACATGCGGGGTCCGGTGTGTCGCGCGACCCGTGGCGAGCCAATCGGCAAGCCGGGTGAGAAAGTAATCGTCATCAAAATTCTCACTCCAGAGGGTGGAGTATCTCACGCCGGCTTTGGTGAGGGAGCCGTTGAGATTGAGCATGCCGACGAGGCCCGGCCAGGTGCCGGACCAGTTGGCCACGGTCAGAATCGGCGCCGCATGCGAGATGAGGCCGTGCAGCAGATGGTGAGAGTACTGCCAGACCGCCTCAGCCACGATAAGCGGCGCCCGCGAATCGAGTGAGGCGAAAACTTCCATGCCCTCCTTCTGCGAGCCGATAAAGCCGTGCTTCAGCGCAGGCTTGTACGGATGGACGCGGACCAGCCGGTGACCCAGACGGGCCACCGCAGCGGTGAGCTTCTGTTCCATTGCGGCTTGGGCGGGCCAGCAGATTTCGTTGGCCGATTGGCGCAAGTCGCCATTGGCGACCAACAGGACCGTTTTGTTCGGATGTCGATTCATCGCAGTTTGGGGGTTGCGGGCTGGATTGAAGGTGGAACGAATATCGTGGACTTGGCAAAACTCGCCCGCGATCTCGGCGCGGGATGTCGGAAACAGCGGGACTATACCAATGCGACCGCGTGGGAGGGAATTAAGATGTTATGCTCGCTGATGGCGATTGTTGCCCCGTCTGCGCGGTCTGTAGATGGGAGTTCGTCCACCGGTTGCCACCAACCAGGCGGAGCTGTCACCTTCGGGCGCGCGCCCGGCAGTGCTCTCATCAAGTCTCAGGTGTTCGTTTTTTCCGCAAGCTGCGGCCGTCGGGCGCCGTACGTTGCCCGCACCCGTGGCCCTCGCGAGTGCTGCGAGGCTTATCACGAGGGTGTGGTGCACCCATTGCCGGCGCTGGACTGGGATGATTGGCGGAGCGCGCATGGGTCCTGCTCGACGCACGCCCGAGCGAGTGGACACCCAGTCGGGCTGCGCGCCGGAGATCGGTTGCCAGAATCGCAATATTTCAGCGAAGCCGATGGTGAAGGATCCTGCCCGCTTTGCGGCCAGCGACGTGACTGCGTGCATCGCCGTGCGGGCAACGGTCCTGGGGCAGGGGAGGATCCCTCCACGCGAATCCGTGCCAGCCCCGGTGAGTGAATTTCGAAGCCGGGAAACAGTTTTCAGAGGGGCCGGCTGCGGGGACCCACTTTTCACCCAATCGTCACGTGGAGATTTGCCAAAACAGGAGATATTTTTGCGAGTAGGGTGACTTATATAATCCAGTTGCGGTGCTCCTAGGTGGGGAGAAAATGTTAATATCTCTTGTGCCTATATGGCCATCAGGAGGCGTAATAATAGGCCGCACGCTATACGTTGTGGTTGACCATCTCGCAAACCACAACAGGTAGTAGGTCCCCTAGTTCAGGCGGCCCAAGCCGCTTAGCGGCAGGCCCGACCTGCCAGACTTTTTACCCACTTCCTACCATGGATAGCTCTGCTCTGCCCATTTCCCATGCCGCGAATGGACTGCAGGACTTCATCGCCATTTCCCGTTACGCCCGCTACTCGCCCGAACTCCGCCGCCGGGAGACTTGGGCGGAGGCCGTCGGTCGGGTGCGGGACATGCATCTCGCGCATTATGCCGACACCTCGCTCGGTGACGCTGCGCTGGCGGCGCTCACCGCTGCGGATGTCACCGCCGAGGACCTCACGCGTATCGGCCGGCTGGGCCGGCTGCACGAGGTGATCCGCTCCGCCTTTGCGGCTGTGGAGCGGCGCGAAGTGCTGCCTTCGATGCGCAGCCTGCAGTTCGGGGGCGAGGCCATCCTCCACAAGCATGCGCGCATCTACAACTGCGCCTTCACCTACATTGACCGCTTGGAGGCGTTTCGCGAAACGCTTTATCTCCTCCTCTGCGGCTGCGGCGTGGGCTTCTCCGTGCAGCGGCACCATGTGGCCAAGCTCCCGCCGTTCGCACCGCTGCGGGCCACCGCCGTTGTGTCCACCTTCGTCGTGCCCGATACGATCGAAGGCTGGGCCGACGCCCTGCACCAGTTGATGCTTGCCGCCGTCGAAGGCCGCCGGGTGATCTTTGATTACTCGGCTATCCGTCCTGCCGGCGCGCCGCTGCGCACTTCGGGCGGCAAGGCGCCGGGTCCCGAGCCGCTGTTTCACTCCTTGACGCGCATCGAGCATATCGTGCAACGCGCGGCCGGCCGCCGACTGCGTCCGATCGAGGCTTACGATATTCTCATGTGGGCCGCCAAGGCCGTCCTGTCGGGCGGCGTGCGTCGCTCGGCCACCATCTGCCTTTTTTCCGCCGATGACGCGGAAATGGCCGCCGCCAAGACCGGCAACTGGTTCCAGGACCACCCGCAACGCGCTGCGAGCAACAATTCCGCGGTGATCGTGCGTACCCAAGCCACCCGCGCCCAGTTCAATCAGCTCTTTGAGGCGCAGAAGCAGTTTGGAGAACCGGGCTTCTATTTTGTGGAAGATCCCGAATACGGCGCCAACCCCTGCGTCGAGATCGGTCTGCACCCCCGGCTCAAGCTCGATGCCGCGGCCATCGCGCGCCTGCGCGCGCTCGGACATCAGGGCGAACTCCGCGAAGGCGACGTGCTCAGCGGCGTGCAGTTCTGCAACCTCACGACGGTTTCGGCCGCGGCCTCCGAGACGCCCGCCCGGTTCTACGAGCTCTGTGCGCACGCCGCGGTGATCGGCACGCTGCAGGCGGGCTATACCGGATTCGACTATCTCTCCCCCGTCTCGCGTCTGATCACCGAACGCGAGGCGTTGCTGGGCGTGTCGATCTGCGGCGTGCTCGACCGGCCCGACGTGCTGCTCGATGCGGCGGTGCTGCGGACCGGTGCGGCGGTCGTGAAGGCCGTCAACGCGGTCGTGGCCCGCGCCTTGGGCATCAATCCCGCCGCCCGCACCACCTGCGTGAAACCCGAGGGCACGGCCAGCCTGTTGCTCGGCACCAGCAGCGGTCTGCACCCGCACCACTCGCTGCGCTACTTCCGCCGCGTGCAGACCAACGTGTACGACCCGATTTTCCAGCATTTCAAGCGCGCCAATCCCCACATGGTCGAGTCCAGTGTGTATGACCTGAACGGTCGCACCGAAGTCATCACCTTCCCGGTGGAAGGCCCGGCTTTCGGCATCTACCGCGATGACCTTTCCGCGGTGAAACACCTCGAGTACGTCCGGCTTGTGCAGCAGCATTGGGTTCAGGCGGGTCGCGCCCACGAGAAATTCTCGCCGGGTCTGCACCACAATGTCTCCTGCACGATTTCGGTGCGCGGCGACGAGTGGCCGGCAGTCGCCGACTTCATTTGGGAGAACCGCCAGAACTTCACCGGCGTGGCGCTGCTGCAGGACCAGGGCGACAAGGCCTATGCGCAGGCGCCGCGCGAGTCGGTGACCACGCCGGCGGACATCGCGAAGTGGAACGCGCTCGTCTACCAACTGGTGGACTACACCTTGCTCCACGAGGAGGAGGATCTCACGGAACTCAAGCAGGTTGTGGCCTGCGCGGGCGGCGCGTGCGAACTGGCCTAGCCGGCGGCCAACCCGCGCTTGCCTCGCGGCGTTCCGCCCGCCGCAATAGCCGGGATGTTGGCGACATGTCAGCCCGGCGCGGAAAGGCATCTCGTCGGTGAACTCGCCCGAGCGGGCGTGGTCGAGTGCGCTCAGGGTTCGGGATGGGTGTGCGGCCGTGGCAATGCCGCCGGGGAGCTGACTGACGGTGCCTTTGCCCATCTGATCCAGCTCAATCCGTGCGCTCTCCGGGCCGGGTCGGTCAATACGCTGGCGCAGCTGGTCATCGGGTTCTTCGCGGAGTCCGTGCGCGCCGAACGGATCGAGGCCGTCTGGCCGTGTGTGTGGGGTGGGGCGTCGGGCGTCGTCGGCCTCTCACGGCGGGTCCTTGCCGTCGAGCGGACTTTTCGCGAACTACTGCGCGACAAACTCTCGCGCATCGGCCGGCTGGCCTCAGCCGCGCCGCCGGGGCTTGGACCGGCGCAGGGCCTGTTTGTCTACTTCACGGATTTCGATTGTGCGTGGGCGGCGCGCAGCGCCGTCCTGGGCGGACAGCGCCGCATGGCGGACGACCCGGCGGCACCGTCGCGCTCCTATCTCAAGGTCGAGGAAGCTTACGGTGTCTTGGGCCTCGAGCCGCAGCCCGGCGAAACGGTGGCGGATCTCGGCGCCGCGCCGGGCGGCTGGAGCTACAGCGCGGCGAAGCGCGGGGCGGGCGTCATCGCGGTCGACCGCGGTCCGCTGAAAGCCGGCGCGCGCGGTCACCCCCGGATCACGCACCGCCGGGAGGACGCGTTTGGGTTCCGTCCCGCCCCGGGCCAGGTCTTCGATTGGCTCTTTTGCGATCTGCTCGCGGAGCCACACCATGTGCTGCACGATGTCGTGCAGCCGTGGCTGGAGCACCGCTGGTGCCGCCGCTTCATCGTCAACTTGAAGTTCGGCCGCGTCGATCCGCTGGCGTTGCTCGGCGAGCTGCGCGCGCGGACGTCGCCGCTCGCCACCCGGGCGACGGAGGTCCGGATCCGCCATCTTTATCACGACCGCGAGGAGTTTACCGTGGTGGGGAAGCTGGGCGCTTGGTAGGATCGCGGTCATGCAAGCGAACGAACTCTCCGTGTGCGGGCTGGCGGCCGTGCGGGCGCTGTTCGCGCAAGATGCGGGCGCGATCAAACGACTGTATTTCGACTACCCGACCGGGCGAAGGATCGGGGTGATCTGCAAGGCGCTCGCCGCCGCGCGGAAAGTCTACCGCTGCGTCGAGCCCGCCGCGCTGGAGAAGATCGCCGGCACGGTGCATCATGGCGGCATCGTCGCCGTGATCGAGCAGCGGGGGTTACGGCCGCCGCGTCCGGAGGAGGTCCGGGGGTGGGCCCGCGCGCGCACCCCGCTGCTGCTGCTCGACCGCATCGGCAACGCGCACAATCTCGGCGCCATCGTGCGCACGGCGGCATTCTTCGGGGTGGCGCAGATGGTGGTTCCCGAACATCCGGAGCAGGCGCTTCCGAGCGAGGCCACCTACCGCGTGGCCGAGGGCGGCATGGCGCGCGTCGAGATTTCCCGGGTGCCGTCGCTGGCGGAGTTCATCCGTGAACTGCGGCCGTTTTATGAGGTGATCGGCGCCGCCGTGCGCGGCGCCGCGCCGCTGGGGCGGCAATCGCAATCGAGAACCGCCAACGCCAAACCGATCGCCTTGGTGCTGGGCAACGAAGAGAACGGTCTGGCCCCGGAGGTGGCGGCGGCGTGCGATCGCGTCGTGCGGATTCCCGGTGATGGCGCGATGGACTCGCTCAATGTGGCGGCGGCGGCCGCGGTGCTCTGCTGGGAGTTCTTCGGGCGGCGCTGACGCCGGCCGGCGACCCGCGCGCAAGATCGATCCCTCACGCGGTCCCTGAACCGGGTAATGCCGGGCGCGGCTTGCGTGCGCCGTCGACAGGCGATTTAGTGGCCGCTGATGATTTCCCTCCACGAAGGCCGCGGTCCCGGAGGCAAGAAGCCGCCCCGCGCCAAGGTGCTTGTCTTGCGCCTGACCGTGGCGGCCATCCAGCCGCGCATCTGGCGGCGGCTGCTGGTGCGCGAGACCATGTGGTTGAGCCGGCTGCACGAGGCGGTCCAGGTGCTGTTCGGCTGGTACGATTACCAGACGCATTTGTTCTTCCTGGGCGACAAGCGCTATGGCAACCCGATGGAACAGGGCAGCGTGGTCATCGAGGACGATCGCGACGTGACGCTCGCCGACGTGCGCCTGGCCGAGCAGGGCCGCGGGGCCTACGATTATCTCTTCGCCGACGGCTGGCACGTCGACATCCGGCTGGAAAAGACCGCTGCCGCCGAGAAGGGCGCCACGTACCCGCGGTGCGTGGCGGGCGAGCGCGCCGGACCGCCCGAGGATTGCGGCGGCATCGAAGCCTACAAAGACCTGCTTTACTGCCTGAAGCATCCGGAGACGGATCTCGGCCGCGAATGGCGGGAGTGGCTCGGGCCGGCCTACGATCCGGAGAAATGCGATCTCACCGCGATCAACAAAGCCCTAAGGCGCCTGGCAAAATAGAGCGCGGGCGTCCGGGAACGCCCGCGCCGGCATTGGAGGCAGAGGTTTTGCCAATAGTTTATGCCTTAGTGGCCTCCGGCATACGGTGCGTGCTGGACTACCCACGTGCCGACCTCGCGGCCCTGTTTCAACCCGGTTTCGCAAGCTAGGCGGAAATGGATGCCGACCAACATCCGCGAGGTGGCGTTTTCCTTGGCCGCGTCGGAAAGGCGGTGAAAGGTGCGTGGTCCGACGAAGGGGAATCCCGCCGACATCGTGCTCGTGTACGAGAAAGTCTGCTGGTCGCCGCCGAAGAACCACGCCAACACTACGGAGGCCGCACCGCCCATATTTGCGTGATTCGACGGATAGTCTGGAACCGGCGGCGTGATCAACAACGGTTCCCAGGTTGGGTCGGCTGCCGTGAGATCGTTGCCATCGGTACCCGCCATTCGGATGGCGGTGATTGGACGCCAGAAATTGTAGGTGTACTTCGAGTCGAAGGCTGCAATGGTGGCATCGGTCATGGCGGCGTTAAGGGCGGCGAAGAGGCGCGCGTGGTTCAGCAGGCTGTCGGAGCGCTGGGCGGCGAGGACGCGTGCCACGTGGTTCCAGCCGAGCCCGCTGCTTTCGTACCAAAAAATGGCGACACTGGTCTCATCGTCTGTTCGGTCAAGACTCCCAGCCGAGCCAAGCGCTTTGATTTCGTTCAGATCAAACGTGTAATCGAGATCAGTGACTTTGTACGGCGGCGGCACGCGGAACTGTCTACCGCTTATGAGAACGAACGGCGTGACCTTGCCCCAATTCACCGCTTGGGCGTAGCCATTGAACGGCGGTCCGTCGAATGGCGGGGTGAACTGATAATCGCCGGGGTTGGGGCCCGGCGTGTACGGACCTTCTGCGTTGGCGGCACCGTCATTGGCACGGGCCGCCAGCATGTCGGCGGCTGCGTCGGCGCCGATCGCGATCCCATTGGTCTTCATCGGACCGTTCGGGATGGTGGCGAGCTGTGTCGCAAGGAGCGCGTCGAAGTTGGGAGCACCATCGGCAAACTCGTGCACAAGCACATCGTGCGCGGCTTGAGCGGCGGCGGCCTCCGGGCTGGCGGCGCCGTGACGGTACCAAGGCGGGTACTGGGCCTGGACAATGGCCTCGAACATCGCAATGTGGGCCATCGCATAAACGCGCACCTCGGAAAAAGGTGGCAATGGCGCGGGTGACCGCGGGGTGGCGTAGTCGGTCATCGCGACATTCCAATCGGTGACTACATCGGCAAACGCGCCGCACGCGACGGCGCCCAGCAGCAACGTTCCGGCGAGGAGGCGCCGAAGCGGAGACGATACCATAAGGAGGGCATTCATGACTGAGGAGCTTGCGTATCCCGGTTGGTGGTCGGCGGGACGGGTGACGCCGCCGGGAGGCAGAGGGCCGTCCGCCACCTGCTACGGGATTTCGCGGCAAGCGTTACAGGCGATCCTGCCCTGTGGACGACCAAACGAGCTGATGACATCCAACGCCGGTCTCACCGGTTCGGCGCGCCCGCGGCGGCCGTGGTCTTCGCCAGTTTGTCGGCCTCCTCCGGCGTGATGGTGAAACCAGGAGCGATCGACCGATCGGAGCGGTTGTCGATGATCCACCGGCCCCATTCGGCCAGCGGGGCGTCGGCGGGCAGCGCTGCGAGCTGATGCTGCACCTCTTCGAACTGCTTGAGCACGTCCGGGACGTCGATGAGCTGGCCTGCGTCGTCCACGGTTTTGGTCGCACAGACGGTCGCGAGCTGCAGCAGCCACTCCGGAATCGGTGAGTCGACCGGCAGTCGCGGGGGCACGGACCAGACGAAGAATTCCTTGGTTTCCGTGCGCAGGAATCGTCCGTCCGGACTGAACTCGGGGGAGAGCGTTCGGGCCGAACGGTATGACATCGGTTCGGTGACCGGCTGCCCACTGGGAACATCCCATACCCGCACGATTCCGTTGGCGTCCGCCGTGCTTAGGTTTCGGCTGTCAGAGCTGAAGCGGACCTGCTTGCCGCCCGCCGGGAGGGGTTCGCCAACTGGTGCGCCGGTGCGGCCGTCCCACACGTGAGTTGAGTGAGAACCCCAGGTGGCGAACCGCCGCCCATCAGGGGAAAACTGCGCGAATCCGTTCGCATCCATGGTATCCAGAACCGGGCTGATCGGTTGGCCCGTGGCGGCGTCCCACAGCCGGGTCTCATTTTGGATGGTGGAAGTGAGCACCCGGGTGCCGTCCGGGCTGAACCACACCGCCTGGTTTGGCACCAAGGAGCGGGATGCAAAAGTCACGAGCGGGCGGGCCGTCGCGACGTCCAAGACCATGCAGGCGCCGTCCGCGGTCCCGAACGCGATCCGCCGGCCATCGGGACTGAAATTTGGGGTCAGGTTGACGATCCAAGTCGGGTAGGTAAACACAGGCCCGGCGCGCGCGCCGGTGTGCAGATTCCACACTCCCAGGCTGAATTCATCGCTTGACGGGTCTTTGTAGCAAAGTGCGACGAGGTCCCCACGGGGACTGAACATCGGCGGTCCGCCGCCGGACCGCGAGCCCGCCAAGATCGCGACGTGGGTCACTCCGCCCGCGCCGAGTTCCCACGCCTGCCACCCGTGGCCCGTGTCCACGACCATGAATTTCAGATCCGGGCGCACCGGCGGACGATAGTCGATCCCTTCCATCCGCACGACGGCTTCCGGATACGCAAATCCGCCCGTGACCTCTCGGCCCGACGCGATGTCGAGCACGCGCGCCCGGTCGCCCGTCATCCAAAGCAGGCGGGCCGGTGATTCGGGCAGAAACGGCGCCGGCATCGGCGTTGCGAGTGTCCGCGGCAGCACGACCGGCCGGGCGGCGCCGCGGCCAACACGTAGTCGCAGAATCATCCCGGAGGCGGTGCCGATGACCACGTGCGCTCCGTCCGGCGACAGCGCCGCGCAAAAAGCCCCGTCTTGGTGCCAGGCGGTCTCCGCCACGAGATCGCCCGAATCGAGATCGCAGAGGCGCACGAAACCGTCGGTGCCCGTGGCCAGAATCCGCCGGCCGGCCGAGTCGAACGAGGTGCCGACCAGGTCCTCACCCACCGCGATGGGCAGCGGGGTGAACTCGCCGGTCAGCAAACTCCACGATCCGGCCGCACGGTAGCCCGAGGCAAAAAGCCGGTCATGGGACGCAAACGCGACTGATGCAGTGTCGAGGATATCGCCGGGCAGCGGCAGGGTGCGGAGCAGAGCGCCGGAGGCGACGTCGACCAAGCGGACGCCTTCAGTGAAAGCGGAAATGGCGAGCTTGCGGCCGTCCGGCGAGAATCGCACGGTTCGGCTACTCTTGATTGCCAGGTTGACGGGTATGCCCGGCGCCGAGACCGGGCTGGGTTCGGTTAATGTCCACCGCTTTACCGAACCTCCGGCGGTCACCGCCAGTTGCATGCCGTCGGCCGTGATATCGCAATCGGTGATCTCGTGGCCAAGGATAGGCTGGAGGCGGATCGCACCGGTGGCGGCGTCCCAGAGCCAGAATCGATCTTGGGCGAAAGCATAGAACCAACGGCCGTCGGGACTGAAGCCGATGGAATCTCCCAGCCCAAAGTTCTTGCCATAGGGTATCACATTCGGGTCGAGCGCGCCGGGTGTCCAACGGGGTTGGCCCGATTCAGCTTCAAACACGCCGAGCGTGTGGTTGGCGAAGAGCACGGCCAACACGCGATCGTTGTCTCGGGCAAACTTCCAGCCACCCAACGCGACCGGGCGCCCGAGATGGAATTCCCGTTTGAGCTCGCCGGAGTCGGCATCGAGCACGCGAAAGGTGCCGTCTTCGGCGCCGACGTAAATGGACTTTCCATCCTTCGTGAAACGCACGGCGAGAATGCGGAAGTCGCATTCGAAAGGGGCACCTGCCGGCAGCAGGAAATTTTGCGCCGCCATGGCCGAGGCGAGGCGCGGTGCGAGCGTGGTGTTCTGCGGGTCCTTGCGCGCGGCATAGACGAGATAGGCGAGACCGTCGGCAATTTTGCCGTCGGCCAGGTTCCGGTTTGCCAGGTCCAGCGCAGTGCGGGCAGCGCGTTTGGTCTCCAGTTCGCGGGCGACGACGGCCTCTTGGCGCAACCGGTTTTGCGCGCGCTCCGCACTCACCGCCCGGCGAAAACCAGCGAGCGCCATACCGAGCCCGATGACCAGCGAGCCCAATACCACGCTGACGGCGATGACGAGCGTGCGATTGCGGCGCGCGTATTTGCGCGCGCGGTAGACAAGATTCGGCGGGCGCGCATGGATTGGCCGGTCGCTGAGGAAGCGGTCCAGATCCTCGACGATCGCCGTGGCCGACGCGTAGCGTCGCGCCGGGTCTTTTTGCAGACACTTGAGGCAGATCGTCTCCAGGTCGCGGGGCAGCGCGGGGTTGAGCAGCCGCGGCGATGCCGGTTCGGTGTCGAGCACGAGTCGGAGCGTCTCGGCTGGGGTTGGCGCGTTGAACGGCGCGCGCCCGGTCAGGAGTTGGTAGAGCAGCGCGCCGAGCCCGTAGATATCACTTGGCACGCCGATGTCCTGGTTCCGGCCCGCCGCCTGCTCCGGCGAGATATAGTTGGGGGAGCCCAGCATCTGGCCGGTCAGGGTCACGCCCGCCGAGCCATCCAGGCGTTTGGCGAGACCGAAGTCCGTCACGCGCGGCCGTTCGTCCGGACCAATCAGGATGTTCGAAGGCTTGAGATCGCGGTGGAGCACCCCGGCGGCGTGGGCCACTTGGACGGCGCGCGCTATATCCCGCAGCAGCTCCGCCGCGGTGCGTGCAGGCAGCGGCCGCCCGCCGATTCGTGCGGCCAGGTTGGGGCCGTCCACAAAATCCATCGTCAGATAGGGATGCCCTTCGGCTTCTCCAACCTCGTAGATCGTGACGATGTTGGGATGCTGGAGCTTTGCCGCGGACTCGGCCTCGAGACGAAAACGCCGGCGGGCGGTTTCATCCGAGAACTGCCCGGTCAGGAGCACCTTGAGCGCGACGACGCGGTCGAGAGGGAGCTGACGCGCCTTGAATACGAGGCCCATGCCCCCGCGCCCGATTTCCGCCTGCAATTCGTACGTGCCGAACAGACGCGGAAACGATTCGGCACCGCCGTTCTCGGGCTCCGCCCCCTCGCCCGATACCGCAAAAGTCAGCAAACACGCCGGACAGAACTGGCCCGAACCGGATATGGACAACGGACCACCACACGCACGGCAAATCAAAGTGGCAGGCATGGACGAGAGGACAGATGTGTCGGCAGCTCGAGATACGAGAAAAAGCAGCTGCAGTTACACCGGGGGCCGCATTCCGCCAACGGCGGTGATCAGGTATCGCAGCTCTTCCTCGATTTCGGTATCGTCGGCGACCGTGGCGGCCACCTGGGCCTGCAGGCGCTCCCGCAGGCGCTTGCGCAGACGATGCAGCGCGACCTTGTAAGCCCCGTCATTCAACCCGAGCTGCTGCGCCTGGGCCGCCGGCGGCTCACGTGCGCCGCCACCCCAGATCACGGGGGCAAGCGCGTCGAACAACGCCCCGCGTCCGCTTGCCGCATACTCCACCCGTAGATCCAGGAGCGCCTTCTCGACCACATCGAGCGCCCACCTCCGATCGAAAGCCTGCTCCGGCGTCAAGCCCGCGTCCGCCGGTTCGCGCGCATAGCGCTCGCCCGCGGTGTCAAACTCCAGCGGCAACGGCACCTGGCCGCCGCCACGTTTGGCCGCTTGTGTGCGATGCCACTCGTCGGTCAAAAAGTTGCGTAGCGCCGTGAGCAGAAATGTCCGAAACCGTCCGCGTTCGGGCCGGGCGCGGGCGATGCCATCCGCCGCCAGCAACCGCGCGAGAAATTCCTGCGTGCAATCCTGGGCTTCGTGATGCGTCCGCCCCTGGCGGCGCACGAAAGCGTACAGGGGGTACCAGTATTGCCGGCAGAGCGTTTCGAGCGCCGAGCGTGCCTCCGGCCCGCCAGCCGCTCCCGCCAGCAGTACGACCGACCAATGCGTGCTGGGGAACACGCCCTCAGTGCGTGATCCTGCTCCATCGGTCGGCGATAAAGACAGTCCCATGATCGTACCAGCCATAATTTAATGCGCAGTGGAATATGCGCAAACGCCATGGTCCAATCATGAAGGTTCCCCGCCCTCCATTCTGGAACGCCGGAGTGGAATTCGGATCCGGTGATGCCATTGATAATTGGCGATCTGGGCTAGCCCGCTGAGATGACGTCTGCCAATGACGGTTTCCGCGGCGAACAGGAAGAAAATCGAGCCACCGCTATGATGGCGGTGGCTCGATTGACCGCGTGCGGCGCGATAGGTATCAGAGCAAAAGGCGCTCTGACCATAGTCGACGACTGCGTTCACTACTCTTTGGACGCATAGCGCTCCGCCTGCCGGAGCTTCAAATTTGACGCGATAACATTGACGGCATGATCGTTCACGAGTTCCATATTCGCCACCTTCCCTTGGGCGAACGTGATAAGCAAGGTGTCGCAACCTAGTTTATTCGCCAGGTCCACGTCATCCGCCTGGAAGCCGTGGTAAACCCAGACGTGGGGTGAAAGATCCTCGTGGAGCGAGCCCATCAGCCGCAATACGGTCATCAAAGTGGTGCCGGGTTTGATGGTATCCCTTCCCTGATTGACCATGACCGATCGGACCGAGAAGCCGATCGCAGGTTCTTTGTTTGAGGCAACGGACAGCGGGACCAACGCGGACGTGCTCAGCGCCGCGGCGAGAATGAAGACGGAGTTCATGCGAGTATTCATGATGCTTGGACTTGATTGAGTTTTGACTGAGTGCGCAGGAGCGCGGTGGGTGGCGCGCAGTCATTCGCGTCGGTCCGCCTGAGGCGTCACTCTGCGGAAGACTGAAGGCCGACGAGTGTGCTACTGGTTTTTCCCAGAAGGGTTACAGGCCGGGCCCACCGAAGCCTGACGGGATCTCTTGCTTCCCGGAGTCTGGCCCCCGCAGGGCCCCCGCGACTCCTTGTTCCACGCTGACTACGCCCGAGCGGAAGTAGTCTCCTGCCGTTTGATTTCCACGGAGCGACGTCCGGTCACTGCGGCGCGTCTTCTGCGTCGACGAAGGCCGCAGGTGGAGGGAAGGCGCGGCCGTCCAAGCGACTCAGTGCGACTCCGCGAAGCTCGTGATCGCGTGCCACTCGAGCACTTCCTGCAGCAGCGCCCGCTCGGTCTTCTGGACGATCCGCTCGAGGCTGGTCCACGTCTGGCTGAAGGTGATCTGGCTGCGGCTCGATTCCAGCAGGTGCTCGGTCTCGCGATAGCGGGCCACGCGCCGCTGCAGGTCGTAAACCGAAATGAGCGAGATGAACGCCGCGGCCACCACCGGCAGCGCAATCGGCAGAAAATAATAGAGCAGCTCCTCCGTTCCGGGCCGCAGCTCGCCCAGGTGCAACGCGTAGGCGGCGGTGCAGAGGATGGCGAGCACCGTCGCAATCCAGAATCCGAGCCGCAACCGGTTCAGCAGCGGCAAGGCGCGGTCGAGCCGGTGCCGGTAGTAGGCGAGTTGGTCATCGACGCGGTGCGCGAGATAGGATTGTTTGAATGCGGCCATCGGCACTGGTTGCGCCGCCGCCGCACGACGATGCAAGATGTGCAGCGTCCGCGTGAGCTGGCGAAACTCCGCGAGGTCGAGGTCTTCAAAGAGTGGTGCCGCGCGTGGCAACCCCCAGGTCGCCAGCGCCGAGCGGGTGATCTCGGCCGCGAGGCGACAGTGCACCCAGTGATGGTGCGTGCCGGCGTAGCGCAGCGCCAGCGCCACGCCGAGGGCGCCGAGAAGGCAGAACAGCTTTAACCACGGCACCGTGGCGAAATGCCATTCAAACGCCAGAGCCGCCGCGGCAATGAGGGTGGCCAGCACGTGCAGCACGACGATGGAGGCGATCAACCGCCGGTATTGCGGCGCCCCGCGGCTGGCGGCGAGGTCGACTTTGCGTTGAAAGGCGGTGATCCGTTCGAAGGCGGGAGCGACCGCTGCTTCCGCCACGACTGCCGGCGCCTCCGGCCCGCGGGGCAGCGCGTTGAAATAGGCGAGGTTGTGGTCGTGGGGCGCGAAACGGGCGAAATTCTCCCGGCGCGCCTCGAAGGTGGCCGCGTCAATGATCACGAGCGGCTTCTTCAACTCCCGCGCGTAAGCGACCACCTCGGCGGTGCCCCCCTTGCCGCGCGCGGGCCGGCCATCCCACAAAGCGATGAACACGTCGCAGCCGTTGACCGTCTCCATGCCGCAGTCGAGGTAGTTGTCGTCGCGCGCGCCGTTCTCGCCGATGACACGGACTTGTCCGGCCTCGGGCAGCAGCGCCTCAACCGTCTTCCATTCCTCGGGGGAAAAATCTTTGCGGAATTCCGCCGGCGGGAGGGGCAGCACCACGTGCCAAGCCAGGCCCGCGGCCAGCGCCTGCCGCGCGAAAAGCGTGTCGGCGCCCGCGGCGGCCGAGGAGAGCGCGATCCATTCGCCGGGTCCCTCGCGCCGCAGTTGCTCGAGGATGGCGCGCAGCACATCTTGGATCAAGCGAGGTTGGTCGAGCTGCCGGTGGCCGGTGAATCCAACGATGTGAAACTGGGGCAGGCTCGACGGGGCGTTCATCACTCGGCGGAAAAAGACGCCCGCGCGCGACGCGCTGTCAACTGCGAAGGACGAATCCGCCCGTCCCTTGAAGTTCTTGGCTATCTGTGTTTAAATGCGGGTTCGCTTCAACTCTGACCCCTCTGCTCCGCATGCCATCGGATCCGCCACGCGCGGTTTTTCTCAGCTACGCCCGTGAGGACACGGACGCAGCGCGGCGCATCGCCGACGCGCTCCGGGCCTTTGGGTTGGAGGTCTGGTTCGATCAGAACGAGCTGCGCGGAGGAGACGCCTGGGATCAGAAGATACGCCGGCAGATCAAGGAATGCGCGCTATTTCTGCCGATCATTTCCGCGCACACCCAGGAACGGGGGGAGGGCTATTTCCGCCGCGAATGGCGGCTTGGGGTCGAGCGTACGCACGACATGGCCGCGGGCGTGGCTTTCATCGTTCCCGTCGTCGTCGACGAAACACCGGCCGATGAGGCCACGGTCCCGGAAGAGTTCCTGCGGTTTCAATGGACCCGATTGAGCCACGGCGTACCCAGCGCGGAGTTTGTCGAGCAGATCAAAAGGTTGCTGGAGGCTCCGCGCAAGCCGACGGGAGGATTCAAAGCAGCTCCGGTCCGGGACCGGCTCCCACGTGGGCCGCAGCGATCCGCCAGACCCGGCTGGATTTGGGGCGCGCTGGTGGTCGTCGTGATCGCCGGCAGCGCGGCCGTGTTCTTCGCCATGCGCCAGCCTGCGCCGTCAACCCCCTCCGCACCTCCCTCACCCTCAACCTCACTTTCCACCACGCTGCAGCCGGACGCGAAATCCATCGCCGTGCTCCCGTTCGAGAACATGAGCGAGGACAAGGACAACAGCGCGTTCTTTGCCGACGGCATCCACGAGGACATCCTCACGAATCTCGCGCTGATCCGGGAACTGCACGTCATCTCGCGCACCTCCGTGATGCAATACCGCGGCACGACCAAATCCATCAAGCAGATCGCGCAGGAACTCGGCGTCGCCTACGTGCTCGAGGGCAGCGTGCGCCGCGCGGGCAACCGCGTGCGCGTGACCGGCCAACTCATCGATGCGCGCACCGATGAGCACGTGTGGGCCAAAGCCTACGACCGCGATCTGACCGATGTTTTTACGATCCAGGGCGAGCTGGCCCAGGCAATCGCCGGCGCGTTATCGGCCGCGCTTTCGCCGCAGGAGAAATCGCTGCTCGAACGCCGGCTGACCGAAAATCTGGCTGCCTACGACGCCTACGTAAAGGCGC
>Ga0335081_10007013_pt1 | contig 17982 bp, 15 predicted proteins | sample Lox_Sample_35_FD_206713 | JGI IMG/M metagenome (GOLD analysis project Ga0335081, IMG submission 206713) | Soil microbial communities from Loxahatchee National Wildlife Refuge, Florida, United States - Lox_Sample_3.5 | ecosystem: Environmental > Terrestrial > Soil > Wetlands | place: USA... | reverse complement strand
CGGGACGGGAAGCTCGTGCGGGCGGAGTGGTCCAGGCGGAGGACTGAGATGGCGTCGGATCTTTCGGGGAAGCGCATCGCGGTGCTGGGAGCGGGCAAGATTGGCGGCATCCTGCTGAAGGCGCTGCTCGATAAAGGCCTGCTCACGCCCGCAGCCACGCGGGCGACGGTGCAGCATGAAGACCGGGCCGAGGCACTGAGCAAGCAGTGGGGCATCCCGGTGAGCACGAACAACGCGGCGGCGGCGGGCGAGGCGGACATTGTGCTGGTGGGGGTGAAGCCCACGGTGGTGGAAGAAGTGATGCGGCAGATTCGCGCCGGGGTGACGAAGAAACAGCTCATCATTTCGGTGGCGGCTTCGGTGCCGACCAGCCAGATCGAAAAAGCGCTGGGGAAAGAAGTGCCGGTGGTGCGCGCGATGCCGAACACACCCTGCGTGCTGGGTTGCGGCATGACGGCGCTGTGCAAGGGCAAGTTCGCCGACGCGCGCGATTTGGAGGTCGCGAGCGCGCTGTTCAATGTGGTGGGGCGCACCGTGGTGGTGGATGAAAAGCACATGGACGCGGTGACGGGGCTTTCGGCGAGTGGGCCGGCGTATATCTACATCATTCTGGAATCGCTGGCTGAGGCGGGAGTGAAGGTGGGGTTGCCGCGGGACGTGGCGACGTTGCTGGCGGCGCAGACGACGCTGGGCGCGGCGACGGTGGTGCTGGAAACAGGAGACCATCCGGCGCTGTTGAAGGATGCCGTGACCACGCCGGCGGGCTGCACGATTGATGGAATCATGGAACTGGAGGAAGGCAAGCTGCGGGTGACGCTGATCAAGGCGGTAGTGAAGGCGGCGCAGCGGGCGAAAGAGTTGGCGAATGGGTAGTGGCGGTGGGCAGATATCAGTTGTCAGTTGTCAGTTCTCAGTTCCCGGTTGGCAGAACTTAGTTGAGGACGAAGTTTACGGTAAGGCGGGTAAGGAATTCGACAGGCTTGCCCGCCGGAGCGTAAGGCTTGAAGCGCCATTGCAGGATGGCGTCGGCGGCGGCCTGCGAGAGCTGCGCGTCGCCGCTGAGGGGCTTGACTTCCTGCACCGACCCGTCGCTGCCCACGAGAACATCAAAGACGACCGCCCCCTGCAAGTGGCGCTGACGGGCGGCTTCAGGATACTGCGGCTCGACGCGGTCGAGCAGATAAGTTCCGGCGGCTTCCGGGCTTAAACGCGGCGGAGGGGTCTTGCGGTCGTCATCAGCCGCGTTCGGGGTTGACCCGCCTTTGAGCTGAGTGCGGGAGGCAGCCTCGAAGATGAGCTTTCCCTTTTCATACACAGCGAGACCACGCGGGCCGGTCTTTTCTTCGGTCTTGTCTTCGGCGGCGGGAGCGAGGGTCTGATCAGAGGTCTCCGCGGGGGGCAAGGGCTCTTCCGCGACGGGCGACGAAGGTGAAGATGTCTGAGCGTCCGGTATGGCGGCCTGCATCGGGGGCCTGGGAGCGGCAGGCTGGGATTGCCCTTCCGCCGGCGGCTCGTTGAGATCGGATTCGCGCGAACCGAGGCGGCCGAGCATCCAGCCGAAGAACAGCGCCAGCACGGTCAGAGCGGCAACCAGGAACAGCTTCAGACCGCGATAGCCGGCCTTGGTTGATCTGGCTGCCGTCGCATAGCGCGCGCCCACGTGGAACGAGGGCGGGCTGGGATCAAGCATGGGCTCAGGCTGCCAAACTGGTTCGGGCTGCGAGATCTCCGCGGGCAGAACTTGCTCCGCGGGATTTTGCTGGACTTGCGTGCCTTCGAGGGCCTGGAGCTGCGAGACGGTGAGCGCGAAAGAAGACGATTCAGTTTCCGATTTCTCGGCGGGTTCGGCATCGGACATGGCGTCGGACACGCTGACCCGGAGGCCCGCGGAAAATGCCGGCGGCCTGATTTCGCTGGACTGGCGGAAGCTCTCCACGACTTTTCGGGAAAGCGCATAGAGAGTCTGAAAGTCGCGCTCGCTGAAGGCCTGCGGCAGAGGAGAGAAAACTTCGATCAGACCGAGCAGCTCGCCCTCGTGCAGGAGAGGAAGAACGAGCAGGGAGCGGATGCGAAGGCGGCGGCAGACGGAGGCATCCACGCGAGGATCGGTTTCGGTATCGTCGCAGCGCTGGCCCTGGCGAGTCTCAATGCAGAGGCCGGAGAGGCCAGAGCTGACGTTCAGGCCGGCGCCGAGACTGGGAGCGTTGGGCCCGGTGGTGGCGCGGCAGATGTAGCCTGTGCCCCGCTTCAAAGCAATGGCGGAAGCCGCGGCGGGCGTGGTGACGCAGGCCATTTTGGCGACTTCGTTGAGCAGAAGGCTGAGATCAAGATCGGCGGTGGAAGGCTGGGGAGTTTCTGCGGCGAAGACGGCAGACAGGTTTTCGAGTGAAACCGAGCCCGACTCGGAGGGCTCGTGCGGCTTGCCGTAGGGTTCCGATTGCAACGTATTGTGAGGCGCCATGAAAACTCAGGCCCGGCATGCGGGCCGCAAAGATTCACCTATGAATTGCAGTGTATGCGAAAGAACTTCGCTGTCAACGGGCATTCGAGGCACGAAGGGCCGTAGTGAAGGACGGGTCGAATGCGTGGTGCGAACGACGACGCGAGGAAGGCGGAGGACGTTGTGTTCGCTGGCGAATGGGGAGAATCCAGTTGATTAACAGTTGGGAGCGGGCAGGGATTTGGGTTGGCCAGCGCCGGGCGGAGGGCAACCGCGCCCAGAACGGCCGGCTCATGACATATGAGGGCGGGAGGGTATTACGGCGCGGATGGACTCCGCCAGATTGTCGAGAACGTGATCGGCTTTCGAGACCACGCGATCCACACCGGCGGCAGCCGCTTCGCGCTCCAGTTGCTTGCTGACGTGCATAGTCAGCATGACCATGGCCGGCCGCGGCGACATGCGCGTGATCCGGCGGGCGGCCTCGAGCCCGTTCATGACGGGCATGGAAAGATCCAGGATCACCACATCGGGATGGAGTTGCTGCGCCTGGTCCACGGCGACCGCGCCGTTTTCAGCCTCGCCGCAAATTCTCCAGTCCGAGTTCTGTTCCAGCCAGAAACGCACGGAATGCCGCACCACGCTGCTGTCATCAACGATCAGGATTTTGCACGCCATATAGGATCCCCGTTAAAAGGTGGCCGAGAGCCCATGCCGTAGAGCTTGATTGTCTGCCTGCGGGTAGGTCGGGCTCATGGAAAATCATTCTGCGTCAACTGTAGTCCACCATTTATTGAGGTCAATACAGCCAATCGCGGATTACAGCGAGTCCGGCGAGAGAAGATATACAGATTTCGCTGCAGATTGCGAGAAGCCATGCCGCAGCCGCGAAGAAAGGAGCATGGAAAGCGCAGATCAGCGGCGGGTATGACGATGATGATACTGGTGCGAGCTCGAAGAGTATTGCGGGATGCGGACGAATTGATTTCTAATCCACCATCGGCATGGCATCGTCTTCGGGTCCGGTGAACTCCTCCACAGGTTCTTCATCTTCCTTTTCTTCACGGCAATTGACCGGGCCCCAGCGCTGGCACGCGGTCACGGCCGGCTTTCTGGGCTGGACCCTGGACGCATTCGATTTCTTCGTGCTGGTGTTCCTGCTGGATCCGCTGGCGACGCAATTTCATGTGGCGAAAAGCGCGATTGTGGCGACGTTCATGGCGACATTGGCCATGCGGCCGGTGGGAGCGCTGCTGTTTGGATTGCTGGCCGACCGCTATGGGCGGCGCAAGCCGCTGATGGCGAATGTAGTGTTTTTTTCCGCAATCGAATTGCTGTGCGGTTTTTCGCCGAACTACACCGTGTTTCTGATTCTGCGCACGGTCTATGGGATTGGCATGGGCGGCGAGTGGGGCGTAGGCGCGTCGCTCGCCATGGAGAGCGCGCCAGAGCGCTGGCGCGGCGTGCTCTCGGGAATTCTGCAGAGCGGATATTCGATCGGCTACCTGCTGGCGGCGGTGGCGGCGCAGTTTGTGCTGCCGGCATGGGGATGGCGGGCGATGTTCTGGGTGGGTGGAGCGCCGGCGCTGCTAGCGTTTTATATCCGGATGCGGGTGCCGGAGTCAGAAGCGTGGAAGCAGCACCGCGCGCCGACGGTGGGTGCGATTGTGCGGACGGCGCGGGGCCACGGAAAGATATTCGCGTATCTGGTGCTGTTGATGACGCTGATGATGTTTCTCTCGCACGGCACGCAGGACTTGTATCCAGATTTCCTGCGGTCGGAGCATGGATTCACCACCAAGGCGGCTTCTGATCTGGCCATCTTGTACAACCTGGGCGCGGTACTGGGCGCGATAATTTTTGGCGAGATTTCGGACAGGCTGGGGCGCAGGCGCAGCATGATCGCGGCGCTGCTGCTCTCGCTGGTGGTGATCCCGGCCTGGGCTTTTGGACAATCGCTGGCCGCGCTGGCAGCGGGGGCGTTTCTGATGCAGATGGGGGCCCAGGGCGCGTGGGGAATTATTCCGGCGCATCTGAACGAACTCTCGCCGGATACGGTGCGGGGATTGATGCCGGGACTCGCTTATCAGCTGGGAATCCTGTTGGCTTCGGGCGTGAACACGATTGAGTTTGCCCTGCGCGACAAATTGGGCTACGGCTGGGCGCTGGCGGCGTTTGAAACGGCGAACATCGCACTGCTCATCATCGTGGTAGCTCTGGGAACAGAGCGGAAGGGACGCAGCTTTTTTTCGAGGAGCGGGTAAACACAAAACCCTGCCACGAGGGATTGCGGACGCTCTGGCGCACGCGTTGCCGGCGAAAGCGAAGGCAGAAACCTTCAGGCGGCTTTGCCGGTGTGTGCGGGTTTTTCATGACGGAGCTCGTTCTTCCTGCGGGTCTCGACCAGCATCGCGAACACCAGCAGAATCCCGATCAAACCGAAGACCAGCAGAGCGAGCAGGCCAATCACCAAAATCGGCATAAGAGTACCTCAAGCAAATCTATTTTCCATGTTTCGCGGGTGGATGGCTGTGACGGCAGACACACGACGATGTGACAGCGCACGAGCGGGTCGGCTGCCCGGTGGTTGTGACCAAGGTCATGAGCCGCAAGGCCTTGGGGCTGCAGCCCGCGGCGGGAAAGCTGATAGAGTAGCTTGGCCTGAGGAAATTTGCCTGCATCTGGAGCGGGCGCAGTGAGGAAGTTCGCGCTTCATGAATAAAGGACGGGCGCTCGTGACCGGCGGTGCGGGATTCCTGGGATCGCATCTTTGCGATGCGCTTCTGGGCGAAGGTTATTCCGTGATCGCGGTGGACAATCTGCTCACGGGGCGAGAGTCGAACCTCGAACATCTGAGCCAAGAGCCGCGTTTCGAGTTCCGCAAGCTGGACATCAACCATCCGTTCGATTGCGGCGAGGTGGATTATGTTTTTCACTTCGCCAGCCCCGCCAGCCCGGTGGACTACACCATCCATGGCATCGAGACGCTGCAGGTGGGCTCGCTGGGAACTTTTCACGCGCTGGACGTGGCGCGAAAATATCGCGCGAAATATCTGGTGTCCTCGACTTCGGAATGCTACGGCGATCCGCTGCAGCACCCGCAGAAGGAAACCTACTGGGGGCACGTGAACCCGATCGGGCCGCGCTCGGTGTATGACGAGGCCAAGCGCTTTACCGAAGCCGCGACCATGGCCTATCACCGCTATTACAAAGTGGACACGCGGATCGTGCGCATTTTCAATACGTACGGCCCGCGCATGCAGCTGAACGACGGGCGGGTGGTGCCGAACTTCATGAAGCAGGCGCTGCGCGGCGACGAGCTGACGGTGTACGGGGACGGAAGCCAGACGCGGAGCTTCTGCTACGTCTCCGATGAGATTGACGGGTTTCTGCGGCTGGCGCGGTCGGCGGAGCACATGCCAGTCAACATCGGAAACCCGAATGAGTTCACGATTCTGGAGTGCGCCCGGCAGGTGATTGCGGCGACGGGATCGGCGAGCAAGATCCGCTATGAACCGCTGCCACCGGATGATCCCAAGCAGCGCAAGCCCGACATCAGCAAGGCGCGTAGCTTGCTGGGTTGGGAGCCGAAGATTGATTTAGCTACGGGACTGCGACTGTCGCTCGAGTACTTCCGGGAAGCGATGATGAAGGAGACGGCGGCCGCGGGGTAGTTCTTCTGGATTCAGAAAAACGCAACGTCCCCTTCGACTTCGCTCAGGCAGGCTCTCCACTCGGCAGTTATTCACGCCGCAAATCGTCTCCACGCTCTGTCGGGATGCAATCATCCTGATTCTGCCTTGTGTCTGATGACAACCCAGAGAATGTCTATTGTGCGAACACTTCAGACATGGCAGTCTGAGCCTCGAGCAGTTGGCGGACGTTTTCCTTGTCTTCGGGAGTCTTGAGGTTAAACTGCACGCCCACGCCGAAGCCGGGATGGAAGCTCTTGACCGAACCCCGCAATAAGAGACGTTGCCTGGCGGTGCGCACTACGATTTCCAGCTTGGTGCCGACCGGGTACGGCTCGGTGGTTTCGAGGTAGCAGCCTCCGTCGCTGATATCGGTCAGAGAGCAGCGCTGGGCGGTGTTGGTGCCGGTGGGATTGACTTCGGCGCCCAGGCGGCAGGCGCGGCGCGTCTGTTCGCGGCGTTCGTCCTGCGCGGGCGCGGCCGCTTCTAAAGCGGAAGGGCTTTGCGGCGTCGCCTGTGGCGGCGCGCCTTCCAGACTCGCGGTTTCGGCGCTCACGATCAACTCATGTTCCAGTTCAAATTGAGGCGCATCCGTCTCCGGAGCACCGGAAGACATCTCGACATGCCGGGAAAAATTGGCATGCAGCCAGTGGTCAATTGCGCGCCTCGAAGATTGCGGCACCTGGGAAAAACGAAGGCCGACCCGGCCGCGAAAATCCTGCCAGACCACGTCGGCGGAAAGACGGATGTTCTTGTCCTGCCCCGGCAGAGCAAACTGAAAATAAATTTTCGCAGGCGGCGGCAACTTGCGATCGGCATGAATGGCCAGGCCACCTTCGCTCAAGTTCACCAGAAACGCGGGGGCCTTTTCGACGGTTTCAAAATCCACGGAAGCGTTGCCGGTGGCGGGAATGCGGCGGGAACGGCGGCGCTCGCCGCGCATCAGCTTGCGTGCGGCCCGCAAGCTGTGGGTGGCACGTTCTTCGGAGACCGGCTTGTACAGAATGAAATTGGCGCCCTGCGCAAAAACTTCGCGCACGCTGTTGCCGGCGTCCACGATGGCGATGACCAGCGAGTCCTGATTGCCGGAGCTGGTGCGGGTGGCAACGATCAGGTCGGCGGCCTCAGTTTCGTTCTCGCAGTCAATAAGAATGGCGTCGAAGCGCTCGTTGGCAATGCGCTCGGCCGCGGCGGCGTGCGTTCCGCAGTGTTCGACCTCGATGTTGAGGTTTTGCAGGACGCGGGTAAGGGCCTGCACCGCTTCCGCATCCGCACACACGACTAACGACTTGTGGGCCATGGTGTGGAATTTAAAGAATTCCTTCCACTGCGGGCAAGTTACTGGCGGTCACGACGAGACGGAGCGTGACTTTGGTCATCTGGGAATCGCGGGGAGGAGCCGCTATCTTCGGGAAAGGACGGTCAGGGCCCGGCAATTCACCACGATTCCGGGCTGGAAGCGGACCGGCAAGGCAACAAGGAGCGAAAACCATGCCGTCGCGAGCGGGAACCTGGCTAATCGCAATGGGCGTGTTCGTAGCCTTCCTGGGGCTTTGCTTTCTGCCAGCGGCACTGAGCGACCACGGGGAAGGAAATCTGCTGGGATTGGGAGCTTCGGTGTTTTCGCTGGGCGCGCTGATGATCGCGGGCGGAATCTACCTGAAAGCAAACGCCAAGGGCACGGCAGCGAGACCGAGTTCGGCGAAGGCGGCGGCCCTGCCGGCGCGCGGGGCGTGCGATCTGTGCCATGCCGAGGTGCCGGCGGTGCACTGCAAAGTGCATCAACTGCACCTTTGCGATTCGTGCCTGGGGACGCACTACGATTTTCGTTCCTGTGTGTACGTGCCGAGCACGCGGCGGGCCGCCTCGAAGGGTGGCAAGGCCATGGCAACCTCGGCGCGGGGAGCGTAATGCGGGTTGCGATGGACGGGGAGCAGCAGCAGCCGATCACCAAAGTGACCGACGTTATGGGGCTCCGATTACGTTACAGAAGGTCAGAAGGCGACGTCATACTTCCGGGTTTTGACCCTCGCAGATCGGTTCCCTACGATGAGATTGGTGCGGACCGGCCCCTGCCAACTGGCAGAGGCCGCAACTCCCTGTGAATCCGCCGACTGGGGCGCCAAGCCCAGCGAATTGACCGGCGTGAACGCGGGCGCATCCCACGGCCGCATTCCCGGCGTTGTTTCTCCCCACGTGAGCCAAAAGGAGAGCATGGACAGTAAGCAGACTCTCGGTTTCTCTCTGCTGGAAATGGCCATCGTGATCTCGATTGCCATGATCCTGTCGGCGATCACTTTTCTGGCGCTGCAGCCGGCGTTGAAAGAGGCGCGGGTGACGCAGGCCTACAACACCGTGGTGCAGCAACTGCGCACTGCGCGCGAGCAGGCGGTGGAACGGCGCGAGCAATACATTGTGTGCTTCGGCACTTCGACGCCGACCGGGGCAACCACGCCTTTGGGCGCGCCCACGGCGCAGAGCATTTCGATCTATGAGTGGCCTTCAGGGACGGCGTTGTCGTCCGCCAAACAAATCAGCGAAGTGCAGTTGCCAAGCGACATTCAGTTTCAGGTCGTGACCGGAATTCCTACCAGCGCCACCGCGACGCCGGATGGTTTCGGGAGCGGCAGCGTGGCGCTGGACTTCGACCAGAACGTGGGCGGAGGTATCAAGACGCAAGTGATGTTCATGCCGGATGGCTCGGCGCACGACAGCAACGGCTATTTGAACAGCGGCGTGCTGTATCTGGCGCGGAGCTCGCAGCTGTATAGCTCGCGCGCGGTCACGGTGTACGCGGCGAGCGGCCGGGTGCGAGGCTGGCGCCTGGTGAACCAGTCAGGAACAGTGAAATGGATTCAGCAATGAAGAATCGCAAAGCGACGCGGAGGCAGAAGGGCTTTACGCTGGTGGAAACGATGATTTCCGCCGCCGTGGTGACCCTCGGCCTGGTTGGAATGCTGGCGGTATTTGGTGTGGCGGCAGCCTCTTCGCAGAACTCGCAACTGGACCTGCTGGCGCGGCAGAAGGCGACGGAAGCTCTGGAGAGCGTGTATGCGGCGCGCGCCAGCAATCAGTATGGCAACAACACCTGGGCGAGCATTCAGAACACGAGCGCGGCGCCGGGCGTGGGAATTTTCACATCAGGCATGAACCCGCTCACGGATGCGGGACCCGACGGCCTGGACGGTACCGCCGATGATGTGCCGGCGGGCGTAATCACAGTACCTGGGCCCAGCGGCGTACTGAAAGGCACGGTGCCGCCAGACGTGCAGGTGACATTGAGCAATTTTCAGCGGCAAATTCAGATCAGCAATGTGAACAATCCCGATGGCACACCCAACTCCAACCTGCGGCAGGTTCAGGTAACGATTCAATACCCGACCCCCCAGGGCAGGACACGCAGCTACACCGTGCAGGCGCTGATTTCGTCGTATCGGTGAGAGGAAGTTTCATGAAACCAGTTCGCGAGAGCGGCTTCAGTCTGCTGGAGGTGGCGGTGGCCATGGCTCTGGGCCTGATTGTCATCATGGCGGCCACCCAACTGTTCAAGAGCGGATTGGACACGACCACCATGGTCTCCGAGCAATCGGAGATGCAGCAGAACGTGCGTTCGGCGATGAACCTGGTGGCGAAGGATGTAAACATGGCGGGCTCGGGCCTGCCTTCGGGCGGCGTCTCCTTGCCCTACGGGGCGGGTTCGAGCGCCTCCAAGTACGGCTGCAGTCAGACCCCGACCTGCTATCTCTCGACGGACACCTATCCTACCGGCAATATCGGGGGGACGACGGTCACCAATTACATGTTCGGATTGATTCCGGGTCCGGCCAACGGCATGGAAGCGGGAGGGCCGTCCACGATCCCCGCCACAAAAACGGGCGCTGATTCAATCACGGTGCTTTACACGGACTATAGCTTTCCCCTGAACCAGTATTCGATCGCCTTCGGCGCGAAGGGCGGTTCGGTGACCTTCACCGCGCCGGCAACGCCGCCGGCGGGATTTCCCGCCATCGTGAGCGGGACCGGCCTCGTGGTTGGCGATCTGATTCTGCTGAGCAACAACATTGGCTCGGCGGTGGCGGAGATCACAGCGCTGAAGGCGACGGCAAATGGCGGAGCGACGGTTACGCTCGCCAACAGCGACGCGCTTAATATCAATCAGTCGGGCGCGGCCAACGGCAATGTGGCGTATTTGATGGGCGCGGGAGCTCCTCCCACGACGATTGCTTACCGCCTGTACGCGATCAGCTATTTTCTAGAGGTGCCGAGTAACGGGCAAACGCCGCGACTGATGCGGCAGGTGAGCGGACAAGCTCCGACTCCGGTGGCCGACAACATCATCGGCCTGAACTTCACTTATGACACCTGCGACAGCAGCGGGGTGACGCCGTGCGCGGGAGTTTCCGACCCTATCGGCAGCGGCTTCTCGCCGAACCAGATTCACAAAGTGAATATTACGGTGATGGGGCAGGCGGTGCTGGCCTCGGCGGGCAAATCGCAGAGCATGGCGCTGACCACCTCGGTGAGCACACGCAGCTTGTCATTCAAGAATCGCTACAACTGAGGATGCGGGTTTCAGGAGACGATTTATGGCCAAGTTGAAACGAGGTTCGCGGGGATTCAGCCTGATTGCCAGTCTGCTGTTGCTGTTGCTGTTGTCGGCAATCGCAGCCGGGCTGATGTTCACCGTGAATGGCGCCGGGCATGTGGGCACAAACGACCTCGAAAGCAACATGGCCTTTTATGGCGCGGAATCGGGCATGGAAAAGCTGACGGCCGATATCGCCAGCCTCTACCAGCAGAAGATGTCGCCCACGCAATCGGACTTGAATACTCTGGCCACGACCTCGCCGCCTACCAGCGCCATGGTCGGGCCCATGAGCTACAGCGAGAACGTCACCTTCGTCAACGTAGATAAAAGCGGCAACCCGATTACTTCAACTACAGTGCTGAGTTCAGGCACGTACTCTGGGCTAACCGCGGAGATTATTCCCATTACTCTGCAAGTCAGCGCGATGCGGCCTTCGGGCGCGTCGGTGAACATGACGCGCGGAATTGAAGTGGCGCTGATCCCGGTTTTTCAGTTTGGCGTATTCTCGGACAGCGATCTGAGCTACTTTGCCGGGCCCCCGTTTACATTTGCGGGACGGGTGCACACCAACGGCAACCTGTATCTGGCGGCGGATTCGGGCCCGCTGGTCCTGGGATCGCAGGTAACCGCCGTAGGCCAGGTGGTGCGCGACCGGCTGGCGAATAATTTCAGCAACTCCACCAACTACCAGGGAGACGTTTATCTGCCGAACGCGACGGGCGGCTGTGACAGCTTCGCTGCCGCCGGCGGTTCCGGGAACCCGCCTTCCAGTTGCGTGAATATGGGCCCGGACTCGGACACGGCGAGCGACAATGCCAGCTGGACCGGCGGAATTCCGATCGGCGCGGGTGCAGCGAACAATACGACGGCATGGACCACTTTCTCCCCGCATCAGAATGGCTTTGTTCAGACGGGCGTGCCGGCCTTGTCGCTGCCCTTCGTGCAAAGCGGAGTCACTCCCGTCCAGATCATTCGCAAGCCCTGGACCACAACGGAATCCACCACGACGCCGCTCGGCTCTTCACGAGAGTTCAACAAGGCCGCAATCCGCATTCTGCTGGGAGACACGCAGCAGGAGTTGCATCCCAGCGGCTCCAGCCCATGCTGCGACGCAATCAACGACATTCAATTGGACAACAGCCCCGGGTTTACCGTAGGCGCGGGGACCACTTACTTTGCCAGCGCCAACTCCTCGCTGGATCCCAACTGGTTGCAGCCGCGCTGCCAGCCGGGCGCGAACAATCAGGCGCCCTACCCGACCAATCCGGAAGCGGGTTGTGTAGTGCAAACCAATCCCCCGCCGGCGAATACAACCTGGCCCTTAGTGCGGGGCTGGCTGCGCGTGGAATATCTCGATAGCACCAGCGGCAAATGGACAGGCGTAACCAAGGAGTGGCTGCAATATGGCTTTGCCAAAAGCAATACGGCGCGCACCGCGCCCGGCGTTGATACCACCGGGCACCCGAATGCGATCCTGATCTTCCAGCAACTCGCGGACCGGGATGGAAGCGGCACCGTCACGAACGGCAACGTGCAGGTGCAGACAGGGGTGGATGCGAAGGGCAACCCGATCTATCAGACGGTCACGGAGAGCACTTCGATGGTATTGAATCCGGCGACCAATTTTTACCCGATCAACCTTTATGATCCGCGGGAGGGTTTTCCCCGCGACGCCACTGCGCTCACCGGAACGCAGTGCTACGCCAACGGCATCATGAACGCGGTCGAGCTGGACGTGGGCAATCTGCAGCAGTGGCTGTTGGCCAAGGGCGCGTACACCAAGGGCAGCGGATCGAAGGTCAACTCGACCAATCAGAACGGTTATGTGCTGTATTTCTCCGACCGGCGCGGCATGGAGCCTGATCCCAACCAGGGCAGCGTGACGTACGGCGAGTCAGGTCTGGAAGATGACGTGAACTGGGGTTCGGCCACGGGCACGCCGGATGGCAAGCTGGACACATCGGCCACGCCTTCGCCTGAGGATGTAGATCAGAACAACCTGCTGGACAATTGGGGCGGAGTGAACGTGGGCGATGGATTCGGAATCAGCACCAATACCGTCCCGCCGAATCCCTATGCGCAGGTTGATTGCATGAACCGCGGCCGGCAGAACTGGGTTTCAGGGGCGCGCCACGTGCTGCGATTGCTGGACGGCTCGCTGGGCAATCTGCCCCTGCCGGGATTCACCGTCGCCGCTGAGAACCCGGTGTATGTACAAGGCGACTACAACAGCATCAGCGGCGACTCGGCCTTTGCCAATCCTTCGGTGGATAACGGCAATGCCGCCGCTTCCGTTATCGCCGACGCGGTGACGCTGCTGTCCGACAATTGGACCGACCTTAACGACATGGCGAACCCGAACAATCTGGGCGGCCGCAACGCCAAAGACACGTATTACCGGATGGCCATAGCGGCGGGAAAGAACATCAACTTTCCCCAGCCGGCCGGAACCGGCAACGACTATGGCACCGACGGCGGGGTGCACAACTTCCTGCGCTATATCGAAAACTGGGGCGGCGCCAACCTGTATTATCGCGGCTCGCTGATCAGCTTCTACTATTCGCAATATGCCACGGGCACGTTCAAGTGCTGCACCCTGGTTTACAGTCCGCCGAACCGCGTGTATTCGTTCGATTCCGATTTCCTGACGCCGTCAGACCTGCCGCCCGGCACGCCGATGTTGCAGGACGTCGAGAACCTGACTTACTGGCAGAGCTTCAGTCCCTGCACGACGCAGAGCGGCACGAGCTGCACGAATTAGGATTTTTGCAGTCCTGACTGTGTCGCCGGATCCGGCGGCGTCCCCAACACGCTGGACCGGTATGCTCTGCATAACCCACCGCCCCTGTATGATGGTGTTCCGATTTCCTCGGCTCCCAGGTGTTGAAGTCCCGCATAAGCTGATTCCGAAAGGAAATCGAGCTGGAGCGTCTCTTGTCACAGATCAGCGCCCTCTTTTGGGATGTCGGCGGCGTTTTGCTGACCAACGCCTGGGACCATGAACAGCGCGAACGAGCGTTAAGCGAATTCGGCCTCGACAAAGAGGAGTTTGACGACCGGCATGAAATGGTCGTCTCTTCCTTCGAGCGGGGCAACATTACTCTGGACGAATACCTGGCGCGGACTATTTTTTATCGGCCGCGAAGGTTCACCGAGGAAGAATTCGTCCGCTTCATGTGGTCGCTCTCGCAACCGAACAAAGAAGCGCTGGCGCTGGCGCGGGAGTTGGCAAAATCGTGCCGCTATGTGATGGCGACCATCAACAACGAGTCGAAGGAGCTGAATCTATTTCGCATCAAAACTTTTGGGCTGCGCGAGATTTTTGCGATGTTCGTGAGCTCCTGTTTTGTCGGGCTGCGCAAGCCAGAAGACGGGATCTACCGCTTGGCATTGGACCTAACCCAGAAAGCCCCGGAAGAATGCTGTTTTGTAGATGACCGCGATCTGAATCTGGAATCGGCGGCGCGGCTGGGCATGCGCACGGTGCGTATGGAGAACGCGAGCCAACTGCGGACGGACCTGGAAAAAGTAGGCGTGCACTGTTAGTCGCGGCGGGCGGACGGAGCATTTAAGGTTTTCGCGGAGCGCGCGGGACAGCACCGGGGCTAACCGGAGCGGCCGCCTCGCTGGCACTGAGACTCAGATCGCTGGACCAGCAGTCGGCGGTGATTTTCCACTCCTGCCCATGGCGCGCGAACAGCACCAGGTACTTGCCACGCTCCTCGCGGCGTTTATTCACGGCCACTGGCACCAACATCTTGCACCGGCCGGCTTCGAAGGCAAAGTCTCCCTGGATTTCAACTCGTAGGGCCTCGAGCTCCACTTCTCCCAGACCGGCTTCGAGCGCGGCGAAGAAAAACTCGCGGATGGCCGCGCCGCCGCGCACAGGCGGAAAATTCGGGCGCAAAACCAAAGCATCCACGGAGTAGAGCTCGACCAGATCATCCAGTTGTTTGGTGTTGCAGGCCTGGCACCAGTCCTGGCTCATGCGGCGCAGAGCGGCTTCGGCGCGGCTGACAGAAGGTCCGCCGAGCGTGGCGCGTACGCGACCTGGATCACGCGCGGCGCCGCCCACGCGAGAGTCGGCAGCAAAGCCCGGGGCGTGTCCCGAAAAGGCCTGACCGGAAAAATGGTGCTGATGAAAATGATAATGATAATGGTGCTGGCCGGGATGCTTCGCCATGGCCTCCTGCATGGCATCCATTGGAGCGGCAGCGGTTACCTCGGGAACCGCCAGATCGGCTTCGGCTGAAGTCACTGGCGTTTCCAAATGCACGCCGCACTTAGCGCAGAACTTATGGTTGGCGTTGTTGGAAGCACCACAGGCCTGGCAGATGCGGGTGGCGGAGATTGCGGTCGGGCCGGCGGCGGCAACTGCAGCCTCTTCCCCATCGGTTTCCGCCATTTGTTGGATGGCGTGGAAAGCGGCGCTGATTGCGTCCTGGCTCAGGCCGGGCCGGCGCATGTCCGATTGCAGCTGATTGAAGAACTCATCCACTATCTGATCGGACTGCGGTGCTGGTGGATGGCCGCCCGCGGATCCCTTTGGTCCTTGTTTTGTCTCTGAGCCCAATCCTCACCCGATGATGCTCATTCTATTCGATGTGCATCCTGCTGGCGACTTGAAAACGCAATCTTGCCCTCGGCGTCGGTCGGGACACCGTTGCAAAGGGCGGGGCGATAGCGCCAGGAGCGGAGGGCTTCCAGCACCAGCCGGATTTCTCCGAGGTTGGAGCCTTCGAGGATGAGCGGATTGTGTACTCGGCCATCGGTGCCAATGATGAAACTCACCGTGATGCGGGAAGCAGGCCCCGGTTGCTCAAGCAGAGGATCGGGCGTGGCTAAAGCTTCGGGAAGGCGCGTGTCTTCACAGCGGGCGCGCAGGGCGGCGCGAGAAACTGCGGCGAGTTCGGAACCAAATCTGATGGAACTCCAAAACCTGGGTTCGGAGCGGGCCAGGGCGAAATTGTCGGAGAAGACTGGCGCGCTTCGTGCCGAGGCGAAGCAGGCTGTCGCAGCCCCAAGCGACCACACTAGAGCGGCCACGATCACGGCCAGGCAGCGCAGCATACCCACCAAATCCCCCGGAGCAGGAACGCCCAAGAAAGCCAGAAAATGGCGCTGCTCCTACGAGGGGTTGAAAGGCAATCCACGTACCAGCAGGGGGTCCGGGTTGGGGTCGAACCGACAACGACTTACGCTGACCGGAAGAAGCGGAAAAAACGCGATATGCAAATACTTGCAACCCCGACGGAACAGAGGAAGACACTAACTCAGCGCTCCCGGAGTTATAAGCCCGCTGGAATTCCAAAGTTACCAGCGAAGTTATTTATAGCTCATAGCTATACTACAATTCCAGGTTCCTTCCCTGCTTCAGAAGAATACTCAAGCCGCTGCTTTTCCGGCGGGCGCCATGCGAAAAGCCGCGCCGGGTAAAGGTTCCCAAAGAAACTAACGGCCCGCCCGAAGACGCCGCCAGCTATAGGTCCATCGGCCATGTCCTCTATTGATCTTTAGAAATCTAGCCAGGTTACCGGCGCGGGTAGAGACTGACCCAACTGCAGCCGACGTCAGATGCCCACTTTGCCCGGCTGCAGTGCGTGCAAAAAAATTCCCCCGCCGTGAGTAAGTGCATGCGGCACAAAGAGGCCCCGGTGAAGGCTCCCCGCTCGCTCTGGAATGCAATTGTCTCGCTCTTTGCTCTGCTTTCCATGCTGGGTTGCTCTGCGGTACAAGGTAGTCCCGCACCTGCCAGTGAAAGCCTGAGCGTCAGTACCACCAACCTGCAGTTCGGCACCGTAGCCGTCGGAACCAGCCATGAATTGGCCGTCGCTCTGGCGAACCCGACGGACGACAGCATCACGATCCACAGTGCGGAAATCAGCGGCGCCGGGTTCCAGATTATTCAGCCTAACTTTCCCGCCACGATCCCCGCCGGCCAGACGCTGCACATGGTGGTCGAATTCACGCCCAAGGCCAGCGGATCGGCGAGGGCAACGATTGCAGTTTCCAGCACAGCGCCCCGGCACCCCTCGTTCACCATCACGCTCTTCGGATGGGCTGTCATGGGCGGGCGCATCACCGCGAATCCTGCCAGCATCAGCTTTGGCAGCATGCGGTTGGGGACCCAGACTTCGAGGACCGTGGTGCTCACCAACAGTGGCGGCACCAGCGTAACCATAGCTCAGGCCACCGCGAGTATCGCGGACTTCTCCATTACCGGGATGAGCCTGCCGCGGTCTCTGCCGCCGAACGGAACCGCCACCTTCAGCGTTGCCTTTGTCCCCCACGCAACCGGCACCCGGGCAGGCAGCATCGTGCTGACCGTAGATTCCGCCAACGCGGTTAGCAGCGTAAGCGAAGGATGGCCGCGCGCCAGAGCGCGTGAAGTCGGAGTTGCGATCGAGGCCGTAACGATTCCGGTGGCCGGAGTGGCCACAGCGGCGCCGGCACCAACTCCGGCACCTACCCCGACTCCGGCACCAACCCCCACGCCAACGCCAACTCCGACACCTACGCCAACACCCACACCTACGCCAACACCCACGCCTACGCCGACGCCCACGCCGACACCAACTCCGATTCCGACGCCGGGAACTCTTGTTCCAAACCCTCTGACGCTGAGCTTTGGCTCGGTCACATCGGGGAGCACGCAGAGTCTGCCGGTGAGTCTGGCGAACTCGGGTGGAACGGTGGTAAACATTTCTGCTGCGACGTTCAGTGGTGCAGGTTACACGGTCAGCGGCCTGCCCAGCAGCGTAGCCGCGGGCGCCAACGCATCGTTCAACGTAGTTTTCTCGCCGACCTCTACGGGAGCGGAAAACGTAAACCTCACCCTTACCAGCGACGCCTTGAATCCGTCACTGGTGATTCCGATTACCGGAAGCTCGGTGGCAGCCGGAAGCCTGACCGCCAGCCCAACGACACTTTCCTTCGGCAGTGTGCAGATGGGCAGCAGTGACACGCAGACGGCAACCCTGAACAATCCCGGCGGATCGAGTATCACCATCTCAAAGGCGACGGTCAGCGGGTCAAGCTTCAGCACTCAGGGTTTGACCCTGCCGCTGAACCTTTCCGCAGGCGAAAGCTTCACCTTCAATATCGTGTTCGATCCGCAGTCCGCCGGGAGCCTGGGCGGGAGCATCGCCTTCACTTCCACCGCTTCCACGGCGCCTCCACCCATCACATTGTCCGGCACCGGCACGGCGGTGGGCACGCTCAGCGTCTCACCGGGTACGCTCAGTTTCGGCAGCGTAACGGTG
>Ga0335081_10007012_pt1 | contig 17983 bp, 15 predicted proteins | sample Lox_Sample_35_FD_206713 | JGI IMG/M metagenome (GOLD analysis project Ga0335081, IMG submission 206713) | Soil microbial communities from Loxahatchee National Wildlife Refuge, Florida, United States - Lox_Sample_3.5 | ecosystem: Environmental > Terrestrial > Soil > Wetlands | place: USA... | reverse complement strand
GGCGGTGGCCGGGCCTGCGGAGATCCTGGACCGGATCTGGGATGTCAGCCATCTCACCGGCGCCGTGCTCGGCCCGTTCGACGCGTGGCTGCTGCTGCGCGGCCTGCGCACCCTGCCGCTGCGGATGTCACAGCACAACGCCAACGGCCAGGCGCTCGCGGAGGCGCTGAGCGACCATCCAACCGTGGCCCGGGTGCACTATCCCGGCCTGGCGACCCACCCGCAGCACACCCTGGCAGCCAGCCAGATGAGCGGTTTCGGCGGGGCGCTCGGAATTGAGTTCGCCGACGCGCTCGCCGCGGCCGACGCGATGGTCGCCGCAGCAGCGAGCACCTGACTACCCGGCGGTCCCGGAATTCCCTTCACGGAAAGGCCCTTGATAACTGTGCCGCGCTCACGTGCGTTTATGCAGGTCGACGTGTTCTCCGCGACGCGTCCTCGCCCGGAATCACCGGGCCACCCCGCAGGAGGTCGCATTCTTCACCGCCGATCTGCGGACTGGCGAGGGTACCGAGTCGGCCGTGACCGGCGCGTCGGTGATCATCCACTGCGCGACCACCATCAAAGGCGACGCCGAGGCGACCCGCAACCTCGTGGCGGCCGCGTTCCTGGCGGGCTGCCCCCACCTTGTGTACGTGTCGATCGTCGGCATCGACACGTCGCCTCCTGGGGATACCCCAAGGCAAAACTTCGGGCCGAACAGATCGTGACGACCTCCGGCCTGCCCTGAACGATCCTGCGGGTCACCCAGTTCTACGACTACTGCCTTACCTACGCGCGCAAGCTGAGCCGACTCCCCATCGCGCCGGTGCCAGCAGGCTTCACCGTCCAGCCGATCGACCCAAGTGATGTCGCGAACCGGCTCGTCGAACTGGCGCTTGGCGAGCCCGCCGGACGGGCGCCGGACATGGCCGGACCGCAAGTGAGCGACTGGACGGCCCTGCTGCGCGGGTACCTGGCGGCCAGCCACCGCCACCGGTGGGTTCTGCCAGTACGGATACCCGGCACCAGGGCAGTCCGCAATGGCGCGCTGCTTCCACCGCCCGGTCACACCGCCGGATCCCGCACCTGGAGCCAGTACCTCGCCACCCACCTCGACCAGTCCGCCTAACCCAGCCCGGGCAGCCGGCCGGGCACGTGTCACCCCTCCCCGCATACACCAGCAGCGAAAGGACCACCACGATGCAAGCCCGAATGAAGAACCCGGCAGTAGTCCTTCCCGACGCCATGACAGCGATCAGGGCACTGAACGAGGCGATCAGGCAAGGCGGCGTACCAGCGAAGACACTCGACCTGGCGCACCTGCGGACCAGCCAGATCAACGGCTGCAGCGTATGCGTCGGCGCCGCCGCCAAAGCCAAGAAGGACGGCGAAACCGACGAACGGCTATTCACCCTGGTCGCGTGGCGGGACACCCCTACTTCAGCGACGCCGAACGCGCCGCGCTGGCCCTCGCCGAGGCCGTCACCCGGCTCAGCGACCGCACCGACCCAGTGCCCGACGACATATGGGACGAGGCGGCCCTTCTTGGTGAGACAAGAGATAGAACCGACACTCAGGATCCCCCGATATAAGTTGGGTGCGCGTTACGTCGCAGTCGCAAACCCCACCTGCGCATCAGTCGGCGATGGGCTCCCAAATCAACTCGGCCACGTCGATGACAAGATCGGGTCCGGTCTGAGCTGGATCGCCAGGCGCGCGGACCTCGCCGGTGCAGACGCAGACCGCGTCGTTCAGCCGACGATATGGTTCGCGGTCGGCCAGGTGAAACATCGACCCCAGGATCTGGCGGCGTTCCGGCGGGTAGGAGCGGCCGTACCCGTGCCACTCCACCATGATCACGGCCCGGTCGTCGGTCTCGATGATCGCCCTGAAGTCCGGTCGGAAGGGGCCGTCCGCGCCCTCCTTCCGGGGGAAGTTCGCGCCGCGGAACCGGCCGGTTACCGATCCCTCGCAGCGTCCCTCGGCGATGAAGAACATCTGCTGCCAGCCGCCGTCCAGGCTGACCGCCCAGCTCTCGGGATAGGTGAAGCGGATGCGATACAGCGGCTCAAGCCTCATCGGCTGCTCCTGCCTGAAGGTCCTCAGTCCAGTCTGGCGGCCTGGCCGGGCCATGCGCCGCCGGACGCGCCGCGCCAGCGGACGGCCCGCCGCAGCCGACACCTATCCTTGCCGTCCGGCCGTCAGCCCACAAATATCCGTATCTGCATGATGAACGAGCGTCTGCAGGACAGCGCGCGTTGAGCCCTCGCATCGTCGCACCTGGCGCAATGTTCGAGGCGTTCGCGGGCATCCGGGGTCGGCATGTCGAAGATGACCAAAGCGCTGTACCCCGCTTACGCGCCGCGTCAGCGGGGGGTTGGCATCCAGCGCACAGCGTGGCTGAGCTGGCGGCTGGCTTCCATGCTGAGGCGGCGGCCTGCCGGATACGGAACCAGGGGTGCGGCGTGCCGCGGTGCGACAGCAGGTTAGTGTCGCGGTTGCAGGATTCAGATGGCCGCCACGGTGATGTTCTTGTCCCCGGCCACCAGGCGTATATCGGCTGGGTCGCTGGTCACGACGGTGATCTGGCCGTCTGGCGCTGACTGGATGACGGCGCCTATGTGTGAATCGGCTACCGAGACACTGGTCCGGCCGCGGATGCCCGCCGCGGTGCTGGCGCTGGCCGTGTCTAGCGGGCTGTCCGCGATCCGCAGACGGTTCGGGAAGACCCAGGCTGGGGAGGTCCGGTCCCAACGGGCCTCAACGCGGACTGCCGTGGGTACCACAACCTGTATCGCGACCGCGCGGCGCTTACGCCTTGCCACGACCTGAGCCTGGCTCACGACACGGCGGTGCTTGGGATGACCCGGGTCCTGAAGCGCCTGGACAGTCTCGTTGTCCAGGACGACTAGGTGCGTCATGCCGCGGGAAGTGCCCGGGCTTCGGCCCACAACAGCACGTCGTCCGGGCTGGCATCGGGGTGATTCGCGGTGATCTCGCTCGCTGCCTTGCGCAATCGCCCGGGCTGGCCCGCCAATGGATGGCCGTCAAGTTCAGCAGGTTGATTCCGTGGACCGCCCCGCAGGCGTCGACGACGGCGCCGTCGCCGGGGCGGGGGCCCATCGCGCAGGTTCCCACCGGGTGGTGGTATGAGCCGGCCCGTTCCCGGATCGAGCGGGCCAGGGCGGCGGTGTCGTCGTCGCTGACCGCGGCGCCGGGCGCGAGTTCGGCGCCGGTGACGAACTCGGCAAGTGGCGGGGTACGGCTAAGCCGGCGTGCGTGCCGGGTCGCTTCTATCATCCGGGTCATGTCCTCGGGGTTGCGCAAGTGGGCGACGTCGATGCGCGGCGGATCGGCCGGGTCAGCTGAGCGCAGGCGCACCGAGCCCCGGGAGCGGACCGACAGCAGCCCGGCGACGATGCCGAATACCCCGCCTGCCGGGCTCGCGGCGTCATCGAACGGGCCGGCGGCGAAAAGGTGCAGATCGGGTGGCCCGCCCAGGTCGGCCAGGGGCGAGCGCATGGTGAGCATCATCTGAAAGCGGGGCCCGGCAAAGCCGGGCGTGGTGGGCAGGTCGACGGCCACCAGCGGGTGGTCGATCAGGTTGTCGCCAACCCCGGGCAGGTCGGCGGCCACCCCGATGCCGAGGTCGCGCAGCGCGGCGGCTGGGCCGACGCCGGAACGCATCAAGACGACCGGGCTGGCGTAGGAGCCTGCCGTCACCACGATCGCATCAGCCTCAATGATCTCTCCGTCGGCAAGCCGGACTCCGCGCGCGGTGGTGGCGTGCAGCTCTACCCGGTCCACGGCGGCGCCGGCCCGGATGGCCAGGTTGGGCCGACCCCGGGCTGCCGCCAAGTGCGTGAGCGCCGTGCTCATCCGCAGGCCGTCGCGGACATTGCGGGGCGCCGCGCCCACACCCACCGTGCCCGGCTCGTTGTGGTCGCCGACCAGCCGGTGACCGGCGGCAACAGCGGCATCGGCGAAGGCCTGCTGCAGCGGCGACAGCTCGCCGACCGAGGGCCGGCGGACCGGGACAGGCCCGTCGGCCCCGTGCCAGTCACCGCCGAAATCGGCGTCAGATTCGATGGCCCGGAAGACCGGCAGCAGATCAGCGAACGACCAGCCCGGGTTACCCCTGGCTGCCCACTGGTCGTAGTCCTGCGGCCAGCCCCGCAGCGCGAAGCACGCGTTGGTCGCCGAGCAACCGCCCATCAGGCGTCCCCGGGGCAGCGGGACCGAACGCCCTTGCTCGTCCGGCTCCGACATGAAACCCCAGTCATGACTGGTGGATGGCATCGATCCATCCGCGACGTCAGCCGGAAGATCGCCAGCCGCCAGGTAGTCTGGCCCGGCCTCGAGCAGCAGCACGCGGCAGCGGTCGTCCGCGCTGAGCCGGGCCGCGGCCACGCAGCCGGCGGACCCGCCGCCTGCCACGATCACGTCGTATCCCACCCCTGCCCCCCTCATCAAGCCGGCGCGGAACCAGACGCCCCAGCCTCAGGCGCGCCGGCCGAAACGGGCAAGCAGCATCACCTGGGCGTCCGCATCACCGGGCACCCGCGGCCGCGCCGCGATCGCGCCTGCGCTGCGGTAAGCGTCCTCCACCGCCTCGAACCAGGTGGCGCAGGACGCCACGAGCCCGGCGTCCAGGCGCTCGTCCGCGCCGATCGCGCGGGCCAGGTCCCACGCGTGGATCAGGTGGTCGGCGAACAGCTGCAACGCGTACTCCCGGCCGGGGACATCGCCGAACGACAGGTGGACGATCCGGTCCATCGCGCCTTGCTCCCCGACCGCCCGCACGGCCCCAGCAGATGCCGCGGTCCAAGCGGCCTTGGGATCAGCACCGAGCACGTCGCCGTCGAAACGATCTCCTACCTCGGCGATCGTGGATCCGGCCAGGAGCATCGGCGCCCACAGATCCTCGCCGACAACATGATTGACCAGGTCGCGGACGGCCCAATCCTCATCCGGGGTCGCGGCCTGCCACTGGTGCTCGCCGATTTGCCGCACGCGTGCGTCGAACTCCGCAACCGCGCCACCGAACATCGCCGGGATGTCCATATCCCCTCCCGCCATGAACTCGTGCCGCCTACCTTAAGACACAAGACCGCCGCGGGGCAGGATGAAACCTGCTGGCAACCGCGGCGAGCGAACCGCATAACGCAGGATCCGGGGCATGGAAGACGGCCCGAGAAATCCTCCCGGCCGAATATCTCCGCTTCGTCTTGCGTATGGGATCGACGTTGGGCGGTGCGCTTAGGCCGGTTATGCGCATATTTCGCTTGCGGGCACAGTCGTGCTGGGCGGCATGGATGCCGGCGGGATCGCCGCTCGATGGGCCAGGCGCGATGGCGCCGCACCTGGAAGACCTCCGGGGTGAACGCCTGCTGGATGCTGACGGCCGGGTTGTCCGGCCTGGCGCTGATCCGGGCATGCGGCACAGGCAGGTCATCGATCAGCAGGGTGATCAGCTGCCGAGGTTCCCTGGCGGGCTCGGCGCGGTGAACTCGACCCGGAGGACGGCCTGACCCCGAACCGGCCCGGAGACCGCCCTAGCCGGGCGGATCCGGGCATCGACCCCGTTCAGGACGGCCCAGGCGGCGCGCGCGTATGCGGCTGCAGCCATGCGGGCGGCCGGGATGTCCTCGGCCAGATCGGCGAAGCGGAGCAGGACGCCGGGACTGGCGCCCGGGCCCAGGTTCCCGAATCGCACGATGTCGATCGGCTCGTGTGCGGGCAGCGACTCGAGTGCCAGCAGCAGCCGCGGGTCGACCTGGCCGGCCAGCAGCTGGCTCTTGGCCATGGCCGACACGGTGACCTGGGAATCGTGCAATAGCGCGGCACCGGATGTCATGCGGCTGGACAGGCCGACGGGCAGCGCGGCCTGGTACGCGGCGTCGCCGTGCGCTGCGACTACCCGGACGGTGATCGCGCCGGGCCCGGACCCGAAGGACGCCAGGACAGCTGGCGCCCAGGTCATGGCGAGGCTGCTGCCGAACAGATCACGCACCGCGGCTGTCTCGACGACCACGACCGAAGGCAGCGGATCTGGCGTCGCCGGCCCGAGCACGACCAGCTTGCTGACCGGGAAGCCATGATTCTGGAGCGCGGCGCACATCACTGCGTCGCATGACACGGTGACATCTGGGCTGACCTGCTCGACGACCCATGCGGCAGCCTGCGCGCTGACATCGGGCGAGGAGAGGTCGACATGGTCTCCCGCGACGGTAGCCAGCGACCCGATGGCGATGACGCTCAGGCCCAGCGCGATCAGGCGGGCCCTATCCCGGCGCCGTGGCTTCTGCCGCTCGGCGGCTGGCTGGGGCTTGACAGCCGCGGCACCATTACGCATCCCGTTGCTGCCGTCGGCCGGGAAGCAGGTTTCTTCCGGGCCCGTTTCCTTGCCGACCGCGGATCCCGGCGTAAGCACGCGCCCGGGCAACGTGGCCGTCCGGGCCTCGGCCGCGCGCTCAGCCTCCACCGCCGCCTGCATGCGCTGCCGCAATTCCTCCGACAACGCAACCTGCGGAACCGGCGGAACGGGCCCGGCCCAGGCCGCGCCCGGAATGCGCTGAGGCATCTCCGTGCCCCGGTCTTTGTCTGCCAACGGGTCAGACCCCCCTGACCAACGCACGGGCCGCCGCGACCCTGGGCAAGACCGCCATCCCCTGGGGCGCACCGTGACCGGCGCGAAGGGCTGTGCCGACTGCTGGATCGCTAGCCCGTGACCCATTTACGGCACCCGCCTGATACCGGGACTGGCGGGATGTCCCGCCAGTCCCACGTAGCAGGCCCGCGCCGCTGACCTAATGTGCTGGAGATATTGCCTGAGGAATCGCCAGCGCCCGGAACATGGACGCTGTGACCAAATTGTAATCTCCCGGTTCTTCCCTATGGGCGCATTTCGGGAATTTTGCGGACATAGTTCCTTCGGCCCGGACGGCAGCCGTGACGACCTGCCGAGGCGGATCGCTCCGCCGGGCAGAACCGCGAGTTCGTTCGGTTAACAAGCCCTTCTCGGCCGGAGCGGCGGGTCGGCAGGGTTACGGCGGGCCTGTCTCACGGCCGCGCGAGGGCGCGCTCCCTTGACAGCGTCACCACAGTCTGTATGTTTGTCTTATGACTATAGATAAAGGAGACGGCGCGCCTGGTGCTTCGCCTGCGAGCGGCGGCATGTCTTCCGGCCAGCACTTGCGCGTCTCCGACGCCGAGCGCGAGGCGGCCGCCGACCAGCTGGCCGAGCACTTCGCCGCTGGCCTCCTCGGCCAGGCCGAGTTCGACGACCGGGTCGGGCGGGCCATGAGCGCCAGGACCCGGGCCGACCTGAGCGGGCTGTTCGCCGGCCTGCCGGGAACGGGGGCTCCGGCAGTCCCGGAGCTTCCGCGGGGTGGCGGCAGCACGCCGGGGGGCGGGCCGGGGTCGCCGATCGAGTTTCGGCTGGATGCGGCCTCGGGCGTGCCGACTTACCTGCAGCTGGTGCACCAGGTGGAGCACGCGCTGCGGCTGGGCTACCTCAAGCCCGGCGACCAGCTGCCGAAGGTCCGGGACGTGGTCGCCTCCCTCGCGATCAACCCGAACACGGTACTGAAGGCCTATAAGGAGCTGGAGGTCAAGGGCCTGGCGGCCGGGCGGCCGGGCCAGGGCACGTTCATCCAGGCGACTCTGAGCCAGGTCACGCTCCCGGAACTCGCCGGGCTGCACAAGTCCCTGCTCGGCTGGCTGACGACCGCCGACGCGGCGGGCCTGGACGAGGACGGGATGGTGGCGCTGTTCACCAGCGCCCTGCGGGATTTCTATAAGCGTCGCGGCGATACAGGGGACCGCCGCGGCGGGGCGAGCGGCGAAACGGAGGGCGTCGCATGAGCACGAACGTCATCGAGGCCAGCGGCCTGAGCAAGCGCTACGGCAGCACCTGGGCGCTGCGCGAGTGCACACTGGCGATCGCCGCCGGGCACGTGGCCGCGCTGGTCGGCCCGAACGGCGCCGGCAAGACCACCCTGCTGAACCTGGCCGTCGGGATGCTGGCGCCGACGGCAGGCACGATCGAGGTGCTCGGCGGCCGGCCTGCCGGGTCGCCGGCCGCGCTGGACGGCATCGCGTTCGTGGCCCAGGACACGCCGCTGTACAAGAACCTGCCGGCCGCGGACATGCTGCACCTGACCCGCAACCTGAACCGGCGCTTCGACCAGGACTACGCCGAGGCCCGGCTGGGCGAGCTGGGCATCCCGCTGAATCGGAAGACGGGCAGGCTGTCCGGCGGCCAGCAGGCGCAGTTCGCGCTGACCCTGGCGCTGGCCCGGCGGCCGCGGCTGCTGGTGCTGGATGAGCCGGTGGCGATGCTCGACCCGGTGGCCCGGCACGACTTCATGGCCTTGGTGATGACGGCGATGGCCGCGGACGGCGTGTCGGTGGTGCTGTCCTCGCACGTGCTGGCCGAGCTGGAGCGGGTGGCCGACTACCTCATCCTTTTGTCGCGGGGCCGGGTGCAGGTAGCCGGGGAGGTCGAGGACCTGCTCGCCAGCCACCGCGTGCTGACCGGCCCGGCCGCCGAGGCCGACCGGTATGCCGAACGGCTGCGCGTAGTGCATGCGCGGCGCGGCGAAGCGCAGGCCCACCTGCTGGTCCGGGCCTGCGCGGGCGATCCGGTCCCGCCGGGCTGGGAGGCGCACCCGGTCGGCCTGGAGGAACTCGCCCTGGCCTACCTACGCGAGTCCGGCGCTGCGGCGCTTCCCGGCCCGGCCCGCAGCCGGAACGCCGAACCGTCGGAGGTGACGCGATGACAGCGCTGAGAGTGCCCGCCCGCCCGGAGCAGGACGCGAGCCTGCGGCCGGTGCCGTGGCGGCGGATGGCCTGGGTCACCTGGCGGCAGCACCGCTTCGCGCTGGCCGGGGTGGCCGCGCTGCTGGGCGCGCTGGCGGTGTATCTGTGGCTCGCCGGCCTTCGGGTGCACCACGCCTGGACCGCCGCGGCCGCCTGCCGCCCGGCAAGCTCAGATGCCTGCGGGAATCTGATCGGCGGCTTCCTCGCCACCTACTGGCCGACGGCGCAGCTCATCGCGGCCCTGCTGCTGACAGCGCCCGCGCTGATCGGGGCGTTCGTCGGCGCGCCGGTGCTGGCCCGGGAGCTGGAGACCGGCACCTTCCGGTTCGCCTGGACCCAGGGCTTCGGCCGGTGGCGCTGGACGCTCGCCAAGCTGGTGCCGCTCGCGATCACGGTGGCAGCCGCCGCCGGGGTGTTCAGCGTGCTGTTTTCCTGGTACTTCCAGCCGTTCTTCGCCGCGGGACAGCAGATCCCGCTGGCTCCCGCGGTGTTCGGCTTGCGCGGGGTCGCGTTCGCCGCGTGGACGCTGGCCGCCTTCGCGATAGGCGGCCTGGCTGGCCTGCTTATCCGCCGGGTCGTCCCCGCGATCGCCGCCACCCTGGCCGCCTACACCGGGCTAGCCCTTGCGGCCGGGCTGTACCTGCGACAGCACTACCTGACGCCGCTGCTCACCAGCAACCCGAACCCGCCCGGCTCCCCGTGGATGATCGGCCAATCCGCGTGGATCGTCAGCCAGTGGTGGACCAAGGGCGGAAAGCCGATCAGCCAGTCCGTGCTCAGCCAGGTCCTCCAGGGGGCACCGCAGCTCGCCGGGAAAGGCGGGGTCCCGCAGTCCCCCAACGTGACGCAATACCTCAACCAGCACGGGTACACACTGTGGACGAGCTACCAGCCCGGCAGCCGGTTCTGGCCGTTCCAGTGGATCGAGGGCGGCTGGCTGCTCGCGCTGTCAGTGCTGCTCATCGCCGCGACCGTCTGGCTGGTCCGCCGCCGGGCCGCGTGACCGCCCAGCGAGCACGGCGCCGATCACCGCCACGGCCTGCGGCGGCAGCTAATGGCACCTGCCGCTCACAGCGGGGTGGCTTTATAGTCATGACATGACCCGGGTTGCCAGCCTGGTAGCCGTGGCGTGCGCTGTCCTGGTCACGGCCTGCACGGCGGGTCATCCTTCGCCGGTGATGGCTGGTGCCGGTACCCCGGCGCGAGTGACCGGCGGCAGTGTGCAGGCTGGCGTGCCTGCTGGCCGGCCGCCGGTGCGGGGCGCGGCGTATGCCAGTGGCGGCTGCGCGGCGAGCCCGCTGCTCGTAGGGCCTACTCCGGGGTGGGCGTCCCCGGCGAATCCCCCGCGGATCCGGTATGCGCTGGCTGAGCGAGGACAGCTGGCGGGGTTCATGTTCGGCTATCCGCTGATGGCAGGCAACCCTCAGCCCTACTCGGACAAGATCTTGTGGGTTGTCGCTTCCCCGCGGGATGGCATGCCGCTGCGGGTTACCGGTCATCCGCTCGGTGCCGCCGCGCCTGTTGTGACATCGATCTGGCCGGCGGATTCGTCGCCGGGGGAGATTTACCCCTCTGAAATCGTCGTCCCGTCGCCGGGTTGCTGGCAGTTCACGCTGTCCTGGAATGGGCACGCGGACACCGTTGACCTTTGGTATGTCAGGCACCGGTAATAACAGCGGGTCAGGTCACGGCAGGCTGGCCCGGTTGGCGAGCGCAGATCGATGATGCGGCATCGCGGGGGTGCGCGGTCCGCCCGGCTCTGCTGGCCTCGCCGCGCGCGCAGCTAGTGCCGTACCGGCAACGTTTGCCCTGTCCCGCGCGGCGCGATGAGTCATGCGGCGTACTGTCGAACCCATTACCGAAGAGGACTTTGATGCGCAGCGTGACCTATTCGATGGGCGTCTCACTTGACGGCTACATCGTCGGGGCGGACGGCGGTTTCGACTGGACGGCGCCCGACGAGGAGGTCTTTTGCTTCGTCACCGACGAGATACGAGAGGTCGGCGTCCACCTGCTGGGACGAGGGCTGTACGAGACGATGCTGTACTGGGAGACCGCCGACCAGGATCCATCGCTCGACGACTCAATGCTCGAGTGGGCCACGCTCTGGAAACCGCTCCCGAAGGTGGTGTTCTCCACCACGCTGTCGGCGGTGCAGGGCCATGCCCGCCTGGCCTCCGGCGGTCTGGCGGAGGAGATCGAGCGGTTGCGAGCCGAGCCGGCGGAGGGCGACATCGCGATCGGCGGCGCGACTCTCGCCGCCGAGGCGGCCGCGCTGGGCCTGATCGACGAGTACCGGGTCAGGGTCTACCCGGTGCTGGTTGGCGGTGGCATTCCGTTCTTTCCCCAGCGAGAGCGCCGGGTAGATCTCGAACTCGTCCAGACCCGCACCTTCAGCTCGAGAGTCGTCTACCTCCGCTACCGCGTGGCGCGCTAGCCCGGCACGGCCGCGGGTCAGCCTGTGCCTACCGCGCCGTTGTTCAGGACATGGAGTAGATACCAGTGGTGCCGGTCACTCCCCACTGCGCGCCGGCCCCGTCCACGATGAAGGTGCAGCTCTTCCTACCGAGGTTTCCTGAGTACGACCGTGCCCCGATTCTCACGGGGCGGCCAGCGGGCGGTACCGGCGCCAGCGTGACGAGAATGCCGTGGTCCCGGACCCGGCTGTCTGGCTGGATCACCGACCGGGGGTCGTCCACGAAGCGCACCTCAGTATGGGCGGCCAGTGCCTCGCCTATCCGGTGCTGGACCTCGACCGGTATGGGACGGGTTATCACGTCCTTCACCGCGACCGGCCCGGCGGAAGAGCGCGCCGTGGCGTCAATATAGGTCACCGGCGGCCACGGATCGAAGTTCGCGTAACCACCTGCGACCAGCGCCGAGATGACCGCGGCGTAGATGCCTGCCGAGCGGTCCGGGTCGCCCTCCGCGCGTCGTCCCATGAGACAAGGCTACGGATCAACTCGGGGCGGTGCGGAGGGACCGAGGGCTGATGGCGGATGTGCTCGGCATCCAGCATGAGCCCCGAAGTTTGCGATCGGCGCGCCGCGCACCGGACTGCCGCCGCGTCCGTGCGTGCCCAGCGCTCGACCTTGTCCGCAGCATATGAGTGTCAAGTCCTCATCGAGGGGCACGGGCATCTATAATTGCTCTGCCCGCTTTGAGCGCTTCCAACAAATGTGAACTGTGCATGCAAGACAGGTTGTTCCAGACTGAGGAATTCGGGACTTCATCGCCGACTATCGCCACGATAATCTTCATCTGCCCATACGGCACTCCGATCCAAAAGGTGCGCTTCGCGATACGGCGACTCCTTAGGGCGGGCCATCATGTTGTGGCATACCAGACGACAACGGCCGTCTTTACAGAGGCCGACCCGGGGATCCTTCCGGAGCTTATCTCTCAAGTACGAGAGGACATCAGGTCATTGATAGCGCGGCTGGCATCTCAAGGCGTAACCAAATTCGGGTTCTTCGGCAGCAGCCTGGGCTCCTTCATTCTCTACAATTGTATCGGCCGTGAAATCCCTGAGTTGCGCTGGGGAATATTTAACACCGGCGGCAATATTGCCCGAGGTGTGTGGAATATGCCTATGCTGAGAGAGCGGCATGTAGAACGAGGGTGGTCACTTCCGCGACTTGAAGAAGCATGGGCTAAGCTTCAATGGCCAGATTTCGGACGGCTCGATGGCTGCAGGTTCGTATTCGCGAGCTCGCGGCGGGACGAAGTGGCTCCGTTGAGTAACATCTCGCAGTACCTCGAGCCGATGCTCCGGGCAGGCGCTGAAGTCAGCGTGTACGAGGTACCAGCGATCGGTCACCGTACGGCCGTTATCGTGGGCCTTTGGAAAGGGCCGCAACTCGTTCGGAGGGTGCGGGCTGAAGGCCCAGCCACCAGCTAACGACGCATTGGCTCCAGGTCCAGCGCGCGGGTTCACCGAACCTTGGCAAGCTTCTAGCGGCACGAGGGAAGCGCGCGCTGGTCTCCAGTTGATGGGGAATGGTTCTGCGTCGTCCGGCCTAGCCGCCAGCGGCGTCTTTATCTGCTGCGGAAATCGCCGTTGACCGGGGTCGCGGGCGAACCGCCCGGCCGGGATCTGCCCGGCCGTGACCGGGCCGGGGCGAACCAGTTACTGGCAGGTCCCGGCGCCCGGTAGCCATAAGGCGGTACGGCTGTGCGGTCCGGCGCTAGTACCGTAACGATTTCGTACCGCTGTCTTCCTAGGATCTGGTCATGAGTTCTTGGCATTGGTCATGTGATGGGTCAACGCTCCCGGTGATCAGGCGAGGACTCTGAGGTAGCCGGGCCGTGAGACCGGGTGACGGTATCGGCCGGGACGCTGCCGGAAGGGGGAAAGCCTGATGGACAAGGCGATCTTGCTAGCCGCCGCGGCGTGCTGTTGCACCGCCGCGTCTTCGGTGTGCCAGCGCATGGGGGCCAAGACCAGTCCGTCGTCGGGCTTCGACGCCGGGCTCATGTTCCGCCTGGCCCGTCGGCCGGTCTGGCTACTCGGCATCGCGAGCATGATCGCCGGGTTCGTCCTCCAGCTGGCCGCCCTGCACTTCGGCGCGCTGGCCCTGGTCCAGCCCATCCTGGCGGCCGAGCTGGTGTTCGTCTTCGGCTACCTGGCCGTGGCCGGCTCAGGGCGGGTCAAGTGCCGCGACTGGCTGGCCGCCGCGGCCATGTCCGCCGGGATCGGCGTCTTCCTCCGGGTGGCGTCGCCGTCCGGCGGGCGGCTGCACGCGCCCGGCTCGGCCTGGCTGATAGCCGGCCTGGCCACCGCCGGCGTCGTGCTGCTGGCCCTGACCGTGGCCTTCGGGCTGGGTCACCGTCCGGGCGCATCCGGCACGCGCCGGGCCGCCGTACTGGGAGCGGCCACCGGGATCTCGTGGGGGTTCATGGCCGCGGTCATCAAGGAGCTCAGCTCGCACCTGGACGACGGCGCCGGTGCCATCCTCTCCAGTTGGTCGCTGTACCTGCTCATCGTCGCCGGCGCGGCCACGATGCTGCTGGCCTCGCATGCCCTGGCGGCCGGGCCGCTGGCCGCCTCCCAGCCCGGGTTCACCATTCTCGATCCGCTGTCGGCCAGCCTGCTCGGGGTGTTCCTGTTCGGCGAGCACATCCGGACCGGCGCCGCTGACCTGGCCGGTGAGGTGCTGGCGCTGGGCACGGTCATCGCCGCCGCCGCGGTCCTCAGCCATAGCTGTCACACCAGCGGCCAGAACAGCCACTCGTCCGATCCGGTCGCGCCCGCTGCAAGTAGCGCCGCGACCTTGTCCCCGGCAGCTGCGGGCCGCCGCGCTGGACCCGCCGCAGGCGCTGCACGAGCGCTATCTGGCGTCGGCAGGACCCGGCCAGGCAGCACGCCCGCCGCACGGGTGAGGTGGTCACGATCACGCTCACCCGTGTCAGCATCCAGGAGAACCACGCGGCCGATTCCGCGCAGAGTTGCCGAATCGCCAGGCTGCCGGCCGAGCCGGGGCACGGGCCGCCCGGGCCGCCCGCGAGGGCTGGAGCCTCCCGGGTTTCCTCAACTGGCTGATGCCAGCCTCAGCTATCGGCGATCGTCCGGCGTTGCCGGGCCAGCTGGATTACCGTACCGACGCACCCGGAGAAGTAGGGGTCTTCGAAGTACCCGGAGTGACCCAGCGCCTGCGGGTACGCCGTATTGCCGGGGGAGGGTTGAATGGGGATCAAGGAGCTGACGGTCCACGTCATCGTTGTCGCCGCCGGGTGGCTGGCCGTTGAGGGCGACGCCGATCACCGTGCCCTGGCTGTGCGTGGACAGCACCACCAGATCCTCATCGCGTGGTGCTAGCCAGGTCATCCGGTAGATGAGGTCGGGCAGGGTGCGCTCGCAATAGCACGGAGGAGCCAGCGGGTGCGTGGCCCGGGGCCAGAAGGTCCCCAGATCCCACAGGATGCCGACGGTGCGGCCGGTCCCGGGATCGCTGTACGCGCGGCGGCCGAGCGCGATGAGCGCCACCGCCATGGCAGCGACTGCCCAGCTCCCCGCGGTCGCGAGCCAGGAGGCATGCTGCCAGAGCCACAGGCCACGGACCACGGTGCCGTGGCCGCGAAGGCGGCCATCAGGCGCAGCTGGTTCATCCGGCTCTCCGGGGGCACAAAGACGGTTAACCGGGTCCTGGAGGCCAAGGCCGGGGGACTTGGCGGGCCTGAAGGGGTATGTCACCCGACGACGGCAGTGACGCCATCGACCGCATCCAGCAGCACTCACGTGCGCACTGGTCTGGCCCAGCTCAGGTTACAGGTGATGATCAGGCTGAAGATGCCCGGGGCAACGCGGCGAGTGATCCTTGCCTGTGGTGCCCGGTGAGCATTTCAAGTTCTTGTGGACCATTTATCCGGCGGGGGCAACGGTAGCGGAGTGCTGGCCCGGTATCGGTTACGTCGACTACGTGGGCACCGATATCTTCGACCGGCACGGCGGCCCTGACGGCACATACCCTCACACCGCATCTGGCACGCTCGACTGGGCTCTTCACTGGCAGCAGACCCTGACTGCCACCCCGGGCGGACTGGACTGGATAGCCCGATTCTCCAGGCTTACCGGCAAGCCCATCATCATCCCCGAGCGGGGCCTTGACTTCCACACCTTCGGCGGGCAGGACGACACGTACTTCCTTACCCGGATGACGGCATGGCTGCAGGCTCATCACGCTATCGGGCTTTACTGGTCAGGGGTCCACCTTACTCCGTCCGACTGGCCTGGTGGCCCGTTGCTGGCTGACCAAGGCGCGGCGGCGCAAGATAACACCCCTGGTGCGGTAAACGGCCTGGGGAAGCTACTGGGCGGGCATTTGCAGTACGCGGGCGTGTATCTCAGCGACCAGGAGACAATCTCGAATGCCACCGCGCAGCCTGTTCTGGCGCCGTGGGAAAACACGGGATACCAGCTGGTCCTGAGCACCGATATCATTCCGAACCCGCCTGCCATCAAATCTTATTTCGGCCCGCCCGAGCCCGGCAGGAAGCCCTACCAGCTTTCCAGCTACCCTGACGCGGTAACTGCGCTCAGGCACGGACTCCGATGATTACTGAGGCGAAACACGAGCAGCTGAATGCTTCGATGAAGGACTGGGGCTATCCGGCCCGTGCGAGCGCCGCCGCGACCCGCCGCGCCTCGCGCAGGCCGCTTTCGATCGCGCCGTCGACGAAGCCGCCCCACAGGCTCGCGTTGTCACTGGAGGCGAAGTGCACCACGCCCGCAGGCCGCTGCAGCCCGGCTAGGTCACGGGTCAGCTGCCCGGGCCGGTGCGTCATCCAGGTGGTCCGCGAGAGCGGGTCCTTCATCCAGTCGTGCGCGGTCACCTCGACGATCTCCAGCCCGGGACGCATCGCGTCGACTGCGGCCTGCACGCCGGCGACGCTCGTCACGTCGAGTTGCCTATGGTCGGGGCCGAACCCGACCAGGACCGTCGCGTCGTCGTCGGTGAACTCGGTCTTCAGCACCGAGATCGGATGCCGCTGGGTCGCGTAGGCGAAGAAGCGCGGCACCCGGCCGCGCGCCTTTACCCAGACCTTCACACCCTGCGACGCGACGGTCTCGGCGTTCGCCCTCTGCCAGGCGCCTGGCAGAGGCGGCTCCCACTCGATGCCCCCGATCGCGTTGACCGGCAACGTCGAGATCACCCGCCGGGCGCGCGCCTGGTCGCCGTCGGCGCAGGTCACGACCGCGCCGTCCGCCGCCTGCGCAACCCTCGTCACGGTGGCGCCCAGCCGGATCTCGCCCGCCACATCCGCCGCGATCGCCGCAGTGAACCCGCTCATGCCGCCGACGACCCGGTAGGTGGCCGATGCCTCGTGCATGAGCTGCCAGTGCCCGCCCGCCGCGGCCGCCCAGCGCTGCGCGCTCGACAGGCCGACCTGATCGAGCCTGGCGTTCACGTGCCCGGTCCACACGGCCTCGTTCGCGCTGCGCGCCTCGTCGTCCAGTCCGAGCGCGTCGAACCGGTCCTGAATGCTGAGCGCGTCCAGTCCGCCGATCGCGCCGGCCGTCGGGTCGATGCCGCGCGGGATGGCGGCGTGCACGTCGTCCACGATCGCCTGCTGCCCGGCGCCGATGAGCGCCTTGAACTCATCCAGCGTGCCCGCGCGCGGGGCGTCGCCCGCACCGAGCCAGTACGCCTCCTCGACCGCAGGGCTGCGCGTGACCTCCCGCCCGTACCGGGTCATCTCGGCCCACGTGTGCGGCTGCACCCAGTGCACCCAGGTGCCGCCGAGCTCCAGGTCGTGGCCGAGCCTGCGGTCGGTCCAAGTGCGCCCGCCGACACGGTCGCGAGCCTCCAGCACGATCACGTCGAGCCCCGCGCGGCCCAGCTCGCGCGCGGCCACCAGCCCCGCGAACCCGGCGCCGATGACGACGACGTCGGCGGCGCGCGCCTTGTCGCCGCGCGGGCGGCTGGCCTCGGTCGTCAGTGTGGACATGGGGTGCGTTATCCGCTGATGCGCGGCCTTCTCCGCAGCCGCCAGCCCGCGACCGGTACGGCGATCAGGGCCGTGGAGCCGGCGGCCGCGGCGGACTGGACGTGGCCGCCACCGCCGTGGTGGTGCGCCGGGCACCACGGGTTGGCAGGCATGCCAGCACATGGGTTCGGCATGGTCGGCAGGCCGGACGGGAGCGGCTTCATGATGACGGTGCCGTTCGGCTTGGGGTACGTGGCGCCCGCCGGGCAGGGGGCCAGGCCGGCGTCGCACAGCACCTGCGGGAACAGGACGCCGCCGGTGTTCCCGGCGCTGGTGGTCCGGCCGCAGGTCGGGTAGGTCTTCTCCAGGTTGGGCGGGGCGCTGCCGTTGGGCGCGTGGTTGCCCGCGAAGCAGTTCGCCGGCTCGCCGCCGAACAGGGTGATCTGGCCGAAATCGGAGTTGCTCGGGTTCGCGAAGAAGCCGTTGTGCCGGAACGTGTTGTGCAGCAACGCGTCGCCCCACGGGTCCAGGACGCAGCCGAAGCCGGGGACCTGGTGCCCGCCGGAGCCGGTGCAGGTCTGATGCAGGCTGGGCTTGCCCTGCTGGGCGTAGGGGACGAATAGGGCGCCCCACGCGCCGTTGTTCACGATCGTGTTGTCCATGACCGTGTCGTAGCGGCCGCCCGAGATCGTCAAGCCGGTGCCGATCGGCCCGGCCGCCGCGCTGCCCGCGGCCGGCACGGTGGCGCTGT
>Ga0335081_10007011_pt1 | contig 17984 bp, 16 predicted proteins | sample Lox_Sample_35_FD_206713 | JGI IMG/M metagenome (GOLD analysis project Ga0335081, IMG submission 206713) | Soil microbial communities from Loxahatchee National Wildlife Refuge, Florida, United States - Lox_Sample_3.5 | ecosystem: Environmental > Terrestrial > Soil > Wetlands | place: USA... | reverse complement strand
ATGCGCGAGGACGTCCATCCGGGTCTGATCGTCGTCCCAGCCGGTTACGGCCGCGCCAGGCAACACCTCCTCACGCGCGAGGTGATCAGCTGGATCGCAAACGCTGCCCTTCAATCCAACCAGGCCGCCGCGGATTACATGCTCAATCGGCTGGTAGAGATCGACCACGACGGATCAGTCACCTCCTACGAGCTTCCATAGTCACGCTCGCCCTAGCCTCGCGACCGTCGAACGCGACCGCGATCTAGCGGGCTTTCGGGCGTCGCTTCGCGCTCTCCGGGGCCCGGTTGTCCGGGCCAGCGTTAGCAGGAGCCAGGCCCAAGCCAGCTAGCAGCAGATACACGGATCTGGCGAAACTCGGGTCTCTTGCCTCGTGCGCGGCGAGCCCTGCATCCACATTCGGACGGGCATCCGCCGCCGCAGTGTGCGTGACTCCCTGTGTCCGACAGGGGTCGCGAGAAGCCGTGGCCGGAGCACACGGTTCGTCGCTCGTCTGGTGACAGAGCGGAAGAGCGGTCGGCGTTAGCCAGGCAGGTCTTCGGGCCGCTTCTTGGCGAGCTCCCCGTGGAGCGCTCCGGTGGCCTGGCCAACTTCGATCAAGTAGCCGTCTGGATCTCGCATGTAGCAGCGGATCTCCGCACCGCGATCGATCGGGGGCGTGATGAACTCGGCTCCTTTGGCGCTCCACTGCTCATAACACGCCTGGATGTCGGCGACGCGAAGGTTCATGAAGGTCGAGACCGTGTTGCTGGGCTCGTAGTTCGCGACCGTGATGTCGGGCTTGTCGGGGGTGGGGGGACCGCCCGGGTTCATCAGCACCCATGAGTTGGCGAGTTTGACGATGCACGGGTTCTCTTCCAGGACGACCTTGCCGCCGAGGACCTCTGAGTAGAACGCGCGGGACCGAGCGATGCTCCGGACGATGATGAAGTGGGTGACGAGAATGCCCTCCTTCGGGGCGGGGATGTTCTCGTAGTCGATGAATGGCGCAGGCTCGGGTGCTTCGGTGGCGCTCATGGCTACCTCCTGGTTGCGTGGGTGAATGCATCGATGGTCTCTTCGTGTGATCACGGCCTTCCCCGGCTGGCCGAGCCTGGCCGCGCACGCTTGGGCGCGCGGTATCGGCGCTGCGTGATCAGCTGGCGTGCACCAGCTGTGAGGCCTTGTCCTCGATCGCGTCGAGCAGCGACTCGTAGGAGTCCGAGAACGACTTGACACCCTCGTCGACCAGCTCTTCGAGCACGAGCTTGTCGAAGTCGACGCCGGCCGCCCTGACCTCCTCGATCAGCTTGTGCGCCTGATCGACGTCCCGATCGACGGTCCGGGCCGGGGTAGCATGTTCCTGCGCTGCCTCGATCGTCGCCTCGGGCATCGTGTTGACCGTGTCCGGTCCGATCAGCTCGTCGACGTACAGCGTGTCCGGGTAGTCGGGGTTCTTGGTCGAGGTCGACGCCCACAGCGGCCGCTGCACGCGAGCGCCCTTCGAGGCCAGGGCCTCCCACCGCGGGCCGCTGAAGATCCGCTGGAAGGACTCGTAGGCGATCTTGGCGTTCGCCACGGCCGCCTTGCCGCACAGCTCCTCGTGGCCCGTCAGCTCGAGCGCCTTGTCAACCTTCGTGTCCACTCGGGAAACGAAGAAGCTCGCTACCGATGCCGACTCGTTGATCGACTCGCCGTTTTCAACGCGCCGCTCGAGGCCCCTGATGAACGCCTCGGCGATCGCCTCGTAGCGCTCCACGGCGAACAGGAGGGTGACGTTCACGTTGGCGCCCAGCGCGGTCAGCTCCTCGAACGCCTCGACGCCTTCGCCCGTGCCGGGGATCTTGATCAGCACGTTGGGCCGGTCGATCTCATGCTTGTAGCGCTGGGCGGCTTCAATCGTCTTACGCGCGTCGAAAGCCACCGACGCCGGCACCTCAAAGGATGCGTATCCGTCCTCGCCATGTGTCCTCTCGAATGCGGGCCGGAGGAGGTCGGCGGCATCGCGGATGTCGAGATACGCGAGCCGCTCGAAGATCTCCTGCGGATCCTCGGTCTCGTCGATCACCTCGCGGAACGCATCGTCGTACCCGTCGGAATGCCCCATCGCCTTCTCGAAGATGGTCGGGTTTGAGGTCACGCCGCTGATCCCGTCCTCCTCGACCAGCCGGGCCATGATCCCGTCGTCGAGCAGCTCGCGGCTGATGTTGTCCAGCCAGATCGACTGGCCCAGCGCCTCGATCTCGCGCAGTCTGTTGTTCATCTCTTCCTCTCCCTTCGTCGTGTCGGTCTCTTCATCGCTTAGTGCCGTCGCCTGAGGGCCGATCAGCGCCCGCCCACCAACACCATCCCGGACAACGCTTGCCCCGCAAGACAGCGGCTGTCGTCAGAGATATCGACATCGCTGGCTAGCCGAAGGTGAACGAGTACACCTCGGCACCGGACTCGCTGAAGGTGATCTCGACCGTTCGCTCGCGGACGCCGTCATGCTGACGGGCAAGCTGGTACAGGCGGCCGTCTCGTAGCACGCCATTTCCGTCCTCGTCGACGTCGACGCCTGCCGACAAGCCCGGCGCCTCGCCATCGAGGAGTACGCGGAAGGGGATCGGCGCTCGCGCTCCCGCCGATAGGACGAGGTGCACGTCGCGCGCGTGGAACCGGAAGGCGATGCTGCCACCAGGGTGGTCAAGGACGACGTTCTCGCGCCCGATCGTCCAGTCTCCGGCGAGCGCCCAGTGGTTAAGCTGCAGGTGCTCTGGTAGCCCGTACCGAAGCGGCTCGGGTGGAGGTAGGTCTGCTGGCGCGAAGCGTTCACTGCGCCCGTAGCCGAGGTACGTCTCGGGCGTCTCCAGGTGGTTCCAGTCGGCTGGCGCCTCGACGCCGAGCCCTTGGACGGTGAGGAGTTCGCGGTTTAGGCCGAGCAGCTGCTGGATGGTGCGCTCGGATTGTTGGTATTGCCCTTCGCCGAACTGGTTCTCGCGGATGGCGCCCTCGCCGTCAATGAAGTACAGCGCCGGCCAGTAGTTATTGTCGAACGCGCTCCAGATCTCGTAGTTGTTGTCGACCGCGACTGGGTAGTCGATCTCTCGCTCCTCGATCGACCGTCGGACGCCGTCGATCTCGTGCTCGAACGAGAACTCCGGCGTGTGTACCCCGATGACGATGAGGCCGTCGTCACCGTATGCCCGCGACCACGCGCGGACGTACGGCTCCTGACGCAGCCAGTTGATGCACGTCAGCGTCCAGAAGTTCACGAGGACGGCGTGCCCGCGCAACTCCTCGGGACCGAGTGGCTCGGAGTTGAGCCACTCGGTCGTCCCGGCGAACGGAGGCATGTGCAACCGCTCGATCATCGTCCCAATCGGAGCGAGCGAAACGCCGCGCGAACTTCTTTGGAGAACACTTGTGGCTCCTGCCAGGCCGCAAAGTGTCCGCCTCGGTCCACCTCGTTGTAGTAGATGAGGTTGGGATACGCGCGCTCTGCCCAGCTGCGCGGAGCCTGGTAGAGCTCCTTCGGGAACACCGTCACTGCGGCCGGCACGGACACCCCCTTGGCGTCGAAGAAGCCGAACGCGTTCTCGTGGTACAGGCGACCCGAGGAGATCCCCGTGTTCGTTAACCATGCCAGCGTCATGTTGTCGAGCACCTCATCCCGCGTCAGGTTGCCGACGGGCCGTCCGTCGACGAACGCACTGGTGATGTCCAGGTAACTCTGGGCGTCGTGGTCAGCGATCCAGGCGGCGAGCCCGGCGGGCGAGTCGGCATTCCCGTACAGCGTCTGCGGGTGCAGGGCCATCTCGATGGCGTAGCCGATCCCCCTCGTATACACGAAGGCCACCTGCTCGTAGCAGCGCTGCTCCTCGGGTGACAGACCGGCGGGGGCCGGCGCGGCGACCAGTGGGACGAACCCCGGTGCGATCTCGGGCGGCAGAACCCCTGGCATGTTCGAGTGGATGCCCGCTAGCTCCGGAGGTGCCAGCACGCCCATCAGATCCACGATGACCGCACCCCAGTCGCCGCCTTGGGCGACGAAGCGCTCGTAGCCGAGGCGCTTCATCAACTCGACTGAGGCACTGGCTACGCGCTCGGGACCCCAGCCGCTCACCGCCGGCTTGCCGGAGAACCCGTACCCCGGGATCGACGGAATCACCACGTCGAAGGCGTCCTCGGCGCTGCCGCCATATGCAGTCGGGTCGGTGAGCGGGCCGACGACGCTCAGGAACTCTACGACCGAGCCGGGCCAGCCATGGATCAGGATCACCGGCAGCGCGTTCTCGTGGCGCGACTTGACGTGAATGAAGTGAATATCGAGATCGTCGATCTCGGTCAGGAACTGCGGCAGGGCGTTCAATCGCGCCTCGACCCTCCGAAGGTCGTACTCGCTGCCCCAGTAGCGCATCAGGGCTTCCATCGTCGCCAGCGCGACGCCCTGCGGCGGGACCGCGTCTCCCAACGGGTGCACGATCGGATCCTCGACCGGCTCCCGCTCGGGGAAACGGGTCGCATTGATCCGGGCCCGCAGGTCCGCAACGTCCGCCTCGCGGAACTCGACCGTGAACGACCGAATCGCCGTCGCGCTCGCTGACCTCTCGGTGGTAACAGCCATGTGGGTCCTTTCTAGTGGCGTGATGGATGACTCGGCGAAGCTTGGACTGCGCGCCGGAAAGTCGCACCCGTCGACACCCTGGGTTTGCTCCCTGGGTTTGCCCCAGTGGATGGTCCGATCCCGCCGTCGCGAGAGCCCATGGACTGAGACCCACCGGACGGGACCCCTCGGTCACCTGCTGCCGCCTTCAGGGGCCGCCGCGAGTCCGACCCGGCAGCCGCAACCCCACCGATTGCTGCCCTCCCCGGATGAGCTTCGCGGACGCCTATGGCACTGCTGTGTCCGACTGGCGAAACCCGTGAACGACCCAGGGCATGACACGGGCGCGAGCGGTGACGAGAAAGCGCAAATCTTCACTCTGTCACGCAGCGTTCACCGTCGAACTGGGCGCTAGCACCGACCGACGGAAGGAGGAATCATCTTTGTGGAACTGGACACACGCTATGACGGTGGCTACATCGTCGCGCTCGAGTGGGACCGCGACACGGGAAGGACTCAGATCGTCGTAAATGACACCCGGACCACTGTCCAGCTCGTGTTCCCTGTCACCAACGCTAACGCCGGTGACGCGTTGGGCCATCCCTTCAGGTATGCCCCATGAGCACCAATGGGCCTCACGGCACGCCGAAGCCACCTACCGGTCAAGGCCGGACGTTCGTCCTTGCCGCACCCAGTCGGGAATTCCCACGCGGCGCCTGGCGGGAAAGCGCCGGTAAATCAAGCCGCACACACAACCAGTCGAGGAGGAGTGATCATGACCGAGTTCATCACTGAGGGCGCGGGCGTTCCCGTCGCCGCCGGTCCCTACAGCGCGGGTGTCGTCTCGGGGGAACTCTGCTTTCTAAGCGGCCAGCTAGCGCTCGATCCTGGCGGCTCGGGGCTCGTGGGCGAGACCGCGGCCGACCAAGCACGCCAGGCGATGCGTAACCTGTTCGCAGTCGCGAGGGCCGGTGGCTTCGCGGCGGAGGAGATCTTGTTGATCAACGTCCTTCTGGCCGATGGCGAGGACTTTGCGGCGGTGAACGAGGCCTACGCGGCGGAGCTGCCCGAAGGGCACCGGCCGGCGCGGATGACCTTCCAGGCCGGGGCGCTGCCGGCCGGCGCCAAGGTCGAGGTGCAGGGCTTCGCCAAACACGCCTGACTGACCTTGCCGGTAGCTACCACTTGCATCTGCGGAGCCCGACAGCCACGAATGCCAGTCGTAATGATCGCATCGCGTGCCGCGCTATCGGGTCGCGGAGTGCTGATCGAGCGCCGGCACGACGATCGCGCTGAAGGCGCGGGCGATGAAACCGAACAGACACGCGACGCCGACGGCGTGGGCCCAGCTGCTATCCGCGATGTTGAGCAGCCCGAAGCCGGCGATCAGGCAGGCGACGGCCGCGGAGGCGAGCACGCGAACATTTACCGACGGGTGGGTAACGGTTCCTTTCTCAAGCTCCGCGACCTCATCCTCCCGGAAGCGGCCGGCGAGGGTGAGACGGAAGAGGAGGGCGAGCGATGGGAGCAGAACGACGCCACCACCGAGGACCGCGACCACGATGCAGACGAGGGTGTCGTGCGGAGCCGCCGCCTGATGCACCGTCAGGCCGGGCAGGATCGTCGGCCACCGCGATAGCGCCCACCCCGCGATGATCGCGGCGACGGCCAGCGACGCTGCGTAGCGCGCCAGCTCGTACCGGCGCCAGGAGACGAGGCGGAGGGTGCCGAGTCCGGCGAGGCCCGAGACGATCACGGCGGGCAGCGCCCGGCCGTGCAGGAGCGAATGGACGAGCGCGTGGTCATCGGCGTTCACGACGAACAGGCCGCCGATCGCGATTGCCCCCGCGGTCACTCCTGATGCTAGAGCCCGTAGACGGAAGCTTCGCTCGAGCGCGCGCTCCTGATCGTGGGCGGCGTCGGCCGCCAGGTACACCGCCGCGAGGTAGGCCGAGGTGGCCACCGCGAGCGCGCCGATCACGATGGACGTCGGGTTGAGCCAGCTCGTCCACATATCCCCGGCGGCGTTGCCGACCGGCACGCGGTTGGTCGCGATGCCGCCGACCGCCGCGCCGAGTGCGAACGGGGACGAGGATCGAGGACAGTGCGAACCGCGTGTCGATGTGTCCCGATTCCCGCGGCGTCGCGGCCCCTTCCCGCATCGCGTAGGAGACGCCGCGAAAGAGGATGCCGAGGAGGGCGATGAACAGGGGCACCGCGAGAGTGGACATGATCGAGCCGAACGCCTTGGGGTAAGAGGTCCAGAAGACGGTCAGCACGAAGATCAGCCAGACATGGTTCGCCTCCCACACGGGCCCCATTGCTCGGTGTGCGAACTCGCGAACGCTCTGTCCGTGCCGGTCGCGAACGGCTAGGAGCTGCCAGAAGCCTGCCCCGAGGTCGGCGCCGCCGAGCGCGGTGTACAGCGTGAGCCCGGCGAGTATGAACACCATTGGTAGCGACTGAAGAAACATGTCCTACGCCGCCCTTAGTTGGCCGGAGGATTCGAGTGACAGGTCCAGCGGGACTCGTGCGAGGCGTCGGAGTACCCAGACGAGCCCGCTCGCTACCACCAGGTACGCGAGGGCAAGCACGCCGTAGGCGACAGGGATGCCGTGCGCACCCGTGACGGCTGCGGCGGTCGGCATTACTCGATAGACCACCCACGGCTGTCGGCCGACCTCGGTCACAAGCCAGCCGGCGATCAGCGCCACAACCGAAAGTGGTCCGGCGGAAACGAGCGCCCGATAGAACCACGGGGACTCGGGCAGGCGCTTTCGCCTGATCCAGAACCCGACGTACAAGACGGCGAGGAGCACGAACAATGTTCCGATCCCCGCCATGATCTGGAACGACCAATGCACCACGTTCACCGGGGGCCGCTGGCTGGCCGGAACGGAGTCGAGTCCCACCACCGTCCCGTTCCAGCTGTGATCGGCGAGGATCGAGAGCAGATGCGGGATCGGGATGGCAAGTTTCAGCTGGTTGCCGCGATACCAGCCGAGAAGGTGCTCGGACGCTCCGCGAGTCGTCCTGTATAGGACCCTCCATGGCGGCGAGCTTGACCGGTTGGGTAGAGGCGACCTCGCGTGCCGCCCAGTCGCCGATCGGTGCCTGGGCAATCGAGGCGAGCGCGGCGAACGTGAGCGCGACGGTCAGCGCGGTCCGCTCATAGCGCCCCCATCGCCCACGCAGCCACCCGAACGCGTAGCAGCCGGCGACGATGAACCCGGTGACGACGTACGCAGCGACGTACATGTGAATCAATTCGTTCCACAGATACGAGTTGCCGAGCAGTGCGCGGAGCGGGTGGACGTTTACGACCTTGCCGTTGCGCAGCGAGAATCCGCCCGGATGGTTCATCCAGGCGTTGACTGCGATCACCAGCAACGACCCGGTGATGCCCGTGATCACGATTGGGATGCCGCTCAGGAGGTGCGCCCGCGGCGACAATCGCCGCCACCCGTACACATAGATACCGATGAAGATCGCCTCGAGGAAGAAGGAGAAGCCTTCAATCGTGAAACCGAGGCCGAAGACGCTCCCGAAGGTCCCGGTGAAGTTCGGCCACAAGAGGCCCATCTCGAAGCTAAGCACCGTACCGGTGATCACGCCCACAGCGAACAGCGTGAGCATCACCTTTGACCACCGGCGCGCGAGCGTGAGATAGAGCTCATCTCCACGTCGTCGCCCGAGCCACTCGACGAACAGCACCATTGCCGGGAACGAGAGCCCGAATGCGACGAGCGGGATGTGGACCGAGAACGACAGCGCCTGCATCTGACGCGCCTGCAGCAGGTAGTGCTGATCGACTGGCGGGAACGCCGCTGCGATGGAGTGGGGAGTCATAAGGGGTCCTCGTGAACGCTTGCGGCCATAAGCCCGGGCGAACCATCGACCGGCGCCGGCCGGCCCGCATCAGCCGGGTCGCTGATGCGGGGTGCCGGTCGCCGTTTATCTCGTTCGGTTCTGCTCGGTGTTGGCCGGGGTGACCGGGCGGTTATTCGACCGCGAGCTCGCGCAGGTTGCTCTTGGCGACCTCGAGGACCTCGTCGCCCCGGCCGGAGAGGATGCTGCGGGTGGCCCAGAGCGTGAATCCCTTGGCCTGCTCGGCGGTGATCTTGGGCGGAATCGAGAGCTCCTGTCGGACGGTCATGACCTCGATGACCGCCGGGCCATCGTGGGCGAACGCCGATCGCAGGGCGTCGTCGAGCTCTGCGGGGCGCTCGATCCGGACGCCGTACAGTCCGACGGCGCGGGCGACCTCGGCGAAGCTCGGGTTATCGAGATCGGTGCCGTAGGTGACGATCCCGTCGGCCTTCATCTCCAGCTCGACGAAGCCCAGGGCGCCGTTGTTGAGGACGACGACTTTGACCGGCAGCCGTTGCTGGCGGAGTGTGATCAGCTCGCCCATCAGCATCGAGAGCCCGCCGTCGCCGGAGAGTGACACCACCTCGCGGCCGGGGTGAGACGCCTGTACGCCGATCGCCTGGGGCAGCGCGTTGGCCATGGTCCCATGGTTGAACGAACCGATGAGGCGGCGGCGTCCGTTCAAGCGCAGGTACCGTGCTGCCCAAAGCACGGGCGTCCCGACATCGGCGAGGAACACCGCGTCCTCCGCTGCGACCCGGTCCATGGCGGCGGCGGTGACCTGAGGATGGATCGGGCCGTGGTCACCGTGGGTCTCGGCCAGGGCATCGAGCCGCTTGCGAGCGCGGCGGTAGTGCGACTGCATCCGCTCTAGGTGCGTGGCGTCGCGGCCGTTGTCGATCCGGGGGAGCAGCGCGGCGATCGTGTCCTTCACGGTGCCGACCAGCGCGATGTCCACCGGGATCCGGCGGCCGATGTACTCGCCGCGGAGGTCGACCTGGATCACCCGCGCGTTCTCGGGGTAGAACGGCCGATAGGGGAAGTCGGTGCCCAGCATCAGTAGCACGTCGCAGTGCTCCATCGCCCGGTAGCCGGAGGTGAACCCGAGCAGGCCGGTCATGCCTACGTCGTAGGGGTTCTCGTACTCGACGAACTCCTTACTGCGCAGCGTATGGACGATGGGCGCTTCGAGCGCCCTGGCCAGTGCGATGAGCTCGTCGTGGGCGCCCTGGCAGCCCGCGCCCGCCAGGATCGTGACCCGCTCGGAAGCATTCAGCGCGCCGGCCGCCGCGCTCAGCGCCTCGTCGGAGGGACGGACAACCGACGCGACGGGCGCGATCACAGCGGGGCGGATGTCGTGGCCCACGTGGTGCAGGAAGATCTCGCCGGGCACCACCACCACCGCCACACCACTACGCTCGATCGCGTGACGCATCGCGATCTCCAACACCCGCGGCAGCTGCTCGGGCACGCTCACCAGCTCGCAGTAGACGCTGCACTCGCGGAACAGCTCCTGCGGGTGGGTCTCCTGGAAATAGCTGCTCCCGATCTCCACCGCCGGGATGTGCGCCGCGATCGCGAGCACCGGGACCCGGCTGCGGTTGGCCTCAAACAGACCGTTGATCAGATGCAGGTTCCCGGGTCCGCAGCTCGCCGCGCACACCGCCAGCCGCCCCGTCATCGCCGCCTCGCCGGAGGCTGCGAACGCCGCCGCCTCCTCGTGACGCACGTGCTCCCAGACCATGTCACCGTCGCGACGCAGCGCATCGGTGAACCCATTGATCGAATCCCCGGGCAACCCGTAGACCCGACTCACGCCCGACGCCTTCAACGTCGCCACCATCACATCGGCGACTGTCGTGGCCGGGACGGCTCCGTTCGAACCGTGAGCGATCTCGTGTGATGACCGAGCCGCGATCGTGGTGCTCATGTCTGCCTCCTTAGTCCTCATGCGTTGTGATGTCAGAGTCGGCCGATCCACTGCTCGTCGCGAACACTGCTGTGGCGATGGCCGTCGGCTTCCGCGGTCTGTCAGGCGGATGCGTGTGTCTGGCCCGTATTGGCTGTCGGAGTGGCGGACACTTGCTTCGCCGCGCGGCCGAAGAGCTCGAACGCCGCCAGGACGATGCAGACGGTGACGACGATCGCGAAGACCAGGATCGTGATCTTTGGGGTGACGCCGCGCGACAGCGCTATCCCACAGCCGACGACGGGCAGTGAAATCCCGACGAACGCTGACACGAACACGCCCGTCACCGACTCCGCAGTCCGTTCGGGCGGCGAGATGCTCGCGGCGGTTCCGATCGCACCTCTGAAGATCGCGCCTGATCCCGCGCCGATCAGCACGCCACCGGCGATAAACAGCGCCAGCGACGGAGAGTGCAGCCATACGCCGAGGACCGCGAGTCCGACTCCGATGACCATTACGGCCATCCCAGCTTTTAGGTCACGGGTGATCGACCAGGTTATGGTCAGGAATTGCGCGGCGGCCGCTGCCCCGAACATGCCGCACAAGACGCCGCCGATGAGAGCAAGGGACGGATGGTGAAGCGTGACGGCCAGGAACAGCCCGGCGAGCCCGGCGAACAAACCGTTCCCCGCGAACCCCACGAAGGTGCTCAGAACCGCGGCGAAGTACCGGCCCCTCTCAGCCGACGGTATTGACAGGCGCTGTGGTCGATATCGCGGCGCTGGCTTCGCGGCCACGCGCGTCTCCGGCGACACGGCGACACCGACTGCAGCGACGACAAGCGCCCCGAGGAACACGAAGTAGGTCACCGTGAGCGGGTATGCGACCCACTCGGCGAGGATCCCCGCAACCAGCGCGCCGAGTGCTAACCCGCCGGGGGTGCCTGCCGACGCCGCAAGCTGGGCCATGCGCGGACTTGCCTGCGGTCGCCCAGCCTTGTGCAGCTCTGCCAGGTACGCGGTCGCCGTTGGGGCGGCGATCCCGATCGAGATCCCGGTGATCAGTCGTCCGACGAGCAAACCCGGCAGGCTCTTCGACGCCAGGAAAACGCACACGCTGACGATCGACAGGCCGATTGCCGGGAGCAGCAGCCTCCGCCGCCCATACAAATCGGATGTGTGCCCCGCTAGGAGGAGCGCACCGACCACGCCGACCGCGTACACCGCGAACGCAACGGTGACGATGAAGGCCGAGAAGTGGTCACGCTCGCGGTACAGCCCGTAGAGTGGACTGGGGACGAGTCCCATCGCCATCACCATCAGAAATGCGAACGTCACCACCCAGAACGCGCGCCGGTGGCGCCGGCTGCCGACCAGAGCGCCTGGGTCCGCGCCGTTCATAGACCCCTGCAAACCATTCCTTGCTGACATCTCAGTCGTAACAGCCATTTCGATCCTCCTCGTGTGGTGGTTGGTTACTCGGCAAACGTGAACGGCGCATTTGAGAGTCGCACCCGTCGACACCCTGGGGTTTACTCACGGGGTTCTTCCCAACCCAGGTGTTAGCGGCCGAGCGCTTCCAGCGTGGCCTCGGTCACTGCTTCCCAGTAGCGCTTGCCGTGTTCGGCGCTGGCGCGCGTTGGATCGCCGACCACGCCGATCTTCGAGAGCGAAGCCGTCCCGTCGTGGAAGATCCTGCGGAAAGCCTCCCCGGGGTCACCCGTGTAGCCGGCTTGAGCTCGCTCGAGGTGAACGAGCTCGGGATGAATTGCCATGATCATCGAGGTCTCCCACTCGCCGGAGTGGATGCCACCCTCCCCGAGCGGCACGCCGAACTCATCAGCGGCGATCTGCGCGGGTGAGAACAATGGCGCGGGGTCGGTGAGCGCCGTGACCTGGAGCCCGTCGACGGTGTTGCCGATCTTCTTCATCGCTGCCGCGAGGGGGGCGAAGTTTCCGCCGTGCGATGGGAGCAGGACGACGCGTCTGAAGCCTCCCCGAGCAAGCGATCTGACGACGTCACCGACGACGCCGGCGAAGGTCTCATCGGAGAGCGACAGCGTCCCCGGGAACCCGAGATGATGGTGCGAGCATCCGATCGTCACGGTCGGCGCCACAAAAGCGTCAAGTCGAGCCGCGATAACGTCCGCGAGGTGATCGCCAAGCAACACATCGGTTTCTAGCGGCAAGTGGGGTCCGTGCTGCTCGAACGCGCCCAATGCCATCACGACCGTATCCTGGCCAGCCTCAATCCGTGCTTTCACCTCTGGCCACGACAGCCGGTCGATCGCAGTCGGGGTCGCTGACCTTTCGGTGGTGACAGCCATGTGGGGCCTCCTTAGCGCGAGTCGTTACTGACCTGACGCAGCTTGCTCGTCTCGTCTCAAAGTCGCGCCCGTCGACACCCTGGGTTTGCTCCCTGGGTCTCGCTTCCTCGGGCGGCAGCAACCCATCGACTGCTGGCTCTCACGGCCGAGCTCCGCGAACACCGATACCACCACCGCCGGCACAGCCCGCGCGGCGCCCCAGCTGACGCGCACCTGTCAGCCACCAAGGCTCGTGTCGGCCTGTGCTGACTTATCCCAGGGTGGCGACCCAGGGAGTTCCACGGGCGCGAACCCGGACAGAACGCGCGACGCTACCGCCTAGATCAAGCAATAGAAGCTAGACAGCGTATCCACCTGACAGACCGCGGGCCCTGGCCGTCATCACCCGCACCAGTGATCGCGACGAGCGCGACCAGCACTCGATCGGACGATCCGGAATTCACAATCGCGAGAAGCCTAAGGAGGCACACATGAGCACCACCATTCCGCAGTGGCCGGGGCTGTTGCGCACCGAGATCCAGCACGCCGACTTCAGCGTTCACGGACGCGATATCATCGTGAATCGCGTTGAGATCGGACCTGAGGCACCGGCCATCCGGCACAAACACCCGGGCGAGGAGATCATCTACGTCCTCGACGGGACGATCGAGTACACGATCGACGGCCGAGAGCCGATCACGGTTCAGGCCGGCGAGGGCCTGACGGTCCCGGCCGAGACCGTCCACACCGCCGTCAACACCGGCAACGGCCCCGCCGTCGAACTCGCCACATACGTCGTCGAGAAGGACAAGTCGTTCCTCGTCCTCGCCGACTGACGCCACGGCGCAGGAGCCGCGACGCTCGGCCTTGACGTGATTTGCGTGACGCATGAGGTCCCGACGAATCCGGGTCTCGACCCCGGACAGACCGCGCGGCCTGCCGCCCACATCAACCCACGAGGAGCCTAAGGAGGCACAGATGAGCACCACCATTCCACACTGGCCCGGTCTGTTCTCCACCGAGATCCAGCGCGCCGAGTTCAGCGTCCCCGGACGCGAGGTCATCGTGAATCGCGTCGAGGTCGGGCCGGAGGCGCGGCCCATCCGGCACAAGCACCCGGGCGAGGAGATCGTCTACGTCCTCGACGGGGCGTTCGAGTACATGATCGACGGGCAAAAACCGATCATCGTTCAGGCCGGCGAGGGCCTGACCGTCCCGGCGGAGACCGTCCACGCTACCAACGCCGGTCCCGGCACCGGCTATGCCGTCGTAATCGCCACCCACGTCGTTGAGAAGGACAAGCCGTTTCTGGTGCTCGCCGACGGGTGAAACAAAGCGCGGAACACGCCCGCCCCAGCAGCCTGTGATTAAGCTCCCGGGTCATCTCCGGGAGCGGGCGTGCTTTGACTGCGGTGGTTGTTTGACGCTTCGATGCGTCCGACCGACACCAGTGTGCACCGGTCAGCGCAGGGACCTGAACCCCGCTCGCATCTCGCCGACAAAGAGCTCCGGCTGCTCCCAGGCGGCGAAGTGACCGCCCTTCTCGAGCCTATTGAAGTACACGAGGTTGGGGTAGGCACGCTCAGCCCAGCTGCCTGGTACGGGATTATCTCCTTTGGGAATCTACTCACGGCCGCAGGGATCGAGACTTTGCCGGCCCTGGTCATGTGGGCGCTGTCCTCCCAGTACAGGCGGGCCGAGGACGCCGCCGTGTTCGTGAGCCAGTAAAGCGTGATGTCGTCGAGCATCTCATCCTTTGTCAGCGCCGGCTCGAGTTCGCCGCCCGTATCGGTCCATTCCGCGAACTTCTCGTAAAACCACGCGGCCAAGCCGACCGGCGAGTCCGCGAGCGAGTAGCCGATCGTTTGCGGGCGCGTGCCCATCACCGCCCGAAAGCCCGCGTCGTGCGTGGCAAGGTTTCTAGCTCCCTCAAACGCGATCGCTTCCTCCGCTGAGAGGCCCGCCGGCGCCGGTTCACCGTTCTTGAGCGCGCTCGCGACCTCCGGAGGCACAGCCGTCTGCATGTTCGGCGTCGGCGGCCGTTCGATCGCACCGAGCAATGTCGTGACGTGGATACCCAAGAGACCCTCCGGCGCGTGGCGACCCATCACGTCCGTGACGACTGCACCCCAGTCGCCACCCTGGGAGACGTAGCGCCCGTAGCCCAACCGCCTCATCAGCTCCTCCCAAGCGCCGGCGATGCGCTCAGGATTCCAGCCCGCCGCCTGCGGCCTGGCTGAGAAGCCAAAACCGGGCATTGAGGGCACGACTAGATCGAACGCGTCCTCGGCGCGAGCTCCGTGCGACTCGGGATCGCTGAGCGGTCCGATCACCTTCATGAACTCGAGGAACGAGCCCGGCCAGCCGTGGGTGATGATCAGCGGCAGCGTGTTCGCGTGCGACGAGCGCACGTGGATGAAATGGATATCGAGGCCATCGATCTCCGTAATGAACTGGGGGAGCTCGTTCAACTTGGCCTCGACCTTGCGCCAGTCGTAATCATTGGCCCAGTAGTCAGCGAGCTCCCGTACCTCTGCGAGCTGCGCGCCCTGGGTGCGATCGTTGACGGTCTCACGGTCGGGCCAGCGGGTCACCGCCACACGGCGGCGAAGCTCTTCGAGCGACTCCTCCGGGATGTCGATCTGGAAAGGCCGGATCGCGGTCGGGGACGCCGACCTCTCGGTGGCGAGAGCCATGTGGGTCCTCCCTAGCGGGGGTGGTGGATGACCCGGCGAAGCCTGACCCTCTCATCCCAGAGTCGCGCCCGTCGACACCCTGGGTCTGCTCCCTGGGTCTTGCTTCCCCGGGCGGAGCAACCCATCGATTGCTGGCTTTCGCGGCCGAGCTCCGCGACAGGGATAACGCCGCCGCTGGCGCGTCCCGCGCTACGCCCCGGCTGATGCGCACCTGTTGGCCCACCAAGGCTCGTCGCCCCGTGCTGATTCATCCCAGGGTGACGACCCAGGGAGTTCCACGGGCGCGAACCCGCACAGAACGCGCGACGCTTCGGCCTACATCAACGAATGGAGGACAGGCACAGCGCCACCGGCGTCAGGATCGCCGGATCCATCGAGATGGCTGAGTTGGGGCGGCGGATCGTGTTGGATCCGACGCTGGGACGCTCCCCATTTCAGAGTCGATCGGCTAGCCGACCTGACGTAGGCGTTGCTCAGCGACCGGGATGCCAGCACTGCCGCCAGGTCAGTCGCTAAATGCCGTGCCGAGCCTTAGGAGATCGCCATGACCACGTTCAACGCCAGTCCCTCTACCAACGGCCGCGCTCCGGACTCGTGGTCCTCATCCTGGACGACCATAAAGGTCGATCGCCGTAGCCACGGCTACTGCCGGGTGACGTTCGAGCACCCTCCGATCAACACGATCACCGCGAGGATGGTCGCTGAGCTCTCCGAGCTTGTCGACCTGATCGAGCAGGACCCGGACGTCAACGTGGTCGTCTTCGACAGCTCCAACCCAGACTTCTACCTCGCGCACTACGACACCGAGCACGACCCGAGCCGGACCGCCGCGCTCCCACGAGGCCCGACCGGACTGCATGCCTGGCTAGATCTCCTCGTCCGTCTGTCCCGAGCCCCAGTCGTTAGCGTGGCCTCGATCCGCGGACGCGCCCGCGGCGCCGGGAGCGAGTTCGTGCTCGCGTGTGACCTGCGATTCGCATCGCGCGAGAACACGCTTCTCGGCCAATTCGAGGTCGCCACGGGCCTGGTCCCAGGGGGCGGCCCAATGGCCCGACTCCCTCGGCTGGCCGGACGGGGGCGCGCGCTCGAGATCCTCCTGGTCGGCGACGACCTCGACGGCCCGCGGGCAGAGCAGTACGGGTACGTAAATCGAGTGATCGCCGACGACCAGCTCGACGGCGAACTTGAACAGATCGCCTCACGACTTGCCCGGTTCGACCACGAGGCGCTGGCGCGCACGAAGTCCTACGTCGACCGGGTGACGCTGCCGGCCGACAGCGAGTTTCCGCCAGCCCTGACCGATTTCTTCGAACTGTTCGGACGGCCCGTGCAACAGGCACGGTACGCGCAGCTCGAAGCACTCGGACTCAACGTCGACAGCGATCTCGAACGATCGTTCGGGCAGCGTGTGATGGAGGCCGTTCCCGACACTTGAGCCCATCACTGAACCGGCGTGACCGTGACCGTCACGATCCTTAAGCAGGGTTATCACATCGTGATAGTCGGACGTTGACGTCGCCCCGGCGCTGATCACCTGGCTTTTCATCTCAGATACCTCGCGGATGGTCGCGCATCCGCGACGGCTGCGCGCGGCCCCGGTCCCATCCTCGCAGCCGACACCGTGACCACCTACTACGCCTAACCGGAGGAAGCATGACCACCGCCACCCTGAAGATCCCCGCGCAACGAGCACCGGAACTGGTCGGACAGACCGTCGTCGTCATCGGAGGCAGCGCGGGCATCGGGCTGGAGACAGCGCGACAGGCCCGGACCGAGGGCGCTGACATCATCCTCACCGCTCGAAATCCGCAACGCTTGAAAGAAGCCGCCTGTGACCTCGGCGCGGTGAGCAGCGCGGCTTTCGACGCTAGCGATCCGAACTCACTCGCTGGCTTCTTCGGCTCGCTCTCGGAGCCGATCGATCACGTGATGGTCGGGGGGGCCGGCCCCCGGTACGGCCGTCCACTGGAGATGGATTCAGACGAGGTCCGTCGCGCCTTCTCCGAGCGAGCGGCGCTTGTAATCGAGGTCGCGCGAAACGTGGTGGGGAAGGTGAGACCTGGCGGGTCGATGGTGCTCATCGGCGGCACCGGCGGTCGGAGGATCACCCCCGGTTACGAGATCGTGTCAGCGATCACGGCTGCGCTGCCGGCTCTCACGGCCAGCCTCGCGCTCGACCTCGCGCCGATCCGGGTCAACCTGGTAGCCGCCGGCTTCGTGGACACGCCCCTCTCGGCGACGCTGCTCGGCGATGGGCTCGAGGCACGGCGCGCTGAGCTACGGGCGAAGTTGCCGATCGGGCGGGTGGTGGCACCGGCGGACGTAGCCGCGCTCGCTGTGCACCTCATGGTCAACACCGCTGTCACCGGCGCGACCTACGACATCGACGGCGGCCAACAGTTCGTCGCGTGAACGCGGCTTGGCCCCAGAAAGGAGCAGAAATGACCACGTCCTCTTCGGATCAGACAGCCTCAACCCTCGCACGCAAACCTGTGCGTCACGAAATCGAAAATCGGCTCTCCTCGTCATTTGGGGGTGACTATGGCGGCGCCTCATCCCAAAATCCCAGCGTATGGCGCCATTCCCAGCGCAGAAGACCCGATCGCAAGTTGCGCACCACCCGCACAGCGCTCCGCAAGG
>Ga0335081_10007010_pt1 | contig 17985 bp, 17 predicted proteins | sample Lox_Sample_35_FD_206713 | JGI IMG/M metagenome (GOLD analysis project Ga0335081, IMG submission 206713) | Soil microbial communities from Loxahatchee National Wildlife Refuge, Florida, United States - Lox_Sample_3.5 | ecosystem: Environmental > Terrestrial > Soil > Wetlands | place: USA... | reverse complement strand
GCCGCCGCGTGGTATTTTCGGATATGAAACTGTTTCTGCCGAGCGCGCGCGCGACCAATTGGCTGCTGATCGTCGGCTTCTGCTCGCTCGGCTACGCGCTTTACCTGCGCTATTTCGCGGTCGAGCAGGCGAGCGTCGGCTTGGCCTGCACCGCCGGTCTCGACACTTGGCTTTGTTTCACGCGCCGCATCGCCATTGCCCTGTTCACCTATTCGGTGTTCGGCTGGAGCGCGCTGCTGATCGCCGCGCTCAATCTGCTGCGGCCGTCGCTGGTGCTGTTTGCGCTGGCGCTGTGCGCCGCCTGCTTCGGCGTCGTGCTCTACAATGTCGGTTTGTCGTCGCTTGCGGTCGGACTGCTGCTGCTCAGCTTTGCGCGCCGCGCACCCGAGCCAGAGTGAAAGCCAGGGCCAGCAGCGCGGCGCAGAACCACAGCGATTGCCAATTGGCGAAGGTCTCGTCGAGCACGATGTAGCCGGCCGACAGCGCCAGCACCCCGGCCGAGGCCACTTCGGCCGCCCCACGCTCGCCTTGCGCCGGCACCGCCAAGGTCTGCAGCAGGAACGGCACGGAAGCGGCCGTGATCGGCGCGAAGGGGAAATCCTTGTAGCGCGGATCGAACACCAGCCCGAGCGCGGCGGAGATCGCCAGCAGCGTCAGCGCGATCAAAATCGCCGCCATTGCAACCGTGAGCAACGCGCGCGGCCGCTTCGGCGCCGGCCCGAGCAGGACGGTGAAGCGCGGCACCGGCATGCCGCGCATGAGCGCGGCGCTGACAACGGGTGCGCTGAGCGCCGCGACCGCCGCGTAGGCGAGCGAGCGCAGCCAGCCGCCGATCCCGAGGCTTTCGAGCGGCACGTTCTCCACGACCCAGCCGATCAGTGCCCCCCCGGCGACCGCATTGCCGGCCACCGGCAGCCAGCGCGACCAGGGCGGCTCGCCGCCCGGTCGGGCCGCCAAGGCTACGGCAAAGACCAATGCAGCCATGACAATGCCGCCGGCTGCCTGCCAGCGCCACAGCGGATGGTTGGACACCGCCGCGCCCCAGGCGAATTTGAATTCGCGGGCGCCATCGGTGATCAGCCCCCAGTGGCCGCCGACCGTTCCCTCCAGCGCCCGCTTCCAGGGCTGGTCGTAGGCCTCGATGACGTTGACGTGGAAATTCTCCCGTGCCGCCAGCGCCAGCACGTCCTGGATGACGCGCGCCTGGTTGGCGGGCGACGGCAGCGCCCCCTCCCGCATGCGTCCGGCGCTCGGCCAGCCCACCTCCCCGATCAGCACCTCCTTGCCGGGAAAGGCAGCCGTTACCTTGCTCCGGATGGCGGCCACATGCGCCGCCGCCTGGCTGGCCGCTATCGGGAAATCCTCCCAATAAGGCAGGATATGGATCGTGATGAAATCGGTCGCCGCGGCCAGCTCGGGGTTGCGCAGCCAGTACTCCCAAACGTCGGCATAGGTCACGGGCACCGGCACCCGCGCCTTGACGGCCCGCAGGGTGGCGGCGAGGTCGTCGGCCGACATTTCACCCCGCAGCAGCACCTCGTTCCCGACCACCACGGCCCGGATGGTGTCGGGGTAGCGGTTGGCCAGCGCGACCGCCGTCTCGATTTGCGCTTGGTTCTTCTCGGGGTGGCTCGACAGCCAAAGGCCCTGGATCACTTTCAGGCCGTGGCGGGCCGCTATGCCGGCGATCTGGTCGAGCCCATAGTCGGTCGAATAAGTGCGCACGCAGTTGGTCAGCTTGGATAGCTGGGTCAGGTCGGCGTCGATTTGGCCCGCCGTCACATGGGTGTCCGGATCGAGCGGGGTCTGTTCCCCGTGAAACGGCGCGTAGGACAGGCAATAAAGCTTTTCGCCCAGCTTGAGCGGCGCTTGCGGCATGGACAGCGGGAGGCCGAGCCAGGCCCAAAATGCGGCTATCAGCAGCGCCGACAAGGCGAGGCAAGCAAGACCGCGGCGCATCGGCTCAACCCAATTATCCCGCTTCGGCTTATCCCGCGCCTCCGCCGCTGCCAAGCGCGGCGGTCTTAAGGCTGGTTGCGGGAAGCGCTGGACAAGCCTTGTCGGTTTAGGCCAAGTTTCGGCGGCCGGGCGTGCGGGGGATCAACGGCCGGGTCAGGGGTTTCGAGTTTTCCTACAAGCACTTGCCGGCGGCTGACGGTGCGGACGCCGCATTCATGACCGAATTCGGGTTCATGACGGCAGGGCAGGTGGGCGGGTGGCTTTCATCACGACCGACGGGGCAGTGGCGTTTATGTCTTGGCGTCAAGTGTGCGCCGCGTTCTGCGTGGCTTTCATGGTGACCGGCTCGGCCGCGCTGGCGCAAAGCGGCGGTCCCGGCAAGGCGGAGAGTAAACCGCCGGCCGAAACCGCCAAGGAAGGTCAAAAGAAGATCGACGAGATCGCCGAAGCTGCCCGCGTATTGACCGGCGCTGCCGGCAATCCGGAATGCGTCTGGCTGGGCCGCCGCGTGGTTAGTCTGCTCTGGCGGGACGACCTCGACACCGCCTTCCGGCACCTCGATCTCTACGAACGTTTCGGCTGCCCAAGCGCGCATATCCAGGCCGCCTTCCGTTGCCTCGTCCGCCAAGGCGACATCGACCCGAAGTCCCCTGATACCCTGAGCGGCCGCGTGCACGCCTGCTGGCTAGATCCCGGCTTGCCGCCTACCCCGGCGGCCGCCAAGCCCGGCGCCTCGGCCGCGGCTGCCGGTGGAACCGCGCGGCACTGATCGCGTTAATTGTCCGGCTGAAAATTATTTACATCGGCGTTATGCGTGCGCCTAGGAATTGCCATGTCCTATTCCTACTTCTGCGTACGCCTGATGCCGAGCTATGCTGCGACCCTGCAGCGCAAGCCTCGGTTGAGCCCAGGGGACGGGCTCGGGGGTCTGCCATCCTGCCCCAGTTGGTTCTAAGTCAATGCGCACCGTCGCTGCCGTGGTCGCCCTCGTGGCCTGCGTGCAAGCTGGACTATGGGCGCTCGCCCAGACACAGGTGAGCGCGCCCGCGGTCGAAGGCCAGTTAGCCAGCGTTTCCTACGCACCGTTTGCCAGCTCCATTAATCCGGACGAGGGCGGCAAAGCGACGCCGGCGCAGATCCGCGCCGACCTCAAATTGCTGGCGCCGCTGACCCGCTCGATCCGGCTCTATTCGTCGACCGGCGGGGTCGAGTTGGTGCCCGGCATCGCCCAGGAATTCGGCCTCAACGTCACGGTCGGCGCCTGGATCGACAAGCACGCCGACCGCAACGAGCGCGAACTGACCGCAGCGATCGCACTTGCCCATCGCTACAGCAATGTGCGCAGCATAATGGTCGGCAACGAGACCATCTTCCGTGGCGACCAGACGGTCGACGAGCTCATCAAGAAAATTCAGCGCGTCAAGCGTGCGACCAATCTGCCCGTGTCGACCGGTGAAATCTGGCACGTCTGGATGGCGCACCCCGAACTGGTTTCGCAAGTCGACTACATCGCCGCGCACGTGCTGCCCTATTGGGAAGGCTTTTCCGCGGACGATGCGGTCGATCAGGCAATCCTGATTTACGACAAGCTGCGCGCGGCCTACCCCGGCAAGCGCATCGTGATCGCCGAATTCGGTTGGCCGAGCGCCGGCTACAATCTCAAGTCCGCCGAACCCGGCCATTTTGAGCAGGCCGCGGTCCTGCGCGAGTTCGTGGCGCGCGCGCGCGATCAGGGTATCGACTACAACATCGTCGAAGCGATCGATCAGCCATGGAAGATTTTCGAAGGCGGCGTCGGTCCCTATTGGGGCCTGTTCAATGCGGCGCGCGAGCCCAAGTTCGAGTGGACCGGTCCGCTCACCGACCCGACTTACTGGCCGGTCGCCGGCATCGCGCTATTGGTCAGCCTGCTGCTGTCGTTGCCGATCTTGACGATGACGGCGGTGAGCTTCGGGCAGGCAATGTTGTTGGCCGCCGGCGCCAATGTCGTCGGCGCCTGGTTTGCCACGCTACTCGCCTATTGGAACGGCCACTATTTCGTGCCGGGCGCCGCCTTTGCGCTTGGCCTCGGCACCGCGCTGCTGGTTCCGCTCATCCTGATCGCGCTCGCGCGCGTCGAGGAGATCGCGGCCATCGCTTTCGGGCGCAAGCCGCTGCGGCTGATCGCCAGCCCGCCGCTGGCGCCGGAAGTGCCGGAAGGACAGGCGCCGAAAGTCTCGATCCATGTGCCGGCCTATCGCGAGCCGCCGGAGATGCTCAAGCAGACGCTCGATGCCGTCGCCCGGCTCGAATATCCGAACTTCGAATGCGTGGTGGTGATCAACAACACGCCCGATCCGGCCTATTGGATGCCGGTCGAGGAACACTGCCGCGTGCTCGGCGAGCGCTTTAAGTTCGTGCGCGCGGACCAGTTGGAAGGCTTCAAGGCCGGCGCCCTGCGGCTCGCGCTGATGCACACCGCGGCCGACGCCGAGGTGATCGGCGTGATCGACGCCGACTATGTGGTGCATCCGGATTGGTTGCGCGATCTGATGCCCCATTTCCGCGATCCGCATGTCGGCTTGGTGCAGGCGCCGCAGGATCACCGCGACGGCACGCGCAGCGTCATGCATCACGCCATGAACGGCGAATATGCCGGCTTCTTCGACATCGGCATGGTGCAGCGGAACGAAGCCAACGCCATCATCGTGCACGGCACGATGTGCCTGATCCGGCGCTCGGCGCTCGATGAGGCCGGCGGCTGGTCGAGCGATACCATTTGCGAGGACACCGATCTCGGCCTCACCATGCTCGAGCAAGGCTGGCACGCGCACTACACCAACAAGCGCTACGGGCACGGCCTGCTGCCCGACTCCTTCGATGCCTACAAGAAGCAGCGTCACCGCTGGGCCTATGGCGGCTTCCAGATCTTGAAGAAGCACTGGCGCCGGTTCTTGCCGGGCGGCAGCCGGCTGACGCGCGAGCAGAAACGCGAATTCGCGCTCGGCTGGCTCAACTGGCTTGGCGCCGAAAGCATCGGCGTGGCGGTCGCCCTGCTCAATATCGTGTGGGTGCCGGTGGTCGCCTTCCTCGATATCGCGGTGCCCGATCGCATCCTCACGATTCCGATCGTCGCGAGCTTTGCGGTGTCGATCTTCCATTTCTTCACGCTTTATCGTCTGCGCGTGCGCGTGCCGGCGGGCCAGCTTCTTGGCGCCGTGTTCGCCGCCATGTCGGTGCAGTGGACGGTGGCGCGCGCGGTCGGCTTCGGGCTGATCAAGGATCATCTGCCGTTCGTGCGCACCGCCAAAGGCGGCCTGCGCAAGAGCGCCGATTTCCACGCGTTCTGGGAGACGGTGCTGGCGGCGCTGCTGATCGCGGGCGCGGCCACGCTCTACGTCACGAACATCAACAGCGTGCGCGAGATCAATATCTTCGCGGTCGTGCTGCTGGTGCAGAGTCTGCCCTTCGTCGCGGCGGCCGCGTTGGCGCTGATCGAGCGTTCACCGCTCAACGATTTCGCCACTTGGCGGACCATAGAGGCGCGGGTCGCCGAGTTGCTGCCGAAGCGCGCGGCCGCCATTGCCAAGGCCGCGGCTACCGTCGAGAACCGTGTCGAGGTCGCAAAGTAGCGCGTCGTTCACGCCGCGCTGGCCGCCGCCGCGTCCACACTGCGCTCATTTTGAAGCGATTGCGCTCAGCGCTTGCTGTCACGCAACAGCCGCGCGTCGGTGATGGAAATGCCGGGACCCTTGCTGACGGCGAAGAACACGGTCTGACCCATGACAATGTCGATTTCTCTGGGCTCCGCCTTGTCGCCGGTGACCATGACGATGGCGCCCTTTGCGAGCGTCTGCCGCCAACGCTCGATATCCGCGCGCTCCTTGCCGTCCGGATTTTTCACGCGCACGACGCCCGATGCCTTGCTGCCGAACGCGTCGATCCAGTGAAACTCTCCGGACGTGCCGAACGCATGGCTGTAGCCGCATTCGTTGGTCAGCCGATAGCTGCTGAAGAATTCCTTGTCGCCGGCGATCATATAGGGAAGGGCGGAATCAGGGCAGTTCCACAGAACGAGGTCGCCGGCGCGGATTTTGACATTCTCCTGATCCGGCTTGAAGCGGCCGCCGTCGCGGCGCACGATGACCGTGTGCTGCTGCATGTGGGCCGTGAGTTCGTTGCCGACGACTTCGATGGCGAAGGGCCGCTCATCGGTGATCAGATCGGCTTGCGGCGAAACGATGTGATAGCGATAGGTGCCCGCTTTCATGAAACGCTGCCCGTAGCAGTCGGTACGGCGCAAAGCGCGGCTGTCGAGAACTTCGAGCATGGCTGTGTCCCTTCCCATCACGGGGAAATGTCGGCGGTAAGAACGAGCTCATCCTCATTGCCGTTGTGAGCGACGTCGGCCGCGATCGTGTCGATGGTGATGTCGACCTCGGGATCCACCGGTCCGGCCGCCGGCAGCACCCGGAACAGCTGGGGCTGCTCGTAGATCGGGATCATGATGCCGCTGACAAAGGGCGTAATGATCGGGCCGAGAAATCCGGTAACGCCGGCGACGGCGATGGCGGCGAGGATCGTGTCCACGGCGATCGCGAGGAACGGCCCGATGAATGGTATCGCGAGCAGAAGCGGCGTGACGGCGAGCCCGATTGCCGCGAGCAGCGCGGCCGAGCTCGCGCCGAACTGCAGGTTCGGCACACCCTGGATCACCGCCTGCACCTTCCATTTGCCGCCGCTCAGCGAAATCAGCAGGCCAAAATCGGCCGTGGTCTTGACGAAATCGCCGAACGATACGGGCACGGTGATCGTCGGCCAGTCGATGCAGATTTTCGGGGTGCACACGGTCCCGACGCAGGGAATGTCGATGCAAACCTGAGGCAGACAGAAGTCCGGCAGGATCGCGCTTAAATCGATGCCGAAATTGAGGTCGATGTGCCAATCGAGCCGGAGGTCGACGATGCGGATGGTACCGGGCGGGATAAGATCGACGCTGCCATTGGTGAGCGTCCCCTGCACCGTGTAGCTGGCGACGAACGGGCCGAGATTGCCGGTGCCGCTCTTGGTCTGCGTACCGATTTGCGCAATCGCCGTATCGAGCAGTTTGTTGGCGCCCGTCTCGTCAATGGCGGCGGTGATTTCTGGCATGGTCGCTTCTCCTCGCCCTCGGCTCAGACGTTGCCGCGCATCTTGATTTGATCATCCTCGATCAACGGCCCGACCACGGGCACGAGCTGGAATGCCCCGGCCCGCAGCGCCCGCAGCGGCAGCCGCACATCGGCGAGGACGGCTTGCAGGATCATGAACAGGAGGCACTCGATCAGGGATTCCAGTGCGTCGGGCGCGATATCAACGATCTCCACGGCGTCGACCGCGAGCGCGACAGCGTCCTCACCATTCGCGGCAAGCACGTGCTCAATATGGCCGACTGCAAACACAGCAAGCTTGCAGCAGGTCAGCTCGCTCTGGGGATGGCGATCGTCCTTGCGGCCGTCCGTGCCTCCCCCGTCGCCCTTATCTCCCCCTTCCGTCCCCCGCGGGGGCTTGGGGTCGATTTTGATCTGGCGGCACTCGAGACATAGCTCGACAGCGAGGCTCGCGCTGAACTCGCCGGGCGCCAGCGTCAATTGCGGCGGCAGCGGCGCGCTTTGCTTGAACAGATCAACCCTCGGAATCGACAGCCTGACGCGCCACTGAATGCCCCCGGGGATGCCGGGAAACGCAATTGCCGGCATGGTGGTTTCGGCCACGGTTGTCGTCGGCACGAAAGACGGCGAACCGTAGACCAGATAGCGGGGACGGTCCGTGAAGAAGGCGGTGAGAATGTCGTTGAGCGCGTTCTCGTGAACGCTTGCGAATACCATTTGGGCTTCGGTGAGACTCACGGCGCTGCCCCCTATGTACGTAGGACTTCGCCTTCAAGCGCAACGTTCGCGCCAAGGCGCGTTCATTCGTCGTCTCGTGGGCTGTAGATCGCGAACGATGCCGAGGCTGCGCGCCTTTGCTCAGAGGTCGCCGTCGGCTCCGCCGGACGGAAACAGCCATCTGGGTATTACTCTAGGCTGTTGGCGGTCTTCTGTCTACTGACAGTTGTCGGCCCTTGCAGCGGCACTCGAGACAATTCTCGACAAATCTTCGGCGGATTGCTGCGCGGTCTGCGCGGCCACTCTCGAGATCACGCCCCCAACGCGGTCTCGACCAGCCGCACCCAATATGAGGTGCCAAACGGGATCGCCTCGTCGTTGAAATTATAGGCCGGGTGATGCAGGCCGGCGCTGTCGCCATTGCCGACGAAAATGAAGGCGCCCGGCCGCGCGTTCAGCATGTAGGAGAAATCCTCCGCCCCCATCACCGGCGCCATCTCGGTATTAACCTTGTGCGCGCCCGCCACCTCGCCGGCGACCTTCGCGGCGAATTCGGTCTGCGTTCCGTGATTGTTCAGCACGGGATAACCGCGCCGGTATTTCACCGTCGCCTTGGCGCCATGCAGCGCTGCGGTCGCTTCCGCAATTTCCGGCACGCGCTTTTCCAGAAGGTCGCGCACCGCGGGCGTCAGGCTGCGCGCGGTGCCGCGCAGTTGCGCCGTCTGCGGAATGACATTGTCGGCATTGCCGGCGTGGAAAACGCAGATCGACACCACCGCCGCTTCCAGCGGATCGACGTTGCGCGACACGATCGATTGCAGGTTGTTGACGATCTGCGCGCCGACCAGCACGCTGTCGATGCCGAGATGCGGCCGCGCCGCGTGCGCGCCCTTGCCTTCGATCTCGATCTGGACGTAGTCGGCGGCCGCCATGATCGGCCCCGGGCGGATGCAGAATTCGCCGACCGGCAGGCCCGGGAAGTTATGCATGCCGTAAACCTCGCCGATCTTGAAGCGCTCCATCAGTCCGTCCTCGACCATGAGCCTGCCGCCGCCGCCGCCCTCCTCCGCCGGCTGGAAGATCACCACCGCGGCGCCGGCGAAGTTGCGCGTTTCGGCGAGATGGCGCGCGGCACCCAGCAGCATGGCGGTATGGCCGTCATGGCCGCAGGCGTGCATCTTGCCCGGCACCTTCGACTTGTATGGCAGGTCGGTGGCCTCCTCGATCGGCAGCGCGTCCATGTCGGCACGCAAGCCGATGACCTTTTCCGATTGGCCCTTGCGGCCGCGGATCACCCCCACCACGCCGGTTCTTCCGAGCCCGGTCACCACCTCGTCGCAGCCGAACTCGCGCAGCTTCTCTGCCACCGTGCCCGCCGTGCGCGTCACGTCAAAAAGCAGTTCGGGATGGGCGTGCAGATCGTGCCGCCATTCGGTGATCTCACGTTGTAGGTCGGCGATACGGTTGACGATCGGCATGGCGGGCTCCAGATACTGTATTGCGCGGCCGATAATGTAGCAAATTGCGCCCGGCGGCGGCGAGTTCGAGAAACGGGGCCGCCTATTGACCGGGCTCGCCCGCACCCCTACACAGCGGCCCTAGCGCATGGACCGCCGGATATTGGTGAAATCCTGCGCCGGTGACGAGCGCGTAGCTCAGGTGGTAGAGCAACTGACTTTTAATCAGTAGGTCATGGGTTCGAGTCCCATCGCGCTCACCAACACGACCGACCTTGGACCGACAGATGGCATCCGAATCGAAGCAGCCCGAGACGCCCGCCGGCGCGCGGCCAGTGTCCGCGAATTGGATCGACGCTGTCTTGAAATTGACGGTGGCGGCGGCGGCAATTGCTATTGCCGTGGTCGCCTGGCTGCAATGGAAAACGCTGACCGCGATGGAAGCTCTCTTGGCGGCGACAGAACGCCCGTGGGTCGCCGCCGCGGTCGAGCCGGTTCAGCTGGCCTTCGATGACAAAGGCGGCGGCCTCACGCTGAAAATGACGATCAAGAACAACGGGCCGGTCCCGGCGATCGACGTCCTGAGCAGCCCCGTTTTGTTGCTGGACGACAAGCAGCCGTACAAGCAGGCCTGCGGTCACCATGGCGTCGCCGGCGGCATTGGTCCGACTCTTGCCAAAGACGAAAGCCTGCCGAAGACAAGCACGGCGTGGCTGGCGCGCCAGGACTTTGGCGAAAAATTTCCGAATCTTGTCGCTGTTTGCATAAAATACCGCTTCGCCAACAGCAGCAAGACCGGCGAGACCGGATACCTTTTCGGCATTGTGCAGCGCGAGCCCGGCCAGCCCGATCGCAACACCATCGAGCCGAAGAACGGCACGCTCAGTCCGCCCGAATTGGCGCTGTTGCCGGCGGGAAGCTTTCACGACTGAAAATCCGCACCGTCGGCCCGCCTGCCGATCGAACGAGCGCGCTTCAGAGCGCGTAAAAAACGCGCGGATTGAAATAACCGCGGTATTACTTCAGGGCTGCCGCTCCGGTTTGTCACGAAACCTTGTCTTTGCGGCCACCACAGTTTCACCAATCCGTCTCGCCCTCGCCACGATGCCTCGTTAGTGAATCGCCCAAGGGTGAGGACGATACACTGGAGGCCGACCATGCTTCATTGCACTGCGGCGAAGCTTGCCACCGCCCGCCCCCTCAGCTCGCCCGCGCGCTGCCCCAGCTGCGGCGACTGGATGGTCGCCCCCATCCAGTCCGAATTTGTGGAAGGCGACGAAATCCGCCATCATTGGGAATGCGATGACTGCGGCGAAATCTCCACCACTACCATTCCGCTCTGCGCCCCTTGATCGCCCGCTGCCGGAATAGCTGTTAGGCTGTGGTGTTGGCCAAATTGGCTGCCCACAGCCGATCAAGGAGGAACAGACATGACACGCGCGCTACGTCCGGCACTGGCGGTACTGGCCTGCGCCGGCGCTCTCGCTTTGACCTCACCCGCGATGGCCGAGATGCTCAAGATGAAGGCCGATCTGAAGGCCTCCAACGAGGTGCCGCCGACCAAGAGCGAAGGCAAAGGGTCAGTCGACGTGACATACGATACGTCGAGCAAGATGCTGTCCTGGAAGGGCAGCTATTCCGGCCTGACCGGCCCGGCGACCGCTGCCCATTTCCACGCCGGCGAATCCGGCAAGAACGGCGGCGTGGTAGTGCCGATTTTCGCAGGTCCCGCCGCCAAGAGCCCGTTTGAAGGCTCCAAGCAGTTGACCGACGCCCAGGCTTCCCAACTGATGTCCGGCGGCTGGTACGTGAACATCCACACCGCCGCCAACAAGGCCGGCGAAATCCGCGGCCAGGTGATGAAGTAACAGCCCGCGCCTATTTCGACTTCCGTTAGAGCCCGCCGGCCCCCAACCGGCGGGTTTTTGCATGCGACTTAGGCGGGCTTTGCCTCGCCCGCCGCGGCGAATTATCCTCCGTCGAAACCAGCAGCGAGGACAAATGTCGCAAGCGAACGGCGGCGGGCAACCCATCCTGATAGCGGGCGGCGGCATTGGCGGGCTGGCCGTGGCCTACGCGCTCGCGCGCCAAGGTCTGCCGGTTCGGCTGTTCGAGCAGAGTCCCGAATTCCGCGAGGTCGGCGCCGGCATCCAGCTCGGGCCGAACGTCTTTCGGGTGCTGGAGAAGATCGGTTTGAAGGAAGCGGTGCTGGCCGACGCGCACCGCCCGCCGGCGCAGGAAATGCGCTGCGCGCTTACCGGCAAGGTGATCACCCACATTCCGCTCGGCGAGGAGTTTTTCGCGCATTTCGGCCAGCCCTATGCCGTCACCCACCGCGCCGACATCCACGGCACGTTTCTCAAGGCGTGCCAGGGCAGCAATCTGATCACGCTGGAGAACAGCCGGCGCGTCGACGCCTACGAAACGCATCATGACGGCGTCATCGTCACGCTCGCGGACGGCGAGCGGGTCGAGGGCCGCGCGCTGATCGGCTGCGACGGCATGTGGTCGCAAATCCGCGAGCGTATCGTCGGCGACGGCAAACCGCGCGTCTCCGGCCATATCGCCTACCGCGCCGTGCTCAAGCGCGAGGATGTGCCGGCCGATCTCTGGCGGCCCGACGTCGTGCTATGGGCCGGCCCGCGCACCCATTTCGTCCATTATCCGCTGCGGCGCGGCGAGCTCTACAATCTGGTCGCCGTCTTCCACTCCGATCGTTACGAGGAGGGCTGGAACGCGGAAGGCGCCAAGGACGTGATGTGGCAACACTTCAAGATGCAGGTGCCGCAGGTCACGCGCATGCTCGAGCGCATCGAGACCTGGCGCATGTGGGTGTTGTGCGACCGCGAGCCGGTGAAGAACTGGTCGCAGGGGCGCGTCACCCTGCTCGGCGACGCCGCCCATCCCATGCTGCAATATCTCGCGCAGGGCGCATGCATGGCGACCGAGGACGCGGTCGTGCTGGCCGAGAAGGTCGCCGCCAAGCCGGATGACCTGCCGACCGCGTTCCACGAATACGAACAGGCGCGCTACCTGCGCACCGGCCGCGTGCAGATCATGGCGCGTGTCTACGGCGACTTCTATCACGCGCGCGGCGTCACCGCCGAGCTGCGCGACATGGCGCTCGCCGATCGCACGCCGCAGCAGAGCTACGACGGCATCGACTGGCTCTATGGCGGGCCTTAAGCCTCCGTCAGCGCTCTCACCTGCGCAAGCGTAAGCTCGCGCGGCGCACTGCCGTCGAAATAGACGAAATTGAGCCTGCGCCGGTGCGTGACCATGCGCGCCGGCAGGGGGTCGTAGCCCATGGCGCCGCCGCCAAGCCGCGGCGTCAGGCTGCCGACATCAGTCGCCGCTTCAGTCTCCACCCGCAGCAGGACGAGCTTGGCGCCCTCGGCATCGGCCGCCTGGAACGGAATCCGCGCCAGCCGCAAGAAGCTCGCCGGGTCCTTGGTTGCGGCGAAACCCTCGACGAAGGCCATCTCCACCAGATCGAGATCTGGCTCGTGGTGGTGATCGTCGTGCTCATTGGCGTGCGGCAGGTGTGGCGTCTGCCATTGGGCGGCGTTTGGGCGTGCCGCGTGGTTATGCCCGGCGCCCGCGCCGTTGCCATGATGATGATGGTGATCGTGGTCGTGTCCCCGGTGCATGATGCCCTCCGCTAATAGGTTACCGGCTTGTCGATCAGCGCCTTGTGGCTGCCGAGCTTGCCGTGTGCGACCAGCGAGCCGAGCGCCTCGACCACAACGCGCACGCCGATCAAGGCGGTGATGTCGGAGGTGTCATAGGGCGGCGAAACTTCCACCACTTCCAACCCGCACAGGCCCTCGGCGGCCACGAGCCCCAACAGCTTGAGCGCCTCGCGCGGCAGGAAGCCGCCCGGCTCCGGCCAGCCGGTGCCCGGGACGAAGCCGCAATCGATCGAGTCGACGTCGAAGGAGATGTAGACCGCGTCGGCGTCCTTCCAGGCGAGCTCGAGCGCGATCTCGGCCGTCTTCTCCAACCCGATCTTCTCGATATCGGCGATGGTCAGCACATTGGTGCCGCGCTTGCGCGCCTCCTGCACGCCGTAGCGCGGCACCTGCCAGCCGCCGATGCCGAGCTGCACCAGATTGGCGGCAGATACGTTGGGCAGGTTGGTCGCCCAGTACCAGGGCGTGGTGTGCATGCGCTCGTCGAGATCCTTTTCCTGGATGTCGATGTGGCGGTCGAAATGCACGATGCCGATGCGCTTCGACGTGCATTGGGCGATGCCCCGCACGCAGGGGAAGCCGATGGAATGGTCGCCGCCCAGCATCAAGGGCAGCGCGCCCGACGAGAACACATGAGAGACGCCGCGCGTGATCTGGTCGAAGCTCTTTTCCAGATTGCCGGGGATGGTGAACACATCGCCGGCGTCGCATAACGTCATTTGCTCTCTGAGATCGACGCCGAGTTCGTAATTATAGGGCGTGTAGAGCGCCGAGATGCGGCGGATGCCCTGCGGCCCGAAGCGGGTGCCGGGACGGTAGGTCGTGCCGGAATCGAAGGGAATGCCGAGCACGGCTGCGTCGTATTTGGCCACGTCACGCACGTTCTCGACATAGGGAGCCTTCAGAAAAGTGTTGATGCCGGCGAAATGCGGCAGCTCGCCGCGCGCGAAGGTCGGAATCGACTTGTCCGTCAGGCTGTCGGCGCCGGGCAGGCCCATGTCAAGCGCCCATTGCTGTTCTTTCCGCCACCCCGCCTCCGACAGCTTGCCTTCGGCGTCGAGCGACTTCCAGCCCTGCGTCGCCATGCGGTCGAAGTCCGGATGATGCCGCCGCGTGCGCTCGTGCGGTCTGAATAGTCCGGCTTTGCGCGAATGGCGCGTAATGGGATCGCGCATCAGGACACTCCTCGTTTTCGCTGCATGCTGCCTCGTCAGTCCACGTTGTCCGAGACGTCGGTAAGCCGCGCTACCATCTGATAGGTGCCGGCGTCCTCATCGTCTTCCGCCTTGCCCTGGTGGATCAGCTCCTCCAGCCGCGCCTTGGTGGCCAGGAATTCCGGCGAGATGAACTGCGCGGCGCTGCGCGGATGCGGCACCGGCACCTCGATCAGCTCCTGCACCTCGCCCGGATGCGCCGACAGCACCAGGATGCGGTCGGCCAGGAAGATCGCCTCGTCGAGATCGTGCGTGATGAACACGATGGTGATGTCGATCTTGCGCCAGATTTCCAACAGATGCGCCTGCATGCGCGCACGCGTCTGCGCGTCGAGCGCGCCGAACGGCTCGTCCATCAGCAGGATGCGCGGTTGGTTGGCGAGCGCGCGCACGATCGCTACCCGCTGCTTCATGCCGCCCGACAATTGGTGCGGATAAGAATCGGCGAATTTTTCAAGGCCAATCAGCTGCAACCACTGCAGCGCTTGCTGCTCCGCTTCGTAGCGGCCGCGGCCGTTGACCTCGAGCCCGAACATTACGTTCTTTTTGACCGTCAACCAGGGAAACAGCGTGTAGCCCTGGAACACCATGCCGCGATCGCTGCCCGGCTCGGTCACCGGCCTGCCTTGCAGCAATACATCGCCGGCGGTGTGCTGTTCGAGCCCTGCCAGGATGCGCACCAGGGTGGACTTGCCGCAGCCCGAGGGGCCGACCACGCAAAGGAACTCGCGGCGGTGGGTCTGAAAGCTGATATCGTTGAGCGCCAAGGTCTCGCGTTTGCCGCTGCTGAAAACCTTGCTCAAATGCTCGACCTTAAGAATGACGTCGCGCTCTTTCAGCCGTTTGAAGCGGGCGCGCACCGCCGCGGAATGATCCAGATACGAAGGCAGCGGGCGGTGCGTGAGCATTCTATTCACGGCTCACGCTTCCTTTACCAGCGTGCGGTCCCACGGAAACAGCCGGCGCCCGATCAGCGCCAGCAGCATGTCGGTGCCGAGCCCAATGAAGCCGATCATCATGATGGCGGCGTAGACATTGGCGAAATGCTGGTAACGCGCCTGCTGGGTAATGAACCAGGTGATGCCGGTGGTGGTGCCGATCAGCTCGGCCACAATGAGATAGGTCCAGGCCCAGCCGAGCAAAATGCGCTGGTCGCGGTAGAGATCCGGCAGGATGCCGGGGATGACCACGCGCGAGAGCAGCTTGAGCTTCTTGGTGCCGAGCGTGAGCGCCGCCTCTACCAGCGCGATATCGAGCTTGCGCGTGGTGTTGGCGATGATCAACACCTGCTGGAAGAAGGTGCCGATGACGATGATGGTGATCTTCGGTCCGTCATAGATGCCGAGAATGGCCACCGCCAATGCGCCGAACGCGGGCGCCGGCAGATAGCGAAAGAACTCGATGAACGGCTCATTCAGCCGCGCAAAGCCGGCATAGGTGCCGCACAGGATGCCGATGGGCACGCCGAGCACGGAGGAGATCACGAAGCCCCAGAAGATCACCTGGATGCTGTGCCACAGGCTCTGGCTCAGCCAGGGGCTGTCCTTGGTCGGCGGCGGGGTTGTGAACGAGGTGTAGAGCGCCATGGCCACTTCGTGCGGCGCCGGCAGGTAGATCGGATTGGACGGCACGCCCTTGGGCGGTGCCTTGTGCGCGGCCTCCGCTTCCGCCACAGCGTCGGCGAAGGCCGCCTTGTTCATGCGCATGCCCGGCTGCAGGTATTCGATCGAGCCGGGGTCGGTGACCAGCATTTGCGGATGCCAGACGGCCGGGAGGTAGCTCACGATGCCCCACAGCACGATCGGCAGCACGAACGACAGCGTGCCGAACGCGAGCCTGGCGCGCGGCGAGAGCGGGCGGAGAACCTGGAACCACCCCTTCCCCTTCATCGTGTCTACTCCCCGGCCGGAGTCGAATGCGTTATTTGACCGCCTCGGTTAGCGATGGGTCGATGTAGCTGTTGATGTCTTGATGCGTCTTGTAGACGGCATTGGCGACGTTGAAGTCGTCGGCGATCGTCGACGAGCCGTAGAGCGAGCCAAGGCCCTCGCCTTTCTTGAACCTCTTTTTGCCTTCCGCCAGGTCGATCAGGTGGGTGCCCTTCAAGAGCGGCTTGTAGGCCTCCGGCGTGAGACCGACGCGCACCGACATGATCTTGAGCGCGTCAGGCTGCGTCTTGGGATCGTTGATGTAGCGCACAACACGGTCCCACACCTTGATGAGCTTCATCCATTCGGCTTTGTGAGCGGTGAGGCTGGCGGGACTGACGGCGAGCACGTCGTAGATCAAGCCGGGCGCCTGCGCCGAGGTGTAGACCGGCCGCGAGCCGGGTAATGCCTTCATCGCCTGCCCCGACACCGGCTGCCAGGCCCCGATGGCGTCAACCTGTCCGGAAGCGAGCACCTGCGGCGTCTCGTTGGTCTTGGAATTGACCAATGTGACGTCCTTCTCGGTCATACCGTTCTTTTTCAGGCCATTGAGCAGCAGAAGATGCTCGACCAAGCCGACCTCGATGCCGATCTTCTTACCTTTGAGGGCCTTGAGGCTCGAGATCCCAGGCTTGGCGACGATCATATCGTTGCCGTCGGAATAATCCGTCAGCATGATCATGATGCCCTTGCCGCCGCCGGCGCCGGTAACAAGCGTGTCGCCATTGGTCATCAGGTCGGCGTCGATCTTGCCGGCCGCGAAGGCGTCCATCGACGCCGAATAGTCGAACCACTGGAAAGTGACGTCGAGCCCGGCCTCCTTGAGCCAGCCCTTGTCGATCGCAACCTGCCACGCCACCCATCCCGGCCAATCGCTGTAGCCCACGGTCAAGCCGGCGGCCGAACTGGGCTGCGCGCCGGTCGCGGCAAAAATCGAAAGCGCCATAATCGCGGCAATGGCAGTTTTGCGAGTCATCGCAATCTCCTGCGTTGCGTATTACGAAGCAGAATGCCCGTAATACTCGTGAGCCAGCCCCTCCCGCCCGCGACCGCGAGGACTTTTGTCGTACGGAATCCGATCGGGAGGCTTGGCAAGCCGTTCATGTCCAGTCCTCGTCTTTCGACGACCGCGGACTGGCGTAACCCCGAGTGCTGCCAAAAACCGCGGCCTCTGAGGTCTCCCGGGCTTTTATCCCGCCGTGTGCCCGGGCTGGCATTGTCCCAGGCGGCGGCTCTCGGACCTGCCGCCCCCGCTATGCGGAGGCCGGAACCCTAGCCGCCAACTCGAATTGAGATGCGAGCAAACTCTGTGCCAGCGCTGAGCGGGCGATTTGCGCCGCCGCGCGCGTTTGTCCGCCTATTCGTGAGGCAGTGTGGCCTATTTCAAGGCACGGCAGTGAGGCGGCAGCTGCCTCACTTCTTCGGGATGCCGGCCTTGGCGATGACCGCGTCCCATTTTTTGATGTCGTCCTTGAGCCGCGTCATCAGCTCGCCGGGCGAACTCGCATGTGCCTCTACGCCGATCTTGGCGAAATGCTCCTTGACGTCCGGCATGGCGAGCACCTCGTGCATCGCCTTGTTCATGGTGTCGATCACCTCCTGCGGCGTACCCTTGGGCGCGAACACGCCGTTCCACGAGGTGACCAAAAAGCCTTTGACCCCGGACTCGGCGACGGTCGGCACGTTCGGCATGGACGGCTCGCGCGCCGAGCCCGTGCTTGCCAGCACACGCAGCTTGCCGGCCTGCACCTGCCCTCGGATGGCGGGTGGAAACTCGACCAGCATCTGCACGTCATTGCGTATGAGCCCGACCACCACGTCGGGCGAGCTCTTGTAGGGCACGATCGCCACCTTCAGATCGGCATCCGACTTGAACAGCTCGGCGCCGA
>Ga0335081_10007009_pt1 | contig 17985 bp, 13 predicted proteins | sample Lox_Sample_35_FD_206713 | JGI IMG/M metagenome (GOLD analysis project Ga0335081, IMG submission 206713) | Soil microbial communities from Loxahatchee National Wildlife Refuge, Florida, United States - Lox_Sample_3.5 | ecosystem: Environmental > Terrestrial > Soil > Wetlands | place: USA... | reverse complement strand
TTCCCCAGCCTACTAGACTAGACTAGTGGTTGTGGGAAAAAGGCTCCCGAACCTGTCATCCTGAGCGAAGCGAAGGATCTCTCTTTTGTGTTTGCAACGAGTTAAGAGAGATGCTTCGCTGCGCTCAGCGTGACAGACCCCTTTTTTTCCGCAGCCTGCTAGTGGCTAGTGACCACTGACGGCACAGTAACCAATCGCCGCCAGCCACTGATTTCGCGTACCGACCCGCAATTTGATATACTTCCGCTGCCTTGACGGGGGACTATGCCGGAAAACACTCCACGTTTGATCGTTCGCGACGCGTCGGGCACAGACCGTGAGGTCGAGCTGACGCAGCTTCCGTTTACCATTGGGAGGCAGGGCGACAGCGATTTGGTGGTCCTTGACAATCGCATCTCGCGCCACCATGCCCGCATCACGCAGGATGGGGACCACTATATCCTCGAAGATACCCAGAGCCGGCACGGCACTTTCGTGAACGGCGAGAGGATCGAATCCAGCATCCTCAAGAACGAAGATCAGATCAGCCTGGGAGTTACGGATTCTTACCAGATCATTTTCCTCACCGAAGAGCCCGTGCTGCCCACCATCCTGCAAACGCTCGAAAAGGCCACCACCACCGGCCCCGGAACCGAGCTGCAGCGCCTGGGCCTGCTGCTGCAAATGGCGCAAATGCTGCATCGGGCGCCGGCGCTGGAAGAAGTGCTGACGACGCTGGTGGATAACGCTTTGCGCCTCACCGACGCCGAGCGCGGGCTCCTGTTTCTCCGCGAGCAGCAGGGTGACCTCTATCTTCGTCTCGCTCGCGGCCGGGGCGGCGTTTCCCTGGGATCGAACGTGGCGGACTACTCGCGCGAAGTGGTGGAGCGCGTCATCCAAAGCGGGCGCGAACAAGTGGCGGTGGAAGAAGTCTCTACCGGGCGCACCACCCAGGAGACGATGGTTTTCAGCGGAGCTATGCGCGACATCGTCGCGGTGCCGCTGCAGAAGCTCCCCATGCTCGACACCAGCTATGAGACGCTGGCGCAGACCTCGCCGGAGCTGCTGGGAATCCTGTATCTCGACAGCCGCACCGGGGCTACTTCGCTCACCGGCCTCGACCGGCAGGTGTTGGCGACGTTCGCCATGGAAGGTGCCACCGTCATCGAAAACGCCCGCCTCTTCAAGCTGACGCGCGAACAGGAGCGCATCCAGCACGAACTCGATCTGGCGCGGAACATCCAGCGTAGCCTCCTGCCCCGGCAATTGCCTAAGTCCGCCTATTTCGAGCTGCATGCCATCACCCTGCCAAGTCGCACCGTGGGCGGCGACTATTACGACATTCTCTCGCTGCCCGGCGACCGTTTCGGCATCAACGTCGCCGATGTTTCCGGCAAAGGACTTCCTTCCGCCATGATGGCGGCCACCCTCCAGGGAGCGTTTGCGGCGGTGGCTCTGGGCGCGCCGGATCTGGAGGAACTTTTCCTGCGGGTCAACGATCTGTTGTGCGATCGCACCCCGCTGGATATGTACGCCACTCTGTTCTATGGCGTTCTCTGCCCGACGGGACGATTTTCCTTTGTCAGCGCCGGACACCCGCCTTCCTTGATCGTCCGCGCCGGCAGCGGCTCGGTTGAGCCCCTCGATAACGCCAACTTCCCCATGGGACTTTTTCCCGGCGCCCCTTTCACCTCCGAGAGCATCAAGCTGGAGCCGGGAGATAATCTCGTGATCTACTCCGATGGAATCACGGAAGCCCAGAATGAGGAAGACGAGTTTTTCGGCGAAGCGCGGTTGAAGGAGGTGCTGAAAGGTGGCGCGGGAAGGGGCGCCGCCGAGGTTTGCGGGCGCGTGATGACCGCCATCAACGCCTTCGTCGGACACGCTCCTCAGGCTGACGACATCACGCTGGTGGTGCTGCGGCTTGGACCTCCCGGGAGGTAGGGAACAGGAGAAAGGCACCAGGGAACAGGAAGTCGGACGGCCTGATCTACTTGTCATCCGGACCCCCGACTCCCGACTCCCGACTCCCGAAACTCAGGGATTCCAGGTCCAACTCCGTAAAACTCTTCACCACCCGATCGGCACGCGTTCGTCGAAGGTCCTCCAGCGGGAACGACGACGCGATCGCCACGCATTTCATGCCCGCGTTCTTCACCGCTTCGATGCCTACGAAGGAGTCCTCGAACCCCACGGCCAGCCCTGGGTCAACCCCCAGCTTCTCGGCGGTCTTCAGGTAAATCTCGGGATGAGGTTTGGCGTGCGTGACCTCGTCTCCATTGAACAGGCACTGGAAGTAGGGCCGCAGGCCGATGGCGTCCACCACGAATTCCACGTTCTTGCGCATTGCTGACGAGGCTACCGCCATAGGGATGCCGGCTTGGCTGGCCTGAACGATCAACTGCCGCAGTCCGGGTAGAGGTTCCGCGTGAGGCTTAAACGCCGCCCGAAACTTCTCTTCCAGTTCGTCGATGAGAGCGCGCCTCTCCTCCGCCGTCAAGGCGGGACCGAAGAAGTGCCGCAGCAGTCCGTCGTTTCGGTGGCCGACGATCTGCTTCGGCAGATCCTCAGGGTCAAAGGGTATGCGATGCTCGGTGAGCAGGCTTGCCCACTTCCGCAAGTGGAACGGGTTGCTGTCCACCAGCACACCGTCCATATCGAAGATCAACGCCGCCGGCAGTCTAAGCTGCGGCCACGGAAGCCCGGAATGGGAAGCAGAGATAGGGTTATTGTCGGCCACAATCGTCGTCTAAAGCGAAGGCAATGAGTAAAGTGGGTAATTGACCCGCTTGGTGTCGTATGACGGCAGGCATCGAGTGTCGTTACGTTGCCTAGCCAGCCCTCTTATGGATTGCCCTCCGTAGAGATCACCCAGTGCAAGAGATACAACCGGACCTTATCGGGGTGAGCGTCGCGGTAGGCGGGATAATCCTTAGCGATGCCATCGTCGGCGCGCGCGAAGAGCACATACGGCGCGAGCATGCCTTGGTCGCGCAGCTCCACCAGCGTGAGCAACGACCGGTCAAGGTGCTGGCGCTTCTTCCTGTCTTTCGCGGACTCAGCCACCGACGCCGCGACAGTCTGGAGGGCATCGACTTCTTCCGCCAAAGAGTGCCGGTACGCGGTCTCGTTGGGGAATTCCTTCTTGAACTTGCCGGAGCGCCACACGGCGCGAGTCGAGACATAGGTCATCCAAACCTCGTCTCCCTGCTTCTTGTCCAGCGATTTCGGGTTGAGCTTGATTTTGCCGTCTGCTCCCACGCTCATCGAGCCCGGAGGTCCCACGTTCGGCTGCTGGATCGTCGCATGGGTAGCCTTCGCCCATTGCTGAAGGCCGGCCCAGGACGCCTGCTGATAGGGATCGGCCACCACGGCATCCATGTATCTGGCCCTTGCTTCCACGGTCCGACCCTCCCGCATCAAGGCATCACCCAGGCTCTCTAGAACCGCGATATCGTCGGGACGGGCAGCGGCAACTCTCTCGAGCAAAGGCAGGGCCTCCGCCTGGTTCCCTTGTTTCGATAGCTCCAAGGCCCGACTGCGCAGACCGCTGCCGTCCTCAGGAGGCGCCTGTGCACCGAGCGGCGTCGCGGCAAAAAGCGCGCAAGCCAGCACGAGCGGCCGCCCGTCCCACCGGCGGGTGCTTCGCCGAGGGCGGCAGAAGGAGCACCGTGAGCATCCGAATCTGGTCAGGCCAATCATGAATCCTCCCGCAGCTTGCAAGCGACCCGCGCTGGCAGGCCGCGCCGTGCTGCTGGCTGAAAAAAAGCAACTACCGAACACACTGTGTACTTTGATGCCGGCAGCACATCCAAGGTATGCGACCGCTCCACTCACGATAGATTAGCACCAAGGTGCCTCCAAAGGTCCATTTCAAAAGTCGAAAATCGAGAGCAGGGCCCGAGCCCTGTGACTTTCGAGTTTTAACTTTCGACATTCACCGCGCTTCGCAGTATCTTAGCTGGCGGAGGATATCAGAGTGTCAACCGCTGTTCACGCTTCTCAACGAAGGGTCGCCAAGCCTTCGTTGTATTATGCGGCGCCCGTGTTCCTCGCTTTCCTGGCCATGGGCTTTGGTGACGCGGCAGGACCCTTTGTCAGCCTGGCCAAACAACAGTTCGTTCTTTCGAACTTTGCGGCGCAGATGATCGCGTTCACCGGCTTCGTCATGTTTGGTCTGCTTTCGGTGCCCATGGGCGTGTTCCAGGACCGGCGTGGCAAGAAGTTCGTCCTGATGCTGGGATTGAGCATCATGCTGGCCGGCGTTCTTATCCCTACCGCGTTCGGCTTCTCGACTTTTCCCCTGTTTCTGCTGACGGTGCTGCTCCTGGGGGCCGGGGCTACCACGTTGCAGGTGGCGGGGAATCCGCTGATGCGCGACGTCTCCGACGAGGGGAAGTACTCGCGCAACCTTTCGCTGGCCCAGTTCGTGAAAGCGATCGGATCGCTTTCGGGCCCAGTTATTCCCGTAGTCGCCGCTCGCGCTTTCGGTCTGAGCTGGCGCGTGATCTTCCCCGTCTACAGCACGGCGATTCTCCTTACTCTGATCGCCGCCGCAAGCTTGCGCGTCCCGAAGGCAGCAGGAGCGGGTCCGGGGACCGCCACCTTCCGTTCGTGCCTGGCGTTGCTGAAGAATGGCTACGTGGCGATGATGGTCCTGGGGATTTTCGTTTACGTAGGAGCTGAGGTCTGCATCAGCTCGGGCATTCCCGTCCTGCTGAAGGATCGATTCGACGTTGATATCGCTCATACCGGCTTGCTCGGCACAGGGCTGTTTTTCGCCGCTCTCACTGTCGGCCGCTTCTCGGGCGGAGTGGTCCTGAACTGGATTAAGCCCCGAGCGTTTTTTATCATCACTTCCGTGCTCTCGGTGCTGGGTTTGATGGGACTTTTTGTTCCCGTGGAATCCGCCGTGGTCATCAGTTTCGTCGTGGTGGGTCTGGGTTTTGCCAACATCTTTCCGCTCGTGTTCTCCATCACCATCGACCGCATGCCCGAGCATTCGAACGTGCTCTCGGGATTGATGGTCACGGCAATTGTGGGTGCGGCTTTTCTGCCGCCGGCGATGGGTCTGCTCGCCGACAACCTGCACTCGGTACGGCTCGGCTTCCTGGTACCGCTGGCGGCCATTCTATACATCACGTGGGTGGCCATCGCCAATCTCGGGACCGCGTCCGAGGCGGCCAAGCATTGACGATGGCTGATTGCTGATCGACGATTGGAAGAGATCGGCCGGGTGAGTCTCACGCTAGTCACTAGCCACCCGCCACTAGCCACTGTCTTATGAACATCGAAACCAGCGAAGACAAACGTATCGTGATGACCCTGGACGCGGGCGGCACGGGACTGAAGTTCTCGGCCATGCGCGGCAATCAACTGCTGGCGGGTCCGACGTCCCTTCCCTCTGAGGCGGACAATCTCGACCGGTGCCTGCGCAATATCGTCGACGGATTTGAAAGCCTGAGTCGCCTCCTGCCCGTGCCGCCGGCGGCGATCAGCTTCGCGTTTCCCGGGCCTGCGGACTATCCCGCCGGGATCATCAGTAACGTGGGGAATCTGCCGGCGTTCCGGGGCGGCGTGGCTCTGGGACCTTACCTTGAAGAAAGGTTCGGCATCCCGGTGTTCATCAACAACGACGGCGACCTGTTTGCTTACGGTGAGGCCATCGCCGGTTTTCTGCCGTATGTCAATCAGTTGCTCCAACAGGCGGGCAGCCCCAAACGTTATCGCAACCTTTTTGGTATGACGCTCGGGACCGGACTGGGCGGCGGCATCGTGCGCGATGGCGAGTTGCTGATCGGCGACAACTCCAACGCCGGTGAGGCCTGGCTGCTGCGCAACAAACTCGATCCTGACGTCAACGCCGAAGAGGGCGCGTCGATTCGCGCCGTACGGCGCGCGTATGCCGCCCAATGCGGCATCCCGGTGGAACAAGCGCCCGAACCCAAGGTGATTTTCGAGATCGGCATGGGCTCCGCAGCGGGCAATCGGGACGCGGCCGTCGAGGCGTTCCGCCGGCTGGGCGAAGTGGCCGGCGACGCGCTCGCGCAGGCGCTCACCCTGGTGGATGGCCTGGCAGTGATCGGCGGCGGCATCGCCGGAGCGGCGCCGCTGTTCCTTCCTCCGCTCGTCGCCGTCATGAACTCTATCTTCCCGGGGACCAGCGGGATGCGCCGGTTGGTGCAGCGAGTGTTTAACCTGGAAGTGCCGGAAGAGCGCGATGCTTTCCTGCGCGGCGACGCCCGCGAGATCACCGTGCCCGGCTCGACGCGCAAGATTCGCCACGATCCCATGCAGCGCACGGCCGTGGGACTTTCCCGGCTGGGAACGAGCGAAGCCGTGGCGATCGGAGCGTATGCGTTTGCCTTGCGCCAGCTCGAGCTTCCCTGAGAATCCACAGACGCTCGGGGGAGTTTTGGATTTTGGATTTCGGATTCTGGATTGAAGACCAGACCAGTTTTGGACTCTCGTCTTTTGATTTCGGATATTCCGGATATCTGGAATAGAGAACAAAAGCGGATAAAGTCGGATCCTGATCCTCAATCGACAATCGAGACTTGCTGACACCGGGAACTGATAGGATCCAGTCCTGGTCCTTAATCCAAAATCAGAAATCGAGAATCCAGAATTCCTGGCACAACCGCGAACGGGAAAACTATGACGGTCCATGAGCTCGCTAAGATGATCGATCACTCGCTGCTCCATCCGACGATGACGGATGCGCAGATCGCCGACGGGTGCAGGCTGGCCCGGCGTTACGACGTGGCCACAGCGTGCGTGAAACCTTACGCCATTCGCTTGGCGCGGGAGATCCTGACCGGCTCGGACGTGGGCGTTTGCCCGGTGATCGGCTTCCCGCACGGCAACAGCACCACCGCCATCAAGGTGCAGGAAGCAATGGCGGCGGCGCAGGAGGGCGGCACGGAGATCGACGCCGTGATTAACGTGGGAAAGGCGCTGGGTGGCGACTGGGATTACGTTCGCCGCGAGGTCCGGGCGCTCAACGAAGCGGTGACCGCGCAGGGCGCCATCCTTAAGGTCATCTTCGAGAACGACTATCTGGAGGACTCGCACATCATCCGCTTGTGCGAGATTTGCTCGGAAGTGGGAGTGGCGTTCGTGAAGACGTCCACAGGCTACGGCTTCGTGAAGCAGCCTGACGGCGCTTACAACTATCGCGGCGCCACCGACCATCATCTGCGGCTGATGCGCGAGCACTGCCCGCCGCGGGTCCAGATCAAGGCGGCCGGCGGCGTGCGCTCGCTCGACGACCTGCTGCGCGTGCGGGCGCTCGGCGTGACCCGCGTGGGCGCCACTGCCACGGCGGCGATGCTCGACGAAGCGCGCCGAAGATTCGATCCCGCGCACGATCCCACTTTGTGACACCGCGTCGTACAACCGTTCTTCCCCTTTTATTCCGTATCGAATACCTTCTTCTATTTCTTTGCCAGCTTCTTTTCCAATTGGCGGGCCTGGGCGTTCAGCTCGCTCACTTGACGCAGGTCGTCGTCGGCCTGGGATATGGCGTTCTGAATCCGAGTGAGCTCTGCGTCGCTTAGAGCGCCGGCGTTGGGATCGCGGCTGGACGCTAGCATCCCGCTCATGGCGCGGAATTGACTGGTGATGTCGCGGTAGCGCCGCAGGATCGAGGTCAAATAGGAATCGCGGCGGCGGCCCAACTCGTCAAGGTCAGCCAGCACGCGAACGGTCTCAGCCGCGCGAGCCGAACCCGCGCCCGCGGCGTTCCTCAACTTGGCGTTCTCCGCTTCCAACGCCGCCGACCGCTGGCGCGAAGCTTCGGACTCGGCTTGGGCTGAATCGAGATCCTGTTGCAGGGCGTCGAGCCGGCTCTGCCAGTCCGCTTCGTCATTCCGGTGGCGCTCGTTGAGAGTGGCCAGCGCCTGCTCGTGTTCTTCGCCGGCGCTGGTGATCTGTGCCTGCAAGTCCTTGATGCTGGCACGAGCGTCGCTCAGCTCCTGCTCGAGCCGATGGATGGCGGCGTCGCGTTTGGCGATTCCGGCCTCATTTCCCACTACCTCGGTCGGCGCTTCAACGGGAGGTTTTTCGAGTTCGCGCTGGCGAAGCGTTTCCTGAAGCCCGCGGATGGTTTCGAGGTCGGCGGTCCGTTGGCGCTCGGAGACGGCAAGGCGTCGCGACTGGCGAATCAGGGCGCCCGCGGTGGCAAGCAAGGCAACGCCGAGGGCGAGCGCGAAAATAATGGCGAGACGCGGCCGTTTCATTTTCCCTCTTTTGGGTGAAAGTGCGTGCGCCACCAGATCCGCTGATCTCCATCGTGGCACGGGGCACTCAGTTGAATCTGGACGTTGCTGCGAATCCTGGCGGGGACGGCCACCGTCACCCGCCAGGCGCTTGAAATTCGGGCCACCAGACCTGAGATGGCGCCCGGAACCTCCGCCGCCGAACGGCAAATGACGCTCCTGCCGCCGGTGGCCGCGGCCAGCGTCTCCAGGCCATTCTGGTAGGCTCGATTTAGCCGGTCCGACCGGTAATTGAGCTGCGCCACAAACAGGGGCGCCTCGAGCGACCCGATATCTTCCTCCAGCTTGGAAATCTTCTCCTCAATCAATTCCTCGGGGAAGCGCCGGCTGAGGTCGTGCGGATCGCTCTGGTTGATGACCGGGTTCGTGTAGTCCTCGCGATAACTGTAGATGCTGCCGTCGGTGAGGTACAACACCGAGACGCGCGCCGGCGACGCACGCATCATGGCGTCGGCCAGCGTCAACGCCGGGACTAGCGTCTCCAGCAGTCCCGGCTCCCCGCTGTCAGAAAGGGACTGGATGGCATCCGTCACCGGCTGGCGCGCGGCGCCGGGGTCGGCCAGCACGTGCAGGCCATCCTGATCGCGCAAAAGCCCAACCCACGTGTTCCGCGGCAGCTTGGAAATGGCCGCGACCAAGGCCGGCTTGGCAGCCTCGATCAGCGACGGGTCGCCGGTGAGGTCCAGGACGACGAGAATGAGTTGGTCGCTGGCGGGCCCCGACTGCGCGGTGACGGGCACGGCTTTGCCGTTCAGAGAAGCTTCGAACTTTGGCGCATCCCCGCAAGCGCCCGTTTCAATCCACGCAGGAATGGAGACGCTGGCGGTCTGCGCATTGAGGCCCGTGAGCGCGGCCGCGGCAAAGAGAACAGACATCAGTAAAGGGTGCGCTCGTAGCATCAAAAGCTCAGCTTGAGTCCCAGTTGGACCACGCGTCCGCCGTGCGAGCCGATGATCCTGCCCGCGTCAACATTGGGCGCGCTCTCCGGGCCGATGTTGGGGTCAGGGTAGTTCCAGTTCGCATGATTGAGTACGTTAAACGCCGTGGCGCTGAACTCCAGCGCGCGATCGGAGCCGAGCGGGAGGCGCTTGTTCACGCTGAGGTCCATCGAGTTGTAACCCGGACCCAGAAGGTTGGGTTCGGTCGGCGGACCGTTGCCCGGGGTGAAGTCGGGCGGCTGGTCGAAGGCGGCCGGGTTGTACCACTGCGCCGGCCCCGGTTGGGCGACGCGCGGGTCCACTCCCGGCACCACGTTGACATTCAGGGTGGAGAGCACGCCGCCGGTGTTGTTGAACTCGGGATGGAGCGTCAGCGGTGTGCCGTCGTTCCAGTAAGCGGCGCCGTCCATCGACCAGCCGCTCACCAGCAAACCGCCGATGCCCGAAAGCTGCAGTAGCGGCTTGTCGACGCCGAACGGAAGCTCGTAGACGTAGGTGAGCTGCAGGTATTGCGGCGTGTTGTAAGAGGTGAGCGCCCAGTCGTTGCGCCGGTTGAAGAAGTCCTGTTCCCCGTAAGGCGCCGAGTAATCGTCCATCTGTTTGGAGAACTCATAGTAGGCTACGCAGGACAGGCCGAAAGACGCGTGTTTTTCCAGCCGGACGAACCCCGCGTTCCGGTGGTATCGGCCCGCAGAAAACAGGCCGTAAAGCTCGAAGCCCTGATACTGTGGATACGGTTGCAGCGAATCGCGGAATGCCAGGTTGTAAAGCGAATCGCCATAGCTCAGGAAGCGCGGATCGATGGCGTTGGGATTGGCAGCGCCGTCGCCCACCAGGATGTCGTGGCCCTGGCTGAAACTCGCCCCGACAGAAATCACCATGGAAAACGGCAGGTCGCGCTCCACCGAGAGCGAGGCGGATTGATAAACAGGCTCCCGCCGGCTCAGATCCACGAAATCCGCCACCGTGTTATCGGCCGCCGAGGGGCTGAGATCGGGCAGCGGCGTGGTGAACGGCGGCACGCCCGTCGTCAGGTCGACCGCCGGGCTCAGTTGCGTATTGGGTGAAACGAAGGTCTGACGGGCGTTGAATCCCTGGGTGCCCCACTGCCCGTTGTAAATCGGAATCTGGCCGTGCGAGCGGCTGAACGAGGCGCGAACCACCGTGGCGGGGCCGCGCGGATTCCACACCGCGCCCACGCTCGGATCGAGATCGAGGTTGGCGGCGCGCATCCCCCGAGAAACCCCATTGACGCCGGCAAACACCAGCGCGCCGGGGAGGCCGTTCGAGGGGTCGATGGCGGAGGGGTCCACCGTGCTCTGGCGATTGTATTTCTCCACCCGCGGCGTACGACGGCTGAGATTGAAACTGGCGTTGAGAGTGAGGCTTTTTGAGAGCTCGACCTTGTCGCCGGCGGCGATGGACTCGTAAGAATCACGAAAATACGAGGGCGACGTGGTGATGGTGCGCTCACCGCCGGCCGACAGGCCGAGCAGAAAGCTCGCGAACGGATCGCCGGTGTCGATAATTCCCGGCAGGCTGGTGATATCCGGGGAGAACTGGAAAGTGCCGGAGGGATATGCCGGGTCGAAGGAGTTCACCTGGTAACGATCCGCCTGAAAGGTCAGGTGGAGTGAGTTCTTGCCTTTCTGAGCCGAGATCCCATCGCGAATCTCAAACGTGTTCCGCGCGCTGCGCGAGTTGGGATAAGAAGTACCCATCGAGAGGTAGTTCCCGAGGAGTTGGTAGTAAGGGAATGGCATCCCGGAGCTATCACCGGCCTGCGCCACTCCGGAATCGGCGATGAAGCTGGCGGAGTTGACGGTGTTGGAGCTGGCAGTGTAAACGTAATCGAGCTCGGTTCGCCGCGTGGAGAAATGCTGGTCCGGCGAGGTTGGGCTGGCGATGTTGGGAAAGTACCGCGCGGCACCGAGAAACCCGCTGGAAATAGTGGTGGTCGAAGTGAGCCTCTGCCGGTCGCCGAACGGGTGCTCGATCTTGGCGATCACGCCATCGGCCAGATCGGTTTCCGGCGAGTTGACAAAATAGTTATTCTGAAAGAACGGTCCGATCGCGGTGTCGGGCAAGGGATAAAGGGCCAGCGCCTGTTGACTGACCGCGGCCAGGCGGCCCGACGGGATCCGATTCCCGGGAAAGGTGGAGCGCAGGTATTGAAGGTTGGCGGTGGAAACGGGCTGACTCGGATCGTAAGCGGGATTAGGTACGGTAGTAGCCGGGTCGTAGATGGGCAGCGGGTTGCCGGCCTCGTCCACGGTTTGCGAAAAGTCGCCGCTGCGCTGGAGCGCCGTGGGCACGGTGTGTAGCGAAGCACGAGAGATGCGCTCGCGCACGCCTTCGTAGGACAGACTGAAGAACGTGTTCTTGGGATTCTCGATCAGGTGCGGGATCAGCAACGGGCCCCCAACATTGAAGCCGAACTGGTTGCGGCGCAGCGGGGACTTGGTCTCGCCGTTCTGCTTCACCTCGTGCGGTATGGCGTCGAGAACGTCATTGCGAAAATTCTCGTAGACCCGGCCGTGCCAAAGCCATTTCGGACCGTGACGCTGTTGCGCGACGGCCGGGCTATCAGGTCGCATTCCCCAATCGCGAGTGAGGGTCTTGAACTTCTCCGCCGCCGCTACCAGCGGATCAGGGGGCGGGGCGGTGGCTTTGCCATGCTGCGCTCCGATAGACGCCAGAGCGCTGGCAGCATGAGCTAGTGCTACCCACAATAGGCCCATGCGTGGCCAATAACGAGTCGAGCGACGAGCAAGAAAAGACGCCGCGGTCCGCCAAACACCTGGAAATGCGGAATACAAAAGGAAGTAGACAAGCGCTTTCATTTGAAACTTTCGGTAGCTCTCGCGTATAAATGCCTGTTCGATAGGGAACAGGGACGGAACAACAGGGAAGAACTTTCGTCACTCCTAGTATAGATGCCCGTCGAGTCCGTAGCAATCCCTCCGATGCACCGCATAGGGAACCCCGTAAAGGGTGCGGATAGGGACTTCTGGCCATTGCCTCTTGCCCATTGACCATTGGTCATTTCACGCTCGATGCACCGCGGCCGTTCCGAATCGAAACACTCGTTTTCTGCAACCTGTCTTCCATCATCTCGCCTACTGCTCTTCCAGTAGTCTTCTATGCGAAACTGTGCTGGGGATAGGCGGAAAGGCCAGTGGGTTTGAGGCTGAAACAAAAGATGGGAGATGCGGTTAATTTCCTAAAACCCCCCGGCGCGCCATCGGCCACACCATCGCCGTCGCGCGCTCCACCGGCTTCACTTCCGCGCCATCTTCCACCTTAAAGGTTGTGGTGATTTCCGACCGAATCCGGCCGTAAAGCGCGGCAGCCGAATGGAACCCGGCGGCCTCCAGCTTTTCCGGGAGCCGCTGGGCGTAGCCACCGTGCTTCAGGGCGTTGAGGGACATCCGCGCCTTGCCTCCGCCGTTCGTGGACCGGGACACTTCCGGGCAGTGCGACGATTGGCGGCGAGAAACGCTCCAGTTCGAGTAGGTGACTTCTCGGTTCTCCTTGTATTCCACTGATTACAAAGATCTTAATTGGCTTTTGCCTTCGCCTTGGATTCAGTTGGGTTCGTTTTGGGTTTGCTTTTCAATCTAAAGGAATCATTGGCTTTGGTAAGGGGTCGGTTGGGGTTCGTGGGTCAAGTTATTGATTGCGCGTTGAGGTTGGCTTCGCCCCGCTCATTTTGAACCATATGCACCGCTGCCAGGCGCCGCCACGCCTTTTGCGCCCGCTACCGTTGCTACATTCTCTCTCTCCACCACCGACGTCGATCAGACTCCGCCTCTTAACCGTGCCGCGTTCAGACCGGACCTCTGGCTACTTATGTCAACCAATCCGGCGAGCTGTACTTTCTCCGACCAAAGACAACATTATGAGGCGGTCGCGGTACCGGTGGCCGCGGTCAGCTCAAAGAAATGATGGCCCATGATCGCGAGGGTGAGTGCCTTATCGAGATGCTGGCGGTGGCGGCTCGCCGCCTCGAGGATGAACTTCCAGTATTCCCGCCGATAGTTGCTGAAGAGACCCTGACGCCACAGAGAGCGCGCCACCGCCATCATGTCCGACGCAGCGATCGGTGCCCGCGCCGCCCCTCCCAGTTGCGAAAGGAAGGCCAGAGCGCGGTCGAAATACTCGCGCGGGCTGTAGATCGTCTCCAGGATACGCTTGTAGCCGGCCAGCAAGTCGTCGACGTTCATCTTCGGCATGAAGTTCATATCCAGCAGAGTATTGCTGCCGAGGCTCTCCTTGAGAAGCCGACCCTCGGCTTTGAGGCGTCGCCACAATTGCGTGTTGGGGAGGGCGCTGAGCAAACCCACCATGGAAATGGGAATGGCAGCGTCGCGGATAAACTGAATCTGCCGGTCAAAAACATCCCGCGGGTCGCTGTCAAAGCCGACGATAAACCCGGCCATGACTTCGATGCCCCAAGATTGGATCAGCTTCACGCTATCCAGCAAGCCCCGCCGCAGGTTTTGGAACTTGGTCGTCTCCCGCAGGCTTGCCTCCACCGGTGTTTCGATTCCCAGGAAGACGCGAGTGAAGTGGGCCTGGCGCATCTGGCGCAGCAACTCTTCGTCCTCGGCCAGGTTCAAAGAAGCTTCGGTGAAAAGCGAGAAGGGGAACCGGTGATCGCGCATCCACCGCACCAGTTCCGGAAGGAGTACCTTGACATTCTTCTTGTTCCCGATGAAGTTGTCGTCCACCAGAAAGACGGGGCCGCGCCAACCGAGCCGGTAGATCTGGTCGAACTCGGCGCAGACCTGTTCGGGTGATTTTGTGCGTGGGCGCCGGCCGTAGATTTCAATGATGTCACAAAACTCGCAAGTGAACGGACAACCGCGCGAATACTGGACGGCCATCGAGCTGTAACGGCGCAGGCCGGTCAAGTGGAGATGGGGCAGGGGCACGCGGCTGAGGTCGGGAAGCCTCACTGCCTTATAATGAGCGCGAGCTTCGCCGCGCTGGAGATCGGCCACCAGTTGCGGGATCAACTCCTCCGCCTCGCCCTCCACCACGTGATCGGCCCCGGCGATGTTCGCGTCCTGAGTGCTGGCGATGGGGCCTCCGACCACGGTGGGCAAGCCACGTTGCTTGGCGCGTTCGATGGCGACCCTCATCGAGGGCCCTTGAACGATCATGCCGCTGAAGAAGACGATATCAGCCCAGTCGAGGTCGGAGTCCCGGAGCGGCCGCACGTTCATATCCACCGCGCGGCGCTGCCAGCCTGCCGGTAACATCGCCGATACAGTCAACATGCCGAGCGGCGGGTAGGCCGAACGCTTTCCCTGGAAGGGCAAGGCGTGCTTGAAGCTCCAGAATGTGTCGGGAAACTCCGGATAGACGAACAGAACTCTCATGGGTCCCTCCGTTGATCTCGGTGTGGTCCACACCCCGGGGCCCTCGCTCTGTCTGGCGGGATCCTTAGTGTTGTTCTGGCCTGGCTCGCGACCGACCGACTGATCGAACGGGAGCAGCATAACATACTCCAGCCGTTTTGTCCCGCAGAAACATGACCCCACAACGGGCTCCTGGTTCATACCAAGCGCCTCCGGCACCCAACAAGAAGCCGCGAACCACGCCAGCAACGATTGCCGTTGATGTAGACTGGCGTTTGTTTGTCGTTTTTTCTTGACAATTGGCGGCCGCCACGGCATCTTAGCAAGTTTCGGTTGCTCACGGTTCGGTGGTCCGATCCGAGACCTGTTCAATATGATCGTCCGAGTCTGCTTTCACGATCAATGCTTCGATGGCGCGTGCGCCGCCGCGGTGTTCACTCACTTCTACCGCGACCGCGTGAATCGCGCCGCCGAGCTGCGCTACCAGGGGCTCACCCACCGCGCCGGCCAGCTCTTCGATCCCCGCATCTTTGACGGCGACGAGAACGCCATCGTCGATTTCAAATACTCGAGCTCCGATCGCCTGACGTGGTGGTTCGATCATCACCAGAGCGCGTTCCTTACCGAAGCCGACGCCGAGCACTTCCGGCGCGACGCGAGCCACCGGAAGTTTTACGATCCGTCGTTTCGTTCCTGCACTAAATTCATCGCCCACATCACCCGCCAGGAATTCGGCTTCGATTCCGCGCACCTCCAGGAGCTGATCGACTGGGCCGACATTATCGACGGCGCCCAATATCGGGACGCGCAGACGGCGGTGGAGATGCGGGAGCCGGCCACCCAGCTTACCCTGGTGATTGAGGGCGAGCGGACCAAAGGTTTTGTCGCCGATGTCATCATTCCCCAGTTGATCGTGAAGCCGCTCGCCGAAATCGCGGCCCTGCCCATCATCCGCCGGACCTTCGATCAGCTTTACCAGCGCCACCTCGAGTTCATCGACCTGATCCGGCGCCGCGGTGAGCTCCGGGACGGCGTTCTCTTCTTCGATGTGGCGGACCAGGGACGCGAGGGCTTCAACAAGTTCGTTCCCTATTACCTCTTTCCCGGCGCCGTCTACAACGTGGCCGTCAGCAGTTCCGAGGAGCGCACCAAGATCGCCGTCGGCAGCAACCCTTGGAACAGCACCCCCAAGAACATCAACCTGGCGAGCATCTGTGAGCGTTATGGCGGCGGCGGCCACGCCAAGGTAGCCGCCATCTCGCTGCCGCCCAACGGCCTGCCGGAGGCGCGAAGGCTGGCGCTCGAGATCGTTGACGAACTGCGCGCCAGCCTCAGAGACCAAAAGCTAGCTACCTAGCCACTTGGCCCAAGGCCGGGGGCTCGATGCCGTCAAGGGCGGCGGCTAATTCGAGTTCGAGCGTCATCACGCCGCCGCTAACCTAGCCCGATCACTCCCACCAGTTCCTTCACCGAGGCCGCCGACTTCTCGATCGCCGCCTGCTCTTCCGCGCTCAGTTTGATCTCGATGATCTGCTCGATGCCCTTGGCGCCCAGCTTCACCGGCACACCGACGAACAGGCCGCTGATTCCGTACTCGCCTTCCAGGTACGCCGCGCACGGCAGGATCTTCTTGCGGTCGTTGAAGATGGCATCGATCATTTCCGTCACCGCCGCCGAAGGCGCATAGTAGGCGCTGCCCGTTTTCAGGTAGTTCACAATTTCTGCGCCGCCGTTGCGAGTGCGGGTGATGATCTTGTCGAGTTGGTCCGCCGGCATCAGATCGGCCACCGGAATGCCGGCCACCGTGGTATAGCGAGGCACCGGCACCATCGTATCGCCGTGCCCGCCCAGCACGAATCCCTGCACGTCGCGCACCGAGACGTTGAGCGCTTCGGCGATGAACGTCCGATAGCGCGCCGTATCCAGCACGCCCGCCATGCCGACGACGCGATTCTTGGAAAACCCGCTCACCTTGTAAGCCGTCTGGGCCATGGCGTCGAGCGGGTTGGTGACCACGATCAGAAAGCAGTCCGGCGAATGCTTCACCACCTGCTCTACCGTGGCCTTCACCACGTCGTAGTTGGCCCGCAGCAGATCGTCACGACTCATGCCCGGCTTCCGCGGGAAGCCCGCTGTGATCACCACCAGGTCGGAGTTCGCCGTATCCGCGTATTGGTTGGTGCCGCGAACCTTGACGTCATAGCCTTCCACCGGGCCGGCCTGCAGCAGATCGAGCGCCTTGCCCTGCGGCACGCCCTCGATGATGTCGATCATCACCACGTCCCCGAGTTGCTTGTCGGCCAGCCGATGGGCCAGCGTCGCGCCCACGTTCCCCGAACCCACCACTGTAATTTTCTTGCGCATGTTTTCCCTCCCATGGAAGCGAACAGGGGGCAGGGAACAGGTTACAGGGAGGAGAGAAAAAGGGTTGTGCCTTTAGCTTCACTCCGCACCCTCGCCGCCTGTCCTCCGCCCCGTGATTTCACGACTTTTCACTCGGTTCCGTATTCCGTCTTCCCTCGGTCTGTTCCCTGTTCCCTGTCCCCTGTTCCCTGTTCCCTGTCCCCTACTTCATATTCTCAATCATCGCGCCCGCAAAGGCGCTGGTTCCCAGCTTCTGTACGTTCTCCATTCTTTCCATCGTCATCAGACGTTCGAGATCGTAAGTGACTCTTCGCTGCGCGATGGTTTCGGCGAGCGACTTTTCGATCAGGTTGCCCACTTCGGGCCAGCCCACGAATTCGAACATCAGCGCGCCCGAGCGGATTACCGCCGAGGGATTGATCATATCCTTGTCGGCGTAGCGCGGCGCCGTACCGTGAGTCGCCTCGAAGACACCGTGCTCGTCGCCGATATTGGCGCCAGGCGCGAGACCCAGGCCGCCGATCTGCGCTGCGCACGCGTCGGAGAGATAGTCGCCATTCAGGTTGGGCGTCGCCACCACTTCGTATTCGTCGGGGCGGGTGACGATCTGTTGCAGCATCGAGTCGGCAATGCGATCGTTGATCAGCAGCTTGTTCTTCCACCGGCCCTGGCCGTGGCTGGAATAGATCGCATCGAGACACGCCTTCACCTCCCCCGCCACTTGCTGCCGGAAATCAGCCGAGGCCATCTCGATGCCCGGCTCTATCTGGGCGGCGATGGCTTCCGCCGCCAGACCGGGGTCACGATCCTTGGCGTCCAGAATCCAACTCTCGCGCTCCGTCACCACCTGCTCGCGGAATTCCTCTTTCGCCAACTGGTAGCCCCAGTCGCGGAAGGCGCCCTCCGTAAACTTCATGATGTTGCCCTTGTGGATCAGGCTCAGTCTTTGGTGATCGTGATCGAGTGCGTAACGAAGGGCTTTCCGCACCAGTTGTCGCGTGCCGGTTACGGAGATGGGCTTGATGCCGATGCCCGAATCCGCCCGAATCTGTTTCTTGA
>Ga0335081_10007008_pt1 | contig 17985 bp, 20 predicted proteins | sample Lox_Sample_35_FD_206713 | JGI IMG/M metagenome (GOLD analysis project Ga0335081, IMG submission 206713) | Soil microbial communities from Loxahatchee National Wildlife Refuge, Florida, United States - Lox_Sample_3.5 | ecosystem: Environmental > Terrestrial > Soil > Wetlands | place: USA... | reverse complement strand
GCGCCGCGAGGATCCCGCGGTAGCCGATGTGGGCTACCTCATCCGTCAGCTGAGTCAGGTCCAGTACGGCAACCAGAACTGGACGACCAGCATTCAGGCCGCGACTCCGAGCTATCTGCGCGTCACCAACTGGCAGATCGCCGCTGGCCGGGCACTCGACCAGGCGGACGAAAACGCGGCCGCGATGGTGGCCCTTCTCGGTCAGACGGTCTACCGACAGCTTTTCAGCGCCGATGAGAATCCGATCGGCGCCGATATCCTGGTGAAAGGTCAGAGCGTCCGTGTCGTCGGCCTGCTCGCTGCCAAGGGGCAGAGCAGCTATGGGCAGGATCAGGACGACGTCGTCATCATCCCTTTCAATGCGGGACAGGAGAAGGTTCTGGGCGTCGCCGCCCCGAGCCAGGCGCAGGCCATCGCGACCACGACGATTTCGAACGCGACGATGACGGTCACCACGACCGCGGCAGCCTTTCCGCCTCCCCCGAATCCCTACAACATTCCGCCGCGCCTCGTCGGCTATGTGAACAGCATCTACGTGCAGGCGGCCAGCCAGGACCAGGTGCCGGTAGCGCTGCAGCAGGTGAACGATACACTGCTGCGGCGTCACCGCATCCGCCCCGGCGACACCGCCGATTTCGCCATCCGTAACCTGAGCGAAGTGGCGCGGACGGCCGAGAGCTCGGCCCAGATCATGGCGCTGCTGCTCGCCGTGGTGGCGTCGATCTCACTGCTGGTCGGCGGCATCGGCATCATGAACATCCTGCTGGTGTCGGTCACGGAGCGCACGCGGGAGATTGGGCTGCGCATGGCGATCGGTGCACGTCGCCTGCACGTGCTGCTGCAGTTCCTGACCGAGGCCGTGTTCCTGAGCGTCACCGGCGGAGTTGCCGGCGTCCTCGGCGGCGTCGCGGTATCGGTTGTGATCTCGACGGTGATGCAGTGGCCGACACTACTGTCGGCGGCCGCCATTGGCGGCGGATTCGCGTTTTCCGCCGCGGTGGGAATCTTCTTCGGGTACTACCCGGCGCGCAAGGCGTCGGGGCTCAATCCGATCGAGGCGCTCCGTTATGAATAGGTGGGTTATGAACGCGCATACCCGACATTTCACGCTGGTGCTGATTCTCGCGCTGGTACTGCTTCTGATAGCGACGGTTGTGGCGCACGTCCGCTCGTGAGAAAGGCTTCGCCCCGCCGCTGGTCTGCGCAGGTTCTCGAGACCAGTAATGCGCTGGACCTCGAGGAAGGAATATTCAAACAGCGCTCGGCGCGCAGCATTGCCGCCTCGCTCGCGCGTGCGGCGCTCGCGAGTCGGCGGCGCAAGGCGGGGCCCTTTCAGTCCGCGATGTCGATGCTCAACTACTACATCAATCGAGCCGGGCGCAGTCTCAGTCCCGAGCGGCGGCACACGCTCGAACGTGCCAAAGGCGAGTTGCGCCGGCAGTTTCATCGGCCGGGCGGACGGACGGCCAGCTAGCGCATGCGCGAAGGGAGCTCGAGCAGCGCATACACACGCGAGAGGGGCAGGTTGCGCTTTCCAGCCCGCCTGGAACGGGCAGCCGTGGAAGGTGCCATGATCCTCACTCCGCGGGTGGCAGCCGCTTCTGCCTCAGCTCGAGGAGGAACCGCAAACCGTAGTAGAGGCCCGCAAGGAGCGCGGTGAGAAGAAACGCGGCGAGCGCCGCTCGCGTCACCCAATAGAAAAAGATAGCGCTGGGAGGCATGTGGAGCTCTTAAGGAGGGCTCGCTGCGCGCCTAGTGTACTGCGCGCCCCCCGCAGCACTGCAATAATCAGCCGCGCTTGCCCGAGCATCCATCATTCGGCTCCGCGTCGCGTGGGCGGTGCTGACTCAGGCACGCGGGCGTGGCGCGCAAACCATGCGGCGGCGAGTGAGGCGACCCGCTCGAGCGCGCCAGGCTCGACAAAGAGGTGCGTTGCGCCCGGCACGACCGCAAGCTGCGCTTCGCAGCGCAATTTTCCAATTGCCTGCTGGTTGAGGGCCAGCACTTGCGGGTCGTCGCCGCCGACGATGAGGAGCGTCGCAGCGCGTACCCGCGGGAGCGCCGGGCCCGCCAGGTCGGGCCGGCCGCCACGGGAAACCACCGCAGTGACCTGCGGAATCTCGGCCGCGGCCGCCAATGCGGCGGCGGCGCCCGTGCTCGCCCCGAAGTAGGCCAGCGCGAGCCCGCGCAGCTGCGGCGTCCGCAGGGCCCATTCGCTCGCAGCCGCAAGGCGTGCGGTCAGCAGAGAGATGTTGAAACGCAGCTCGGCGGTGAGCGCGTCCAATTGCTCCTCTTCTTCTGTCAGCAGATCGAACAGCAGTGTGCATAGCCCCGCTTCCCGCAGACGCTCTGCGACAAAGCTGTTGCGCGGGCTCAGCCGGCCACTGCCACTGCCGTGTGCAAACAGGACCACCGCGCTCGCACCGCGTGGCTTGCGCAGCAAACCCTGCAACTCGACTGTACCCGCCTGAATCAGAACCGCGTCAGGCGGGGTACTGGACACTGCCATGACACTCCCCGGAATTGCTCATGACCTGGTGTCAAGCTGCACCTGACCCAGCCAGACACGGACTGCCAGCGCGACGAAGCTCGATGCGAGCAGCAGCCGCGTGACGAAGTTCGCGACCGTGGTGAGAAATGCCTCACGTGGGGGAGGTTTCACCGATTCCTGGTAGATATGCAGTCCGAGGGAGTCGGTCAGGTTGTCGGCGAGCGCAAGGATCAGCAGGCTGCCGGCGATCGCGGCTTTTCCCATGGTCGCGGTGCGCAGCCCGACGATCACTCCCGTGCTGGTGACGATCGCCGCCGGTCCACCGAAACTGATGTGTTGCAGTCTTGACCAGATTGTCGGCCCCTCGTGTCGCACAGTCATGCTGTTCCTCTCCAGGCGGCGGCGAACTCCGCGCGCAGCTCATGCTCCCGTCCGAGATAACGGGGCGAGAAATGAAACGGCACGGCATTGCCGACGGCCGCTGACCGTGCGATCTCGCCCGCGGCGCGGGCGGTCAGGTGCGCCTTACGCTCGGCGTGTTCGTGGTCCTGCTCGAGGAACACCGCCTCGATGAACAGCAGATCCGCAGCGCGCAGGAAGCGCGCCAGGGCCTGCCGATTGCCGGGGTTATCGGCCACATCGGTCACATAGCAGACCTTCTGTCCGGGCAGGAACTCGAGGACCCGGGCCTTGAGCTCACCGAGACTGATCAGCTTGTCGAGCGCACCAGCGCGCGTGCGCCAGTGCACTCTGATCTGCGTCTCATCGGGCGCTCCGGCCCGCACCTGTTCCTTGAGGCGCGTGAGCCACGGCCCCGTCGGCAGCCCCAGCTCATCGAGCCGGTTCTTCCACACGTTGATGTGAGTATGTTCCTCGAAGGCGAATGCCAGCGAGGGGATCGCATGGTGCTCGAGCGGTATCGTGCGCACCCGGAACGACGCACAATCGAGCAGCAGCCCGTCCGCAGCCGCCTGATCCGGCAGGGTTTCCCGTTCGAAGCGCGCCCGGCTGCGAAACCGGGCACGCTGCATCCGGCCGCTGGCAGTGAGCTCGTGCGCGGTGATGACGAAGTCGGTCGCGTAGTTCTCCACGAGATTCCAGGTGTAGGCCGCGAGCTTGTGCTCGAGCTGCTCGATAAATCTGGCCGGGCCGTAGAGCGCAACTCCGGTGTCCCGGCCGAGGCAAACCCGCAGCAGGTGATCGAAGCCGGCGAAGTGATCCATGTGGGTGTGCGAGACGAAGACGTCGCTCACGCGCAGGAGCTTGCGGGTCGGCAGGCAGGTGACGTCTCCGACGTCAAACAGGATTGCCCGGCGCTCGAACTTGAGGTCGATCAACACCCCCGGCTCGCCGAACGGCCGATTGACCAGCGCTGCGTCGAAGATAGGCCGCATCAGGACACGCTGTCTCACTACCCCTTGATGCAAACCAGCGGTTCGAGCCGTGCCACCTTGTGCGCGAGGCCCGCGGCAGCGGCGGCATCGACGACCGCGGAGACGTCCTTGTAGGCTCCGGGCGCTTCCTCGGCGACGCCGCGCTGCGAGGGGCTGCGGATGATGATGCCGCGCGCGGCCAGCTCATCGATCACCTGGCAGCCGCGCCAGGTACGCGAGGCCTGATGGCGGCTCATGGCGCGGCCCGCGCCGTGGCAGGCGGAGCCGAACGCCCGGGACTCGGACTCCCTGGTGCCGGCGAGGACATAGGACCCGGTGCCCATGGAGCCGCCGATCAGCACCGGCTGGCCCGCGGCGCGCAGCGCCGCCGGCACATCGGGGTGACCGGGTCCGAAGGCTCGCGTCGCCCCCTTGCGGTGCACGTAGAGTCTGCGCGATTCGCCGTTGGTCCGGTGCTCCTCGACCTTGCAGGTGTTGTGCGAAACGTCGTACAGCACCGCGAGCGCTGCCTGCGGCAGCAGGTCCGCAAAGACCTGACGCACGAGGTGGGTGAGAATCTGCCGGTTCGCGAGGGCGCAGTTGATGGCGGCCCGCATCGCTGCGAGATACGTGCGGCCGAGATCCGAATTGATCGGCGCACAAGCCAGCTCGCGGTCCGGCAGGCGGATGCCGTACTGCTTCGCCGACGTCGCCATGCGCTTGAGGAAATCGGTGCCGATCTGGTGCCCGAGTCCACGCGAGCCGCAGTGGATCATGAGCACGATGTCGCCGATCCTGAGTCCGAATGCAGCGGCGATCGAAGAGTCGAAGACGGCAGTGACCTCCTGCACTTCCAGGTAATGATTACCGCTTCCGAGTGTGCCCATTTCGTCGCGCTGCCGCTCCTTGGCGCGCTGCGGAACCATCTCGGGCTCGGCGCCCGACATCTGACCGCGCTCCTCGATGCGCTCGAGGTCCGCAGCGAGTCCCCAGCCGCTCTCGACTGCCCAGCGCGCCCCACCGGCGAGCATCGCATCCATCTCCGCAGCGCCAAGGCGAATGGCTCCAGTGCTGCCCACGCCGGCCGGAATCCGGTAATACAAGGCGTCTGCCAGGTCCTTCTGCACCGCGGCGACGTCGGTGCGCGTCAGCCCCGTGTGCAGGCAGCGGACGCCGCAGGAGATGTCGAAGCCGACTCCGCCAGCGGAAATCACGCCCCCCTGGTCGGGATCGAATGCGGCGACGCCGCCGATGGGAAAGCCGTAACCCCAATGGGCATCCGGCATGGCATAGGAGGCCTTCACGATCCCCGGGAGTCTCGCGACGTTGACCGCCTGCTCGTACACCTTCTGGTCCATCGCGCGCAGCAGCGCTTCGGTGGCAAAAATCACGGCCGGCGCGCGCATGTCATCGTGCTGAGGGATTTCCCACTCGTACGCGGATCGCTGCGTAAAGAGACTCAGATCCATGGCTTCAGACATCCACCACCGTTTGCGCCACCCACTCGCCGTTCTCCTGTGCGACGCGCAACGCGGTGTAGGTCGCGCCCTTGATTTCCACCGCGGGATGATGGCGCGCGGGATCGACCGATTCTCCCCACGCCCGACCGCGCAGGCGACGACCGTCGAGCTCTACCGAAAAGCGGCTGAAGAGCATCCGGCGCGCGGACATTTCGTAGATCAGGCTGTTCAGCCAGTCCGCGAGCAGCAGCTCGTCGTCGGGCGCCTCGCACTCCACCTCGATCGGCTGCCGCGGCTCGATCGCCTGCGGGTCGGTCACGACGGCGCTCAGAGCAAGCGCCGCCTGCTCGAAAGCCTGCGCCTTGGTGGCACCCACTCCGCGCACGCCCATGTCGGCCTCGTGTGGAAAGTGCTCCCAGCGCGCGCTCATGGACAGATTCGCTGCCTGGCACTACAGCAGATCCGGCTCGCCGCAACGAGCCAGAATCTGCTCGCGCGCCGCATCCCGCAGGCGAACCGCCGCGGCGAAGCGGTCCTCGGCAGGCGAGGGGGCGAGCGGCGGCCCGACCACCGCGCTGACCGGCATGCGCCGCAGCAGCCACTGGCCATCGCGCAGCACCGAGCGCGTTCCCCGCAGCGTCACCGGGACGACGACGACACCGGATGCCGCAGCGACCTGGAATGCCCCGAGATGAAAGGGCCGCAGTCCCGTTGCCCGCGTGAAGGTGCCCTCGGGGAACATCACGAGCGAGTTGCCGTTGGCGAGCTCCCGCTCCAGCCTGCCCACCTCCGCAACGCTCTGCGCAGGCTCGAAGCGCTGGATGAAGACGGTACCGATTCGGCGTAACCAGGTTGCCAGCAGGGGCACCTGCTGCAGCTCAGTCTTGGCGATGAACAGGTGTACTTCGGGCAAGACCGCTCCGATGAAGACGCTGTCCACGTAGCTGCAGTGGTTGGCCACGATGATGTGAGGCGCCGAGAGGTCGAGGTCCGCTTCCCAGACCACGGAGAACGGGATCCGCAGTGCGCGGATGAGCCAGCGGGCCGCATGGTGATTCAACCGCCAGATCCGGCGTGCATCGCCCATGAGCAGGCCGGGCAGTCCGATGGCGACCAGGAAGACGAGGACGGCGAGATCGGCATACAGCCCGTAGGCGATGCGGGCGGCTGACCGTGCAATGCGCCGCAGCTCGGGCCGCACCCCCTGGAGCGCGAGGCGCAGCAGCTGCAGGGCGGGGCCGGCGTGCGCCCGGCCGAGGGAGCCGTCCTCGTAGGCGGCGCGGGTGGCTGCACGACGGAGCTTGCCGCTGGAGGTCTTGAGAACGGTGTGGGGAGGGGCGAGCAGGATCTCTTCCGGAGGCTCGCCGAGGTTGTCGACGACCCGCTGATTCACGCGCGCGGTGAGCTGTGCGCGCGCTGCTGGATCGGTGTAGCGGGTCTCCGCGAGCACGATGAGCTTCTCAGTCTGGGTGGCCGCATCTTTGGTCCCAAAGGCGACCACGCAGCCCTTGCGCACGCCTGCCAGCTCGCCGACCGCCCGCTCCACCTCGTCAGGATAAATGTGCTGGCCGCGCCGGATGATGATGTCCTTGAGACGGCCGGTGACGTAGAGCTCGCCGGCCGCCAGGTAGCCGCGATCGCCGGTGTCGAGCCACCGGCCATGAAGCAGCCGATTGGTCGCCTCATGGTTGCGGTAGTAGCCGGAGGTTGCCGACGGGCCGCGGAATTCCACCGTGCCTTCCATCCGCTCGGGGACCTCTGCGCCGCCCTCATCTACCAGACGCAGCTCATAGCCGGGCAGCGGCCGGCCGCCGGAGACGAAGCGCAGTGCGCGCGGATGATCCGTCGCGACGGGCAGTGCGCGCCCGGTGCGCATCATTTCATCGCGATCGATGCAGTCGCTGATCGGCCCGCGGCCGAGCGGTGGGAATGTCAGTCCGACCGCGGCTTCGGCGAGTCCATACACCGGCGTCATGGCAGCCGGCCGGAACCCGTAGGGGGCGAGGCGACGGTTGAACCGCTCCAGCGTGTCCGCGGATACCGGCTCGGCGCCGTTGAACGCGATCCGCCACGACGACAGGTCGAGCCCCTGGAGCTCCTGCTCGCTCAAGCGGCGGGCGCACAGCTCATAGCCGAAATTCGGCGAGGCCGAGAGCGTCGCCCGATAGTCGTGAATGGTGCGCAGCCAGCGCACCGGCCGCGTGAGGAACGACGTAGGCGGCATGACGACGAACAGGCACCCGTAATAAAGAGAGCCGAGCCATGCGCCGATCAACCCCATGTCATGGTAGAGCGGCAGCCAGCTCACGAAGATATCGGAGTCGGTGGCACGCACGACCCTGCCCATGACGCGAATGTTCGCCAGCAGATTCGCGTGTGTCAGGACGACACCCTTCGGTGCGCCCGTGCTGCCGGAGGTGTACTGGAGCATGGCGATCGAGTCCGCAGTCGGCACGCTCGGGGTTGTGCCGAGGGGCCCGTCCTGCAGGAGCTCGGCGACCGACAGCACCTTGCGCAGCGTCGGCACCCGCGCCCGCAGTAGCAGGCCGGCGGCGCGCGCCTCTCGGAACGTGATGAGCGTATCTGCCGCGGCATTCGCGAGAATGCCGGCGTGGCGCTGGATGTGCTCCTCGAGCTGCGAGGGGCGGGTCGGTGGATAGATCGGAACGGGGATGGCGCCGGCGAGCAGCACGCCGAGAAAGCAGTGCAGGTAGGCGCTGCTCGTCGGCAGCATCAGTGCGACCGTGGCGCCGCCTGGCACACCGGCACGCACGAGTGCGCCGGCAACCCGCTGCGCGCCGTCCAGCAGCTGCGCGTAGGTGAGAGTTTCGGGCGCGCCCTCGCCGAGCAGGACCGCATGGGTCGCAGCGGGACTCGACTGGGCGCGCGATTCCAGGACTTGAAGCAGCGTCGCGGCCTCGCGCGGTTCGTTCAAGCGGGGGCGGGGCGCGAGTGCCGCTACATTGACGGGCGCGACCCGGCGTGGAGCCTCGCCGAGCGCCACGGCAGAGGTCACGGCGCGCAGCAGGTCAGCCACGGTCTCGGCCGTCGCGAGCGTGTTCTCGGACAGGTGCACTCCGAACTGCTGCTCGAGCCGCAGTAAAAGCTCAACGCGCGAGAGGCTGTCGAGCCCGAGGTCGCGGTCCAGCGCGCTCTGCAAAGTTACGCTCTGCAGGTCCGGTTCGGCGCGGTGAAGCTCGGCGTAGAGCGCGCGCACGATGCCCAAGAGCTCATCCGCCTGAGCCGACCCGGCGACGCGGGTAGGGTACGGGGCATGGGGACTTGGCGTAGCCACGGACTCCTCACTGAGCGCATACCGGGTCGCGCGAATGCGCATTGCGCCATGAGGCGATGCCCGCGGCAATGCGTACCTATCCCGGGGGCGTCCCGCTCGGTCGCGATACACAGGGGCCTGCGAGATTGGCAAAGCATACGCACAAATGCTGATACCGGCTGGCAGACGGTGCGCTGAGCTTGACCGTCGTGGCGAGCAACAGCATCGATGCAAGGAGCTCGGGTACGCGCGCGCTGAAGCACGTGGTACGTCATTTCGCGCGCCGGGCAGGGCGTGCGTTCGCGTCGGCTGCCACGTCCGCTACGGCTGTGCACGAGGCGCGCAAGGATCTCAAGAGATGCCGGACGGCATTGCGGTTGCTGCGGCCGGCGCTCACTGGATTGAGGTTTCATCGCGCGAATGCGGTGCTGCGCGACGCCGCGCACTCCCTCAATGCCGCTCGCGATGCGAAAGTGCTGACTCAGACGCTGCAATCCCTGCGGGAGGAGAGCCTCGCGCTGCGACGCGATCCCGCCGTCGCCGAGCTGGCGCGAGTGCTGCAGGCGGAGGAGGCAGCGGTGCGGTGGCGACTGCGCGCGCGGCCGGCACCGCTCGCGCGGACGCGCCGCGCCCTTGACCGGCTGTGCGGCCGCATGGGTCAGTGGCGTGTCGGGGTGCATGGCTGGTCGGTGCTCGGTCCGGCATTGCAGCGCATCTACAGAGGCGGCCGGCGCGCACTGCCGGCTGTGCAGGCTGACCCCGTCGACCGGACGCTGCATGAATGGCGCAAGCAGGTGAAGTACCTGCGTTATGCCCTGGAGATACTGACTCCCATGCGTCGCTCGAGGATGGCCAGGCTCGCCCGGCAGGCCAAGCAGCTGACCGATTATCTCGGCGAGGTGCACGACCTGGCCGTTCTTGCCCGGCGGGCCCGCGGAGTCGCGAAACGCAACGGTGCGGATCTCCAGCCGTTGCTCACCCGCATCGACCGGCGACGCGGCCGGCTGACCCATGAGGCGCTGGCTCTGGGTGGGCCGCTTTACTGCGCCAGGCCTCGTGATTGGGAACGACCGTTGGAGCGTTACTGGCGCCGATGGCGGCGCGTGAGTTAGGAATTCACACAGGAGCGAATGCGATGCCATATAGCCACAACTCACAGCTGCCTGCGTCAGTTCGCAGCCATCTTCCCGAACATGCGCAGGATATTTACCGCGAGGCTTTCAACCATGCCTTCGAGGCTCACATGGGCGATCCACGGCAGGAGGAGGCCGCACACCGCATCGCTTGGGCGGCGGTCAAGCGGCGCTACGTGAAGGAAGGAATGCAGTGGGTCGAGCGAGTCTGATCACCGGACACGGCGGCCTTCGTGGCGCCAAACCTCGTACCAGGTCCACTCGATCTTCTCGTCGAACGGCGCGGCGGTCAGATCCAGGCAATGCAACTCGCACATGTACCTACGTGGAGCCTGTGAACGGTTGGCCCCGTCGGCGATACGATAGGACCCACGGCTCGAGAGCCTGCTCGCCCGTGGCAGCGCAAACTTAGCCTTCAAAGAGGAGCGGAGTCGTGACTGAAGTAGTTAGACAGGACCGGGGCAGCGTTGCGGTGATCCGCTTCGGTGAGGCGCCGGTGAATAGCTTCGGGCACGCGACGCGCCGCGATTTCGTCGCCGCCGTCGAAGGCGCCGTCTCAGACCCCGCAGTCCAGGCCATCGTGATCGCCGGCAACAACGCGCTGTTCTCCGCTGGCGCTGACATCAAGGAGTTCGGCACGCCGGCCGTGCTCGCAGCCCCGAACCTGCACAACGTCATCATGGCCGTCGAGTCGAGCCCGAAGCCAGTCGTCGCGGCGATCGAGGGCATGTGCCTCGGCGGTGGCCTCGAGGTCGCGCTCGGCTGCCACTACCGGGTCGCGAGCGAGTCCGCGAAGCTCGGACTTCCCGAGGTCAAGATCGGCTTGCTGCCAGGTGCAGGCGGCACGCAGCGGCTGCCCCGCCTGATCGGCGTCGAGAATGCCATCAACGTGATCGTCGGCGGCGAGCCGGTGCCGGCGAAGCTCTTCAAGGGCAGCCCGCTCTTCGACGCGCTGATATCCGGCGACCCGCTGCCGGAGGCGATCAAGCTCGCGGCCGAGAAGGGCGCGGCGCTCGCGGCGGGTGGCAAGCTTCCCAGGGTGCGGGACCTCAAGGTGCGCGGGGCGAACATCGAGGCGATCCTGGGATTTGCGCGCACGACGATCCGGGCAACCTACCCGAACTTCCCGGCACCGCTCAAGTGCCTCGATGCGATCGAGGCGGCGGCAACCAAGCCATTCGAGGAGGGCCTCGCGACCGAGCGGCAGCTGTTCGCCGAGCTCATGATGACGCCGGTGTCACGGGCGCTGCGGCACGCGTTTTTTGCGGAGCGGAGCGCCGCGAAGATCGCCGACGTTCCGGAGTCGACTCCGAAGCGCGAGATCAAGGGTGCCGCGGTCATCGGCGCGGGCACCATGGGCACCGGAATCGCGATCAACTTCCTCAATGCGGGCATCCCCGTGTTCCTGCTCGAGGTTGGGCAGGAGGCGCTCGACCGGGGCGTCGCACGCATCCGCGACACCTACGCAGGTCAAGTCGCCAAGGGCCGCCTGAAGCCCGCCGACGCCGAGGCCAGGGCCCAGCTCCTCAAACCCACGCTCAAGTACGCGGACATCGCGTCCGCCGACATCGTCATCGAGGCGGTGTTCGAGGACATCGGCGTCAAGGAGAAGGTATTCCACACGCTCGACTCGGTCATGAAGCCCGGCGCGATTCTTGCCACCAACACCTCGACGCTCGACGTCGATCGGATCGCCTCGTTCACCAAGCGCCCCGCCGACGTCATCGGCATGCACTTCTTCAGTCCCGCGAACATCATGAAGCTGCTCGAGGTGGTGCGTGGCAAATCCACGGCGAAGGAGGTGCTCGCGACCACGATGAAGCTCGCGAAGACGCTCAGGAAGACCGCCGTGGTGTCGGGCGTGTGCGATGGTTTCATTGGCAATCGCATGATCGAACAGTACCTCCGCCAGGCGCTCTTCATGGTCGACGAGGGCGCGAGCCCCATCGAGATCGACGCTGCCATGGAGAAGTTCGGCTTCGCCATGGGCCCGTTCCGGATGGCCGATCTGGCCGGCAATGACATCGGCTGGCACATCCGCAAGCGCCGCGCGCTCGAGCACCCGGACCTCAAGTACTCGAAACTCGCAGACAAACTGTGCGAGCTCGGCCGCTTCGGCCAGAAGACCGGGGCCGGCTGGTATGACTACCGGCCCGGTGACCGCACGGCCTACCCATCCAGGATCGTCGACGACCTCATCAGGGAACACCGCCGGACGCTGGATCTCGGGCCGCGCACGCTCGATGCGCGAGAGATCGTCGACCGGCTCGTTTATGCGCTGGTCAACGAGGCCGCGAAGATTCTCGATGAGGGCATTGCGCAGCGCGCCTCCGACATCGATATCGTCTACCTGACGGGCTACGGCTTTCCGGTCTGGCGCGGCGGACCGATGTGCTACGCCGACGAGATCGGCGTCTACGGCGTCGCGCAGCGCATGCGCGAGCTCGCGCGCAATCCGTATGGCGACCCGGGCTTCTGGACGCCCGCGCCCCTGATCCAGCGACTCGCCAGCGCCGGTGGCGCATTCAAATCCGCGGGAGCGCAGCCATGACGCGCGAAGCCGTTATCGTCTCGACCGCCCGAACGCCGCTCGCGAAGTCCTGGCGGGGATCCTTCAACCTGACGCACGGCGCTACCCTCGGCGGCCACGTGGTCAAGAGCGCGCTGGAGCGCGCCAAAGTCGACCCCGCGGATGTCGAGGACGTGATCATGGGCTGCGCGCTTCCCGAGGGTGCCACGGGCGGCAACATCGGCCGGCAGATCGCGCTGCGGGCCGGTTGCCCGGATTCGGTGTCCGGCGCCACGATCAACCGCTTCTGTTCGTCAGGCCTGCAGACGATCGCGATGGCCGCACAGCGCATCCTCGCCGGGGAGGGCGACGTGTACGTCGCGGGCGGCGTCGAGGCGATCTCGGTGGTGCAGAACGAGCTCAACCAGCATCTCTACAAGGAATCGTGGCTCCGCGAGCACAAGCCCGGCATCTACTGGTCGATGCTCGAGACCGCCGAAGAGGTCGCGAAGCGCTACGGCATTACGCGCGAGCGCATGGACGAATACGGCGCACGCAGTCAGCAGCGTGCCTGCGCTGCGCAGGACGGGGGCGGGTTCACCGAGGAGATCGCGCCGATCACCGTGACGATGGCCGGCATGGAGAAGGATACCGGCCGCCTCTACACGCAGCAGGTCACGGTCGCTGTCGATGAGGGCCTGCGGCCTGGGACGACTTACGACTCGATCAAGGGCCTGAGGTCCGCGCTTCCCGGCGGCCTCATCTCCGCGGGCAACGCCAGCCAGTTCTCGGACGGCGCGGGTGCCTGCGTGGTCATGAGCGGCACGGAGGCCGCACGCCGCGGCCTCGAGCCGCTCGGCCGCTTCGCCGGCTTCGCGGTCGCGGGGTGCGACCCGAGGGAGATGGGCATCGGTCCGGTGTATGCAGTGCCGAAGCTCCTGAAGCGCGCCGGCCTCAGGGTCGCGGACGTCGACCTGTGGGAGCTCAACGAGGCGTTCGCGGTGCAGGTGCTCTACTGCCGCGACAAACTCGGCATTCCGGACGAGCGGCTCAACGTCGACGGTGGTGCAATCGCGGTCGGGCACCCCTACGGCATGAGCGGCCAGCGCCTCACCGGCCATGCACTGATCGCCGCCAGAAAGCGGCGCGCAAAGCGCGTCGTCGTCACCATGTGCATCGGCGGCGGGATGGGCGCTGCTGGGCTGTTCGAGGTGTGAGAAGGCGCCGCCAGCTCGGAAAGATCGCGTTGCGCCGTTGTGCCAACACGTCTCTGCCGGGCTTGCCTGCGGTCCGGACTTCGATATACTTGAAAATATGAAACCCATCGACGTGATTGGTGCGCTCGGAGCCTTGGCGTCCGAGCCGCGGCTCGCCGTCTTCCGCCTGCTCGTGAAGCGCGGCCCCGACGGCTGCAGCCCCTCGGAGCTTGCCGAGCGTCTCGACATTCCGGCGCCGACGCTGTCCTTTCACTTGAAGGAGCTAGTACGGGCCAAGCTCGTCGTCAGCCGCCGCCAGAGCCGCAACCTCTACTACAGCCCGAATATCGGGCGCATGAACGCGCTGGTCGGGTTTCTCACCGAGAACTGCTGCAGCCTCGCGGACGCGGCCTGTGACGCGGAATGCCGGCCACTCAGCGGCAGCGCTTGACGGAACACCAATTGTCGGCGCGGGCGCGCTGGAGCATTTCGGGTCGGCTGCCTTGCTGCGCTCGATCGTCGTGACCTCAGCTACCTGCATGGCGAAGACGCTCGCGAACTGGAGCGAGGAGGATCCGTGACAGACCGACCTTACAATGTGCTCTTTCTCTGCACCGGAAACTCCGCGCGCAGCATCATCGCCGAGGCGTTGATCAATTCCTGGGGTCGGGGGCGATTCAAGGGCTTCAGTGCCGGCAGTCACCCGAAGGGCGTCGTGCATCCGATCGCGCTCGAGCTGCTGAAGAAGATGAAGCTGCCAACGGAAGGCCTGCGCAGCAAGAGCTGGGATGAGTTCGCCGCGCCCGGGGCGCCGCCCCTGGATTTCGTGTTCACCGTCTGCGACAACGCGGCCGCCGAGGTGTGCCCGTATTGGCCAGGCCAGCCGATGACCGCGCATTGGGGCGTGCCCGATCCCGCGGCAGTCGAGGGATCGGAGACGGAGAAATGGGTCGCGTTCCGGGATGCGTTCAGGATGTTGGACAACCGCATCAAGATTTTCACGAGTCTTCCGCTGGCCTCCTTTGACCGGCTTAGGCTGCAGGAGCGCCTGGACGCCATCGGCAAGGCACGTCCGTCCGAAGGTGCGGCGTGAGCCTCGCCCGCCGCCTCGCGGCCGAGGGGATCGGCTCGCTGTTCCTTGCGGCGGCGGTGATTGGCTCGGGCGTCATGGCCGAGCGCCTCGCGGGCGGGAACACCGCGATCGCCCTGCTTGCCAACACGGGAGCCACAGTAGCGGCGCTCGCGACGCTGATCGCGCTGCTGGGTCCTGTCAGCGGCGCGCACTTCAATCCGGCGGTCTCGCTCGTTGAGGCCCTGCGTAATGCCCTGCCGTGGCGTGAAGCAGCCGCGTTCGTCCTCGTGCAGGTCGCCGGCTGCTGTCTCGGGGCGGTGCTCGCGCACGCGATGTTCGAGCTGCCGTTGATTCAGCCTTCGTCGCACGTGCGCGCGGGAGCTGCACAATGGCTCGCCGAGGCGGTCGCGACCTTCGGCCTGATCCTGGTGATCCTCGGGCATCGCCGCAAGGAGGACGCACCGTGGATGGTCGCCGCGTGGATTGGGGCGGCTTACTGGTTCACGGCCTCGACCTCCTTCGCAAACCCCGCGATCACGATCGGGCGCTCACTTTCGAACACGTTTGCGGGGATCCGCCCGGGGGACGTGCCGGGCTTCATCGTCGCACAGGTGGTGGGAGCGCTCCTTGCACTGCAGGTCGCGAAGGTCCTCTTCGGACAGGCGGAACGGCGTAGCACCGACGTCGTGGGAGCACGGCTCATCAGTCCCGAGAAGCAGCCGGATGTGGCCTCCCGGCGGACTGGGAGCGGAGTGTGACCGAGTCACCTGCCGTCACGATCTATCACAACCCCGCGTGCGGGACCTCCCGCAATACACTCGCTCTGATCCGCAACGCCGGCGCTGAGCACTGGACAGACGAGCAACTGATCGATCAGATGCTCGCGCACCCGATCCTGATCAACCGTCCGAAGGGGCCCTTCACCAAGGAGGACGGTGAGCAGGCAATCGACGAGCGCGGCCAGCGGCTTCGCTGATCGCCGGGCTGCAGGTTCCCAGGCTTTCATGTTATGACCTCCCCAAGGTGCCTCGGTGCTCTCCGGCAGAGACCGCCTACTTCGGTGATAACGTCACGGGTACCTCAGTGATGCTGTCCACGGGCAGCTTGTTAAGCTCGGCTGCCTTGCGGATTGCCGCTTCGCTCGGTCCCTCGTAGACGCAGAAAGTCCTGGTCTCCTCGGCGTTCGCGTAGGAGGTGACCCAGTGCACGCCGACCGATGCATTGTTCGCGTTCACCTTCTTCTTGGTGGCGGCGTCGAGTCCTTTGAGTGCACCAGCCGGGAAGGTTCGCTCGACGAGATAGCGGTGCACCGCGCTCTTTGCCGGAGTAGCGGTTGATTGTCCGGGCGGGTCCGCGGCGAATGCCGGGGTGAGAAGCAGGCAAGAGCACACTGCGATGAGCATTTTCATAGCAATCTCCGTAGTCAGTCGTAGAAGTAGGGGTCGAGCACGCGGACCTCGGTGATCTTCGACACCGGTAGCTTGTTGCGAGCCGCTGCACGCCGAACCGCCTCGGGCGTTGGCGCGTCATAAATGCAGAAGGTGCGCTTGCGGTCGGGCGTTACGTAGGACTGCAACCAGGTGACGCCATCTTCGGCGTTATTGTCGATGACCCTGCGGTAAAGGCTTGCGCCGGCCTCATCGCGAGGGATGCTCACTCCATCCGGAAAGTCTCGCTCGATCAGGTAGCGCGGCACCGCGGCTTGTTCCGTGTCCTGGCCGGGAAATCCGGCCGAGGGGAATCTTGCGGCGCGGGTTAGCGGATCGAATCGGTGGCGTTGCCCAAGTTGGGACGGAGGCCTGCCTATTTTGTGGCTCTTACCCGTGCGAAGCAGGGAACACCGATTCCGGATGTTGGCGTGCGACATCGATGGCCTCGATGCGCGATGACACGTCGAGCTTGGTGAGGATCGCGGAGACGTGATGGTCGACGGTGCGCGGTGACACGAAGAGGCGCTTGGCAATCGCGGCATTGCGCAGCCCGTCGCGCATCAGTTCGAGGATTTGCGCCTCGCGCCGGGTGAGGCCAAATGGATGCTTCTGGGTCGACGAGCGCGCGCCGCGCGGGACTCCGCGAATGCCATGGGATCGCATCCGCCGACGCAGTGCCTCCGTCGCCGGGTTGGCGCCGAGCCGCTCGAAGATCTTGAGTGCCTCGCGTTGCTCGGGCTCACCGCCGTGCCAGCCCAGCACGATTGCCTGCTCATAGGGGCAGCCGAGCGCCTGCCAGGCACGCGCGGCGTCCTGCCATTTGCCCGAGATCTCCATGGCATACGGTTCCGCGATTCCGCTCGGCACGACCTCGAGCGCATTTGCGCGCCACAGCCACGCGGCAAGCTCGCCCTTCATCCGCGGATCCGGCTGCCGCGACACGCGTTCGTAGGCGGGCATCACTTCCCGTACAACCCGCTGCCAATCGTCCACCAGCCACGCAGCCTCGGCTGCGATGGCCGCGAGTGTGCCGAAGCGCTGCAACTCTGGCTCCGGGCCGGCAAGCGCCCGCGCTTTCTCGAGCGGCGAGCTCGCGTCCGGGTCGCCGCGTCGAATTCGCAGATGCCCGAGCGTGCGCAAAGCGGGAATCAGCGTCACCGGTTTCCCGTCGGCATGCAGCAGCACCGCTTCGATATCCTCGCTCGCGGCGAGCCAGCACCCTTGCTCGAATCTCATGCGGGCGCGGTACGCGAGCATATAAGCTCGTGTGAAATCCAGGTCGCGCTCCTCGCAGTAGGCGAGCCCGGTGCTCAGATACTGCGCCGCATCGTCGTACCGGCGGCGCGAAATCTTACGCGGAAAGTGAGACGGGGCGCTGCTGAGTACCCAGGTTCACCGTCATTTCCTGGTTGTTTGTCCAGCGCACAAGAAGTTGCAGGCCCGTGCCCGCGTACTTCACGTTCGCGATTCGGATTGCGGTAGCTTCGCTCATGGCTCTTCCTCGGAATACTGCTGCCAACGCTGAAATAGCTCAGCGCGATTTTCGGCTGCCCACTCCAACGCTTCAGCGGTATCGCGGGTGTCAGCCTCGCCGGCCCACTGCATCAGCGAGTCGGTCCAAAATACCACTTTCTCGCCGCTGCGCCGTGCACTGAATTTGCACGGAATGGCGAACAAAAATGAGAGCAGAGTGCACTCAAGTGCTTGAATTACCGTTGTAATTGGGTTCCCCGGGTTGCGGTGATGACGTCAGCTCAAGCCCTCGAGCTGTGGGAAGTTCCGCACACACGTCCGTTGCGACTACCCCTACGACAGCCCCGCGAGACGTGGGCTACGGACAGACTCTCGGGTGCCCTGCGCAATCAGAATTGCTACAGCCGTCGGTCGCAAGGGATTGCTATACGCGGAAAAATGAAAATACATTACGCTGGAGACCGGAAGGGACAATTTGATGTTCAAGAGCAAATTGTTCTCTCTCTGGTTCACTCTCGCGCTCCTGGCCTGGATCGCGTTGTTCACCACTTTCGACAGCGTCGCTTTCCTCAGC
>Ga0335081_10007006_pt1 | contig 17986 bp, 15 predicted proteins | sample Lox_Sample_35_FD_206713 | JGI IMG/M metagenome (GOLD analysis project Ga0335081, IMG submission 206713) | Soil microbial communities from Loxahatchee National Wildlife Refuge, Florida, United States - Lox_Sample_3.5 | ecosystem: Environmental > Terrestrial > Soil > Wetlands | place: USA... | reverse complement strand
GCTCGCCAGCGAACACAGTGCCTCGATCTCACCCGTCGCCGTGAGCCATCGCCGCACCGCCGCACCGTTATGCCGGCGCCAAGTTTCCACCGCGAACGCCAAGTGTGTCGTCCACAGTGTGAACGGCTCGGCTACCCGCACGACGAGGTGATCGCGCGAATCGAGCAGCTCCGTCAGCCGCCTGAGCCGGGCCAAGCGCTTCGAGGGCGGATCGCCTTCCGCATCGAGAGAAGCCCGCAATGCAGCGAGTATCGGCGACTGGAAATCCTCGCGCTCCAGCCGCACCAGCACTTCCGAGATGAGCTTCAGCTCGTGCGCAGACTCCTCTACCGCGCCGATTATGGCTGCCACCCGCTTGCGAATGCGATGTAGAGACACTAAGTTCACGATCATCACGGTCAAGAAAAACAGCCGCAGCCGCGTCACAGTGGATTCGGCCATTTCCACCAACCCGAATTGGTGCAACACGTATGCCGCGAGTGCGAAACCGGCGGGAATGCCGATCACCGTTAATACGAACGTTCCCGCCCGCAGCCCCCGGCCTTCGATCACTGGAGCCGCCTCGCCCCACGCCGCGAGCGAAACTGGGTCGATTCCGGTTCTCGCCTCCTCTGCTACGATCGCCAGATCTTCGCGCAGATCCAGCCGAGGCCGCAGCTCGTTCACCGCTTCATGCCGCGACCGCACCGTCTCCGGATTCGCCGGCCCGAGCAGCCAGCGGGCTAAAGTGTCTTCGCCGATATGCGTCCGAGCCGTCGAAAGCAGCTCGAACAACGAGCCTTTGCCGAACACGTCCAGATCCTGCGCATACGGATGCGCGGCGTTCAGATACCGTTCGCCGGCTTCCCCGGTCCCGGCCCAGTTGCCATCCAGCCGCGCCAGCGCTCTTTCGAAATAACGTTGCGCCCGCCGCCGCCGCTCGATCTGCCGCAGCAGATGCTCATGGAAAATAGATAGTCCGGCGAGCAGCACCGCCGGCAGGAGCACCCAGAAGACGGAAAAAATGTGCACCAGAGCCATCCACAGCGTCAAGCCCACCAACACTGCCGACACCACCTTCAGATAGCCCAGGATCCGGTGGTGCTTATCGCGCTTGGCGATTTCGGCGCGACGCTCCGCCAACAGCCGGGAGTACACTTCACGCGGGTCTTGTTTCATCAGTCTTTCTCATTCTCTCCCGTCCGCGGTTAGCGTCTAATATGAAAGATGACCATGACGAAGCTTCTTGTGACGCTTCTTCTGCCGGCTGTGTCTTTCGCTGGCATCTGGCCCGACACGTTCGGCACCTTTCACCGCACGTCCGCCAAGCTGCTCGACGTCTCCGACCGCGCCCTTTGGGATGAATGCGGCTTACAGCAGGCCGAGCAGGCGGAGTACGAGTTCAAGGCCCGGAAACTCACGGCAACCGCCTATCGCCTCCAGGACTCCACTGGCGCACTGGCCGCGTTCGACTGGCAGCGCCCCTCTGATGCAAGACCCTCCGCGTTGGGAAAACTAGCTGTAGAATCAGGCGATTCTGTGACCTTGGCTTATGGCAACTATCTTCTGCGTTTTGAGGGCTATAAACCATCTGTTGCCGAAATTGATGCGTTGGTCCAGACATTGCCTAAGCTGGAGCAGTCCCCCCTGCCCGCCCTCTCCAGCTATCTCCCTGATAACGGGCTGGTTCCAAACTCTGAGCGGTATGTTGTGGGGCCCGTTGGCCTGGAAAAATTTGCTCCCGCCATTTCGCCTTCCACCGCCGCCTTCCACTTTGGCACGGAGGGTCAGCTGGGGACGTTCCGGGCGGCAACCGGTGAAATGAAGCTGGTCATCTTTTCCTATCCCACACCGCAGATCGCCCGAGAACGCCTTGTGGATTTCCAGAGGATTTCGGGTGCCATGGCCAAGCGGGCCGGGCCACTCATCGCCGTGGTGCTCTCCCCGCCGAACGCTGACGATGCCGAGCGCTTGTTGGCCCAGATTCGCTATGCGCCGACCATCACCCTCGATGAGCATGTTCCCAATGCGCGGGACAACATCGGCAACCTGGTGGTAAACATATTTAAACTCACGGGGTTACTGCTCGTTTTCTGCCTGGTTGCCGGCCTCTCCTTCGGCGGTTTCCGCGCGATGTTCCGTCGAATCGGGCCGGGGGGTGACGCGGAAGCCATGATCTCGCTCCATCTCAGCGATCGGTAAGGCAAAGGTTATCTTTAGTTTAGCCTTAAAGTGGCGGGGCGAAATAGGGCTTCACCGTCCTTTTCCACAACGGCTGTGGAAATACGGCAGAGCCATAAGTTCAGGGGTTGCCGATGCTTAGGAGCCCTATTTTTCCTAGGGTTTTTTACTTGACTGCGTGCGCCGGAAAATTTAATATCCAATCACTAAGTTTTTGGCGGTTGCGATGCCGTCGAAAATGGTTCTCCCATCGAACATCACCCCGGTAGAACGGGGAGATTGAATGCTCACCCTTCGGGGTGAGCATTTTTATTTTGGGCCTCGTGGCCTTACACTGGTAGCTCGGCAATCCTTTGGCTAACAAATTGAAAATAATCCCGCTCGGCGGTTTGGGCGAGTTCGGGATGCACATGATGGCGATCCGCTACGGGGACGACATCATCGTGATCGACTCGGGGATGATGTTCCCGGAAGACGAGTTACTGGGGGTGGATCTGGTAACTCCCGATCTGGCCTATCTCCGTGAAAACCGGGAACATGTCCGTGCCCTGATCCTCACCCACGGGCATGAGGACCATATCGGCGCCGTCCCGTTTTTCCTGGCAGAACTGAATATTCCGGTTTACGGAACGGCATTCACGCTGGCCCTGGTGGAGCGCCGCCTCGAGGAATACGATCTGCCGGAAGAGGTGGATTTCCATACAGTTACTGCGCGGCAGATCCTCGAAATCGGACCTTTCAAGATCGAGTTTATTCACGTGACGCACTCGATCGTCAGCGCGGTGGCACTGGCCATCACGACGCCGGTCGGGGTGGTGATTCACACGGGCGATTTCAAAGTCGATCCGACGCCCACAGATAACGAATTGTTCGACTTGCACACGCTGGCGGACTACGGCAAACGCGGTGTGCTGCTGCTGCTGTCGGATTCGACCAACGCCGACCGGTCGGGCTATTCGGAATCGGAGCGCGCGGTGCGGCCGCGGCTCGAAGACATTTTCAACCGTGCCGAGCGGCGGATTGTGGTTTCCTGTTTCAGCTCATCGATTCATCGCATCCAGCAGATTCTCGATCTTTCCGAAGAGTTCGGGCGCAAGGTGGCGATTGTTGGCCGCAGCATGACGAGCGTTTCCGAGATCGCACACTCTCTGGGCCTGTTGACGATTCCTGACGGCGTGCTGATCCGCCCGCAGGACGCCATGGACGCGGCGCCGCACAAGGTGACGGTGCTGATTTCGGGCACGCAGGGGGAGCCGATGTCGGCGCTGTCGCGCGCGGCGGTGGATAATCACAAACACATTTCGGTGGAGAAGGGCGACACGGTGGTGCTCAGCTCGCGTATCATTCCGGGCAACGAGAAGCTGATTTACCGCATGATCGACCACCTGGCGCGGCGCGGCGCGGATGTGATGTACGGCAGCATGAACCCGCCGCTGCACGTTTCCGGACACGCCAGCATGGAGGAGCTGCGGCTGGTGCTGAACCTGGTGCGGCCGAGATATTTCGTTCCCATTCACGGCGAATACCGGCAGATGGACAAGCACGCGCGGCTGGCCGAGCACCTGCGGCACTCGGGCCTGGAAGACATTTTCGTGATGCAGACCGGCGAGACGCTGGAGATTGACGAGCACGGCGCCCGGCGCGGCGAGAACGTTCCGGTGGGCCGTGTGTGCATCGATTCGGGCTCGGTAGACGAGGTGGTGGAGGACGTGGTGATCCGCGACCGCCGGCATCTTTCCGAAGACGGCATCGTGCTGCCGATCATCGCGATCAGCAAACACACGGGGCGCGTGGAGAGCGTGCCGGAACTGGTGAGCCGCGGGTTCACCGGAGCCGAAGATGGCGCGTCGGAACTGATGCAATCGGCACGCGCGGTGGTGCAGAAGACGCTCGAGACATCGAACCCCGAAGAAATGACGGACTGGGGCGTCATGAAAGAGAAGATCCGCGCGGACCTGAAGCGCTACATTCAGAAGCAGACGTCGCGAAGACCGCTGATCATGCCGGTGATATTGGAGATCTAGGGCTTCGCCCCCGCGGAGCTAAAATAGGGCTGATGCGCAACGAGTTCACAGCAATTGTCGAGCAGGACGGCCCGTGGTTCATCGCCTATTGCGCCGAGGTGCCTGGGGCGAACGGGCAGGGCCGGACACGGGAAGAGTGTCTGGCGAATCTCAAGGAGGCGATCGCACTGGTTCTGGAACAACGGCGCGAAGACTCCTTGCGTGCAATGCCGCTGGACGCAAAGCAGGAGCTCGTAGTGGTTGGATAGCGACCTCAAGTCCTATGCAGTCGCTTCAGTGCATCGTCTACCAGCGGTTGCATACTTGCTCGGAAACTCAGGCTCAAGACGCTGCCGGCCTGTCGCGCTAGATCGTTCATGACTTCCTCAAGATATCCCAGTAAACGCTCGGCTGTGACGGGATGCAGGAGGACGCGAGTCTGTATGGCAGCGCCGTCCGCCTGGATGGATTGCAGCGGCGGTTCAAACAGGTCGCTGCCTGGACGGCGTGAATTACGAGTGGGAACGCCGGGAAGTATTTGCGCTCCGTCGCGTACAACGAGACGGACATCAAGCAAGTTGCCACCGTAGTATCGAGACTCCCCGTAAAACGCTGAGGCAAGAATCAGAAAATCAGTTTAAATTGCGACAGAAGTCCGATGGTATAAATAGGGGTCCTTTCTCCGAGTTCATGCAGGCGTGGGTGATAAATCCAATGCAGCCACTTGCAGTAAGAGCGAGTCCCTCCTCGGTGCTGGTTCCTGAACCACGTCGGAAATAAGTCGAAGTTGGCGTCCGAATTGGCTCACCAAAGTGAGGGACTTGGTGCACGTCCTCAATGCAATGCTTGAATTGCTGTTCAACGACGATGGTCAGCCGCCTTCGTGCACGATTATCATCTGGCGCAAGAATAAATCTGTACCAGTGCGGGCTAGGACGATTCGAGCCCGGTTCCGTCACACGGAGCGGGGATTGAGGCCCTGCTAGATCCAAAAGAAACGACCCTGGCTCCGACTCCGCCTTGGCGCGTTTTTCAAGCAAGGCAGAGAGCTGCAAATAGTCCGCTTTGGCTTTCTGCGCCCCTACACGGATGTAGACGTCATGCCGGTCGCCCTTCGAGTGCATGTAAGGCGGGTGGGACCCTTCCGCTATCCGCAGGATCGCCACTTCTTTGGTGCGATCCGTGTCGTGAGTGACCACACGAACCTGGAAATCTGGACGCGGTTGAATCCGGGATAGGAGCGTGCTCGCAAGCTTTGTCTTATCTCAACGCCCCGCGGATCAAATCCTGTCATCTCACGGGGTTGATCTCCGCGCCCTTCCACACCAAAGATGATGAGGCCGCCGAAAGTATTGGTGAACGCAGCTACCGTCTCTGGCCAGTTACCTTTTCGGAAACATCCTTCTTGTAATCAAGCATCGGACCTTCACGTTGGCCTGAGCTAATGAGCGCGCGGACATCGCTTAGAATTCGATTATCCGGGTATGTTTTCTCTTCCTCGATGTCGTCAAAGTATAAGTCGCCCATACAAAACTCCAAGCATCTTAGCAGCATCGCTTCAGTTCCGCTGAACGGCGGCACATCCGGGTTTGGGGGCGCCAGGAAGGAGAAGATCTGGTCGGACCAGAAGCGCTACATCATGAGGCTGGCCGCGCGGCGGCTGTTGATCACATCGGTGATATTGGAGACTTTAGGGGTTGCCCTAGTTGACGATTGAGGGATCGGCTTGTCTCCTGAACGGTGACGGGCCCGATCATCTGATACAGTTGAGTAGATGGATCTGCCTGAGCACATCGAGGTCCGACGTGACGTGATGATGGGAAAGCCGTGCTTCAAGGGGACACGCATCCCGGTGTACCTCATTCTGGAGAAGCTCGCTGCCGGAGAGACGAGCCAGGATATTCTGGCTGCCTATCCACAACTTGGGCCCGAGCACATCAAGGCGAGTCTGGAGTACGCGGCACGTCTGGCTGCGGATGAGATCGTAATCGCTAACCAGTGAAGCTTTTTCTGGACGAGAATCTCTCGCCACAGCATGCTGCTGAATTAAGAGCCGACGGTTACGACGCCTGCGGCGTCGCGGAAGTTGGGCTATCGGGAGTGCCTGACGAGCGGATCCGCCACTTCGCGATTGAGGAAGGTCGTATACTTGTCACTCTCGACGCCGACTTCGCGCATATAATCCGCTTTCCGCCTGAACAGACACCCGGCGTGGTGCGGCTGAAAGTCCACCCACCCACGGAACAAAGAATCCGTCAGGCTATTCGGCGAGCGCTCACTCTGCTGGTGGATACGGATTTAACCGGCTGTCTCGCCGTGGTCGATGAAAACAAGGTGCGCATCAGGCGATAGGTCACAACTGACGGGATTACTCTCGGGAGACCAACGGCAGCACCGTCGTTGGGCGGTTGAATAGGCCGCGGGAGTCTACTTCACCACCTCAAAGTCAATCCACTGGGTGGAGGTGCGGGTGCTCTTCTTGCCGGGCTGCTCTTCGGCGGTGAGGCCGAGAAGGTAGCTGCCTGGAGGGGTGTCCGCATCAATGTGATATGTCCCGCGGATTTCGGCGCCTTCGAGCGCGATTGGTTCTGAGTGAACCGGGCGGGCTTCGCCCACGATCTGAACCGACACAACTGGCTCGACATCGGCGGCGGCAAACAATCTCGATTCATAAGTGATGGTGTCGCCGGCGTGAAACTGGCGAACGGCGGGATCGCCCGCGACGGGAACGCGATAGGCCATTTCGAATGCCGGGCCCTCCGTACCGGTCCGAATGGCATCCGGCATTTTCGTGCCGTTCAGGGCGAGGGCGATGCCTGAGAGGGCGAAGGGCTTCTTGCGGAGATCGGGCACCTCGACGAACCCGGTGGCGGAGCCGACTTTGACCACACGAGGCGTCATACTGGTCCGCTGGATCAGCGTTTTCGGCCCAAGGGACGACTTGTCGGCGGGGTCCGTGTTGCGCACCGCGACGCGCATTTCATAAGGCCCGGGTCTATTGATCTTGCTGCGGGTCAGGTAAACGAAGCCATCGCGGAGCAGTGTCTGCGCGGTTTGGCCGCACACTTCAAGGTGCGTCATCTGGCTGGTCAAGTGACCCTGGTCGATGGAATCAAACACAAGGGGGCGCGCCATGGTCGCAATCTCGAGATTCGCGACGTAACAACCGGGCGATGTTTCCTCAAGACGGATTCCTTCGGGAGCGACATGCACCTTGGATTCGATGAAAGAGCCATCGCGATCGTTGTGCTGAAAGCCGGCATTCAGCTCGACGTCGATATCACCGCTGCGAAAGGGCGAGAATAAGGCGGCCTGCATTTGCTGCTCGGGGGACTGCGGGGCTTTCGGCACTGGGGACCCGGGATACCCGAAGAAGCCGGCGCGCGAGCGCACGGTGAGCCCACGCTGGCGCACCTTAATATCGAGGTTGTGGTAACGCTTGGAGAAGAAACCAGCCGATCCCGGGTCCCAGCCGATCAAGTAATAGCCAGCGTCGTCGTTCTCGGCTGTCCTGAGCTCGTCGTAGATGTCGTTCCGATCGTGGAGGAAAAGACCGCCGGTTTGCTCCGCGATCCGCTGAGGCAGCGATTGCGACATCATGTAAGCGATGGGCCGGGGCACACGCGGGTCCGACGGGGCGGCGTCGCTCTGGATGACAGAAGAAGGAAGCAGCGTATTCTGCGCCGGGTGGAGTAGCGAGGCGTCGGCCCACTGGTCGGTCATGCCAGCCTCGACCGGCAATCCGCGGAGATCGATCGACTCGATGGTTACGGAAGCGCGATTGGCGGCATCCGACACGGCACGAGTAACCTGCAAAACTTCTCCCATTGCGAGACCCGGGTATATGCCGCTGTTTAACAAGATCATGACCTTGCGGCCGGGCACCGCTCCGAGTGACGAAATAGCCCTTCTCATCTGATCCTCAAACATTTGCAGGTGAAAGGTTTCAAAGATCGGCGGAGGAGGCAGCCACTTCATGTGCTCGACGGCGGAGCGAATTTCGCGGCGATCGGACGAGAAGATCTGCCATGCGCCGGAGCCGCCGGTGGACTTGTAGAAGGCCCACAAATCGCCCTGTTGGAGATTGTTGTCGACGAACTTCAGGAGGGCTCGCCGCATGAATGCGTATTCGGGGAATGACGTCGCGATATCGTCAACGAATACCACGAAGGTGCGGCGCAATTCCGATTTGACGAGCGCTGCGCCCACTGGAGATGCCGGCATCGAGGCTGGTGCGCCATGCGTGCCGGGCGCGGGAACAAATCGGAAATGAGTGATCTTCTGTGGCTTGCCGTCCTCGATCACTTCGAAATCATCGGCTTTGAGATTATCGACGTGGCTGCCGTGAGAGTCGGTGACGATGGCATCAACCTCGATGAGATTCACGTCGAAGTGAACGGGATGATCCAGGTCAGTGACGGCGGAGACGTTCGGTGTGCCCGCGGGTGTTTGTGCTCTCAGACTGCAACGCAGTCCGGCTGCGAGAAGGAAGGCACAAGCAAACCAACGCAAGACGGTCACCTCTTGGCCCGGCTACATCCATCTATAGCATTCTTCCGAGACGCCGGTTGTAAATTGGGTGGGGATGCGGCGCCCGCGAAAGGGGCGACTGCGGTACCACTCAACGACGTGTTCTGCGTTCGTTGTCGGCGAGGCGAGCTTTTACGATCTTCTTCACGAGGGTAGCGGGAAGAGGCTTATCAAGGGGGAAACGGATCGTCCCCTTGGATGTCTGATAGCCCTTGAGCTCGTCCTGGAACTGGCGGATAGCCGACGAGCCCATGGGGAAGAGGCTGCAATGGCCGGAAAACGCAGCGATAGCGACGACGGCCCTTCCGTGTTTGAAGGTCGGAATGCCGTAGCTGATGACCTCGATGGTGTCGGGTGGGACGACGGAACGAATCACCGCGCGAACCTTGTTTAGGGTGCTGCGGGCGGGCTCTGGGACGGCGGCGAGGTATTCGTCGACCGTTTTGGGTTTAGCGCTGCTCGGTTTCTTCATGGATTAACAAGTTCAAGATTACCGCCTTTTTCCGCGGCCTATCCGCTCAGATCTTGGAGGGTGGCTGGGCTCCTGCGTTTCCAGCGAACTGCTCTTTCCATTTGATGGACGCAGTCATTTGCATCACGACGAAGAGGGTGACGATGCAGCCGACGGTTACGGCGAGACCGGTGAATCCTTTTATGAAGAATGCGTAGGAAAAGAGCACCAGATAGATCACTTGGGCGCCTCCGGCTTCCAGGAGGGCGAAACGCAGGCCAATGACGAGGCGCAGATAACTTACCGTCAGAAACACCGACACGGCCGAGCATATGACGAACGCCAAGTGAATCGAGATGTGGTCTACCAGATAAGCGAGCAAAAGATGAAAGGCGAAGAAGGCGGTGGCGAGGAAGAAGTAGTTCATAGGATGAAGGTCGATATTGCGGAGCGTGGTGATGGTGAACATCAGAAAGAAAAACAGTAAGAGTGATACTGGAGCAAAGTAGCTGATCTCGCCCGCGAGCGGGCCGGGTTGCAGTTTCTCGGGCATCGTCATTCCGATCTGGAAGCCGGAGATGAGATTCTGGTAGCGCCAGATCAGTTGCCATCCCGTGGACGTTTCCTGTTTTTCCGATGGGGAGAGCGTATTGATCGGGAAATCAATCTGTTTGAAGTTCGTCTTCATCAACAGCAGGAAGTCACGCGATTGTGTCACATCATCGCCCAGCTTGTAACGCCAGTTGTCCAAACCTTGCGAACGGTAGGCTACGCGAAGCGTTGCCGCGTCATTTGGCTGGAGCAGCACTTTGACGAATGCGGACTGTTTGCCGGCGTTAACTGGCAACGGCGTGCGGTTGACTTGCATCAGAAGCCCGTCATAGATTGCCTGCTCGGCGGGGAATTTCAGCTCGAACGTAATCCACTGCGGCTGCGGAGTTGGGTTGCGAAAGGTGTAGAGGCCGTCGAAATCGACGACGTAGGTGGAGTACTAGAGCAGACCTTTCTGGCGGTGGTTGAGGACCAGAGCTACGCTGATGCGGCTACTTTCAAGCGGCAGGGGAATCGCGGTGGTGGACATCTCCGTTCGGACAGTTTTTCTGCCATCGGTTTCGGTTTCAACGCGCCGGTAGTCCGCGCGGTCGAAGCTGGCTGTTGGCGGCCGCTGTTCCTGAGGGGCGCCCCAAACCGAGACGACACCGGGCTTCAATCTGTCGCCCGAATCGTAGGTGCGCGAGAAGATAGTGCCGGCCAGGATGAACCAGGCGATGCTGGTGCAAGCCAGGATGAAAGAGATCGCGATGATGCGCCTCAGCAAGTGAGTTCCTCCGTAGGTTACCCCGCAATGAAAAGCACTCTTTGTTCCAAAGCAAAAGCTCCGCAAACCCATGCGACTTTTCTCTCACGCGATTCCGTTGTCTACTTGCGGACACGGACGTGTTTCCAGCGACACAGTTAAGCACAGCGCAGGGAATTACAATGTCAGATACGCGGTGGCGGCGGCGATGCAGTCATCGAGCGGTGCGCTGGTGTCGACGACCAGCTTTGGGGAGGCGATGGGTTCGAACTCGGCCTGGATTTTTCTGTACAGCTCGTAGGTGCGGTTTTTTGCGGGGTGGGTCGCGCGCGAGGCTTCCAAGCGCCGGCGCGCGGTTTCTTCCGGGCAGACGCACTCGATGATGCGCCAGGGAGTCGACATGCGGCCGGCGGCGGCTAGGGCGTTCTGAATCTGATAAGACCGTGCGAACGTGCGGCCGTCGATGAAGACCTGGAGATTGGGATGACGCGCGAGGAGATAGGCGGCGGATTCAAGCATGAGAGACTGACAGAAATCGTCCTGCTCGGCGGAATACTCCAGGTGAGCGGGCGGAAAGAGTACGCTGCGAAGCTCGTCTTTATCGAGCACGACGCCGTGGCACTGGGTGGCGAGGGCGCGGGCGAGAGTGCTTTTGCCGGTGCCGGGAAGGCCGGCCATGAGAACGATCATGCGACCGAGACAGTGTAGCGCGGCCTATGGGACGGAGCGGGGGACGCGCGGCGCCAGGCTAATTAGAGTCTTCAGGAGCTTGCGCGGTTGAATTGGTTTGCTGGCGAAACCATCCATGCCGCGCGCGAGACACTCTTCCTGCTGCCCGGCAAGAGCGTGCGCGGTCAACGCCAGGATGGGTGTGTATCTGCCGGTTTGCTTTTCCAGGTCGCGAATGGCGGCGGCCACCTCGAATCCATCCAGCTCGGGCATCTGGATGTCCAGAATCACCAGGTCGAATGCCTTCTTTTTGAAGGCATCCAACGCTTCGCGGCCGTTGGCTGCGATGGTGACGCGCTGACCCCAGCGTTCCAGCAGCCGCATGACTAACTTCAGGTTCACGAAATTGTCCTCGGCCACCAGAATATCGAGGGAGCCGAGTTGCTTGCGAGCTTCGGAATCGATCGGAGCGACCGGCGCTGCTGCTTTGCGGCCGTTGGCGGGGCGCTGGACCTCCGGCGGGGCAGCCTTGCTGAATCGGGCTGTGAAATAGAACGTGCTGCCCACGCCGGGTTTGCTTTCCACCCAGATTCTGCCACCCATCAGCTCCACCAGGCGTGAGGAGATGGTGAGACCAAGTCCGGTGCCGCCGTATCTGCGGCTGGTTGAGCCATCGGCCTGGCAGAACGATTCGAAAATCAACGCTTGTTTGTCTTCGGGAATACCCAAGCCGGTGTCGCGTACGGCGAAGCGGATGAGCATGGTATTTTGATCTTCCGACTCCGGTTGCGCCTGGACTTCTACACTGCCTCTCTCGGTGAACTTAATGGCGTTGCCCACCAGATTCAGAAGCACCTGCCGGAGGCGCAGCGGATCCACCAGCAGATTGTCCGGAATACCGGGCGAGCAGTTCCAGGTGAGCTCCAGGCCTTTCTGTCGCGCAGCCTGGCTCAGGAATCGCGTCGCATCCTCCACCAGAGAGCCCAAAGAAACCAGAGTGGGCGCCAACTCCATCCGGCCCGCTTCGATCTTCGAGAGATCCAGAATGTCATTCAGCAGGGAGAGGAGCGACTCGGCGGAGTTCATGACATCGGTGAGGTACTCCTGTTGTTCCTCGCGGGAGTGGGAATCGAGCGCCAGGGAGGTCATGCCGAGGATGGCGTTCATGGGCGTGCGAATCTCGTGGCTCATATTGGCGAGAAACTCGCTCTTCAGACGAGTGGCTTGCTTCGCATCCTCGACGGCCTGGGCCAGCGCCTGGTTCTTGGTTTGCAACTCCGACATCTGCGAACGAACGCGCCGGCGCAAAATCATGACCCAAGCCGACGTTACGATCGTCACGAGAGCGACAAAGCCCAACACGAGCAGCGCGTGTTCGCGGGTCCACCAGGATGGGCTCTCCACCAGCACGAGGTCCGCGGGCGAGCGGAGACGGAGTTTAATGGCCTCGGGAGTGCCGGCGATGCCCTTCTGAAGGACACAGACCCCGGTGACGCGGACCCGGCTGCCTTCAGGAAGACTACGCTGCGGGTCGCTGGCTTCCGGCCCCGCGACCGCGCGGAACGTGGTCTGACCGTGATTAATGATCATCACGTCTTCCTGCTGCATCGCGGAGCGGCCTGTTAGCGTGCCTTCGAGCGTCATCAGCGTCGAATCGTACATGTCGTCCAGCGCCTTTTCGGCCTGAAGCACAATCGGCGTGGGAGGAGCAGCGGTGCCGACTCGGCGGCAGACCGCGTCCAGCAGAACGGGCGTAAAGTCGCTGGTGCCGGCAAAGCCGACGGCCTCTACCCGGTCTCCCGGGTGCACGGGAACGGTCTGGTCGAGCTCGATGTAAAGATTTCCGGTCGGGTCCGTGATGTAGAGCTGCTTACCTTCAAACAGGCCGGTCACGACTCCGGAAACTCTGACGCGGTGTTTGGGCAAGCCTCCGTAGGTGAACCGCTGGAGTGTTGCGATACGCCTGGCTTCCAGAGTGAACGGATCCAGAACGCCAGGTTCGAGTGTCTTCACCCGGTCCAGAGAGGGCACATACACCACCACACCCGTCATTTGATTTTTTTGATTGAATTGAGCGCCGCAAACTCCGGTGACACGGACGCGGGAATCGACAAATCCGGGCGGAATCTGGGTGAGCTTGGGGATGTATCCGATGAGGCGGCCGCCCGTCATTTCGAGGAAGAACTGGAGCGGCCTGCCCTCCGGGGAGACGCTGGCCGAACGAACGATGCCCTCGATCTCGACCCACTGGCTGTCCAATCCAGTGGAGGCCATTTCCTCCAGCGTGGCTCTCTTAGGCACCGGCATGGAACCTTCGCCGATGACCTGCCAGCGCGCATTCATCAGATCGGGAGCGAAATCGAACTGGGTGGTGATGGCATGCAGATCGATCAGCTGGCCGGATTTGGGTTCCGGCATGTTCTTGTTCCATTGAATCCAGATGCCGCCGGTTTTGTCCTGAATGAAAAAATCGGGATTCGTTGGTTCAAAGTAAGTGACGACAGCTTGCAGGTGAACCGGATACCCACGCTTGGCTTCTTCGGGTGGAAGACTATGAACCTCGGCCAAGTCAGTAATGGTCCGGAGATTTGGAGCAGGGGTGGGCACGGCGGGCGACGGCTGGCTGTAGGACGACGGTGCGGCAAACAACGTGATCGCGCCGGCAAGCGAGAAAAGCTTATGTCTCAGTTTGTATGGCACCTTTTAACAGCCGCCGCTCAGAACCGGGAGAAGGCCGGGCGCACGCTTCATTTGTTCGCGCCCAGTGTCCGCTTTCGGGCGAACACACCTAAACTCAGTGTGCTTGGGGATGTTACCTGGCACAATATTGAAAAGGGTTAGCGGGATAACCCTACCCAACGTTGATGCTTGGGATAGGAGGCTGGGCGGTTGCGAAAATCGTCAGGCGATACCTTCGGCGAATGCCCGCGCGAGACGCACGAGAAGCTCTCGCGTGCGCACCATCGATCCGCGACCGTTCTGCTGCAACAACGTTTCCAGCTCGCGCGAATAGTGGCTGATCTCGGAAAGACCGACGGAAGCCGCGGTTCCGGCCCACTGCCGTACCACGGAGAGCGCCTCCATAGTGTCGAAGCCGTTCCCAAGGCTGCTGATCAGCTTGCCACTCTGCTGCATCCCCGCAGTCAAGAACGCCTGGCGGGGGTCGTCACCCGATGACGGCGCGGCGGGCGGCATGGAGGGAGTCACAGCCGTTCGGGCAGGTGGCGCGGGGACGGTGGCACCGTCACCCTTCGACATGTATTCCCGGATGAGCGAGGGAAAAGTTCGGGTATCGATGGGCTTGGTGATGTAGCCGTCGCAACCCGCGGCGAACGCTTTCTCCTCGTCACCCTTCATGGCGAAAGCGGTGAGCGCGAGCACCACGGTATCGTGCGTTTCCGGCGCGGCTTTCAGACGCCGGGTCATTTCGAGGCCGTCCATGCCGGGAAGCTGAATGTCAGCCAGAACCAGCCGAGGCCGAAAACTCTGCGCCATCTCGAGCGCTTCCTCGGCGGTGCTGGCCGTGCGAACCTCGAAGCCCTGACGGGAGAGGAGGACGCGTACAAGCTTCAAGTTTACGGGCGTGTCATCGACGATAAGAACCGAATTGCTGGACACTGGTCATCCTCCGTCGGTGGGCGATCAATATCGAAACGCGGCCACAGGGGCAGCGGGCACTATCTCAAGCGCCACGCATGCGATTTCATTGTATTTTTACTGGGCAATCAGGAAAAGTAAAATTCCCATCGTTTAACTGTAAAAAAACACCTATTTTCCGGGAAAAATCCACTGACTTTAGTTAGTGCGGCAGCGCCACTTCTTTAGGCTTGGCCGGCACCAGCCGAATAGCCGTCGGAATCTTGGCACGTGTCTCTCTTGCGCTGGCGGTGCCCGCTGGCCGCGCCGGTTGGAGGGCGGCGGACTGAGTGGAATCCTTGATGGGGAGCACGGCAAAGAACACGCTTCCGGCTCCCAACTGGCTGCGCACGCCGACCGTGCCGCCCTGGCGCTCGACGATGTGCTTGGTGAGCGCGAGGCCGAGCCCGGTACCGACTCCTGATTTTGCGCTATCGAGTTGCTGGAAATCGGCGAAGAGGCGCGCAATATCGGCGGGATCGATGCCCGTCCCGGTGTCTTCCACTTCGATACGGAAGGCGCTGGCGCCTTCCCAGCGCGCACGCACTTGAATGGATCCGCCCTCGGGTGTGAACTTGATCGCGTTGGAAAGATAGTTGTAGACGACCTGTTTGAGACGTGACGCATCCGCTACTACCTGATCCACGTCGCCGGCATCCACGGAAATTGAAATTTTCTTCCGTTCCGCCAGGATTCGCAACACATCGCGGACCTCACGGAGCAAGGGCGCCAATTCCAGGGGTTCCATGAGAAATTCCATCTTGCCAGATTCGACTTTCGCCATGTCCAGCACATCATTGACCAGGTGCAGCAGGTGGCGGGAACTGGCCAGAATGTCCCCCAGATACTCCTGCTGCTCCTCCGAAACCGGACCGGCAACGGAGTCGAACATCAACTCGGCAAGTCCGATGATGCCGTTGAGCGGGGTGCGGAATTCATGCGACATGGCCGCAAGAAATTTTCCCTTGGTGGCGCTAGCCTCGCGCGCCGCGCCCAGCGCCAGTAGTAGCTCCTCGTTCTTGGTGCGCAGTTCCTGAGCGTACTGCTCGACCTTCCGCACCGCCATGGTGACCATCTTGCGGGCAGTGACGTCCAACAGCGCGGATCGCATTCCGATGACGGCGCCTTGCTTATCGTGAATCAGGCTCTCGTGGACTTCCACGGTGATGAGCGAACCATCATGGCAGACAAAATCGCACTCGTAGGGCGTCATGGGCCGCACCTGGCCCAAACGATCCAGGATGTTGCGGCGGACCACGTCCCGCGACTCAGGGCTGACCAGCTCCCAGACGCGCTTACCGGAGATCTGATCGGCCGGATATGCCAGCAAGGCGCATTCGGCTGGGTTGGCGTGCCGGATCACGCCCTCATGATCGATCTCGTGGCAGGCGACCGGAGCGTCCTTGAACAGTGCGCGAAAGCGTTCTTCGCTCTCGCGGAGTTCACGCTCGTGTTCGGCCAAACGGGTAGAGGCGAGCCGCAGCCCGGCTTCCAGGTTGCGCGTCTCCCGGCTCTCGGCAACGAAGGGCGTCGCAGGCAGGCCTTCGCCGAATAACCTGGCGTTGGCCTCGAGCGCGCGAACCTGCCGGGAAAGCGCTCCCGCCAGAAGCAAAGCGCCAGCCAGTTGAAAGAACAACGCTAGAAGAACGCCTTCGACCAGAACCGTGTAGAGACGAAACCGGGCGCTTTCCACGGCTTCCGAGCGAGCCTGCAAAAGGCGGTCCTCTTCCATTTGCATGGCAGTGAGTTTGCCTCGCACCCGGCCGGCGATATCCCTTCCGCTGTCGAGCACCTCGATGCCGTTGATGGCCGCTCCCAGATTCTTGCCAAGCTTCGAGGCGTTCTGGCACAATGCCGCGAGGTCGTCCATTTCATTGTGGAGCAGTTCCCGAGTTTCATTGCCACGCTTGAATTGTGCGGGGTTGTCGGCCACCAGGGTAGTCAGGTGCTCGACCAAAGGGCCGAGAACTTCTCGGGACTCCCAGTATGGATGCAGGGCCGAGGGGTCTGCCGTCAACAGAAAGTCGCGCGCGGATGCCTCCGCATCCGCCAACCGGACCTGCACCTCCTGAATATCGCTGCGAACCTCCAAGGTGTGTTGGATCCAAGAGCGCGCCTGCTGCTCGCCCTGCTGGGCGCGGTACATAGCGGCCGTAGCTGCGATCAAGATCGGCAGAGGCAGCAGGAGCACTGCCAGAGCCTTGGTGCGCAGGGGCCGGTCGGCCCAAAATCGATTGATGGTCGCTATGAGGCGCGCCGCCATGTATGGGACACCACTCCCCGAACACCATGTTAGATTCCGGAGTTTGCGGCAGTCTATATTTCTTTGGTTATTGAGTTGTTATCAGTTACTAAATCAGGGTTATTCAAAGTTAATTATGGGCGGATGACTCTAAACGATTCCGCTACATATGGACAGCTCTTTCCGTAAAAAAACCACGCTTTTACTGGTTGCGGATGCACACAGTCGCGGCTGCAGACTGAAGCGAGGAGCCCATTTTATCAGCGGTTCCGAGCGATTCGCGCCGGGCGCGGCAGGGCCGGCGAATCGAGCGCCTGCCGCAAACCAAAACGGAGGATTATCTTTGATTAAGTCAGGCATTTTCCACGCAATAACGCTTGCAAATAACGAGTATTTGCTGTAAAAGATTGGATGATGCTCCCCACCCGCACGCCCTCGGAATCTTCGCCTGCGGTGCCACAAGACCTGCTTGGCCCGCGAAACTCTCACGAATTCGACTCGGCTTATCGCGAGCTGTTCGAATTTGCTCCGGTGGCTTACCATGAAATCGACGCTGCGGGCATCTTGCGGCGCGTCAACCAGACCGAATGCCGCATGCTGGGCTATACGCGCGAGGAGATGGTTGGAAAACCCGTGTGGCAGTTCGTGGCGGCAGACCAGCAGGAGCAAAGCCGCGAGGCGGTGCGGCGCAAGGTTACTGGTGAGGAGCCGCCGGCGCCGTTCGAACGCGACTTTCTCCGGCGCGACGGCGGCTATCTCATTCTCGAAATCTACGACAATCTGATCTACAACCGCGCCGGGAAGGTGACGGGCATCCGCTCGGTGCTGCTGGACGTAACGGACCGGCGCCTGGCGGAGCAACTGCTCGCGAATGAAGTCACCGAGAGAGAACGGCTGACGGTTGCGCTGCGCCGCTCGAAGGAAGAAGCCGAAAAGGCCAATCGCGCCAAGAGCGAGTTTCTTTCGCGCATGAGCCATGAGTTGCGGACGCCGCTTAA